>Ga0209514_10009693_pt1 | contig 10545 bp, 9 predicted proteins | sample Subgrocontami58m_FD_187452 | JGI IMG/M metagenome (GOLD analysis project Ga0209514, IMG submission 187452) | Subsurface groundwater microbial communities from S. Glens Falls, New York, USA - GMW37 contaminated, 5.8 m (SPAdes) (version 3) | ecosystem: Environmental > Aquatic > Deep subsurface >...
TGGCGGCTCACGATTGGAAGTTTCGCGGATGGACTCCCGTATATGTCAAACTTCTACTGCCTCCCCGGCAGAGCCGGGGGGCCTCTCATGTTGGGCTAGGACCCCGGGGCGACGTGCCGCCGTTCCTCGTGGACGATGTAGGAGATCGGGTCGACGGGTTCGTAGCCGATCCGGCGGCGCCTGGGTTCGCCGAGCAGGTGGTAGCGCACCTGCGCCGTCACCGACTCGGTGCCGGGCGGCAGCTCGAGGCGGTAGCGGCGCACTTCGCCGCGCGGCAGCCGCGTGTCCCACAGATCGACGATGAACGGCCGCCACATGATCGTGCGCTCCAGCACGTGGGACTGCTCGCGCAGCACGCGGTCCTGCGCGTCGAGCGCGCGCAGCCGCACCGTAAGGTGGCGGTCCGGCGTCCCCGTGGGCAGGAAGTGATCGGCCCCGACGTTCGTCAACGCGAAGTCGACGCTGCGCTCATTCCCGGACGCCGCCGGCTCGGAGAACGATGCGGCCAGCGCCGAACGCACCGTTGCGGGATCGTGTCCGCCGCGCCACAGGTGCTGCCGCGCGGTGCGCGGCGTGCCGCCTTCGGCGATCGGCCGCTCGACCAAGGGCATGTGGCACTGGACGCAGCCCAGCTCGCCGACTTTGGGAACGGCGTATTCGCCGCTGCGGCCCTTCCACTCGCCTTTGCCTGCCGAGATCTCGGCCGTGGTACCGCAGGGCGGGATGCGGTAGAAGGTGTCCCAGCGCTCGCCCTGCACCATGTGGCAGCCCACGCAGATTTCGTTCGGGTCGGCGAGCGCCTCCATGGCATGCGGCGACTCGCCGCGCGCGCGGGAAGAAGCGAGAATCTTGCCTTCGCGCAGATGGCACGCGGCGCAGGTCACGCCCTCGTGCTGCAGGACGGGATCGAAAGCCGGATTCGGAGCGAGAACCGGTTCCCACTTGTCCGCGTCGCGAAACCCGAGTACCCGGTGCTCCTGCTGCCGGTCGAGCGGGATGTGGCAGTTCTTGCAGATCTGCTGATTGCCGTCGAAGCGGAAGTCGACCTGGAAGTAGGCTTCGGTCCAGGCGCGGCTGTGGATGCTCGTCTTCCACTCGGCCAATTCGGCAGGGTGGCAGACGCCGCATTCGTCGGCGCGCAGCTTGCCGAGGGCCGCGGGTGCCGCCGCAGTATCGATCGGCCGCTCGAAGGCCGGCGACACGACGAAGATGTTCATTGGCCGAACGAACCGCCAGCCGAGAAAGGCGACCGCGACGACGCCCAGTGCGATCAGGACGAGCCGGCGGCGCTTCATTCCGCGAGCGCCGTCCGCGGCGCGCGCGGATGGGTGAGGAAGCGCATGAATGGGCTCCCGCTCCGGTACACGCGCAGCTCGCCCGGAGCGAAGGCGCTCCACGCCGGGCTTGCCGTGAGCGGCTCGGTGGCGATCACCACTGTTGGCCCCGGGGTGTCCCCGGCGAGCGCCTCGGCGCCCTCGAGCGCGTGCAGCCGGTCATGTCCATAGGCGATGAGGTGCGTGCCGTCGGACATCAGGAAATTGAACCGCCCGTGCGAAGCGAGCGTCTCGGCCACCTGCGCGAGAGCATCGAACCATCCGGCATCGCCGCTCGCGGTCGGCGCAAACACCGCGGCAATGCGCTCCAACACCAGGCAGAACGCATGCTCGGAGTCGGTATCGCCGCCCGGCGTGCACAGGTGCGCGGGGCTTTCCTGCAGATCGCCCGTATCGTCGAGTCTGCCGTTGTGCGCGAACACCCACTCGCGCCCGCAGCAAGCGCGGCTGAACGGGTGCGTGTTGGCGAGCACCCGTGCGGTGGGCGGATTGGCCTTGCGCACATGGGCGAGGATGAGCGCGGAGCGCGTCTCCTCGCACAGCGCACGGAAGCGGGTGCTGTGCGCGGCCGGCTGCGGCTCCTTGGTGATGTGGAACCCGCCGTCGGCCAACGTGGCAAGGCCCCAGCCGTCCGGATTGTCGGCGCTCTCGCCGCCGCGCGCGGCGAAGCTGCGAAGCAGTTCCCGCGGCTGCGTCGCCCGCGCGCTGCTGATTCCGAGCAGTTCGCACATGGTGCCCTCAGGAAATGGCGGGATGCCGCTGTTCTCTGAATCCGGATACAGCCGCCCTCATGAAGCCGGGCTGCGCACGCCCACCGGCGCATCGCCGCCGTGCTTGCGCCAGCCGAGCATGCCGTCCTCCACGAGCAGCGCCTGCTTGAAACCGGCGCCGCGCAGCCACTCGACCGCCTTTGCGGACACGCGGTTGGTGCGGCAGATCACGGCGAGCGGCCGCTCGCGCTGTGCCTCGATCTCGGAGATCCGCCGTGGAAACTCGTCGAACGGAATGTTCAGCGAACCGGGAACGTGTCCGAGTTCACCGTCGTAGTCCCTGGCTGTGCGCACGTCGAGCACCGTGATGTTCCCGCTCGCCAGCCGCGCCCTGAGCTCCGCGCTGGAGAGCGTCATGCGCTTGCCGCGGCGCAGGCGGCTCGCGAGTCGCGGCAGGAACGCGACGGCGGCGAGCAGCGCGAGCGCGATCAGGCTCTTGCGGATCAGTCCTTCGCCGCCCGCCACCGCCTCGCGCCCGGCATAGCCGAGGTAGGTGTAGGCGAGCGCACCCGGCAGCATGAAAATATACGAGGCCACGACGTACGCGGAAAGGCCGATCCGGGTCAGCCCGAGCGCGTAGTTGAGCAGGTTGAACGGAAACAGGGGCACAAGCCTCACGAACGCGACGAAGCGCCAGCCCTCGCTCTCCACGCCCTCGATGAGTTGCCGGGTCCAGCCGCTCGCCCTGTGGCTCACCCAGTCCGAGGCGAGATAGCGCGCGATGACGAACGCGGCGACCGCTCCGACGGTCGCCCCGGTGAGGCTGTAGAAGGTGCCCCACACCGGGCCGAAGAGCGCGCCTCCCGCGAGCGTGAGCACCGAGCCCGGCAGGAAAAGCACCGTCGCGACCGCGTAGATCGCCATGTAGAGCAGCGGGCCGAGCGCTCCCGCCGCCGCGATCCAGGCCTCGAGGGCCGCCGCGTCGAACAGGTCGCGGTAGACCAGGGCGGGCGCGATCGCCGCGGCGAGCGCGGCGAAGAGGACGATGCGCGAGAGCGTTACGCGTTTCACGCACCGCCCTTCCATGCCCGGCGATTGATGGCGTATCCGGTGACACGCCCGATGAACGGGAGCGCCAGCATCCCCGGCAGGTCGGCCACGAGCTTCGGCTCGCGATAGTCGCGGATGCCGAGCGTCATGGCCTCGTGCCCCGCGTCCGGCTGGTCCCTGTAGGTGCCGAGCATCCGGTCCCAGATCGCCAGGTTGAAGCCGAAATTGCTGTTCACCTCGTGGTCCTCGACCGAGTGGTGCACGCGGTGCATGTCGGGCGTGACGACGAAGATGCGCAGGACCCGGTCCAGCGCCAAGGGCAGGCGCAGGTTGCCGTGGTTGAACATCGCCGTTGCGTTGAGCAGCACCTCGAACACCACCACGGCCGCGGCCGGTGCGCCGAGCGCGGCAATGGCCGCGAACTTGATCAGCATCGAAATCGCGATCTCGACGGGATGGAATCGCGCCCCGGTGGTCACGTCGAAGTCGAGGTCGGCGTGGTGCATGCGGTGCAGGCGCCACAGCGCCGGCACGGCGTGAAACATCACGTGCTGCAGGTAGATCGCCAGATCGAGCAGCACGACCGAGGCGAGAGTAGCCGCCCAGAGCGGGAGCCCGGCGTGGTTGAACAGGCCCCACCCGCGCGCGCCGGCGAATCCGGCGAACCCAGCCGCGGCCATCGGAAACAGCAGCCGGACCAGGGCGCTGTTCAGGAACACGATGGCGAGATTGCTCGTCCAGCGCCGGAGCTTCGAAACCGTGAGCGCCCGCCGCGGGGCGACGACTTCCATCAGCGCCACGAGCGCGAGGACGGCCAGGAAGAAGCCGAGCCGGATCACCGGTTCGTTCTGGAGTATGACTTGTTGCATGCAGTCTCCGCGGCGCCACGCCCCGTCGGGGTGCGGAACTATTCAAGTAATCAGTCGAATAGTAGGATAGGCTTTCGGGCGTGTCAACACCTTCGACACGACCCCTTTTATGCGGTCAAGGCATCGAGGCGGCCGGCTGGGCGCAGCCGGAGTACATATAGCTCATCACTCGCGGCCCCTTGGAATACTCCGTCTCGAGCTCCTCTATCCGGAAGCCTGAGGCCTGGATCAGTGCGTCGATTTTCCGGTTCAGGTTGCATCCCCCGCTGATTCGGCTCCACAGCGGGTTGAGCCGCTGCTGCCAACCCTGGACGCGCGCCTCCGGGGCAAGCCCATGTTCGGTGAAGAGCAGTATTCCGCCGGGCTTGAGCACCCGCCTCATTTCCCGCAGGGCTTTCACCGGATCGGCGATGGAGCACAGGGTCCAGGTCGTCACGACGGTATCGACGCAACCCTCGTCCAGCGGGATCTTTTCGCCTGGATGCGCCAGAAGTTCGATGGGAAAGGCGACGGCGCGGGCTCTCTTGCTCGCCATCGCCAGCAATTCCTCCGAAGGATCGAGTCCGTAGAGCTGCTCGACCCCGGTTCCGTAGAACGGCAGGTTAAGGCCTGATCCGATGCCGATTTCAAGGACCGTGCCGCGCGCCCTGGGCACGATCTGCGCACGCAGGCGCGTCGCTTCGCTGTTCCGCATGGCGACGTCCACCAGGCGCGGAAATATCCATTTGTCGTAGAAGCCCATGCGCTGTGCGCCGTCCCGGTCAGTCCGAGGCCTCGCGGCCTCCTATCAGTCACGTGTTGATAGAATTGGCGAAGATTTCGGGTTTATGTAGGTCTCCCGATTTTGCGCAGTTGCGAAGTTGCAACTGCGCAAAATCGGGAGATTTGGAATGGCAAGTCACGGCAACCCGTTTGATTCCGGCTATGCCGCCTTAAGTGTCAGAATCGGCTCCAGAGCCAGTATTTCTCGAACGCGATCTTGCCCCAGTGCAGGAGCATGCTCGGGCGTTTGAGGTCGATTCGCGGCGCAGGCTCGGCGTAGAAGTTTCCGCTTCCGAACCCCGCTTTCCCGTCGCCAATTTCGATGAAGCATTCGCCCTCGCCGCCGAATTCCCGCTTGCTGCCGCGTCCGCTGATGGATGCGGCGATGTTGTGTGCGACGACTTCCGCTTCATTATGGGCAAGCACGCCGGCTTTGGGCAGCGGCTTGCCGATGGACGTAAGCATGATTCCCGTGACGTCGCCGATGGCAAGGACGCCAGGAAACCGGGTTTCGAGAGTGCCCCGGTCCACGGCGATCCAGCCGGATTCTCCGCACATGCCCGAGTCCTGCACCACCTTCGGCACGCGGTGCGGCGGCACGTACGCGAGCAGATCGAAATCGACTTCCACGCCGTTCGCAAAGACGAGGCGCCGCTTGACAGAGTCCACGCTCGCTATGGCGTGGCCCGGGTGATAGCCGATGCCCTTCGCCTCGACCATCTGCCGCAATTCAGCCGACACTTTGGGTCCCGCGACGGGCATCGGTCCAGGCTCCGGCGTATAGAGGTCGACGTGCACGTCCCGGCGAACACCGCGCCTGCGGCAATCGTATTCGAGCAGCATCGCCGCCTCGTTGGGCGCGGCCGGACACTTGAAGGGCATGGAGGCGATCAGCACGACCATGCGGCCCTTTCCGAACTTCGAAAGGGCGGATCGGAGCGATTCGGCGCCGGCGAGCGTGTAGAAGTTGTGGCCCGCCTCCGCAAGGCCGGGAACGAGTTGCGGCGCCAGATCCGCCCCGAGCGCGACGATCAGGTAATCGCCGCTCATGTCCGCGCCGTTCACGCGAACGGTTCGCGTCGCCGGATCGATGCGCTCGACGGTGCCCCTGACCAGCTCTATCCCGCGCTTTGCAAGCGACCCGATCGGGCGGGAGATCTCCCCGGGGCTGCGTCCCCCGATCATCAGCCAGAGCAACGATGCCGAAAAGACGTGAGTGTCCTCCCTTTCGACGAGCACCACGCGGTGCTCGGGGTCGAGCAACTTGCGCAGCCGCGTCGCGGCAACAATGCCGCCGACACCGCCGCCCAGAATCAGCACTGTTTTTGCGGATGGCATGGATAGCCCTCAGAACACCAGGACTTTGTCGGCCCACTGCGTCCAGGAAGCCAGCTCCGCGAGCGTGCTCTTCTTCGTGCCGTCGATCAACTCGGCTTCGGAGATGCCGCGCGCGTCCATGCAGGTCCCACAGGCCCCGACCGTGCCGCCGCCCCGCGTCACGCGGTTGAGCATGATCTGGAGGTTGTAGAAGCCCTCGGGGACCTTCTGGTTCGACTTCGCGCAGGACGCCGCGTCGCCGAGCAGGAACATGCGCAGTTCCTCGCCTTCTGCCTTGACGAGCGACCCGGCCAGCCGCAGCGCGTTATAGCTGCGCTCGGTCCCGTAGGGCGGGTCGTTGAGAATGAAAAGGGTCTTGCTCATGACGTTTATCCTTCAAGGTTGGGAATCTCTACACCGATGACGTCTCGCGCAGACGCCGCCACGCTGCCGAGAGGGCGGCAGCGGCGTGCGTGATCTCGTCCTCCGAGGTGGGCACGCCGACCGACAGGCGTACGGCCCCGGCCGCGACGCTCGCCTCCACGCCCATGGCCGCGAGCACGCCGCTTACCTCGGTCGTTCCGGCATGGCAGGCGGAGCCGACCGATGCGGCGACGTCCGCGCCCGCAGCGTGCAGCAGCTCGCCGCCGCCTACCCCGGGGAATGACACGTGCAGCGTGTTGGGCAGCCGCTCGGACGGGTGCCCGTTCAGGTGCAGGTCGGGAATGTCCCGCTGCAGGAGTTCGTGCAGCCGATCGCGCATGCGCCGCAAGTGCGCCTGCGCTTCGGACAAGCGTTCCCGCGCCAGTCGCGCCGCCACGCCCATCCCGACCACCAGGGGAACGCACTCGGTGCCGGGACGCAGACCGTGCTCCTGCTCGGCCCCCGCCAGAACCGGCGCGATCGGCGTGCCGCGACGCACATAGAGCACCCCGACCCCCTTGGTCGCGAAAAACTTGTGGCCGGCGAGGGTCAGCAGGTCCACCCCGAGATCGTTCACGGCGACGGCGATCTTGCCGGCCGATTGGGCCGCATCGGTATGCAGCAGGACGCCGGCCCGGCGCGTCATAGCGGAGATCTCGGCAACCGGCTGGATGGTGCCGATTTCGTTGTTGGCGTGCATGATCGAAACCAGCGCCGTGTCGCGGCGCAGCGCGCGGCGCACGGCGTCGGGATCGACGCGTCCGTCGCCATCGACCGGCACGACCGTCAGCTCCCAACCGTCTTCGCGCAGCCGCCGCAGCGGCTGCTGCACCGCCGGGTGCTCGATGGCGGATGTCACGAGGTGCCGCTTCCTGCCGGAAAGCGCGCGCGCCACGCCGAACAGCGCCAGATTGTTGGCCTCCGTCGCCGAGCCGGTGAAGACGATTTCCTCGGGCAACGCACCCAGCAGCGCGGCCACCTGCCCGCGCGCCCCGGCCACCGCCTGCATCGCACGCTGTCCGTAAACGTGGGACGAGGACGGGTTGCCGAACTGCTCGTGCAGGAACGGCAGGATCGCCTCGGCGACCTCGGGCGCGACGGGGGTGGTCGCGTTGTAGTCGAGATAGACCGGCAGTCTCACGCGCGCGTCTCCCTGCTATCGGCAGTGCTATTCTTCAATTCGCGTGGCCATGGCGTATTCCATGGGATGTGATAGTATTCAAGATATTTCTTGAATATACGCAATGGGGGCACCCGATGTCAAGAAGCGGCTTCAAGCACGAACTGTTCGCCCAGTTCGCGCGCGTGTGCAAGGCGCTCGCCAGCGCCAACCGGCTCGAGCTGCTCGAGCTCATCGCCCAGGGCCCCCGCAGCGTGGAAGACCTGGCCAAGCTGTCGGGCCTGAACTTCGCGAACGCCTCGCAGCATTTGCAGGAACTGCGCCAGGTGGGGCTGGTGCGGGCGCGCAAGGAGGGACTGCGGGTGTACTACGAACTGTCCGGCGACGACGTCACCGAGTTGCTGGAGGTGCTTCGACGCGTCGCGGAACACCGGATTGCCGAGATCGAGAAGCTCGTGGGGACATACCTCAGCACGAAGGACGACCTCGAGCCGATCATGGCGAAGGATCTGCTCGGCCGGGCACGCAAGGGGCTTGTCACGGTGCTCGATGTCAGGCCCGCCGAGGAGTACCGGGCCGGACACCTGCCGGGCGCGGTGAACATTCCCCTTTCCGAGCTCGAAGGTCAGTTGAGCAAGCTGCCCAGGAGCAAGGAAGTCGTCGCCTATTGCAGGGGACCGTACTGCGTGCTCGCCTTCGAGGCGGTGGCGCGCCTGCGCAAGAAGGGCCTGAAGGCGCGACGGCTCGAGGACGGCCTTCCGGAATGGCGCCGGCGCGGGCTTCCGGTCGAGGTGAGCTGAGCTTTCCGATGCGCCTTGCATGACGATGGACGGCGCGACGCTTGCTAAGCTGAGATCGCGGAAATAAGCCGGCGGCTCTGCGGTCTCGGCTTATTCGGTCTTCGAAGGCACGAGAACCTCGCGGTTCCCGTTCGACTGCATCGCCGACACGAGCCCCGACTGCTCCATCTGCTCGATCAGCCGCGCGGCGCGGTTGTAACCGATGCGCAGGTGGCGCTGCACCAGCGAGATCGACGGCCGGCGCGTGCGCAGCACGATCTCCACCGCCTGGTCGTAGAGCGGATCGGCCTCGCCGCCCGCACCCGGTCCGCCCGCCTCGCCCCCGATGAACGCGTCGGTCTCGTCGAGCAGTCCGGGAACGTAGTCGGGCTGGCCGAGCGCCTTGAGGTAATCGACGACCTTGTGCACCTCCTGGTCGGAGACGAAGGCGCCGTGCACGCGCTGCGGCTGTCCCGCGCCCGGGGGCAGGTAGAGCATGTCGCCCTGCCCGAGCAGCGTCTCGGCGCCGTGCTGGTCGAGTATGGTGCGCGAATCGACCTTGGAGGAGACCTGGAACGCGATGCGCGTCGGGATGTTCGCCTTGATGAGGCCGGTGATGACGTCGACCGAAGGCCGCTGGGTGGCGAGGATGAGGTGCACCCCCGCCGCGCGCGCCTTCTGCGCCAGCCGCGCGATCAGCTCCTCGACCTTCTTGCCGGTGACCATCATGAGGTCGGCGAGTTCGTCGATCACCACCACGATGTAGGGCAGGTGCTCCAGGGGCTGAGGCTCGCCCGCTTCGAGCGTGTCGGGGTCCTGGATCGGATTGCCCGACTTCTCGGCGTCGGCGATCTTGTGGTTGTAGCCCGAGAGATTGCGCACGCCGATCCAGGACATGAGCTTGTAGCGCCGTTCCATCTCGGCGATGCACCAGGTGAGCGCGTTGGCGGCCAGCTTCATGTCGGTCACCACCGGCGCGAGCAGGTGCGGTATGCCCTGGTACGCGGACAGCTCGAGCATCTTCGGGTCGACCAGGATCAGGCGCACCTCGCGCGGCTCGGACTTGTACAAAAGCGACAGGATCATGGCGTTGATCGCCACCGACTTGCCCGAGCCGGTCGTGCCCGCGACCAGCAGGTGCGGCATCCGGTTCAAGTCGTTCACCACGGGGTTGCCGGCGATGTCCTTGCCCAGGGCGAGGGTGAGCGGCGCGTGCAGGTCGTGGTAGGCCTGCGAGCCCAGGATGTCCGACAGGCGCACGGTCTGCCGGTGCGGGTTGGGGATCTCCAGGCCCATGCAGGACTTGCCGGGAATCGTCTCGACCACGCGGATGCTGATCACCGAGAGCGCGCGCGCCAGGTCCTTCGCGAGGTTGAGGATCTGGCTGCCCTTCACGCCGACCGCGGGCTCGACCTCGTAGCGCGTGATCACCGGGCCCGGATAGGCGGCGAGCACCTTCACCTGCACGCCGAAATCGCCGAGCTTCTTCTCGATCAGGCGCGAGGTGTAATCGAGCGTCTCGCGGGAGAGCATTTCGACGCCGCCCGCGGGCTCGTCGAGCAGCGCGAGCGGGGGCAGCGGCGTGTCGGGCAGGTCCTGGAACAGGGGCACCTGCTTTTCCTTCTGCACGCGGGCGGACTTGGGAATCTCGAGCACCGGCGGCTCGATGCGGATCGGCTCGTGCTCCTCGATGAGATCGACCCTCTTCACCTCGACCACGGCCTCGCGCTCGACGGCCGCGATCTCGCCCGCCTTGCGGTCCTGCCAAGCCTGCCAGCTGTCGCGCACGAAGACGAACAGGCGCTCCAGCCCCGCCCCGACCGCCTCCATCGCCGCGAGCCAGGAGACGCCGGTGAACAGCGAAAGGCCGATCGCGGCGAGCGTCAGCAGGATCAGCGTCGCGCCGGTGAAGCCGAACGTCGCGCCCAGGTGCCGCGCGATCTCCGCGCCGAGCATTCCGCCGGGGGCGAGCGGCAGCGCCGCGCGCAGCGTGTAGAAGCGCAGCGCCTCCACGCCGCTGCTCGCCGCGAGCAGCACGGCGAAGCCCGCGAGCGCGATCAGGAACGGCCTGCGATCGCTGATCGAGCTGCCGTCCAGGCGCCGGTATCCCCACACGACCGCGTAGACGAGCAGCAGCACCCACCAGTAGGCCGACACGCCGAACAGGTACAGCAGCAGGTC
>Ga0209514_10009694_pt1 | contig 10545 bp, 10 predicted proteins | sample Subgrocontami58m_FD_187452 | JGI IMG/M metagenome (GOLD analysis project Ga0209514, IMG submission 187452) | Subsurface groundwater microbial communities from S. Glens Falls, New York, USA - GMW37 contaminated, 5.8 m (SPAdes) (version 3) | ecosystem: Environmental > Aquatic > Deep subsurface >...
GGGCGGAGCGGGAGCCATCATAGGCACGGCGATGGCGGCCAAGGCGACTCCGGACGGCTACACCCTGCTCGTGTGCGATACCGCGCACACCATACAGCCGGTGCTGCAAAAGCTGGAATACGATCCAATCAAGTCTTTTTCACTGATCGCGTCATTGGTGACCGGGGACAGCATGCTCGTCTCCCCGGCAAGCATTCCCGCCAAGACTCTCCAGGAGTTCATAGCGCTGGCGAAGCAGAAGCCCGGTCAGCTGGTGGCAGGAACCGCCGGCGCGGGCAGCAGCGGCCACATGGCCCTGGAGTTGTTCAGGGTGATGGCCGGCATCGACCTCATCATGGCGCATTACAAGGGCGCCGGGATGGCGACGATCGATCTGCTCGGGGGGGCCGTCCACGTCTCCAACGTAACGATACAGGCTGCGGTTCCGCACCTCAAGACCGGCAGGCTGAGAGCGCTGGGCGTCGGCGGACAGAAACGAAGCGCGCTCTTGCCCGACGTGCCTACCGTGTCCGAGTCGGGTTTGACGGGGTATTTGTCAACCGGCTGGCGGGGGCTGATGGGGCCGGCAGGCATACCCGCGTCGACCACCGGCAGATTGACGCGGGAGGTGAAGGCGATCCTCACCTCGGACGACGTGAAGAAACATTTTCTGAACAACGCGATGGAAATCGATTACCGGGATCCGAACGAGTTCGCCGTGTTCATTGCAGACGAGATCAAGCGCTGGTCGGGCGTGGTCCGCAAGGCCAATATCAGTCTGGACACGCAGAAATAAAGCTTACAGCGCAGATCCTGCCGGAAAACGCAGGATCTTGCCGCTGCACCGGCGCTGTCGGGTCATTCCGTGAGAGAGAATACGGGACCCGCAATCGCTCGCCAACCGTCATGGTGGACTAAGGAATGATTGGGCCGCTATTGACTCAAAAAGTACACGCAACACTGTACGCTGCCGCGCGCACGGGTGCGCCCACGGTCGAGTGCTCGCTGGACCTCGATCGGTCGAGGACGACCGTCGAAGTGGACGCTGCAGGATGGAACTGGCAAGGCCGGCGATTCCCCTATCTGGATACCTGCAAGGACAGAACCATTTACCACTGGATTGGCGAGACTTTTCAGCCAGTGGCGCGTTTCACAACGTCACTGATCAAGTTGGTTCCCACTGAGTGGGGACCGCCAACGTTCGAAATCGATGGCATCAAGATGTTACCCACGGCGCAGGTCTCGCCCTATGCGGATGCAGAACGCAAAGTTGGCTTGATTCAACCGCGTGGCAAGGTGATTCTGGACACCTGTGGCGGCCTTGGCTATTTCGCGGCCTGGTGTTTGCGGGGTCAGGCGAGGCAGGTGCTTTCCTACGAGAAGACTGCTGACGTGATCTGGCTGCGCAGCCTCAATCCCTGGTCGCCTGAGATTGGCGGTGGTTTGACGTTAACCCAGGGCGATATTGTCGATCAGATCGTTACGCTGCCCAGCGATTCGGTCGACGCGATTTTGCACGATCCGCCGCGCTTCGGTATCGCCGGGGAACTTTACTCGCAAGTCTTTTATGGCCAACTGGCCAGGGTGCTCAAGCGCAAGGGAAAACTGTTTCATTACACCGGCGCATCGAACAAACTGACCAGTGGTCGCGATGTCGCTAACGAAGTGGTGAAACGCTTGCGGCACGCGGGGTTTGTCGCGGAGTTGAATGGCGATGGGATATTGGCGGTGAAAAAGTGAGCGAGCGCGTTTCACCGCTGCACCGCCACACCTCGGACTCGGCGCCTCCCCGCTGCCGGAGGCCAAGGTGTCGATGATCCTGCGTGGCGATTGGTTAAACGAGTCTGAACATCAGCACGCCACCCATTGTGACCACGATTCCAATCAGTTCAAGCGCGGTAATTTTCTCGCGGAAATAGAGCCATGAGATCGCCAACGTGAACACCGCTTCGATCTGGCCGACGGCGCGGACATAGGACGCATTCTGCAGCGCGAAGGCCGAATACCAGCCTATCGAGCCCAGTGCACTGGTGAGGCCGATGAAACTGGCGATCCCTCGCAATGGCCACATTTGCCTGAATACCACCGGCTCCTTCACCGCGAGCCAGATGCCCAGACAAACGGTTTGCAATCCCGTTGCCAGCACCACCGTCCAGCCGGCGCGCCACAGGAAATGATGCTGCTCGCCGAGATCGCGCGTCGCCTCCCGCAGGAACAGATAAGACAGCGTGAACAACAGGGCGCACATCAAGGCGACCCGGGTCGGGCGTCCGACGAGCAGGCCCCAGAAGGTTTCGCCACCTTCACGGAACGCGGCGGTTCCCATCTTGCCGATCAGCATCAGGATCGCACCACATGTGACGACCACCAACGCGACCCAACCCCATTGCGTCAACTGCTCGGAGAACAGCGCCGAACCGATGAGCGCCGTCATGATGACGTCGGTCTTGGTCAGCATCGTGCCGACGGCAAAATTTTTCAGCCGGAACATGTAGATCAGCAGCGCAGTCGCCAGCACCTGGGTCAGCGCGGCTACCGCGGTGTGCCACAGAAAGGCCGGATTGTATTTGGGAATCCCGTGGCCGGTATAAAGCATGGCTGCGCCCAGGAAAACGATAAGCGTCGGCATGCCGAAGAGCGAGCGCACATAGGTCGTGCCCATGGTCGACATGCTTTGGTTGAGCGTTTTCTGTGCGGCCGTGCGCACGGCCTGCATCAGCGCCGCGAAAACCGAGATCGGTATCCAAATCCAGGCAAGTTCCATGAAATTCCTCAAGGCGCGAACACGACGCGCATGCGTTGCGAAGCGATGCGGCAGTGGTTCAGGATTTTTCCTGTTGCGCCGCCTCAGCCAGCAGCCAGTCGCGAAACGCCGCCACGGAGGTGCGCAGCTCCGCGCCCTCGGCGCATACGAGGTAATACGCCGACTGCAATGGGACTTGCAGCGTGAACGGCAATATCAGGCGCCCGGCTGCCAGTTCCGCGGCAGCCAGCAACGGTAACGTCGCGACCACGCCGAGCGCGTTGCTCGCCGCCTCGAGCGCGAGCACCGCGTGGCTGAAATGCGACCCGCGGCTGGCGTCGACCTCGCTCGCGCCGGCGGCCTTGAGCCATACATCCCAGAACGCCACGCTGTCGTAAAGTATGCCGGTGTCGTCGTGCAGCAAGGTGTGATGCCGCAGGTCCTGCGGCTGCCTGAGCGGATTTTCACCGTGCACGAGCTGCGGGCTGCAGATCGGCGCAAGCATCAGCGCGAACAGCTTGTCGACGCGAAAGCCCGGATAGTCGCCGTGCCCGTAAAGGATCGCGAGATCGGACTCCTCCAGCCAGTTCTCGATGGTGGTGCGTTCAGCCACGTTATCCTGCCCGTCCCGGGTGACGAGGCGGATGCGCGCCGACACCCGCACGTCGATCTCGGGGTGGACCGCGAAAAAATGATGCAGCCACGGCATCAACCAGCGGGTGGCGAATGATGGTGGCACGCTCACGGTCACCTGCCCGCTGTCGGCTTGCGGCCGCATGGCGGCAACCGCCTGCGCGAGATTGGCGAAACCTTCGCTCAGCTTGGGCAATGCAGCACGGGCCGCTGCCGTCAGTTTGAGCCCGCGATTCAGGCGTTGGAACAGCTTGACCCCAAGATAGTCTTCTAGCGCCTTGACCTGGTGGCTGATCGCCGCCGGTGTCACGCTCAGCTCCTGCGCCGCACGCTTCAGGCTCAAATGGCGCGCGGCTGACTCGAACGCCTTGAGCGCACTGAGCGGGGGTAGCCGTTCTGACATAGTAAGATTAGTTATTCTAATCTGAATACGTATTATATATCATGTGGTGCGACGCAACAAAACAATACTGATCAGGTCTATAGTTACGTAACAGGAAATTCGTGGCGATATTAAATCTCGTCCGAAAACCAGAGTAACTTAATAGTACAGGAGTCAACCATGAACAAGCTTAACGAAAAATCTGCAAATACAGACCTTTACGCGCGCATCAAGCAGGCGCGTCTGAGTGAACGCGACCGCGAAGTCGCGCTGAACGCAGTACGCAATGCCGAATCGATCGTCGACGGCTGCGAATGGGCGGCACGCGCGGTCAAAACGGTGATCGCCAAGATGTTCGACAAATCGGCGGATTTCAGGCACAGCCACTAAGCAGTACCGGTTGGGAGCTGGCACCCGCTGCATTGACAGCTTGCCCGCGGCCGGCAACCGCGGGTGAGGCTTGCGGGTTACCTCGCCGTCTGCGCGGCCTGCTTCACCGCCTTGACGATGTTGATGTAGCCAGTGCAGCGGCACAGGTTGCCTTCCAACCCGTGATAGATCTCTTCATCGCTCGGATGCGGGTTGTCCTTGAGCAGCGCAGCAACCGCCATGATCATGCCCGGCGTGCAGAACCCGCATTGCAGCGCGTGGCAATCCGTAAATGCCTGCTGCACCGGATGCAGTTTGCCGTTTTGGGCCATCCCTTCGATCGTCACGACTTCCGCGCCGTTCGCCTGAACCGCGAGCATGGTGCATGATTTGATCGCACGGCCGTTGACATGCACGGTGCAGCATCCGCATTGGCTGGTGTCGCAGCCGACATGGGTTCCGGTGAGCCCGAGTTGGTCGCGTATCAAGTCAACGAGCAGTGTGCGGCCTTCGACTTCGCGCGAGTATTGCTTGCCGTTGACGGTGAGTTCGATTTTGGTCATGGGATAGGATCCGTGGTTCGTAATGATTCGTCGTTCGTGATTCCGGCGCACGCCGGAATGACGGCACCCGATTAGCTTGCCAATAGTTTCTGCACCGCGCGTTTCGCCATGACCTTGACCAGGTTGGCGCGGTATTCGCGCGTCGCATGGAAATCTTCGTTCATATCGGCGGCGTTGACCGCCAACCCGTCAAGCGCCGACGGGTCCAGTTTCTTTGCCAGCGCGCTTTCCGCGGCGCTCCAGCGGAACACGCCCGGCCCGGCACCAGTCACCGCGACCCGTATGCTCGTCTTCGTCGTAGCGACAAAGACTCCCGTCATCGCGTAACCCGATGCGGGATGCGGAAATTTCACATAGGCGGCGCGTTGTGGCAGCGGAAATAACAGGCGCACCACTATTTCGCCGTCCTTGAGCGCTGTCGAGAACAGGCCCTGGAAAAAATCGTCCGCGGCGATCTCACGGCGCGTGGTCACGATCGTTGCTCCCAGCGCGAGCACCGCTGCCGGATAATCGGCGGCAGGATCGTTGTTCGCGACCGAACCACCGATGGTGCCCCGGTTGCGCACCTGCGGATCGCCGATCTGCTCCGCAAGATACGCCAGCGCCGGTAACGCCTGCCTGACCACCGCCGAAGCGGCGACCTCATGATGACGGGTCGCCGCACCGAGCGCGAGCTTGCCGTCCTTGACCTCGATGCCGCGCAATTCCGGCAACCCGCCGATATCCACCAGATGCGACGGCTGGGCCAGTCGCTGCTTCAGCGTCGGCAGCAGCGTCATGCCGCCGGCCAGCAGTTTCGCGTCCGGATGGGCGGCCACGAACGTGGCCGCTTCGGACAGGGATTTGGCTTGCAGATAATTGAATTCGAACATAGCGTCCTATCCTGTTTTTGCCGCTTGCATCGCGTGCCACAGCTTGCTCGGCGTAAACGGCATGTCGAGATGTTGTATCCCGAGTGGCCATAGCGCGTCAAGCGTGGCATTGGCGAGCGTCGGCAGTGAAGCCGTGCAGCCCGATTCCCCAACGCCTTTGGCGCCGAGCACGTTGGTCTTGCTCGGCACCGGATGGTCGTTGAGCCGAATGTCCGGTATCAACCCCGCGCGCGGCATGAAATAGTCGCTGAAACTGCCGGTCAGCAACTGACCGCTGCCAGGGTCGTACAGCGCGTGCGCGCGGTCGGAGCGCAGGAAACTCGCGTGCAGCTGGCCGGGCAGACTCCAGTCCGCGGTATAGCGTCCGCGGCCGGTGATCAAGCGCAGGTCTTCGCGGCGGTTGGCCGCGTGGGCATCACTCATGAGCAAACGATTTGTTCGTGGTATTGCGACCCGGCGCGCAGGCGCACGCCGAAGGTCAGGCCGAACTATATTCGTTTTACCTGCTCTTGTCTAAGCGTATGTCCACGCCGTAGTCCTGTCTGATTTTCTCCGCCGAAATCTTGCCGTCCCGGAAGTCGTGCAGCAAAGCCGCCTGATCGCGCTGAGCGGGCGCTCCAAACCCGCCACCGCCCGGCGTCACGATCCTGAGGCGCTGGCCGCGCAGGATGCGGCCGCCGAACTTGCTGGGGATTTTTTCCATCCGGCCGCCCTCGCTTTCGAGGAAGAAGGTGCTGAAACTGCCGTCGCCGCCGCCGTAAAGTCCGCGCGGCGGGAATGCGGCCCGATCGCCGCGCACGTTGACGCTCGCGCTCTCTGCCAGCATTACGTATTCGCGCACCAGCCCGAGTCCGCCCCGGAACCTGCCGCTGCCGCCGGAATCGGGAACCAGTTCGTAGCGCACGATGCGCACCGGATAATCAATTTCGATCGACTCGACCGGGATGTTCATCTGGTTGGAAGTCCCGGTGCTCACCGCGTCGGCCCCGTCAGCGGTCTGAGTCCCGCCCATGCCTCCGCAGTAGCTCTCGTAGAAAACAAAATTGCGGCCGGACCGCGGATCGACGCCGCCGAAGGAAATCCCGGTCGGCACGCCACAGCATTGCGCGCCAACCTTCTCGGGAACTGCCAACGCGAGCGCGCCCAGCACGGCATCGGCGACGCGGTTGACGGTCACCGAGCGCGCGTTGACCGGCGCCGGATGGCGCGGATTGAGCAGCGTGCCCTCTGGAACATAGACCTCGACGACTTTCGTCAGCCCGTCGTTGAACGGAATGTCATCGGGGAGCACGCACCGCACGCAGTAAAAAATGGTGGTCCAGGTCTTCGACAGCGGCGCGTTCAGCGGCCCCCTGACTTGGCTGTCGGTGCCGGTGAAATCGAAACGCAGCCGGTCGTCGAGCACCTCGAGGCGCACTTGAATTTTGATCGGCTTGGAGAGATCCACGCCGTCGTGATCCATGTAGTCGGTGAACTCGTAGACGCCATTTGGAATCGCGGCGATCGCCTCGCGCGCTTTCTTCTCCGCATAATCGATCAGCAGCTCCATGGCGTTGCAGACACCATCGCAGCCATAGCGATCGAGCAGGTCGCGCAACCGCTGTTCGCCTTTGAGCAGCGCGCCTTCCTGCGCGCGCAGATCCCCCATGAAAATATCGGGCCCCCGCACGTTGGCGCGAAGCATGTCGATCAGCGTCTTGTTTTCACGGCCGGCGTCGTAGAGCTTGACCGGCGGAATGACCACGCCCTCCTGGTAGAGCTCGGTGGCCTGTACCGGATTGCTGCCGGGAACCATGCCGCCGACGTCGGTGTAATGAATCAGGCACCCGGCGAAAGCGACCAACCGGTTGTCGTAGAAAATCGGCCGGAATACCGCGATGTCCGGCAGGTGGCTGCCGCCGCGATACGGATCGTTGGTGATGAAAACGTCTCCCGCCCGCAGCGTTTCGGGCGGAAATTCCTTGAGCACTTCTTCCAGCATGAATCGCATCGACCCCAGGTGGCCGGGAACGACTACGGGTTGCGCCACGATGCGCCCCTGCGCGGTAAAAATCGCGCACGACGCATCCTGCGCCTCTTTGACGACCTGGGAGTAGGCGGAGCGCAGCAACGTGAGCTGGATTTCCTCGGTAATCGCGTTGAGCGCGTTCGCCAATATCTCCAGCCGGAATGCGTCGAGCGTGGTGTGTCGAGGCGCGTTCATGGTGTCTGCCTTTCACGCATGATCATGAGATTGCCCATGGCATCGCAATGTACCGTCCAGCCGGGCGGCACCAGAGTGGTCGAATCCGCCGCTTCGATCAGCGCCGGCCCCGGCAGGGTGTCGCCCGCGCGCAGCAACGCGCGGTCATAGCATGAACACTCGGTAATCCCGGCGTCCCTGAAAAAAACCCTGCGCGCGGACTTGATGGCATGTTTTACCGAGCCGTCGCCCGCCGGCAATGGCTGATACTCGAGACGCCGGGTGTTGCCCACCGCCGTCACCACCAGCGTCACGAATTCGATCATGCCCGCCTCATCGCGCCGGCCGTAGAGCCGCTCATGCACCTGATGAAACGTCTCCGCCAGCGCCGGCTGATGCGTGGAATTCAGCGCGCCGTCCGGCAAACGCACGTTGATTTCGTACGATTGGCGCCGATAACGCATATCCGCCGAACGCAAAAATGCGATGGTGTCGTCGGCGAGGCCGTAACGCTGCAGCGCCTGCCGTCCCCGTGTCTCGAGCGCGCGCAGCAGGCGCTCGATTGCATCGATATCGCCACTGACGACCGGCTCCACGTGGGTCTGCCGGAAGTCATAGCGTATATCGGCAACGAGCAGTCCCTGTGCAGAGAGCAGACCCGGCGACGGCGGCACGATGACTTCATGTATGCCGAGATCGCCCGCGAGTTCTATGCCGTGCACGGGGCCATTGCCGCCGAAGGCAACCAGCGAAAAGTCTCCCGGATCGCAGCCCTTTTCCACGGTGACGATGCGGAGCATTTTCAGCATGCTCGCATTGGCGACCTCGATGACCGCGGCGCAGGCTTCCTCCACGCTGATGGCGAGCGGTTCAGCGAGCTGTTTATGCACCGCGCTGCGGGCTGCCGCGAGGTCCAGCCGCATCTCGCCGCCCAGGAAATACTCCACCGGGATGCGCCCGAGCAGCAGGTTGGCGTCGGTGACGGTGACGCGGTCGCCGCCGAGTCCGTAAGCGATCGGGCCGGGATCCGCGCCGGCGCTCTGCGGCCCGACCTTCAGCACGCCCCCGGTATCCAGCCACGCGATCGATCCGCCTCCCGCCCCGACTTCCGCCAGATCCACCGTCGCGGCGCCGACGAAATAGCCGCCGCCCTGCAGGATGCGTGAAATGTTGATGCCCGCCCCGAGTTCCTGTCCTGCCGATTGGCGGACTTCACCGTTTTCAATCAGCCCCGCTTTCGCCGTCGTGCCGCCCATGTCGAAGGAAATCAGATTCGTGCGTCCCGCGAGCTTGCCGAAATGCGCGGCGGCAATGACTCCCGCGGCCGGCCCGGATTCGACGATACGGCAGGGCATCAAGGTCGCTTCCGTCCAGGAAATGATCCCGCCGTTCGACTGCATCATATGCAATGGCACACCAACCCCGACATCGGCCAGCGCATTGCTCATGCGCTCGAGATAAGTGGACACCCGCGGACCGAGATAGGCGTTGACCACCGTAGTGCTGGTCCGCTCATACTCGCGGTACTGCGGATAGATTTCGCTGGACAAGGTTATGAAACAGTTCGGCAGAATCTCCCGCGCGATCTCGCCTGCCCGCTTCTCATGACTGGCGTTCCTGAATGAAAACAGGAAGCAGATGCCGAGCGCTTCGATGCGTTCGGCGGCCAATTCCCGCAGCGCCTGCGTGAGCGCCGCCTCATCCAGAGGCTTGATCACCGCGCCGCTCGCATCGATCCTCTCGGGGACGTCAAACGCGAGCCGGCGTGGCACCAGCGGCTGGATCTTCTGATAGGCCTGGTCGAACAGGCGGTAACGTTTATGACGCTGGATCTCGAGCAGATCGCGGAAACCCTCGGTCACCAGCAACCCGGTGCGCGCGCCGACTCCCTGCAGCACGATATTCGAGCAGACCGTGGTGGCATGCGTAAATTGGCTTACGCGCGCCAGCTCCAGGCCGAGTTCATCGCGCGCCCGGCGCACGCCGTTCAACACGGCCTCCGACGGTTCGCGCGGCGTGGACGAAACCTTCAGCGTCTGGATGTGACCCGTATTCTCGTTCAGTATCACGAGGTCGGTGAAAGTTCCGCCGACGTCCACCGCGAGACGATATTTTGCTTCCTTCATCAGCCTTTTCCCGGTTGCGCTATTTTTGCCCAGACCGCATTCTATCCAACCTCGCCCGATCCGCGGTGAGTCCTTATACTTATGCCTGAAGGAGTGACCTCCGAATGCTCCGGCATGACGGAATCATGACTACGGTGGCGATTTTCGACAAACGGTTAATTTCCCTGCATAGGCGCTTTGTTGTTAAGATTATCCACGGGTAAAACTCGTTACTGGAGGAGATTCATGAATACTTTCGGAAAGTTTGGTTTGCTCATGCTGGCGGCATTGGGAACGATCATCGGCACACCCTTTGCAAACGCGCAAAATTATCCGACGCGTCCGATCCGCTGGATCGTGCCGATTCCCGCCGGCGCCACCGCGGACATGATAACGCGGCTGGTGGCCCAGAAACTCAATGAAGCCTGGGGCCAGCAGGTGATCGTCGACAACCGTCCCGGCGGCGCGTTCGTGATCGGCAGCGACATCGTGGCTAAAGGCAACCCCGACGGCCATACCGTCGGCACCCTGCTGACACCGCATATCGTCAATCCTTTCGTGCTGAAGGATCTGCCCTACGACACGCTCAAAGACTTCACTCCGGTGACGCTGATGGTGATCGTGCCGGGTGTCATGACCATGAACCCGAAAGTTCCCGCGAAAAACCTGCAGGAGGTAATCGCGCTCGCCAAAGCCAAACCCAGTTCGCTCAATTAC
>Ga0209514_10009695_pt1 | contig 10544 bp, 10 predicted proteins | sample Subgrocontami58m_FD_187452 | JGI IMG/M metagenome (GOLD analysis project Ga0209514, IMG submission 187452) | Subsurface groundwater microbial communities from S. Glens Falls, New York, USA - GMW37 contaminated, 5.8 m (SPAdes) (version 3) | ecosystem: Environmental > Aquatic > Deep subsurface >...
CGGGCTATACGCCAAGGTGCCGCTCCAATGAGCACACAGGCGAATTCGATGAATGCTCCGGACGCATACGCCCGCATGGCGGGAGCCGAGAAGGTGCAATTCAAGATCGGCGGGATGGCGTGCTCCTTCTGTGTGGCGAGCATCACCAAGGCGCTCGGCAGGATGGACGGGGTGCGCGACGTGAGCGTGAATCTCGCGCACGAAGAAACGCTCATCGAGTACGAACCGAAGAAGGTTACGCCGGCCAAGCTCAAGGAAACGCTGCTCGATCTCGGATATACGGTTCGGGATGCGAACAAGGTGCGCAGCTACGAAGAGGAAGAGGCGGAGATCAAGGGGCAGCTCACCAATCTCTTGACGGCGGCCAGCTTCACCGTGGTGGCGCTGGGGGCCATGGCGCTGATGTGGCTCGATCTGTTGCCACCCCAGGGCATGGCAGCCATGTACTGGCTGATGCCGATCCTGGCGCTCTCGACGGTGTTTGGGCCCGGCTGGCATATCCTGACCATGGCCTGGGCGAGCCTGCGCCGGGGAATTCTCAATCAGCACGTATTGCTCGAGTTCGGTGCTTTCGCCGGGATGACCGGCGGCTTCCTCGGCTACCTGTACTCCGCGTTTCCGGCACCTGATTTCCTCGGCGTCGCGGTTTTCGTCACCAGCTATCACGTCCTGTCCGGATACGTCTCGCTGCTGGTGCGCACGCGCGCGTCGCAAGCGGTGCGCAGGCTCTTAAGCCTGGTGCCGGCCACTGCCCGCGTCGTGCGCGACGGCCGCGAAGAAGAGATTCCGATGGAGCAGGTGAAGCCTGGTGACCTCGTCCGCGTGCGCCCGGGAGAGTCCATCCCCGTCGATGGCGAGGTCGTCGAGGGCGCATCCGGCGTTGACGAGAGCCTGGTCACCGGGGAATCGATGCCGGCGGAAAAAATCTGCGGCGATGCCGTGATCGGCGGCTCGATCAATCAGACCGGAACCCTGCTGGTGCGTGTCACGAAGGTGGGCGAAGAGAGCTTCTTGAGCCAGGTCGCGCGCCAGGTGGAGGAAGCGCGGGCGCTGAAGCCCGGCATCCTCGCCTTGGTGGATCGTGTTCTGGAGGTGTACGTGCCCCGAGTGCTGGTCTTCGCTGGCGGTGCCGTTCTCGCCTGGACTCTCGGCGCGTGGTTCATCACCGGCTCGCCCGACTGGACGCGGGCGATCTTTGCGGCACTCGCGGTACTGGTCATGGGATATCCGTGTGCGCTCGGCATGGCGACGCCACTCGCGATGATTCGGGGCGGCGGCATGGCGGCCGAGCGCGGCATCCTGATGCGCTCGGCGGAGGCCTTCCAGGTGCTGAAAGACGTGAAGAAGGTCGTGCTCGACAAGACGGGAACCATCACGCGAGGCAAGCCGGCCGTCGTGGAAGTGGTGGCCCTCGCCGGCTATGACAAGCGCGAAGCGCTGCGCCTCGCAGCCGCGGCCGAGAGCAGCTCCGAGCATCCGCTGGCACGCGCCGTGGTGGCGCTCGCCGAGGCGCAGCACATCGAGCTGCCGAAGGCCCAGGATTTTCAGGCGACCGCAGGCAAGGGCGTGACGGCAGTGGTCGAGGGCCACCGCATCGCAATCGGCAGTCCTGCTTTCAGCGAAAGCGAGGGGATGGACCTTGGCGCACTGCGGGCGCAAGTGCAGGCGATGCAGGAGGCGGGCAATACGGTGATCGTGATGGCGGTGGACAACACGCCGGCAGCTCTGATTGCCGTTGCCGACCAGCTCAAGGCGGACGCGATCGAGGCGATCGGGCGGCTCAAGGCGGCCGGACTCGAACCGGTGATGCTCACCGGCGACAACCGGCGCACCGCAAAAGCGGTCGCAGAGAAGGTCGGCATCACCGAGTATCGCGCCGAAGTGCTGCCTCAGGACAAGGCGCAAGTCGTTCGGGAGCTGCAGCGCCAGGGGTATCGCGTCGCGATGGTCGGCGATGGCATCAACGATGCGCCGGCGCTGATGCAGGCCGATGTGGGCATCGCCATCGGCGCGGGCACCGATATCGCGATCGAGTCGGCCGATATCGTGCTGATCGGCGAGCGCCTCGGCGCCGTGGTCGATGCCTACTACATTGGCAAGGCGTCCTACCGCAAGACGGTCCAGAACCTTTCCCTCGCCTTCGCCTTCAACGGCATCGGCGTGCCGCTCGCCGCGACCGGCCTGGTGCATCCGGTCTGGGCGATGATCGCCATGGCGGCGAGCGTCAGCACCGTGCTCACCAATTCGTTCGCGGGACGGCTGCTGCCGAAAGCGCGCCGCGGCAGACGGGCGCAGCTCACGTTCAAGATCGCGAACATGCACTGCGAGAGCTGCCTTGCGGCAATCCGGGAATCGGTCAGCCAGCTCAAAGGCGTCGAGGGGGTCAGCGGCGATCCGGCCCGGCAGGTGGTGACGGTCACTTATCGCGAGGGAATGGTCGAACCGGACGGCATCCGCGAGGCGATCATCGAGAAGGGTTTCCGTCCGGCATAGCGCGAAAGCGAGTCGATTGACGAGCGAAGGGAAAAGTCCATGAAACGCAACTTGATCGTCACCGCCCTGGTCGCGGTGATCATCGCCGGATTTGTCCTGGGCGCGAGATTTCTCTTCGGGGCGGTGGTGCCGCCCGTCGACGGCTATCTCGAAGGCCAGCTCATCCGGTTCATTCACACGGAAGCGTCCGATCCGCAGGTCGCGCAGTTGCTCACGAAAATGAAGGGCTCGCCCGTCATCGTCGTCCCCGAGCTCGCGCGCGTGCCCAAGGAGGCGCTCGCCAACGTCTACGTATTCAAAAACGGCGTGAAAGGCAGCGGTCCGTTCGAATTCCAGCCCGATGTCTTCGACAACCCTCCGGGAACCAAGGGGTACAGCCCGTTACGGGCGGTCAACCTTGTCACGTGGAAGAACGCAGGAGGCGCGCGGGAGCTCAGATCCGCGGCGGAGGTTAGGAAGGCGATCGACGGGGGAGCGCTGGTCGTGGAGCGGCCAGGTGCTGTCGTCAACATGCCCTTGCTTACTTGGCCGGGCGGGAATCGCTAGATGGCGGACGAGCCCAACATGCTGGTCGGGTCGGACCGACTACGGATAACGGATAGGAAATTCAATCCGCGTTTCGCGCGATCGGGTGCTGCGCCGAGACGCTGGGGATCGGCAAAGAACCCGAGCCGATATCGATCGTTGCGGCAGGGCGAGCCGCGCGCACGTATACGACTAACGGAGGAGGCTCGATGAACGAACACGAACAATACGCGCTTCCGGCGTCCCAGTTGCTCAAATGGGTCCATGACGCCCGGGAACGCACCCTGGAGCTGGTTTCCGATCTGACGGACGAGCAGTTGGCGGTTCCCATGATGGAGGTAGTCAACCCTTTTCGCTGGGAGCTCGGGCATGTCGCTTTCTTCTACGACGTGTTTCTCCTGCGGGCCCTCGGTTCCGGGGCATTTCTCCTGAACGACGCCGAAAATCTGTACGATTCATTCAAGGTCGATCATGATGACCGCTGGGGCCTGCCTCTGCCTTTGCGGGATGAAACTCTGGCGTACATGCGGCGCGTGCTCGAGCGCGTCGCGCGGCGACTGGAGTTGCGCGATCCCGACGACAGAGAGAGCTATCTGCACCGGCTTTCGATTCTTCACGAGGATATGCACGGAGAGGCGTTTACCTACATGAGGCAGACGCTGGAATACCCGCAGCCGCAGCTTGCCATTGCGCAGGATCGCTCGGGCTTGCAGCGCATCCGCGGTGGTCCGTTGGCGGGGGACGTCGAAATCCCGGGAGGCACCTTTGAGCTTGGTGCGGTACGGGATGCGCCGTTCGTGTTCGATAACGAGAAATGGGGCCACCCGGTAGAGGTGCATCCCTTCAAAATGGCGCGGGCTCCCGTGACGAACGCCGAATTCGCGGAGTTCGTCGAAGACCGGGGATACCTGCGGCGCGAGCTGTGGAGCCATCAAGGATGGGTATGGCGCGGGAAGACGGGCGCGCAACATCCGTCCTGCTGGGTGCGCACGGGGACGGGCTGGATGCGCCGGCATTTCGACAGGCTCGTGCCGGCCGAACCGCATGCGCCCGTCATTCACGTCAACTGGTACGAAGCCGACGCTTACTGCAGTTGGGCGGGCAGACGGCTGCCGACCGAGGCCGAATGGGAGCTGGCGGCGAGCGCCGAGCCCGCGCCCGACGGCCGAGGGATCACGGCACGCAAGCGTAGATATCCTTGGGGCGACGAGCCGCCGTCTCTGGAGCGGGCCAACCTGGATTCCCGGTTTTTGGGATGCGTCGATGTCGGCGCGTTCGCATCGGGGGACAGCGCTTTCGGTTGCCGCCAGATGCTGGGCAACGTCTGGGAGTGGACGGCCTCGGCGTTCTACCCCTTTCCCGGATATGTCGTGGACACGCCGTACAGGGAGTATTCGGCGCCCTGGTTCGGATACCGCAAGGTGCTGAAGGGGGGCGCTTGGGCGACGCGGTCCCGGCTCGCGAACAACACCTATCGGAATTTTTTTCAGCCATACCGCCGCGACATATTCGCGGGATTGCGAACCTGCGCCCGGTCTTAGGAGCGTGTCGGCCTTTGTCGCAATGCACTCGAGAAGAATTCGGCCGGACGGGCTCATCGAGGACCGCGAGATGAGAGCAGCCTTCCAACAAGCAATATCTCGGCCTTGCTCCGGGGCGCGCTCCAAGGTCCAGACTTGCTTCCTACGGCGACTCCAAGATTGGAGCGGCACATGAAAAAAAACTGAAACCGCTATGAGATTCACCATGACAATTCGAGGCGCGAGGTGCGTGATGGCGCACTTCAGAGCGTAGCCGTGAGCGCGATCGGCCGCGGTTTCATCGACCCGTTCCGAAACAGAGCGAGAGCCGTGGTGGTCGTGGTTCTGCTCTCGATAGTAACGGGCTTCCTTGCCTTGATGGTGCAGGCGTCGTTCGCGAGCCGCGCACAGGTCTCCGGCATGGAAGGACGCGTCCGCAACTTGATCGAGCTGCGGGAAGCGGGCGCTTTCGGAACAGGCGGTTTCGGTGGCGACCATCCGATCGGCGAGGACGAGTTCTCTGTTAACACACTCCAAGCCGCTTTAGAAATCCCAAGCGCCCGTCATTTGGCCCGCGTCGACGAATACATATACAAGCCCGAAGTCGATCCGTCGAAGAAGAACGCTTACGCCATGGTGATCGGGCTGCACCCGGGCGCGGCGTTGCGGGCGATCGGGGAGGTGGATTACGAAAACGCCCTTATCATCGCGGGACGGCCTTTGCGCGCTGGCGACGAGAATGCGAATGTTGCGATCGTCGGGAGATTGTATGCCGAACAGCGCCTTGGGCTAGCTGACCCTTCCGCTCTCGAAAGCGCGGAACGCCACATCGTGCTCAACAAACAGTCGTTTCGCGTGATCGGCATCTATACGACCGCCAACGACTTCGGCGACAATCATGTCTTCATTCCGATTGCGGCGTTTCGCGAAACTTTCAATCCCGGCAAAAAACTCTCAAAAATCTTTGTCACCGTAGACTCGGTGGCGAATGTCGAGCGAGTGGTCGCCGAGCTGAAGCGCATTCCAGAAGCCGATGTGGTCATGGCGCCGGAGGCAGTCTCGACGGCCCGCGTGACGCTGGGGACTCTCGCCGTGGCGAGCACGTATGCGGCCGTGTTGCTGTTTGCGATCGGCGCCGTGCTCACCGTGTTTGTCATGCTCCTGAGCACGCGCGAACGCGTACGCGAAATCGGTACGCTCAAAGCGCTCGGCGCGTCGAATCGTGAAGTGGTGCTGCAGTTTCTTTCCGAAGCTTTCACGATGAGCGCGCTGGGCGGTGCGGGCGCATTGCTGCTCGCAGCACCGCTGACAGCGGTGGTCGGGCGCGTGCTTGGGGTGCCGATGGAGTTCGATCGCGACGTCGTCCTGTCGATTCTGGCGGGATCGGTGGTTTTTGCCGCGCTGGGAAGCATCTACCCGGTCATCCGGGGTTTGCGGCTGAGCCCCGTCGAAGCGATGCGCAGGACAGCATGAGCATGGTCCGCATAGGCGTACGCAATCTCTGGCGGAGCAAGCTGCGCCTCGTTCTCGTCGCTGCGCTCATCGGCACGCCGTTCTTCCTGCTCCTCGTGATGGAGTCGATCGGCGATGCCGTGCAACGGCAAACCGATGTGTTGAAGGAAAGCGTCAACAACACGCTTCAGTTGCGCTCGCGCGGCTCGATGGGCCACGTCAATATGGTCGGTAACGAAAACATTCTGCCGCAGGACGCGCTGGCCAAGGTAAAAGGCGTAGATCACGTCGCGAAAGCGGAACCTTACCTTCTTGCCATGACCCCCACCGAAGGCCACAACTTCGCCATGGTGGTCGGCGTCGATCCGAATGATACGCGGCGGCTTGAATCGCATGGCGAAGCCGGTAATCCAAAGATCATCGCCGGCCGCGATCTCACGGAGGCGGACCGCGGCAAGCGCGTGGCGATCATCGGCCAGGGCTTTGCCAAGTGGGCGGGTTTAAGGCCGCAAGATATCGGACAGGCGACGCTCACGCTCGATCTCAAGCGCACCCATCCCGTGATTTTCGCGCTCGATCGTGCTCCCGTAACGTTCACGATCGTGGGCATGTATACGAGTGGCTACGTATTCGGCGATATGCAGCTATTCACGTCGCTCGACACGTTCCGCGAGATCTACGGCGTGCGCGAGGGTATTTCGTGGCTTTACGTGCGTGCCGATTCCGCGGAGCATCTGCCCGCGGTTGAGAAGGAACTCAGGGCCACGCTGGGCAATGTCGCCGACATCATTTCACCCACGACGGTAGCCGAATTCCAGACGACCGCGACGCGTGCGGTGCAGCGTCTGGCAAGCAGCGGAATCGCGCTCGCCGCAGCGCTGATGGTTATTGTGGTCTTCTTCGTGATGTTGCTGGTGGTTCGCGAGCGTGCGTGGGAGATCGGCACCTTCAAAGCGCTCGGGGCATCGGATGCCGGCATCGCCATGAGCTTTCTTACTGAAGCGATATTGCTGTGCGCGATTGGCGCGATGGCCGGGGTTGTACTGTTTCTGTTCTGGGGTGGACCGCTCGCGCATTTGATCTTCGGACTCGGAATCGCTCCTTTTCTCCCCGCGCAGTACAACACGCTCGCGGGCACCCTTGCGCTGACACCGCGGTTCGGTCCGACAACGCTCGGCATACTCGTCGCCGCGTGTCTTTTCGCCGCGCTTGCGGGAAGCGCCTGGAGCATCCGGCAGATCATAAGATTGTCCCCAATCGAGGCTATCAGACATGAATGATGCTCACAGCGCTCTCCGCGGCCGCTTGATCGTCCTGCGGGAGGCCAGCAAGATCTATCAGCGCGGTGATCAAGCCGTCGCGGCGCTTGACGGTATCAACCTCGAAGTGCCCGAGCGGGGCATGATCGCCCTCGTCGGTGCAAGCGGCAGCGGCAAGTCGTCGCTGCTGCACATCGTTGGTGCGATGGATCGTCCAAGCAGCGGAGAGGTCACGGTGGCGGGACAGCGCCTCGATACATTGCCGGAGTCCGCTCTCACGGCCTTTCGCCGCGATACCGTCGGATTCGTATTTCAAAGCTTTAATTTGATCCCAAACCTCAGTGCACTGGAAAACGTCATGCTGCCGATGGAATTTGCGGGCACCGCCGCGCCAGAGCGCCGGCGGCGCGCGACCGATTTACTGACCCAAGTCGGCCTTTCCACCCGACTTACCCATCGCCCGCGCGAGCTGTCCGGGGGGGAACAACAACGCGTCGCGATCGCCCGGGCGCTTGCCAACAACCCACCGCTGATTCTGGCCGACGAGCCCACCGGGAACCTGGATTCCAAGACCGGGCAGATGGTCTACGAATTGCTCAAGAAAATTGCCAAGGAGCGTACGGTGATAGTGGTAACTCACGCCGAACCTTTGGCGCAGTTGGCCGACCGGATCGTGCATATCAAGGATGGCAGAATCTCGCCGGAAGCGCGGCCCGGAGCGAGCGCTGATAACTCATTGAAACAGCAAAGGAGTACGACTCATGTATAGAGAACTTGCTTTGCGAGGAAAACTTGTGGCGGTCAGCTATATCACAGATAAAGGTGAGAAACTCGCTGAATCGACAGACGTGCTGGAAGCAAAGCGTTGATCTCGTGAAATCACCGTCAACTGGCGCGGATTCAGGAAGACCTCAATCGGAGGCGGTTATGCTGACCATCGGCAAGGTCGCGGCGTCGTTGCAAGTAAGCACGGACAGCATTCGCTTTTACGAACGTGAAGGCCTGTTGAGCCCGGCGAAAAAAAGCGACGCCGGTTACCGGCTCTATACCGAGGAAGCGGTACGCCGTCTCAACTTCATCAAGCATGCGCAACAATGCGGATTCTCGCTATCCGAGATACGCGAACTGCTCGAAATCAAGGGCCAGGACAAGGCATGCTGCAGCGACGTTTACCGCGTCGCGATCGAAAAGAAGCTGCTGCTCGAAAGCAAGATCAAGGCGTTCAAAACCATGTCGCAAGCATTGACCAAGCTGATCGAGATCTGCTCCCGCGACGCAAAACCTTTGGATGCATGCCCGATACTGAGCGCGCTCGAATCGAGCATAGCGAAGCAGCATGCGCGCTCGAAGAGCTTGCCACATGGCCGCGCGGCGTCGAACCGATGATTAAAGTCGAAGCTTTTTCGTCCCCCGGGTGCGCCAAATGCGCCAAGGCGAAATACACGCTCAAGGTCATTATTGACGAGCTTGGACAAGACCGGGTGAGCTGGCGTGATGTGAATATTCTGGAGGAACTCGATTATGCGATCGAGCTCGGGGTATTCTCCCCTCCTGCAATCGCGATCGACGGTGAACTCGTTTTTCCCGCGCTCCCCAGCCCGAGTCGCCTGCGTGCGGAACTCATCAAGCGTCTTGAGAAGTCGCGCTGAATTCTCAACGTACTTCCGCCCATTCGCCGATATCATTCTCATTCAATGGATCTCGAAGCGCTCAATACTGCACTAGAGCAAGCGAATGCCGTTTCGCTTGGCATCAGTTTTATCGCCGGGTTTCTGTTCAGCTTCAACCCGGTCGCGCTGGCCGCCATTCCGGTTTCGCTCGCTTATGTGACGAAGGCGCACGAGACCAGAAAAGCAGTGCTGTTCGGGAGCATGTTTATTCTCGGCCTGATCGTCACCCATGCGCTGCTCGGCTTGATCGCAGGATTCGGCGGAGCGTGGGTGCAGAAGCTGCTTGGGCGTGAATGGGGGCTGGTCCTTGGTCCCGTGCTGATCGTCCTGGGATTGACGTGGCCCGGATGGATCAGGCTGCCCATACCGCCAATTCCTGTTCGGGCCAAGAGGGCATCAAGTATGTGGGGAGCGTTTGCCTTGGGGGCGCCTTTTTCGGTGGCGATCTGTCCCGTGTGCACGCCGGCCTTGATCGTTCTGCTCGGCGTTGCCGCTGGGGCCGGCTCGCTATTGTTTGGTGTGCTGTTGCTGTTCGCCTTTGCCATCGGCCGCGCCGTACCCATCATTCTGGGGGCATGGGCGATGGGCGCGCTGGAAAGCCTGGCGCCGTTGAGCCGTTCGCAGAAAGTATTCGAGATCCTCGGTGGTGCGACACTGATCCTGTCGGGACTTTACATGTTAAACGCTTATTTCTTCGTTGTTCCCGCCTTGGCAGGGTGAATCGACGTTGCCATCCCCGCGAAATGGACAGACGGAGCCGCCGCCGGGACGCAGAGGCCTCGACATTAATGCCATTGAGAGCGAACTTGTTGATTGCCCGCTTGTCTATGGTTACGTCCCCGTTTTCCCGCAGGGACTTCGAATTTCCGGGAGCCGGACGCTTCTGCTACACTAACCACGCCGCCGGGGGAGCGGAACCATAAACAACGAATCGATTTTCAAAATGCATGTTTGGCGCCTTATCCTTGTTCTGTCGCTGAGCGTCGCCGTTCCCTCCTACGGATTAGGCGCCGTGGGAAGGCCTGACAACTGCTTGGCGCAGGCGCACGTCGCTGGTGCCGAAAGAATAGCCATGGGGAGTCCGTGCTGCGACGACATGGGGGGTCACGAGCACAATTCGAACGATGCTTGCGCGAAGCTGTGCGGACTCGGCGGCGATTGCCGCAACGCCAATCTACTTCAGACATGCATCGCCCCCGAGCTACGCCTGACCTCCCTCGTCCGTTTGCTCACTGGGACGCCCGTCCACATTGTCGCCTTCGATCCTTCCGGGGTCTGGCGACCTCCTCGCTCTCTCTGATCCTTCGTTAGGCGGGTTCTCCGCGTCGGCGTATCGGTTTCGGCCGCCGACGTTGCTTCGCTCGCCTGAAATCGACGACACGACGCGTGTGGGCGTGACCTTCCGTACGGTGGCGCAAGCTCGTTCTTACGCATCAGTCGATCGTCCTCGCCCGAGACAAAGGGATGACCAGAGAATGCAGAAAGCAGGATTCACGAGGATTTCGTTCGGCATTGCGGCATCTGCTGTTGCCGCTTCCGCGCTAGCCGAAGGCGCGCTCCAAGTACGCGACGCCCGGGCGATTGTCACGGTACCGGGGCAAAGCGTGGCGGCGGCGTATATGACA
>Ga0209514_10009697_pt1 | contig 10542 bp, 12 predicted proteins | sample Subgrocontami58m_FD_187452 | JGI IMG/M metagenome (GOLD analysis project Ga0209514, IMG submission 187452) | Subsurface groundwater microbial communities from S. Glens Falls, New York, USA - GMW37 contaminated, 5.8 m (SPAdes) (version 3) | ecosystem: Environmental > Aquatic > Deep subsurface >...
TGGCTGACGGGTCGTCTTGTAGAGCGTTGGCTTGCCGATCAGCGGTTTTACCGGCTTAGCATTGCCGCGCCCGACCTGGACGCACCGGAGTTCCGTATTGCCGAAGATTCACGTGTTGCGACCGAGCCGCTCATTGATTTCGGCTATGGTATTACCAATGCCATCCTGACGGCACTGGTATTCTTCGGCGTGCTTTGGTCTGCGAGTGGTTCGGCGACTCTGTTCGGATTACAAATCCCGGGCTTCATGGTCTATGTCGCCGTACTCTATTCAATCGTCATGTCCAGTGCCACACTATTGTTAGGTCGGGCGCTGATCGGCGCAATTGACGAGCGTAACAGCAAGGAGGCCCAATTTCGGCTTGAAATCGGCCGTGTTCGGGAGAATGCCGAAAGCATCGCTATCATCGGTGGTGCCGACGATGAAGGCAAGGCGCTTGGTGCAACGATTCGATCGGTCGGCGGCGCCTGGACACAGGTCGTATCTCGCCAGGCCAGATTGACCTGGCTGATGGGAGGAAACGGCGTTCTGGCACCAGTATTGCCGCTCTTGCTCGTTACGCCAAATTATTTGAGTGGTGAAATCACCCTCGGCGCGCTTACCCAAAGTGCCGCGGCATTCGTACAAGTGCAGGTGGCGCTGAATTGGATCGTTGACAATTATCCGCGCCTTGCTGAGTGGTTGGCGTCGGTGGGACGCGTGACCGCGCTGTGGACCGCGTTTTCCAATCTTGACGCCTCGGTCGATGAGGCAGGAGGGGGGCGCATTACCATCGAGCCAAGCCCTGACTCCGATGTTCATATCGAGCGTCTGTCGGTCACAATGCACGATGGCCGTGCGATGATCGACGACGCCGACACCGTGATCGCAGCCGGGGACAAAGTCCTGCTTACAGGTGAATCCGGGACCGGCAAGAGCACACTCATTCGTGCCATTGCCGGGTTGTGGCCGTGGGGGGCGGGAGTGATTCGGTTGCCAGAGACCGCCACGATCGCCTTCCTTCCACAGCGCCCATACATGCCGCTTGGAACGTTGCGGCAGGTATTGAGCTACCCGAAAGGGGATGAGGCCTACAGCGACGCCAGTTTGGCGGAGGCCCTAAGGCGGTGTGGCCTCAAGCGATTGGTGGCGCAGTTGGATGTCGAGGAAAAATGGGACAAAGTGTTGTCGGGTGGGGAACAGCAGCGCGTTGGGTTCGCGCGACTGTTGGTGCAGCGGCCCGATATCATCATCATGGATGAGGCAACGTCGGCGCTCGATAGCAACGGTCAGGACGCGATGATGGATGTGTGCCACGAGGATCTCGCCCGCTCGACGGTCATCAGTGTTGGGCACCGTGTGGAACTTGAAGAGTACCACAATCGCAAGCTGACATTGCATCGTCACGCGACCCGCGTCGAAATGGATAGCGGCGAAGGGCTCAAGCACAATCGACGGCTTTCTCGGCTGTTGCGCCGCTCACTGCGTCCCCGGCCGACCTCGGACCCGGCGGCCGCGATCGAACGATAGAGCGATTTCCGCCTGACCGGTATCGAATCCCGCTGCACAAGGGCCTGTCGTCAATTGAGCCAACAAAGGGTAGCGACCATGCGGATCGCGGCTCGGAAGGTCCCGTCGGTCTAATATAAGGGCCAGGGGTCCTGGCAACACGAGAACCAACGTCGTTGCCCCGGCCCCCGGGCGCGTCCCCGACGCACTGGAAGCGCAGGTTTCCGGGATCGTAGTTCCGGGAACCGCCGCGCAACAGGCACCTCATTTCGTTATCGTTACGTAGTGTGGTCGCATCAGTCGTGTGGGCCGGCGTCAGTCGGATGCGGCATGATCGCGCTGTATGTCCTTTCCGCCGCAGTGGTGGCACAATGGGGGCAACAGCAAGCTGCGAGGAAACACCATGGCAATGCGCATTCTCTGGCCCAGCCTTCCGGCGGAATACCATCAGATCTCCCGCGAGGCGGTCGGTCCCGGCTTCCAGACCGATTTCTGCTCGGGCTTCGCCGAGGTCACCGATGAGCAGTGGGCGAACGCCGACGCGATCGTCGGTTCCTGCCCGCCGCCGCAATACATCGACAAACTGCAGAAATGCCGGATCTTCGTGAAATACGGGGTCGGCTACGACGATGTCGACCTGGCACGGTTCGGCAAGATGGGCATCGCCGTCTGCAACACGCCCGACTACGGCACGCGCGAGGTTGCCGATCATGCCATCGCGCTGATGATGGTCCTGGCAAAGAGCATCGCCTATCACGACCAGGAGCTGCGGGACGACCTGAAGTCCAACTGGCGCCCGGCGCATAATCCATTCGGCCGCCGCCTTTCGGTCTGCACCTTTGGCGTGGTTGGCATGGGGCGCATCGGCACGGCAGCCGCACGCCGCGCCAAGGCCTTCGACATGGATGTCGTATTCTATGATCCGCATGTGCCGAACGGCTACCAGTTCGCGATCGGGGTTCGCCGAGCAGACTCGCTGGCGGAGCTGATGGGCCAGTGCGATTTCGTCAGTGTCCATGCGCCGCTATCGGAGGAGACACGCGGTTTGATCGGCGCCGAGGCGTTCGCAGCGGCCAAGAAGGGAATGATCCTGATCAACACGGCGCGCGGACCGGTCGTTGATGTCGATGCGCTCTACGACGCGATGAAGGACGGCACGGTGCTGGCGGCCGGCCTGGATGTGTTGCCGGAGGAGCCGGCCAATCCGCAACGGCGCCTGATCGCGGCATGGCAAAAGAACGAGGACTGGATCCGTCACCGTCTGATAGTGACACCGCACTCGGCCTTCTACACACCCGAGAGCATGCGGGATAATCGGAGCTTCGCCTCGCGCACCGCGGCGCGTTTCCTGCGCGATGGGCGGTTGGAGAACTGCGTCAACAAGCAGTTCCTGGTCGCGAAGGGCTGAGGGGCGCCATGAAGGACAAGGTTGACGTTCTGATCATCGGCTCCGGTGCCTCGGGCGCCGCGGTGGCCTGGAGCCTGGCTGACACGAAGATGCGCATCCTGTGCCTGGAACAGGGCGACTGGATGAAGCAGTCCGACTATCCCACAAATGGACGGGACTATGAGGCGCGGGTGTTCAGCGACTACGCCACCAGTCCGAACGTCCGCAAGCGGGCGAGCGACTACCCGATCAATGATGACAATTCGCCGATCAAAGTGGTGAATTTCAATGCGGTCGGTGGCTCAACCGTGATGTACACGGCGCATTACCCGCGGATGCATCCGTCCGACTTCAAGGTCAGAACTCTGGATGGCGTCGCGGATGACTGGCCGATCGACTATGCGACGCTGGAGCCGTTCTTTGCCGAAAATGACCGCATGACAGGGGTGTCCGGCCTGGCCGGCGATCCCGCGTATCCATCGCACCAGCCGCCGATGCCGCCGCTGCCCTTGGGAAAATCCGGCGCCAAGATCGGCAAGACCATGAACCAGCTTGGCTGGCACTGGTGGCCCTCCGACAGTGCTGTAGCTACGACCGAATATGACGGCCGCGCGCCCTGCATCAATCTAGGCCATTGCACGCCGGCCTGCGCGCAAGGGGCGAAGGCGAGCACCGACATCACCTATTGGCCGCACGCGATCCGCGCCGGTGTGGAACTGCGTACCAACTGCCGGGTGCGGGAGGTCGTGACCGGCCCGGACGGAATGGCCACCGGCGTCATCTATTACGATGCCGATGGCACGGAACAATTCCAACCGGCCGAGGTCGTCATCCTCGCCTGCAACGGTGTCGGCACCGCTCGGCTGCTGCTGAATTCCACGTCCGGCCGCTTCCCGAACGGGCTCGCCAATTCCAGTGGCCTGGTGGGGAAGAACCTGATGTTCCATCCATGGGCGCAGGTCGTTGGCTATGTCGATGAACCGATGGACGGGCATCGTGGGCCTCCACTCTGTCTCTGGAGCCAGGAGTTCTACGAGACCGACCGCGCTCGCGGCTTTCTGCGCGGCTTCAACTTCCAGTTCGTTCGCACCATCGGCGTCGGCACCGAGGCCGTGCAAGCCGAGGCCAACGGTCTGTTGCCCTGGGGCGAGGGCCACCACGATGTGTTCCGCAATTTGGTCGGTCATCGCATGCAGGTCGGCATCTGCACCGAGGACCTGCCCGAGGAGCATAACCGCGTCACCCTCGACCCGGTTCTGAAGGATGGCCACGGCATTCCCGCCCCCCGGATCGACTACACGATCGGCGCGAACACCAGCCGCATGCTCGACTTCGCAATCGATCGCGGCACGGAGATCCTGACCGCTGCCGGCGCCCGGAACATCCATGCCATCCGCCCAGTGCTCTATGGCGGCTGGCACCTGCTCGGAACGGCACGCATGGGACATGACCCGACGCGTTCGGTGGTGAATTCGTGGGGCCGCACCCATGATGTGAAGAACCTGTTTATCGTCGATGGCAGTGTCTTCGTTACCTCTGGCGGAGTGAACCCGACCTCCACGATTCAGGCGATCGCGCTGTACATCGCCGACAGCATCAGGCAACGCCTGGCAACCCTGTTTGACGATTGAGTCCGAGATGAACGAGAATACCCTGAACGAGGCCGAGATCGCAGACCTGCGGTGTCTCGCCGGGATGATCATACCGCCGAGCGCGGAATACGATGTGCCGGGTGCGGATGATGGGACGATCTTCGCGGATATTGTCGGCAGCATCGGACGGGACACCGACCAGGTGCGCGCCGCGCTGGCGAAGCTGCACTCGCTGGCAGGCGGGTCGTTCGCCGCGCTGGATCCCGCGAGACGGTCCACCGTGTCGGCGCAACTGCGTGCTGAGCGCAGTCCCGCTGTCGGCGTGCTCACCCGGATCGTACTGCTCTGCTATTACCGCGATGATCGGGTGATGGAATCGCTCGGACTGGAGCCGCGCCCCCCGTTCCCGAAGGGGCATGTGGTTGAACAGGGGGACTGGTCGCTGCTTGATCCGGTGCGGGCGCGTAGCCCGTTCTGGCGGCCTGTCTCGTAGCACGAGCCACTGCGCAGCAGACGGCATCCATGTTGTCGTGAGTCGAGCGGTCGATAGCGCTGCTGCCAGAGGTGACAATGTGCAGCAGGTTTTGCAGAAAGATCGCCCAACGACCGCGAGATCTCGATTTCCGAGTGGTTGCAGAGTACTCGTCCCGCCCCGGCCACCGGCAACCAGTGCTGGCTGGCGGGCGCCGGACGGACCTGCCACTCATCGAGTGACCCGACAGACGGTCCGATGGGTTGGACACCATTGGCTCGCCGCACCAGCGCACGATACGCACGCTACGAAAAAAGGCGACTCGACCAACGACGTCCGACGGCGGAACCGCGCCACTGCCGGAGATCAGAGTCTCGCGAGCGACGCTGCTGACGCGGAACACCGGCGGCGCAGCAAGCAACGTCTCCCGGGCACGTGTGGCGACCTGGATGACGGTCATGAGGCGATCTTCATTCCGGACGTCGCCACATTCAGCCCCGAGGCCGTCCAGGGCACGCCGGTGTTCGGGTCAGCCCGGAAAAAGCTGCCGCGCCACTCATATGTTGCCCCCGGGGCAATTCCCGTAGTCCCGCCCCGAACGGGTGGTCCCGCCTGACTTCGTCCTGAAATCAAGCGTCAGCGACGCCTGAGAATGTAGTTGATCGTGAGCTCCAGCGTAATCTGGTCGTCCCTTGTGTTCGGCGGAAACGGCGGCACGGTGGACCCGCGGAACACATCCTGCGCGCCTATATCGAGCCACGGAGATGCTGCGCTGCGGAGGAGCATCACGCTTCGAACCTTGCCGGACCGATCAACGATGATCTGGATGCGGACCCAACCGGCCTGTTGCAGCGCTACAGCTTGGGACGGGTAGTAGCCATGTCGCAGCCACCAATCGTGCAGGGCATTTATCCAGCTCGGCTCCACATGCCCCGCCGTAAGTTTGGCAAATTGCCCGAATGACATCTCCCCGGCGGCCGCGGGTCCCGGGGCAGTCTTGGCGGCGGATGGCGGACCCACCCGCGGCACGGCGGCGGAATCGAAGGAATAGGCTTGTGGCATCGGAAAACCGGGCGGTGCCTTATAACCCGGCGGACGCAGTCGCGTCGGGTCGGTATTGGGCGCGCGGACGGATGCGTCCGGCGGCTTTGGTGGCGGCGGGAGTGGCGGGGGCCTGGCCATCTCCCCACTGTCGGCCGGTTCGACACCCGGCCTGGGTAGCACAGGGATATCGGTAGGACTGGGTGTCGGAACAGCCCGCCGCCCTTCGGCTGGAGGCTCAAATACCATTGCCACAGACGATGGCAGCTCCGTTGCTGTTTGTGTTGGCTCTATGTGTGGCAAGAGCAGGATCAACGAGACCAATAGGACATGCAGCAAGATCGACGCCAGGCAAATCAGCGCAAAGCGCCGGCGTGTGGCATGGCGGACCATCAGAACAGCCACACGCCGATGGATAGACCGCGGGCTCGTCGGCGTATTGCGGGAACCTCGCGGCGCGAGGGCACGCACCCTCCACCGAATAGAGCGTTTGTTGTTTCTGCTCATCATGGCCGTTCGCGTCGCCCAGGCCTCGATCGGTCGGAGGCGACGCTTCTACTATGGCTCACGGGTCCTTTCGACCCCTCGGGCCACGGATCGTGGGTGGGCTTCGGCCTGCGCCCGCGGGTCATGATACGATCCAGTCGCGGTACCCGACCTGCTACCGCCAGATTGCAGGTGCTACGCTCGCTCCTCAACAACGGACTGGTCGAGGAAGCGCCAACTCCGATAGACGATCCCAGCTACCTGTGGCGCAATTCAGAGGACGGCGCGAGGCCGATGCTGCGCGCCACCGAACAGGCGTTGCGGCGATTGATGACGCACTGTAGCGCGTCGATCAGCGTGAGGGGTGCAGGACCGCCACCGCGACCGTGTGTCCCGCCTCTTGTGCCAGAAGCAGCGCGATGAGGTCGTCTTTCGAAAGCGGGCTGGGGGCGGTGTGATCCCCCCATTTCTTCGGGTCTGGAACCTACCCTATCGTCAATAGGAAATTGCGTCGCTGCCTTATGAAAATCAGCAGTTCGCCTCGTGGCCCAGGAACCGACCAAGAGAGGGGTACCTGGGCAGTTACTATTATTCACTGCATCCCGGCCAATCACCGGCCGGAGTTTATGAAGGTCTGCCCCGCGACCGTCGGGTTCAGCAGGTAGGAGAAGGTGAAATTCGGGTTTGCGAACTGCTGTATATACTCATAGTACCAACGATACACCTCGGCGATACCCAGCTTCGGTACCATGACCACATCAAACGGCGCCAGGCGGATATCGGCCGCCGGCTCAGTGCCGTTCATGACTCCATCATAGCGTGTTGCTAGATACATAGGCGTATCGTTCTCACCGCGTCGCACAAGGAAGACCCGTGACTCGTCGCCGCTCAGTTTCAGGCCACCGGCCGGCGGTATAGGTGACAATCACCGCGCTGCTGAACCGCCGGACCCGCCGGTCGCCGCAGATCGGGTAGAGCAGCCCTGCCGTGGCATCGGCCCCGTACTGGTCGCTGGCCAGCGTGACACCATCGACGTCGATGCGGTCGATCGCCGTCAGGGGCGGGCGTGCCAAACGCAGACAAGCCGGTGCACCGGTCAGGCGGAACGTCTCCCGCACGGTCTCGCTTGCCAGGACACGACCGAGATAGGTCTCAATCCGTTCTGAGGCCTCGTCGATCCAGCGTAGCAGCCGCGCGTCGGCCGTATCGTCGGTGATGCCGATCTCATCCTTGACGGTGGCGAGGGTTGTCGGGGCCCGGCTGCTCGCCGGGGTCAGCACGGTCAGCAGCGAGGATATCATCGGCGCCTCTAGCTTTCACCGGGTGTGGCTCTCCCGAACCACGCGCGATGGCATTTGGGCGACCGCTTTCGTCAGGTACTGCACGCACGCCCAAACGGTCGCTTTCTGCAACGACTGGTCATGATTGACGAAGGTGCCGGCTGGTGTGCGTGCGCCGAGGAAGGACCGTCCGACGCTCGATTGCTCGGTGCCGGATGATGTCAGCCGGTTCAGCGCGGTGCGGAGGAAGCCAATCACGGGAATCCCTCCTCCACCGTGCGGACGGATGCCTCGTTCAATCCATCGGCGCGATCAACGACACCGTTGGGAAGTAGGTCCGGTAACGCCGCACATCCCGGGTGAGCAGCGGCAGCTTCGCCACGGCGGCATGAGCGCCGATGAAGAAGTCCGGCAGCACACCGGTTCGCCCGCCACCCCGGCTCCGGTAGTGCTGGAATGCCTTCCCCGCGAGGAACAAGGCCGCACGTGGCACAGGGGATATATCCACCCGCGCCAGGCTCAGCACGGCATCGACTTCCTCGATACGCAGGAACCCCACCGACAATTCGGCGTACACGACGACGTTGATCAGAACTGGTCCACGAACCGCCGTCGCTTCCAACTGGCGTTGGGACCAGTCAGCCCAATCGGCATTGTCAGTGACGAGGTCGAGCAGGACATTGGTGTCGACCAGAGTCGCGTCAGTCATCGCCGCGCGTCAGTGCCATGATCTCGTCGGTGCTCAGCCCGGCCGAGGCACTGCCCCGCAGCTTGGCGAAGCGGCTGGGTGGTCTGGCGGCGGCGGCTCGGCCGCCCTCCTTGCGCAGGACGACACGGCCGTCCTCGGCGACATCGAAGGTGACGCTGCTGCCCGGCGTGATGCCCAAGAGGTCGCGGACGGCCTTGGGGATGGTGACCTGACCCTTGGTGGTGACGGTTGTGGCCATGATGGCTCCGGTAATACTAGGCGTATGAATTGGTCTTACCTAGGGCCACACACCGCGTCTTGTCCAGTCCGGCGGTCTTGCTGGAGACGCCGATTATCCCGCTGCCTCCGGCGCTGCCGCTTCGGCAGCCATGATCTCGTAGATCGAGGGTTCGTCCTTGGTCTCGGTCCGGTCGCGGGCTTTGCAGCCGATCGCCATCGCCGCTGCGACGGCACCGTCGATGCGGAATCGGGTCGCGCTCTTATCCAGCTTGCGGTTGCCGCTGGCGTCGGTGATTGACGCGGCGTTGGCGAAGCAGAAGGTCAGCGCCGGATTGCCCGGATGCTGGAAGCGGCGTTCCAGCACGCTGATTTCCAGCGCGTCGATCGCGGGCGCCATGTCCCGCCAACCTTGGCCCCAGGGCACAAGACGGAGCGCGCCGGTCCGAGCATCGTCCTTGCCGTCCACGAAGGCGTCAACGCCGATGGCGGCAAGTTCCCGCAGCAGCGCCTCTATCCGCCAGCGGTCGTAGGCCAGTGCATGGACTTCGTAGTCGGCGGCGGTCTCGGCGATCCGCCTGGCGACGAACCCGTAATCCACGGCCCGACCGGGCGGTGCCTCGATCCAGCCGGCCTGTTGCCAGTACACATACGGCGCCCGGTCGCGATCGGCGTGTTGCTTCACCAGATCGCCCGGTTTCCAGAACCAGGCCGCGACACGTTCCCCGTCCTCCGCCGAAACCGCCACCAGGGCGGTCAGATCGGTGGTCGCTGACAGATCGAGGCCGAGATAGACCGTCTCACCCAGGCGCAGAAGCGACCCCTCGGCCTGGCACGCCACCCATTCCGCCCGAGGGATCAGCGGCGACTTCGCGTCGATCCTCTGGTTCAGATACAGGTTGCGGAACGGTGCCTCGAACGACGGCATGCGCTGCGCCCGCGCCGCTTGGGCGCGCATGTCGTCGAGGCTGCGAAAATCATCCAGTGCCGGATTGGCCAGTGGCCAGACGGTCTCGTCCCAGGGATCGGCATCATCCGACGCCGCGTACAGATGCGTCACCGTCGTCGGATCGGTCGCGCTCAGCCCATCGTCGATCAGCTGCGACAGGATATTCTGGGGGTCGTTGCTCTGCGTCGAGATGACCACGAACAGCGGCTCGTCGCGCGCACCCATCGCGGTGTCGAGCACATCGTAGAGATCGCGGGTCCTGGCCTGCGCCAGTTCGTCGTAGATCACCACCGACGGGTTCAGCCCGTGCTTGGTGCCGGCCTCGGCGGAGATGGCCCGATAGACAGAACCATTGTGCATGCAGACCATCGTCTTGGTGCTGTCGACGATTTTTGTCAGCGCCAGAAGTTCCCGGTCGGCCTGCACCATCTGGGCGGCGATCTTGAACACGATCGCAGCCTGCTCGCGCTCGGTCGCCGCGTTGTAAATCTCCCCGTTGCGGATCGCCTCTGGTCAGACCAGATGAGCGAGGACGAGTGCCGCGGTGAGCGCCGACTTGCCGTTCTTGCGCCCGACGCTGAGCACGGCGCGGCGCACGACGCGACGTCCATTGCGTTGCTTGGGTTCGTTGACATCACGGAAGAACGCCTGCTGCCAGGGACGCAAGCGGAGAGGACCGCCGGCACCGAGGCCGATCGGGACGATCAGCCGCTCGATGAACTGGATGACCCGGCGGGTGTTGAGTTCCACTGAGAACTGACCCGGGGAGGCCGGATTTTTCCATTGAGATTTGACCCCACTACTGTCCGGTTGATGGCGAACGAACCTTCGGTAGGCATCTGAAAAGAAATGGCTTTCAGGCGTTTTTGCGTGGTGTCGATTTGAAGTTGGCCGCGATTTCCCGGACCCTTTTCCGGGGAGG
>Ga0209514_10009701_pt1 | contig 10538 bp, 5 predicted proteins | sample Subgrocontami58m_FD_187452 | JGI IMG/M metagenome (GOLD analysis project Ga0209514, IMG submission 187452) | Subsurface groundwater microbial communities from S. Glens Falls, New York, USA - GMW37 contaminated, 5.8 m (SPAdes) (version 3) | ecosystem: Environmental > Aquatic > Deep subsurface >...
CGCTCGTGGGCCAGTTGGCAGTGGAAAACGACCTGAAGGAGCAAATCCCCCAGCTCTTCCTCCAGTTCGTGGTCGTCCCCCGCCTCGATCGCGTCGATCATCTCATACACCTCTTCGATGGCGTGGAAACGGATGGACCTGTGGTCCTGCTCGCGGTCCCACGGGCAGCCGGTGGGGGAGCGCAGTCTCGCCATCACCCTCAGCAAGTCGTCGATGGCGGAATCTTCTTTCTTCGGACGGATCGGTCCGGGTTTTCGTGTCATAAGATAACGAGGTTGTCGCGGTGGATCAGTTCGGTGCGAGGCAACTGCCGGGCTAGCACGGTTGCGGCGTCGAAATCGCAAATCCCGCGCGCGAACTCCGTCCCATTCGGGTCGCAGATCCGCACCACATCGCCACCCACAAAGTCCCCTTCGCAACGGGTGACTCCCGGCGGTAGCAGACTCTTGCCCTTCTCTCGCAGGGCTTTCCTGGCGCCTTCATCGACGAACAAAGTCCCTTTCGGATGATGGAAGAACGCGATCCACCGTTTGCGCCCCTTGAGCTTGTTCGGTTGGGGCACGAAGAGAGTGCCTTCCTCAGCGCCCGAGATAATGCGGGCCAGGGTTTGGTGTTTCCTGCCCGAGGCGATCACCAGCGGGATGCCCGCCCTCATCACGATGCGGGCCGCCTCCACCTTCGATGCCATTCCCCCCACCGCCGTCTCGCTCTGAGTGCCGCCCGCCATTTCCTCCAACGCGGCGTCGATTCGCTCGATCCGCGGCAGGATGCGCGGGTTGGGCTTGCCGAAGTTCTCGATGACCCCGTCCACCGTGGTCAGAATCACCAGCAAATCCGCGGGCAGAAGGCATGAAACCAGGGCGGAGAGCGTGTCGTTATCGCCGAACTTCAGTTCTGTGAACGAGACCGCGTCGTTCTCATTGATGATGGGGATCACACCCTCGTGGAGCAAGGTGACCAGGGTGTTGCGCGCGTTGAGGTGGCGCTCGTGATGTTCCAGGTCGTCATGCGTGAGCAGCACCTGGGCCACGTGCAGGCCGAAGGCGCTGAAGAGTTTTTCGTACATGGACATCAGTCTCGATTGGCCCACGGCGGCGCAGGCCTGCAATTGGGCCAGGTCCGCCGGGCGCCGCTCGTAACCCAGGGCGCCCATGCCCGCCCCCACAGCTCCGGAACTCACCAGGACGATCTCCCGGCCCGCCTTCCGCTGTTCCGCCATCTGGGTGACCAATTGCCGCATCTGGGCTGGGTCGGGGTGTTTCCTGCTATCGGTCAGGACACCCGTGCCCAGTTTTACCACAACGCGGCTCACCTCGTTCAACAAATCACGACGCATGGAACCATTAAAGAAGGAAAGCGGGCCTGGAAAAAGCCAAAACTGACGGCGGGACGAACGAAATGAACGTTACAAACGTGCGTTACAAACGTGCTTGCAATCTGGTGGAATCTGGTGTAATGCGGCAAAAGATCCTTGACAACAAAGCCGATGGAAAAGCAATTCTCCGTGAACTGCGGAGCGTCAAAAAACAATTTCCTTTCGGATGGAACAGAATCAAATGCGCCTATGAACAAAACCACCAACATAGCCAGTACCCTTGAGTGGCGACGCTTCGCCTGGCTCACGCTAGCAATAATCGGACTGTCGCAAGGGCCGCCGACGGCCTTCGCGCAGACAAGCTTCACCGACAGGGACGTCGGCACGCCCGCTTTCGCCGGCTCGGTGGAAGTGGCGAACGGGGAAATCACGGAGCATGGAGGCGGCAACGATATCTGGAACAACAGCGATAATTTCCATTACTATTATACCAAGCGCACCGGGGACTTTGACTGCATCGTGCGCGTGCAAAGCTTGACCGGTCCAAACACTTGGTCGAAGGCGGAACTGATGGTGCGTGAATCGGTTGCTGATGGCGGCGGGAACCTGGTGCCGGCTGGCGGCGATCGTTTTTTCGCCAACATGGCGACCCAAACTGCCGGTCAAAACGGCGTTGCGGCCCAGTGGCGGGATACCCGGAACGGGGGGGCTTCCTGGGCGAGCTGGCCCATGCCCATGGTTAGGCCGGACTACCCGGATTGCTGGCTGCGCCTGCAACGGATCGGCGATGTTTTCTACGCGGCATCCAGTCCAGACGGGGCCACTTGGCGGTATATTGGGGCCCTAAACTCCAGTTGGACGCCCGGTGGACGTTTTAACGGAGAGGTGCTAGTGGGTCTGGCGGTGACGGCCCATGACAACTGGAGTACCGAAGGCGCCACCGCGGTATTTAGCGACCTGCAATTTTTGAATCCGCCGTCCCCGCCGAATCCCCTCACACCCGTGCTCGGGGCCAACGGCCACTACTATGAGATCGTCCTGGTCAACCCGACGCTCGGCGTACGCATTGGTTGGGAGGAGGCGCGGCAACAGGCCAGTCAGTGGACGTTTGAATGCGTGGCCGGTCATCTGGCGACCATTACCAGTGAAGCGGAGGACATTTTGTTAGAAGCCTTGCGCAAGACGGTGGTTCAACAGGCCGGTCTGCTGCCGGATGATGTGAACCACGGCCACGAATTCTGGGTGGGTGGCTCTCAGACGCCGGGCGCCGACGAGCCCGCCGGCGGGTGGGAATGGGTCAACAACGAAGGGCCAATTGTCGCAGGTCCCTATGGCGGCTATCAGAGTGGTGTCAATGCACTAGAGACGCCGTTCGGCTTTTGGGGACCAAACGAGCCGAACGACTGCAATAGTGGAATCGACGTGGCGCCAGGTCGGGAGAATTACCTAGCAATCGGCCGATACGGTAGCCGCGGCTGGAATGACGAAGGTTGCGGCCTGCAGCAGATTTGGGGCTATGTCGTCGAATACGAAGATGTGCAGCCGATCACTTGCCCCGCGAACGTCACCGCATGTAACGATCCCGGCAAGTGCGGGGCCGTTGTCGAATATCCTCCGCCTACCACCGTCGGCAACTGCGGTGGAGCAACCTTTGCCTACTCGCCCCCGTCTGGTTCCTTCTTCCCCGTTGGTACGACGCCTGTCAACTGTATCGCCACAGACCCCAACGGGCGAGTGGTGAGTCAGTGCTCCTTTACCGTCACTGTGAATGACTGCGAACCCCCTGTCATTAGCGGGGTGTCAGTGACGCCCAGTCTCCTATGGCCTGCCAACCATAAATTGGCGCTCGTCACCGTCAATTACACTGCGAGCGACAACTGCGGTGTGGCCGACAGTTCGCTCAGCGCCACCAGCAATGAGCCGGATAACGGCTTGGGTGACGGCGACCAGCCCAACGACATCCAACTTATCCCTGGTGACAACCATCACCTCTATCTGCGCGCGGAACGTTCCGGAATCGGCGCCAGCCGCGTTTATGCCATCACGATCACCTGCACCGATATCCATGGCAATCGTACGACGCAAACCGCGCTGGTGGCAGTGCCGCATGACCTCCGGCATTAGCCGAACGCTTTCCGCCGGCAGCGCGATGTCCACGCTCTCGCCATCCTGATGCGCAACCATTTCCATCTGGTGGCGGAAACTCCGCAGGGCAAGAATGTTTTTCGTCCGCTCGACAGAGTGGCCTTCCAGCAGGGTGGGCGGCCGCCGGCGGATTTTCGTTGGCAAGAACTTTTCCTCATGGTTGCCCAGGGTCTTGCCGTGAGGCAGTCCGGACTCTTTGGGTTGCATCCGCGTCATCAGCGATTTAACGACTGCCCGACGGGGCTGGGTCCGCCTCGTAGAATCGCGCCAGGTCCAGGAGCAGTTTTTCCAGGCCACGGTAGTAGTCCTCCTCCGGCACTTTTCCCTTGTTCTCGCGGAACACAATGACGGCCCGTTCCAGCGCGTCCCGGCGGGCGCGTTGCTCGGGCGGGAGCTTTTGCTCGGCGGCACTGCGGATCAAATGGAATTGGTGGGCGAGAAGACCATCTAACCGGGCGTTCTCGCGGGGCTTCTTGGTCGCTCGCAGCCCGCGAAACCAGTCCGCCGGTGTGCCCAAACCGTCACCATTGTCATCCAGCAGGGCGTGTTCGGTGGCCAGCCGGCCCTCGACCTTGTAGAACTCAGCCACCCGACGCGAGGCCGTGAGGAAGGCTTCGAGAAGTGATATCTGCCCATCCTGATCCAAGTCAGCCTGGGGATCAGTGATGGCTTCGGACAGGTACTGGCCGAAACGAGTGAAATTCTGTTCGTTGCCGCTCCGAGTGGCGGCGATCACCACGCGATTGGTGCCGGAGGTTTTGCCGATGAACGGCGCGCTCGCCGACGCCGTGTTGATGACCGCGACTGGACGCCGAAACGGTTTCAACCAGGAGGAAAGGTCGTCCGCCGTCAGATCCGGCCCCTGGAGGTTGAATCGAGCCTCCTTGCCGTCGAAGGTTCCGTGACCGATCAGCACCAGCCACAAATCGCCACGACCTTCCTTGGGTTCGGCTTCCAGCGTTTGCTTGAGCCGCTCGAAGTCGTTGGTCTTAACGCCGTCGCTCCCGCCCACCACGACACTGCGCGCGCCCGCCAGGGCGGAGGCTTTCTCCCAGAGACTAGCTTGCTTCACGAAATTGGTTTCGAACTCGGGTTCACCTGGCGCGCCAACCACGACGACCACGGACGCCTGGTCACTGGATGGCTCAGACCAGGCAGGCGCGGCCAGCAAGGTGGCAAGAGCCATCGTCAGAGCGATCACGGCGGCACTCACGGCATTCCTTTCCAGCGGCGCACGCCCCACTCGGCGAGCAGGCAACCAAGAGCGAATGCGAACATAGCAGGCGTGTGCCACAGGGGAAACGACCACGCGTCCATGACCGGGGCCTGGCGGTGGGGCAGGCTGCGGGCAAACTCGTCCAGTTTTCGGGCGTCGATGACCTCCCCGCCTGTCCCTTTGGCGATGGTCTGAAGCAGCCCGATGTTCGGCGCAAGCGATCGGAACTCCTCGGCGGCAAGGTCTGTGCTCCATCCCGTCTCGGCGCGTCCGACCTCCGCTCCGGCCATGTTGGCAACGACGGCAGCGGCCTTGTACCCAGCCGAAAAGCGGGGAAAGTAAGAGGCCTGATAGAGCCCGGCTTCGCGGGAGGATGGCTCCGCCCTGATGCGGATCGTATTGGTGGTGACACCCGCTTCGTCCGCCAAAACGGGTCGGAGGTCGATATTCACAACCGCATCGTCCATAGGCTGGTATTTCGCGTCCCGCACGCGCACCTGGAGTTGCACGGCGCCAGCGGGGTCGTCGGGCGTGGGCTCCACAGCGAGTTCCACGCGTTTGGGAACATCGACAACGAGCGATCGCACCAACTGTCGCCAGGCCTTGTCCATATCAGTATGGGAAGCGGGGTCATGAAGCCCCCAGCGCCAGACATCGCCGAGCGTCAGAGCGGCGGTTCGCCCGCGCCCGAACCGCTGCACGACCAATGCCGGGTAGGATTTCCCGGCGGCGTCTTTGGCGGTCGCAATGACACTGGCCCCGGGCTTCACCTCGCGGATGCGGTTCAGAACCTGGAAGGCTGGCATGTCCCGAAGCCGGGCCTTTTCGTCCACCTCGTTGTCGCGCAACCGCGCCCAGGACTGAAGCCAGCCCTCGCGTGTCAGGTCCAGGTGCAACGGACCTGGAGCATTCGTCGCCTCCACACGATCCAGATACACGGGCAGCATGTCCCCAATGGGGGTGCGCTGGTATTTCCCCTGCTGGAACGATTCCATACCGCCGAGCATCAGAAATCCGCCGCCACGTTCGGACACGAATTTCTGAAGGAGCATAGACTGCTCGGCGGAGAAGAAAGCCGCTTCGAGATCGTCCACGATCACCGCGTCGTAGGCGTAGAGATCCTCGGCCTTGAGCGGGAAGCCGGCGCGGAGTTCGAGTTCGTCGCGGGTGTTGAGGCGCACCAGCACCGGCTGGTCGTAGCGCTCCGCCTCTTCGCGCCCCTGGGCGCCGAATCCTCGGAACAATGGATTGCTCGTTTCCCCCGCGCGGCCCAGAAAGTTGAACTTCGGCTCACGGTTGGCCACGCGTATGAGACCGACCAATTCGATCTCGTGGTCCTCCTGCACCGCGCGGTTCAGGAACTTGTACTCCCAGTTGGGCCGGCCGGCCACGTAGAGCACCCGGTACGGCCCTCGGCGCCGATCCACCACCACCACCCGGGCATTGTTGGCCAGTGTCGCCTCTCGAGTCGGCGCGGCGGGAGTCGGCGCGTTCATTTCACTCTTCTCTCCAACCCGAATCCGATAGAACGCGAGCCCCGGCTTCTCGGGACGCACTTGAAAACGGAACGTCACCAACTCGCCATCCTTGCGAGAGCTGAGGGTTTGCTCCGCCACAGTCTTTCCTGTGGGATCGACCAAACGCGCCAGGATGGATGCGCCGCGATAGCCCTCGGCGCTCACGCCGGCCTGGACCTGGACGGGGGCGTCCTCGAACACAGTCTGGGTCACGTGCAATTCTTGCAGGGCGATGTCCCGCACTGGCGCGGCACCGCCGCTGACCACGGGGTACACCGGGGGCAGGCCAGTCAGGTCCGGAAGCCCAGCCCCCCAATCGGTGGCGTTCCCGTCGGTCAGCAAGAGCACGCCCGCCAATGGGCGGCCGGCGAAACGCTCCTTCACTGAGCGCAAGGCCGAGCCGACGGCGGAGGCGCGTCCCTCAAAATCCAACTCGCCGAAGGTCTTTGTGGACTGGAGCCGGGAATCAAAGATAAAGCGTCGTAGCTCAAAGTTCTCGTCCAACTGGCTCTGCCACCCGGCCCGTCCTGGATCGAGCAACTCACGCAGCCGCTCTCCTCGGCTTCGGGTTTCCCCGGAGTCGCTGATCCTCATGCTGTGGCTGTTGTCAGCGACGATGGCGAAGAGGTTGGCGCCGGGACGCGCACGCTGGCCGAGCCAGGTCGGTTCCAGCAGACAGAGGCCGAGCGCGGCAAACCCGAGTGTCTTGAGGATCGCGCAGAGCCACCGCAGCGGTCCTGCCGGCGCGGCACGATAGGTCCAGAAAAGGATCAGAAGGGCAAAAACCATCGCCCCAACGACGAACCAGAGCCAGTTCCAACGCGAGAATATCAGGGTCGCGATGAGCATCAGGTCAAGCAGCGGGGTGGCAGGTCGTGAGGGGGGGTGGAAGAGCGCAACCTCATTGCTTGTCCTTCCCCAGGTCCTCGTAATAGCGCCGCACCAATTCGGAATATCGGGACGGAACAGGATCGCGGTCAATGGGAACGAGCGCCTCTCTCGACGCACGCCGGGCGAGTTCCTCCGAGATACGGTCGCGAACCTCCACCAAGGGTTTGACTATCTGGGTGCGAACGCGCGCCCAGTCCGGCTTTTTGAGGTCGCGCTTGAACTCCAGGCGCATCAACCGTGCCCGCTCACGGGCGGTGGCCACCGAATTGCGCAGGTCCGGAAAGTCGATCATCTCCTCCACGTCCCGCAACCGGTCCGACCATGGCGCGAAGTTATCGCCCGTGATAGGCCCAGCACGCAGGATATCACCTTCGGCCGCGACACCTCCCGTATCCCGGCGCAGGCTGCCGCTCAAATCCCCGCCGTCCCATCCGCCCCCACCGCCCCCATCGGAACCGGCATCGACCGTTCGCGAAGCCCTCCTCCCCTGTGCCGCTTGTGAAGGGGCTGATGGCTGGCCCGGAGTCTGCGCCTCCCCAGGTTGCCTGCCCCCGGATTGCCCCCCGCCGGGTTGCCCGCCTCCGGGTTGCGCGCCCCCAGGCTGGGCCCCCGCAGGCTGCGCGCTCGCGGTTTGCGCCCCGGCGTTCGGCGTTTCCGACGTGCTCGGCGCGCCTTGTCGTTCAGACTGAGACGGAGGCTGGCCGTTCTGGCCCGCGGCACCGCCAGCGCGGGTCATTTCCCGCTCAAGCTCGTCCTTTACCTGATCGAGTTCCTGTCTGGCCACGCGCAATGCCTCGGTGTCATCCCCGAGCACGCTTTCCGCCGCGCGCTCGACGCCGGTCTTCAAGTCGTCGAGGCCGCCGCGGGCGCGCTGCCCGATCTCCTGAGCCTGCGGGATGAAACCCTGCCGCACCATGTCGCCGGTGGCGTCCAGCAATTTGGCCCCGTCCTGTCCTCCAGGCTCTTGCATGCGCTCGTAGAGGCTGCGGGACATGAGGCCCTTGCGAATCAAGTCCTCCAGCGTTTCCTTAACATTTGTGGCATTCCGCTGTGAGACCTTGCGAAGCGTGTCATAGAGTTGGCGCGATAGGAGCGGCTCGGCGGTTTCAGCCTGCTGCGATACTTCGGTGGCACGCTCGACGAGATTCGTAAGGCGCTCGCGCTGGCGGGTCAATTGTGACGCCACCTCATTCCGGACTTCCGAATCCGAGAGCGTTTTCCGCGGGTTCTTGGCCTCGGACTCCAGTTTCGTGGCAATCTCCTCCTGCTGGCGCGCCAACTCCCGCGCGTCGTTCCGCATCTCGCGCATTTCCTCGCTGAACTGGCTCGAGTTCTCCTTGCGCATGTCATCACGCATTTGCTGAAGTTGGCGTTGCGCCCGGGTTCCCGAGGCCAGAGCCTGAGACGCGGCGCCCTGGCCGGCAGCCTCCGCCGCCCGCTGGACCTCGGCGCGGGTTTGCTCCAATTGTCGCTGTTCATCCGCCATGCGCGACTGGTTTTCCGGACGGTCCATGCGCTGGCGCACCTCGTCCACGTCCGCGAGCATCTGCCGCTCCTCTTCCTGCAACCGTTTCAGTCGCTGCCGCGCGTCCTCTCGCTCCTGCTCGGTGCGGGCCTCTTGTAGCGCGTTCTGGAGTTCCTTGAGCCTCTCGTTCAGATCCTGCTGGCGCCGGGCAAGCTCTTGCAGGCGGTTCATGACCTGCAACTGCTCGCGACGCTCCGGGCTCTGCGGCGCGCGCGCCTCGCTTTGGCGTTCGTAGCGGTTGTCAGATTGGGTCAACTCCAACTCGTCCAACTGTCGTTGATTGCCTTGCTGCCCCGCCCCCTGGCCGCGACCCCGGCTTCCCCCTCGCACCACCTCATGCTCGCGCGCCTGAAGTTTGAGCAACGCCTGGTAGGCGGACTGCTCTGGTGCTACCGCATCCTTCAAGCGCGCGGGCGCCTTCGTCGCCTCCTCGAGGCGCGCCACCGCCTGCTCCATCTGCTTGGTAACTTCCCCCACCAGGCCTTGAGAGCGCGCGTCTTGGGCACGCTCCTTGAGTTTGTCCGCCTGCTCAAGCGCCTGCTTCTGCGAATCTCGCACGACCTCAGCGTCTTTCTGATACTGAGCCGAGGCAGCCCCGCCGGTCTCGCGCTGGAGCTTCCAGGTCGCGCTGATGATCTGCTTCTGGAGTTCGGCGAGGCGGGCAACCTGATTTCCTCCCCCCTCGGATTGTTCGCCGGACTCTTCGGACTCTGACGAGCCCTGGGCGGCCTGGCTCTCACGATAGATCTCGTCGAACGGTCGTACTTCTCCAAAGAACAGGTCGCCGGTGGTCCGCCGCGTCTGGCCGTCGGGCCCGATGTCGTCAGCCCAGACAAACCAGGAGATGAGCTGGTCAGGCTCGACGCCCAAATCCTCGAGGCGCAGTAAGTGCTTGAAAGGCCGTTTTTCTTTCCCTGGGATGGCGCGGCCCAACTCGGCGAACGCGGTCTCTTTTCCCACCAGCGTGTAACCCAATCCATAGGCGGGCACGCCAAAGTCGTCCCAGACCGTCCCCTCGAACAGGATCTCCTCGAGGGGGGAGGGTCGGAAATCCCCGCGCGGGGAAGCGAGCCGGAGTTCCGGGCGGCGGTTCTTGAGGACCTCGAAGACAAACTGCGCGGGCAATTTATTGGTCCGTCCGTCCGCATCCACCAACTGCAGCGCGTAGGTCATGCTCGCGGCGAACGGGAACTGCTTAAGCGTGACCACCGGGGTCTTGTCCGCCACGACCAGCGGGATGACGGTCTTATCCTTGTCCCTGGCGATCAAGCGGGCCGAGGTCACCGGTTTGTTGAGCTGGAGCGTGAGATCCATGAGCGATCCCTCGACGGCGCTGAGGCGGCGCGTGTCTTCAATCCGAGCGGGCACCAGGCCGGTGTAGCCGGGGTAAGTCAGATCGGCGTCCGCCCGGTCGAGCCTCGGGTACTCGAATACGGTGACCTTGAAGTTGCCTGTCTGCCGCTTCCCATATTCGATGTGATAGGCAAAAGGAGTCGTCACATCCGGCACACTTCCCCCAAAAATCGGGTCGGCCAGGCTCTTGACGAGCGGGATGCGGCGCGCCGTTTCAGCATGCTCGCCCACAACCAGTTCCACCGCCGAAGGCAGGGAGCCTTCGAACCGGGCAAGCACCACCAGGCTGCTGCCACGTTCGAGGGCGACATCCCCTGGCGTAACCGTGACCCCAGCGGGGAGTCGCACCGCAAACCCCGTCTGCCGCTGCGGGGAATGGAAGCCGCGGAGCACGAGCAAGAACAACCCCAAAGCCAGCAGATGCGTCGCGCGGGAAGCAGCGAGGCGCAAACCTGGAACAGCCCGCGCCCAGTCGCGGTTCCAACTGTCGAGCACCGCGTTCCGGACAAGGCGGTCCTGGAGGTAGCCCAGTTCCCCGGCGTTGTTGGTCTGCTGCTGAACAGCAGTCAGCACAAG
>Ga0209514_10009702_pt1 | contig 10536 bp, 10 predicted proteins | sample Subgrocontami58m_FD_187452 | JGI IMG/M metagenome (GOLD analysis project Ga0209514, IMG submission 187452) | Subsurface groundwater microbial communities from S. Glens Falls, New York, USA - GMW37 contaminated, 5.8 m (SPAdes) (version 3) | ecosystem: Environmental > Aquatic > Deep subsurface >...
CGACGTGCGCTACGGCACCAGCGGCAAGCCAGTGCCTGGCTACGAGGCCCGCGTGGTGGACGAACATGACCGCGTGGTGCCGCATGGGGAGGAAGGCGAGCTGATCGTCAAAGGCCCAAGCGCCGCCGACGGTTACTGGAACCAGCGCGACAAAAGCCGAAAGACGTTCCGCGGCGAGTGGACCTATACCGGCGACACCTACACCCGCGACGAGGAAGGCTATTACCGCTTCCGTGGCCGCAGCGACGAGATGCTGAAAGTGAGCGGCATCTGGGTCTCCCCATTCGAGGTCGAGGAAGCCCTGATCTCGCATCCTGCGGTGCTGGAAGCGGCGGTGATCGGCAAGCAGGATCGGGACGGGCTGACCAAGCCGAAAGCCTTCGTCGTGTTGCAACAACCGGTGGCCGACCCGGACGCGTTGGCGGCCGAGTTGCAGCAGCACGTGAAAGACCGGATCGGCGTCTGGAAATACCCGCGCTGGGTGGAATTTTCCGAAAGCCTGCCGAAGACCGCCACGGGCAAGATCCAACGCTTCCGCCTGCGGGAGGTCTGACCCTGCGGCGTGGTGACATCAGTCTGGACGGACGTCGGCTGGAAACCGCGTGGTGGGGGAAGCGGCCCGACCAGGCGCCGACCCTGGTCCTGCTGCACGAAGGCCTGGGCTGCATCGACCTCTGGCGCGACGTGCCGGAGCGTTTGGCGGCGATGACGGAATGGGGCGTGTTCGCCTATTCCCGTTTCGGCTATGGCCAGTCCGACCCGGCGCCGCTGCCATGGCCCATGACCTATATGCATCAGGAAGCGTTGGAGGTGCTGCCGCGTGTTCTGGACGCGACCGGGATCAAGCGAGCGGTGCTGGTCGGGCATTCCGACGGTGGCTCGATCGCCGCGATCCATGCCGGGGGAACGCGCGATCCTCGGCTGCGGGGAGTGGTTACCTTGGCGGCACATTTCTTCGTCGAACCCATGAACATTGCCGCCATCGAACGGATCGCCGCGACTTATGCGACTGGCGCGACCGGCGCGGCTGGTGCGGCTGGTGCGACCGGTGCGACCGGTGCGACCGGCGACTTGCGCGCGCGTCTGGGGCGTTATCATCGTGACGTGGACAATGCGTTTCATGGATGGAGCGGGGCCTGGCTGGACCCGCGATTCCGCGATTTCGACATCTGCTCGTATCTGTCGCGGCTCGCCGTTCCGATGCTGGCGTTGCAGGGCGAAGACGACCCCTACGGCACCGAGGCGCAACTGCGCGCCGTGCACGACCATGCGCGCGTGGCTGTCGAAACCCGTGTGATCCCGGGGGCGCGTCACGCCCCGCATCTGGAGGCTCCCATGCCGACCCTGTCCGCCATCGTCGCCTTTGTGTTGGACCGCGCCGAGGAGATCCGCTCATGATCGATTTTCGGACGGAACCGGCGCAATACCGGCATTGGCGGTTGAGCTTTGATGGCCCGGTCGCGACCTTGTGGATGGATGTCGATGCCGCCGCCGGGTTGATCGGCGATTACGAGTTGAAGCTGAATTCCTATGACCTGGGTGTCGACATCGAACTGGCCGACGCGGTGCAGCGCCTGCGGTTCGAGCATCCGGAAATCCGCTGCGTCATCCTGCGATCGGCGAAGGAGAACGTGTTCTGCGCCGGCGCCAATATCCGCATGCTGGCGATGGCGTCGCACGGCCACAAGGTGAATTTCTGCAAGTTCACCAACGAGACGCGCATGGCGATCGAGGATGCCAGTGCCTGTTCCGGTCAGCGTTACCTGGCGGCGATCAGCGGGACGGCGGCCGGTGGCGGCTATGAACTGGCGCTGACCGCGGATCACATCATGCTGATCGACGACCGCCGCTCCACCGTTTCTTTACCGGAATTGCCTCTCCTGGCGGTACTGCCGGGGACGGGTGGCGTGACGCGGTTGACCGACAAGCGGAAGGTGCGGCGCGATCGGGCCGATCTGTTCTGCACGACGGAGGAAGGCGTGCGCGGCGCGCGCGCGGTGGAATGGCGGCTGGTGGATGAGGTGGTGCCGCCGTCGGCGTGGGAGGCGAAGGTGCAGGCTCGGGCGCAGGCCATGGCTGCGGGGTCTGACCAGGCGAGCACTGGGAGGGCAGGGGTGGCTGGGGGCGATGCGGCGGGGACGCCGGTCGGGGTGGCACTGACCCCGTTGGCGCGTACGATGACCGAGGCTGGGCTGACCTACCCGCATGTGACGGTGGCCTTGTCCCGGGCGGAACGGGTGGCGACGATCACGGTGTCGGGGCCGGAGGCGGTGCCCGGGGCGCTGGCTGGGGTGCATGCGGCGGGGGCGGGGTTCTGGCCTCTGGCGATGGCGCGCGCGCTGGACGACGCGATCCTGCATTTGCGGCTGAATGAGCCGGAACTGGGCGTCATCGTGTTTCGGACGGTCGGCGATCCGGCTTCTGTGCTGGCGGTGGATGCTCTGTTGGAGGCGCATCGGGATGACTGGTTGGTGCGGGAAATCCGGCACTTGCTGAAGCGCGTGTTCAAGCGGATCGACATGACGTCTCGCAGCCTGGTCGCGCTGATCGAGCCTGGAAGCTGCTTCGCCGGCAGCCTGTGCGAGTTGGTGTTTGCCGCCGATCGGTCGTTGATGCGCGATGGCGCCGGGCCGGGGGAGGTTCCGGCGACCTTGCATCTGTCGACGCTGAATTTTGGGGCCTACCCAATGGGCAACGCGCTGACCCGTCTGCAAACGCGATTCCTGGGGGAGGTTGAGAGCGTCGATTTGGCGTTTGCCAGGATCAGCGAGGCGCTGTCGGCGGATGCAGCCGAGGACATGGGCCTGGTCAGCTTCGCCTATGACGCTGTCGATTGGGATGATGAGGTGCGGTTGATATTGGAAGAAAGAGCGTCTTTCTCGGCCGATGCGCTGACGGGGTTGGAGGCGAATTTGCGGGTGCCTGGGCCGGAGACGATGGAGACGCGGATTTTTGGGCGTCTGACCGCCTGGCAGAACTGGATTTTCCAGCGTCCGAATGCGGTGGGGGAGGCTGGGTCGTTGAAGCGGTATGGGAGCGGGCAGCGACCGGAGTTTGATTTGCGGCGGGTTTGAGGGGGCCGGAATCCAATTGATCAGAGTGTCCCAACGTCTATACACAAATTGTCGCCCACAGTTCCGTAATTAGTCTCTTACAGCCTGACTCTTGACACGTTCTGCATCAACAATCCGTTGCGATCGAGAAGCCGCGGTGCAAAGATCGGCGTGCCATAATGGCATGAACCTATTGGGTTGTTACGCTTTGCACCCGCTGATGCGGGAAAAATTGGGCGGATGTGAATCGGCGGATCATCCAAATTTGCCCGTACAGCCGAGGGAGTAGGTTTGCCTTTTTGGTTCCGGTTCATCCGGCTTAGGCTGTGGTCACGTAACTGCATTGCGGTCTGTCGTAGAGCTTAGCCCGGAGTGTGGGACTACGGGGGGATTCGAACCCCCAACGCGCGCTGGCACGCATGTTACATTACAACACGTGAGCCCCACCGGCTCACCTTGATCCCTTGGATCTCAGATTGCAAGACCTCCCCATTTAAGGCGTGCCTCGGCCTTTGCCTTCCATCTCTTTCCCTCATCTGTTCTTGTGTCCCACCTGCTGAGACGCGATTTTATTGCTGCGAGTTCCTTGGATGCCCTTTGATGAGTATTCGAGATTTTCGATTGGCGCGGGTGTCTTATTGGGATGTCCCTTGGGACCGCTTTGTGATCCTCGCCCGCGGTATCGGGAGCGGAAAACTGAGGCAGACACCTAGGGTCGAATTTTCCTTTCCAGATTGCCAAACAAATTCTCCGCTGATTCTTCCTGCTGCCGACTAAGACAAAGACCTGTTCGCTGAGTTCTGCCCCCCATATTCGTTCTGGTGGGACAACGGTAAATAAAGGATTGTCCCTCGTCTTTAAGTCAGCATATTCAATGTAGGCACTCGCAGTCTTTCTGGCTTCCTCGAGTGCTGTGGCATTATCGAGTTTCGTGGCCAATAAGGTATAGAGATCCCACAATCTCAGATTGTCGTAGAATGAATTGGGAGCCTCATCTTGTGGGCGCAGCACGGATTTGAGTAGAAAAAGGGCCTGTTGTTTCTGCCCTTGCTTCCATAGCGTGACTGCAGATCGTTCTACGCCCTCGGAATAAAAGCCCGGATTAAGTTTACCATTTTGGGGTTGCTTACGAAGCTGCCTTCGTATGGGAGATGCCTGCGCTTCCATCCGAGCCGCGATCCCAGATTGAATTCGGAACGAATAGATTGTTTTCACTAGATCTTCTTTGGCGACAAACGACAGCTTCTTGGCTCGTAGCAACGCATCCGCTCTAAGCCGGCGTGCTCCTAATATGGTGCCCGTGCCGATTAATGCCCTGGAGCGTGGGGTACGTCCAGTCGGCCCCGGGATCGAAATCTTTGGCTCTCTGTGGGAACAGGCGCTGTCCTGCGTGATTTTGTTACGAGACGGATATGCCCTGCGCTCAGATCTAACGACGATATCTCGTACATAGTGCAGCACATCGCCTCGCCGCCCGGATTTCTTGTACCAGCCTTCGGGCAATTGGGACGACGCCCACCGTTTCCATGACCCTTTCCGAAATCGCGGTCTAGCTTCGATAATGGGATTGGTGAGTCCCCGGAGGAATATCTCGCCTTGGAGAGATGTCCCCCACCTCCAAGACGACCAAACGGAGGATCCCGTCCAAGCTAATGCAGTAGTGGCTGATACAGTGATCACTGCCACTATAAGCCTTCTTCCGGGTAGGGGGTCTTGTGGCGCCATATCGTTGAGACCGACCGGCTCAGGCGATCGCGGTGACCAACGCAGTATCAATATTGAGACTAGAAAAACCGTCAATAGGATGAAGATGTCAAATTTCGCAAGGCTTCTAGGGGCGGGCATAGACATACCAATCGATTGGATGAGATTACCCATAAACGAGTATGTCGTCGTAGAATTCGAAACTTGATCGATATACGAAATTATTGGCTGCTCGGATAATTTTATCTCAAAATATATAGCAGATCCTACAAGAGTGATATATGCTGTGAGCAGCACTGCTACTATACGCCGTGATCGTCGAAACTCCTTCCGCGAAGCGATAAAATCGCGCATCGATTTCCCGTGAATGTTTTTCCAGTCGGGAATAGGATTCATCCACCACGGCAAGGAAATCAACATCGGGAGGGAGCCACCTGGCGGACGGATGCTATTACCTTTAAATTTTTGATATGAGAGGTTCAATACGTTACGCCGCTTTCCCCCTATCAACACTGAGCCTACAAATAGAACCACCATAAATATCAAAGAGTGCCATAAAGGGTGGATATCTTTAATTTTGAAGCCCCCGATCTCGAGGTTTCCCCGTTTCGCCAACTCATCGACTGCACGTTGCACATCCTCCAGAGATCGCCTGCACCGTTGGACATTGTTAGCAGTCCAATCTTTGAACTTGTCGAAGCACGTCTTGCGGTCGGAGTTAGCGTCGCGCCATGTATCCTGGATACCCGGCCCAATCCTCATCAATCCGATCAACAAGAGATTTCAACTTAGATCCGTTGGGGCTCTCTGCTTTCCGCAGCTTCACGAAATATTCAGCGACCCCGGCAGATACAGCGGGCTGGCCGGAGTATTCGGGGGCACTGGCCGGCTTTGTATAAATATAGCCAGACTCCTTGCAGGACGAGAATGACGACTTCTCGAGTGAATAAGCAGCCTCCAGACCCGAGCATCTGTTGTGGGCGTTCAGCGCCAATTCGTTCATATTTCTTAATGTGCTGGGAACATCATTTCCCGTCCTCCCAGACAAATCAAATGGGAGGAAGTAGGTGAGCCACCATAAGAAAAGACCAGAGATAAATACTGTAGCGTATGTATTGCCGGATTTAATAATCTCTTTAATCTCATCGTTGTACAATCGTGATGCGTCTGACATTTTACGTTCCTCCCCCGGCACTCAAAACCAACCCGCATTCGCGGCTGAGGCGCTCTGACTCGCGATATGATCATCTTGACGCAGAACCTATTATTCAATCTAACTCACGTACTCTGGGCCTGCAATATGGTGGCATCAGGTTGAGACCTGAAGCATACCGCCGCCCGCCTGCGGGTGATCGGTAAGCTGGAATAAGCGGCATCTATTCTAACCTTCGTTCCCCCACCACAATCCGCTGTACTCCCCCCGAACCACCCCGGGACCCACCAACCCAAAAGGCCACCGCCATGCCAGGATCCGCCGCGATCGACTACAATGGCCTCATCCCCAACAATGTTGGCCTCGCGCACGATTTGCGCGTGCGCAAGGCCCTGGAAACCTGGCACCCCGGCTACATTGACTGGTGAAGGCAGATGGGGCCCTGGTCATGCAGGGCGACATCGAACCGGCTTCGGTCGAGCAACAACGTCACCTCGACGCCACCGACCCCTCTGAGTAGGAGATGCGTGACCTGGCCCTGGTGAACCTCGAAGGAGGCCGCCCTCTCTGGGCCATGCCCTTTCCGCTGTAGAATACTCTGGCCGAGACGGGCGAAGAGAAGCCGAAGAACGCCCGCGCATCGCCAATGCAGCGCATCCATGGCAGCCCAATGATCCACGATAGACAGGCGCGGTTATCGGGGAAGCAGAAGCCCGACGATGGACGATCTCAGCCCGCATGTGTATAATGGCAAGAGATCACACACACGAACGCGGCATGCGCACCAACATCGACATCGACGATGAACTCCTGGTCAAGGCCATGGCCGCGACCGGCCTCACAACGAAGAAGGCGACGGTGGAGGAGGCCTTGCGCCGTCTCGTCCGGCGCCGCGAACGGCTGGACGCGCTGGCCGATATGGCGGGTCTTGGTTGGGACGGCGATCTGGCCGCGATGCGGGAAGGGCGGGACTCGGACCCACGCCGGTGATCGTCGTTGATAGCTCGGTCTGGATCGCGCAACTGCGCGCACAGGCCACGCCCGCGGCGCTCCGGCTTCGCTCTATCGTCGAAGAGGATGATGATCGCATCCTGGTCGGGGACCTGATCCTGCTGGAGGCGCTGCAGGGCGCGCGTGACGAAGCGCTTGCGGCACGGATCGAACGGAACCTGCGAAGCTATCCGATCGCGCCGATGCTCGATGAGGCCATCGCGGTTGAGGCCGCGCGGAACTATCGTGTCCTACGCGCGCGCGGCGTCACGGTGCGGAAGACGATCGACCTGATCATTGGCACATTCTGCCTGGTCGGAGGTCATGCGCTCCTGCACGATGACAGGGATTTCGATCCGATGGCGGCGCATCTCGGCCTGCTTGTCGTGGTTGTCTGAGACGGACCGACCAAGACCATGACTTTGACTTTACATAGTAATCAGGCGGCGCCTGGATTAATACGGCTGAGGCAGCCCGCGACCCGCGGTGGTTCGGCTGGACTGACCGGGCAGTCGAATGTCCGCTCCCCACCCAAGGCGGGCCTTCAAACCGACCCACCGCCTTCAGGTGGGAAAGGTTCGATCCCCCTCCAACCACCAACCCAATAGGCCACTCGCAGGCCAGACGCCGCGACAATCGACTACCATGGCTTCATTCCCAACAATGTCGGCCACGCGGATCACCCGGGCGCCGCTTGACCGACTGCTTTCGATCCAAAGCCTATCCCACAACCGGCGCGGGACCCTGTGCATACCACGGACTCGCCGCGCCGTGGCCGCCGCGTTACGGTGCCCCCGGGGATCCACAACCCCGGGAGGAAATGGCAATGACACGGACTTACGAGACCGTCGACGCCGACGGCCACATTCTGGAGCCGCTCACGTTGTGGGATGACTACATCGACCCCGCGTTCCGTGAACGCCGGCCGCGCTTCGTCATTGACGACAACGGCAAGGAACGGCTTTCCGTCGAGGGCAAGTTGCTGGGCAACCCGCGCGGCATAGGCAGCCTCGGCTCCGTCGGGGTTCGGCAGGGCGAAGTCAAACTCGACAGCCTGAAATACGCCGAAGGGCGCAAGGGCGGGTTCGACCCGCACGCCCGCATCATCGATATGGACCTGGACGGGATCGACGCCGCGTTCCTGTACCCAAGCCTCGGCCTGTTCTCCGGGGCGGTCGAGGCCCCGGATCTGGCAGCCGCGATGTGCCGAGCTTACAATCGTTGGCTGGCGGATTACTGCAAACCATACCCTGATCGGCTGTTTGGCGTCGCGATGCTGCCGATGCAGTCGGTCGAACTCGCCATGGCGGAAATGCGCCACGCACGTGAAGTGCTTGGAATGCACGGGGGGTTTTTGCGGCCGAATCCCTATCACGGCAAGAAGATGCTCAGCGATCCGATATATGCGCCGTTCTGGCGGCTGGCCGAAGATCTCGACTTCTCCATCGGGTTCCACGAGGGCTCGACCAACGCCATGCCCACCGTCGGCGTCGATCGTTTCGAAGGCGACCGAGGTGCTCGGCATATGATCTCGCACACGATGGAGATGATGCTCGTTGCGCTCAGCGTGATCTGGGGCGGCGTGGTTGATCGCCACCCGAAGCTGCGTGTCGCCTTCCTCGAGTCCGGCGGCGGCTGGATCGCGCCGTGGCTTGACCGCATGGACCGGCATTTCGACGACAAGGGGTTCAATGACACCGCCCCCAGGATGCGTCCAAGCGAGTTGTTCCAGCGCAATTGCTGGATTTCCTTTGAGCCTGTGGAGAACAGCATCGCTGTGCTGGCCGACTATATTGGTCCGCACAAGATCATGTGGGCGACCGATTATCCGCATCAGGACGGGTTCTTTCCGGGTGCGCCGCAGATGATGCGTGATCGGCTTGGGCCGTTGTCCGCCGCGGCGAAGCATCAGGTGATGGCCGGCGGCGCACTTGGCTTTTACGGCGTGAGTTGATCTGAGAGGTTCCGCTCGCGGGCGCCGACCGTCGCGGTGCGTCCAGGCCCCTGACTCGACGTCGCCCGCACGCCACCCATGGCGGCGGTCGGACGCGCCGAACATGAACTGCCAGTCGGGCTCGGACCGCCAACCCGGTTCGGACCGCCGCGGTCGGACAGAGACGGACTTTTGGCTGACGACACCATCTGAGCGTAGCCATGGCCTGCCGCGCAAGGTCATGGCGCGCCGCAAGGTCCTACGATCACCGCCGTGACGGCCTGTTGTAGTCATGGAAAGTCCGCCGCCTTCGCGGGAACCTGGTCAGCATTCGGCGAGTGGTGAGCGGGTTATCAGCCGGAGACGCCGCTCCGACATTGCTCGCGAGGGCCGGCTTATGCCAGGCGCTCGCGCCACTGGCGCGTGAATAGGCCGTCGGGCGCTTGGTACCTTATTGGCTTCGCGCGGCCGCAACACCGACCCTGCGCTCATGCCAGTCGTCGATAGAGGCGACTGGTATGACAAACCGAACCGGGGACACATAGCGGCTCGCCAGGTGTCCGACGCGGTCCAGATGATTCCGGCCTTGCAGAACGCTCGCAAGAGAGGTTAAGTCCAGCCAAGAAGCCTGGACAGGCGGGCATATGACAAATGCCAGTCAAAAGGGCACATGCGACGGGGCGTTGAGCCACGCGCGACGACTGGGCTTCTTCGGTACGAAATCAGACGTTCAAGAACAAACGTTAAAGAATCAAGAAAACAAAAGAAGGGAGGCACCATGAAACGCCGCGATCTGTTGAAGACCACACCCCTGCTGTTCGCGCCTGCGGTGGCACGCGCCAACACCCAACCGCTGCGGTTTATCCCGAACGCGAACCTTACATCGCTCGACCCGATATGGACCACCGCGTTGGTGGCCATCGCCCATGGTTATCTGATTTACGATACCTTGTACGGAATCGATGCCACCAGCGAAGTGCGTCCGCAGATGTGCGCGGGGCATGACATCTCGGCCGACGAGTTGACCTGGACTTTCACCTTGCGTGACGGGCTGCTTTTCCACGACAGAGAAAAAGTCCTTGCGCGGGACTGCGTGCAGTCGCTGCTGCGGTGGTCCACGCGCGATTCGTTCGGTCAGCAATTGGCGGCTGCGACGAATGAAATGTCCGTCCTGGATGACCGGCGTTTCCAGATACGGCTCAAAAAGCCGTTTCGCCAGATGCTCTACGGATTGGGTGCGCGAAGCTGCTTCATGATGCCCGAGCGTATGGCGAAAACACCTTCCTCGGAACAGGTCAAGGAAACCATTGGATCGGGTCCGTTCCGGTTCCTCCCCGGCGAGTGGATTTCCGGCGCCCGTGCGGCTTATGCGCGGTTCGACGGATACGTGCCACGGCAGGAATCGCCGAGCTTTTATGCGGGCGGCAAGGTGGCGCATTTCGAGCGGGTGGAATGGATCGTGCAGCCAGACTCCGCGACCGCCGCTGCCGCCTTGCAGAAGGGCGAAGTCGACTGGGTCGAACAGCCGCTGATCGACCTTTGCCCGATGCTGCGCCAATCGCCCGATGTGCTGGTGGCGGTGAACGATCCCTTCGGATGGCAGCCGATCATCGCGCTCAATCACCTGAATCCGCCATTCGACAACCCGAAACTGCGGCGCGCATTGTTGCCGGCGCTCGACCAGAAGGCCTTTGTCTCGGCGG
>Ga0209514_10009703_pt1 | contig 10536 bp, 13 predicted proteins | sample Subgrocontami58m_FD_187452 | JGI IMG/M metagenome (GOLD analysis project Ga0209514, IMG submission 187452) | Subsurface groundwater microbial communities from S. Glens Falls, New York, USA - GMW37 contaminated, 5.8 m (SPAdes) (version 3) | ecosystem: Environmental > Aquatic > Deep subsurface >...
TCCGAGGCAAATGAATGTTTGCATGATGAAAACTAATGATGGGGAGCTGAACAAAATCAAAAAGGATCAAAACCTCGATTGGTATGCTGAAGAGGGGAATGAGCGCGAGCTTTATGATGGACGATAAGATGATCTCGCCGACGTGAAAACGCGTTGCCGTCGTGACATCCATTTCCGGATCACTGTGATGCATCCTGTGAAAACGCCAGAGAAACGTGACCACATGGTTGAGACGGTGCCACCAATACATCCAAACATCAAGCAGCACGAACGCAACAACAAGATGGGCGACACCAGACACTCCGAGCCAGTGCAACAGCCCGATCTGATGCTGTTTGGTGTAGTCAGCGACGAGTACCATAACGCCTGCAAACACACCTGCAATGACAACCCCGTTGATGATCGAGATTACGATGTTACGAAGGGCATGCCTCACTCGCTCTCTCCGTGCAAAGAACGGAGCGACTGACTCCCACACCCAGAACAACAAAAGGACGAACACGGCAAGGAACGGCTGCCACTGACTAAGAAGCGTATGCAACATGCGTCTTCTCCCTCACGGGCACAAGTCTTCCTGATTCAACAAGCGATTTGAACTTCTTCATCGAGGTTGCAATGCTCATGCCCATCCATATCGCCAACAGCGGGTCGAGCAGGAGTCCGATGAGAGGAACGCTCATGCCCACCTCCATTGTCCAGTCCAATCTTGTCCCTCCCCCATCAGGCTCTACCACAAACTCGCCCTTCATTGCCATTAACCCACCAACTCTTGTGCGAACGAACCTTTGCCCGGGATCGAATTCTTCGATTACAGCATTTGCGCGCATTGTCGTAATGGGACCGATACCAAACTTGCATGTTACCTTCGACCCCTTACGCATCTCCCCTGGTGTAAGAAGATCCGTTCCCGTTAACCCAAACATCCAATGTTTATCATTCTTCGGGTCGGTGAGGAGGGAAAATACGACGGGCGGGGAAAGATTCACTCTAATTGTTCGTTTGACCGTTTTCATTGCATTTAACTCCAAGAGAATTAAACTTGATGGCAGTATGCGTTTGTGCTTTACGCTGTGCCGTTTGCTGCTCAGATAGACCAATTCTTTTTGCAGCAAACGGCATGGAGCGAACTCTATAGGTGTAGCAACGCTGAGCTTCAACCTTGCCTCTGCAAAAAATGTGAGCGCCGTAAAGCAGCGTTGTTAGCCGCCGTTAGATTTGTTCTTTCGTTTACTTTGCCTATTGAGTACAGCCCCAATGGACACGCCAATACCCGCACCCAATGCTGTCCACACAGCGATGTCATGCAGTGCCGCACCGATGGCGGCGCCGATTCCTACACCGAGAGCAATGCCAAGACCCATATAGTTTTTTTTCATAGCAGATATTCTCCTATCGGTGCACTATCCACGAATTGTGTTAGAGAGGGATATGATCTACGACTTATGACTTGCATTCAGGAGTCTTTGACTCCGAACCCAGAAGATCCCGAACACTATCGCAAGGACGGCCAAAACAATAGCGACTTCAGGCTTGTCTAACCAAAACCACTGAAACCCCTGCGCGCCGAATTTGAAGGCGATCGCAAAAAGACCACACATCAGCGTAGCGCTCATGAAAATGTTTCTCCTGCGAACTAGCTTCTCCATATTTGGCTCCTTTCAGCATATTGCTAAGCTGTGAATTGTAGTGCTGTGAATTGTCATTCAGTTCAAATTCTAATGGCGGCTAACAGGTAACATCGTGTTATTTCTTTTCGTGGAACGATTTGATCTGCTCTGCGGTAAACTTAGTCAACTTGACAACCTTTGCATTCTTCATTGTTTCCGGAAGCATCGCTTTGACTGCCGCCTCGTCTTTCGCTTCTACAATCATATAACCGGTGTGATCATTTGCCATACAACCCCAATCAAATTTTGCAAGCATCTTCCCTTTTGCGCTCACATCGTCCAACACTTTCAAGCACGCTTCAGGTGTATGGGCTGCGATCACCATAAATTTGGAACCGCTAGCGAAAACCGGTGATACGCTCCATGCCGTGACCAGCATGACCGCAACAAATAACGAAACAAGCGAAAAAACAAATCTTTCGCGCTTCATGATATTCCTCCTTGTTATGTTTATGAATAGGTGATTTACTTTCCCCCAATACTTTCACTTCTACTTCAACCTGATTGCTTTACGATGCAGACCGGCAGACATCAGTTGTTGGCCAATGAACACCCAGTGAGAACACCCGGATCATTTAGGTACGGGGGTTTTCAACCGTTCCGTCGCTTTCGCAACCGCACTCCGTTCTGCTTCGTCACGCGTTGCTGCTTCGGCACGAGCAATTGTTGCGCCCGGATCGGCGTTGGCTATATGACAGTGGTAGAGGTCGCCAATCTTGTAAGTGGTAACCTTGATGGCCACTCCTGCAACTTCTCGCGATTCTGTATGATAATCCTGAGCCTTCATCACGCACCTTTCTCAACCGGTGCACCGACAAGATTCCCCCACTCGGTCCACGAGCCGTCATAGTTCGAAACGTTCGGATAGCCTAACAACTCATTCAACACAAACCATGTGTGACTCGATCGCTCGCCGATGCGGCAATACGCAATCACCGGCTTATCGCGAGTTACGCCTTTGCTGGCATACAGCGCTTCAAGCTCATCGGCACTCTTGAATGTGCCATCATCATTGCAAGCTTGTGCCCACGGGATATTCTTTGCACCCGGAATATGTCCGCCGCGCTGACAGGTCTCCGGCAATCCGGGAGGTGAAAGAATTTTTCCGGTGAATTCATCATTCGAACGAACATCAACGAGAATAACGTTTTCGTCCTCCATTGCCTTTTGCACCTGGCGCATCATTGCGCGATACTTATCGTTGTAGCCAGATACTTTGTACATCATCGGTTTCGGCGTTGGAACATCTCTCGTCAACTCGCGGCTTTCTGCAAGCCACTTCTTTCTGCCGCCGTTCATGATACGAACGTCTTTGTGCCCGTACATTTTCAATTGCCAGAGTGCCCACGCTGCAAACCAGTTGTTGTTGTCACCATACAATACAATCGTCGAGTTGTTGGAGATACTGCTGGAGCCTAAGAGATTCTCCAACGCAGTTCGGCTGATAATGTCGCGCTGCACCGTGTCGCATAACTGGGTCTGCCAGTTCCATCCGATAGCGCCGGGAATATGCCCCTCGTTGTACACCGCTGTGTCAACGTCAACTTCGGCAATAACAAGCGCCGCGTCGTTCTTGTGTTCATCAACCCATTGAGTCGTTACTAACATTTGTGGATTTGCGTATGTCCTCATGACGTCGTCCTCCTTACATAATGGTGAGTGATTTAGTAATCAACCCTCGCTCCTGTGCGTGACGGTAAAGCCGTTTCTGCAACGCACTTCTTCCCCGGGCAAGACGAGAACGTACGGTACCCACAGGAATCCCAGGCATCTTCATAACAACCACGCGGTGGTCTTCCGGCAATGACGCAATTGCCTGGTGTATTTCCTCATCCATTAACTTGTTGATAAGCTGCCGCTCAGGGTTGCCTACATCGGATGATAATCGCGAGACAGCATCAAACAAGGAAAAGGGCTGCTCATCGTCCTCCGATGTTTCGATGAAGGGAATCTCTTGATGACTTTTCTTGGCTCGACACGAGTTGAGGAATGTGTTGGAAAGAATCCGGAGCATCCACTGCCTTGCTTTTGTCGCATCGCGCAGCAAAGAAAAATTTTCGCACGCTCGCATCTCGGTCCCCGCAACCAAGTCCTCTGCCGCCTCGTTCGAGTGCGTAAGTTGCAGAACAACACGATGCAGGTCGCCCGGCAAAGGCAACACAAGTTTCTTTACCTCGAGCCGTTCTTCGGGAGTTTTTAAGGAACAGGGGGTGGACATGGTCTTACTTAATTGACACCTGAAGGACACAGAAGTTCCCGCTGTAGATACGTAGGAAATAAGTTATTGGATTGTCCTAAATTCGGCCGAATCGTTGAATACAGGGCAATTCAGTAACTCACGTTACGCATTTATGAATTGTATGCTCTCTTGCAACCTAATAGACACAAAGGCACTAAGACACGAAGGTTCACAAAGAAAGCTTTTCTTCGTGTTTCTTTGTGTCTTTGTGACTTTGTGTCCGCTTTGGGTTTTCCCAATCGTTTCAAAAGGTTTCAATTTTGGGTGTTGCGTAACATCAATCAGTAAGTTAGAAAACGATGCTTTGGTACGAATTTGGGTCTGTTGCCCCTTCTGTTGAGATGACGAGAATACGGCTTTGTGAATTGATGTGAAGTTGTTTCCGGGCAGTTTCATGTTCTTCCGAAAGGAGATCAAGCAGTGCGCCCAGTCCAGCAGCGCCGGTTTCTCCGCTAACAATATTGTGTTGTGCAAAAAGTTTCATCGCTTCTTTAGCTCTCTCGTCAGAAATCGAAACATAACAATCAATTCCCTTAAGAAGAGCTTGCCAGGAAACGAGTGATGGTGAGTCGCAATTCATTCCCACCATGATAGACGTGTGCGGACCGGACACCTTCACAATCTTTCCTGCTCTCACAGATTCAAGTGCACACGCAGCGGAATCAGGCTCGACGCCAATGATCCCGGGCTGAGATCTCTTCGCTCGATAATGACGAACGACGGCTTCAGCAAACGAACCATTCCCAATCTGCACCAGCACATGCGTTGGCTGTTGCTCATCCATCGCCTCAAGCGCATCATCAATTTCCCACAACATCGTTGAGTAACCTTCGATGACGTAGCGAGGAATTATTTCATAGCCTTTCCAACTATTGTCTTGAATGAGCAAGCCGTTCCCTTCTTCAGCGTCGTGCGCAGCCTGGGCAACTGCATCATCATACGTTCCGTTAACAATGGTAACTGTTGCGCCTTCGCTCATGATTGCAGAGCTTCTTGCGTCGGCTGTTCCCTTCGGGACATAAATGCATGCCCGCAATCCGAACATTTTTGCAACGCGGGCAACTGCTCTGCCGTGGTTGCCATCAGTTGCAGAATACAAAACCAACGCACGACATGATCTCAACTTCTTCGCCAATTCATCTACACTTGACCAATCTTTCGTCAGATCAGGATAACGTTCAGATAACGCCCGATATGTCCCCCACGAAGCGCCGAGAATTTTGAATGCAGGAAGTCCGAGCCGCTGCGATTCGTCTTTCACAAACACTCTTGAAACACCGAAGCGTTCAGCGAATTGAAGAAGAGAATGAAGAGGAGTTGGTTTGTATTCAGGAAGTCGCTTGTGAAATTTGAGGGGAGAACGAGTTGGGATTTCTGTTGAGAAGTTTGGCTCGAATGAACGATTGAAAAATATCATGTGTTACGTTCAGCAAAATACTCTTTGCTTTTCACTAACTGCTCACCGTCAATAGAAACCCGGTCGAAAACCCCCAGACAATAATTTTGCCGCAGAGAACTGAGAGAACCCAACGCGGCGGAGCCGCAACCAAAGAAAAACTGAACCACAGATTTCACAGATTGTCACTGATTCTTTTTTTTAGTTTGCATCGACCAACATTCAACCCTTAATTTGAAGTCTAATCTGTGCTTATCTGTGTCCGCCGCAGGCGGATGGTTTCGCCTTTCCTCTTTGGGCTTGGAAAATCTTGCTGAGAAAACACGATTCTACAGGTTTGTTATACAGAGAGAAAAACATTTCTTAATGAGTTCATTATCCAAAATCTTGTCTGGTTCCTCTGTGGATTTCGTGTTCTCTGTGGTCAAGAATCTTTTTGCAGGGTCTTTAACTGCACCTCTAGGTTGTTGAACAGGAAGCGTTACGAAAGTTAGACCTCCGCAATCGCTTCCCATTCTTAATCCTACTGCAGATAAAATACCCGACCGCTCATCACTTAATGAGCAGCATTCGCTTTGTTGCCGAGTAACTGCCCGCTTTGAGTTTGTAGAAGTACACGCCGCTCGCAAGATTGGTTGCATCAAAAGTTACTTCATACTTCCCGGCAGGCTTCGCCTCATTCACAAGCGTCGCCACTTCTCTTCCCAAGACATCATACACTTTCAAACTTACTAATGACGAATGACCAATGACAAATGACAGCTTTGTCGAAGGGTTAAACGGATTAGGATAATTCTGTTCGAGTGAGAATTCCTTCGGTGTCTCTCCACCAATTTCTTTCACACTCGTAATCACTCCCAACTGTCCGTTGAAATTCAGCTCTTGTGCATACACGCCGTTCGCATCCAATCGCTTGTCTGCCCACGTGAGAAGTGAGTTACCGCTTAACGTCAAGGCGCCCGTTAGCCTTCCTTTTCCACTCACGACAGAACTGATGTCTTTGATTGAGCCACCCCACAGCATGTTGCCGTTGCGATCGACTTTGAATCCTCTTACCAAATTGGTTGTGACTGTAACACCGTCAAGATAAAACACAACGGCAGAGGAATCCTTGGCAAAGCACCTGATGAACGAAGGTTGACCTCCGCCAAATGGTCTCAACGCTTTTCCGGAATCCGCCCACAAGCGAGTTCCGTCCGCCGAAAATTTTTGTCCATACACTCCATAGATGCTTTGCGTCGAAGAATTCGTCTCATACCAACACATATATGTCTCTCCTGTTGCAGGCGTATAGGCTACCCACGCATCGTTATGCAATCTTCCAGCGAGAGTTGAGCTTGCTGTTCCATTTATCGGAAATAGGTTCGTTCCGGCAGACGTGAAGCGTTGAACATACGAAGTGCTGTTCGCGCCGCTTCGTTCATCATGCCAAACGTAGAATGCACCGTTGTTTCTATCCGGAATGATCTTCGGAACGAAAAACCCGGAGACTCTACCAAGGGCATACACAGTATCGGGATTTGCTCCCCACAACGGTGTGCCGGAAGGAGAAAACTTCTGCGTATACAGTCGGTAATTGGTCGGGTTAAGGAACGAACCTGTATAGCCGGACATCAACAAAATTATGCTGCCGTTATCTGCACTGACGAGACTCGGATAATCAAGTAATTCCGTTCCCGTTCCTGAAAGAAGAATTGGATCGGTCCCCCATTGTTTTACGCCAGCAGCGTTCAATTTTTGCAATGCAACTTTTCTCGGTGTAGAACTGAATATCCAGGTAAAGACGAAATTGCCGTCGGAAGTCTTGACTACTTTGGGATTCGGTTGGAATGTTGATGATGAAGTAGACAGCGCAACGCCATTCGCTCCCCATCGAAAATCTCCCTGCGGAGAAATTTTGTATGCAAACGGATTGATAGAGGTGCCGTTGCGTGTATCGGTGAAAACAACGATCGCGTTGTTGCTGTCGTCCACCGCTAAGTCCCAATCAACAAGCGATGTGCTTTGCGCGTTCGCGCTGATTAGCAAGCCATTCGGATCCCATTGCTTTACCCCCTGGGCATTGAAGCGTTGCATATAGACCCTGTAAGCGCCGCTGCGGGTATCAAACCATGAGATGTAGCATCCCCCATCAGACGTCGAGACAATCTTGGGAAGTTCCTGACCTCCGCTTGTGTCGCATACTGCGAGATTGACATTCGGGTCGGACGACCACTGAGCGAACGCTGATGTTGTAATGAGTAGAAGAACAAAAAACAAAAGACGGGTCGAGATCTGCATGCAAATCCTCCTGTATTGGTAAGTTGTGTATTAACCCAAATTTGTCCAGCACTTTATAAGAGAACTCGTTGATGTTGCTATCTGTATTCAATTGATGATCGATAGCCGAGTCGTTGAATGATCCAACGTGATTACACCGCTCGATGAATTTTCCAATTACATTTTTCGCCTCCTTCATATTTTTGAACTGATAAACATAGAAGACTTGGTTCTGTCCCCTTCCGAAGGAATGCCTTCGGCAAAGGGATGGCTTCGCTCACAATGTACGGTGAAATTGCTCGATGACGCCGGTGCATACGGCGAATTCGGAATCAACAGCCGCTGAATAGCTTCGCCCCAATAAGCAACAATCCCCTCTTGTTCCAATGGAATGTCTTCAGCGAGAGGGGAATCTCTTCATCAGACTTAAACGGCAGTCGCCAGCGAGTAATCACCAACTTCGAATTGCCTCTTCTCCCCGCGAGCGACATTGGTAATCTGCTCAAGTCGCGAAGCATCGGCATCGGCAATCCAGTCTTCACCGCATTGTGAACAGATAGTTGCAGGAACATTTCTTACAACTAACACACCATCGGTATAATCAACCGTGAATGTCGTGGTTCCTTGGTGTTTTGTTCCCTCACAGATTGGGCACACACTCTGCGTCATAAACGTCGGTTCATACGCTGTGATTACATACGCTTTTTCTCCATTCGAGTCAAATGCGAGAACTACATGCAACGGGCGACCGCCGACTGGTTTGAAAAACAAAGCACTGGGAAATGGCTTATCAGCCGGGTAGTCTTCAATGCATGTTTCCGCCACTCAATAGCGTCGTTGAGAACCGCTTTGGCGAGTCTCTCACTTTTCAACATTCAAAAGCACTCAGTGATTTGATATCAGAATAAAACATTGCATTTACAGATTCAGCTTTCCAAACTGCAACCCATCCGGCGCATACCGCGAATTCGGAATCAACAACCGCTGAATCACTTCGCCATTGATAATCGTCCGGTCGATAATTTCTTCGATGTCTTCCTTCTTCACTCCGCCATACCAAATGCCTTCGGGATAAATCACCATTGTAATGCCGTACTCGCATGCATCAAGACATCCGGCATTGTTTGCGCGGACGATGTGCGAGAGTCCTCGCTTCTTCAATTCTTCTTTGAGTGTCTCGCGGACTTCGGCGGAGCCTTTTAAGAGACAGCAACCTTTAGGGTGTCCTGCTGGGCGTTCGTTGAGGCAGACGAAAACGTGTCGCTGGAAGCGGCTCATTTGTTTTTCTTTCTTGCCTTGTCTCTCAACCCTGAGCCCCCTCTTTGGGGCGAAGGGTCTGGATTATTCAAGGCGTTAATTACAGGTTTGAGTGTGAGACCCTTCGTCCACAAAAGCGTGGACTCAGGGTTTAGCATGTTCTTTCAAAAGAATGTTGACCCCGATGAGTATCAATCCAATAGGCCAATACTTGTGCAGGATTTCATCGAGCTGCATAATGTTCATGCTGTCGAGGAGAAACATCACTCCGACGACGATGAGAATTATTCCTGTCCAATATCGTTTCATAGTTTTTCCGCGATGGTCGAATTTATCTGGTCATTGCGAGGAGTCCCGACACGTCGGGCCGACGAAGCACCCTTCATTGGAGTACTTTGGGATTGCTTCGCTCCGCTGCTAATGACAGAGCCTTTCACACAGAAACAATAGTCACCCTGAGCGCAGTCCCGCCCTCTTTTGGCGGGACGGAGTCGAAGGGTGCGATGAGCCTGCCGAGCCAAGCGCAGTCTTCTCCTGAAGGGATGCCTTCGGCGGATCGCTGCGCTCAGACTGACTCGTGGTTCTTGTCATTGTCCCAAATATCCACGCCTGCTGTTGGGCGCGGTGAATGATCTCGCAATGGCGCGTTAATCGAGATTTGATCAAGAGTTTGTGTTGTTTCTACCAATATGAGGTAGTAACAGCGACATCACCACGAACCACAGCAAGGCACGCCGCCCGTTCATCTTTTCCAAACTTATACACTTTCATCAGTTTGCGCTCCAACTCTTTGGGCGGAGCAAGCGATTCAGCTCCTTCAATCACTTTCACCCGACACCATCCGCATATCCCGTCGCCGCTGCACGATTGCCCGATAGGAACTTCACTTTGATTTGCCGCAGCAAGCAATGTTGCGCCTGCTTTGATTGTCTTGGATTTCTTCAAAGGGACGAATGTAACCGTTGGCATCTCATCCTCACGAAATCTTTAAGTATTCTAGGACGCCCTTCAGCGGACGAGTGTTCAAGATATTCTTCTTCTCCAACCAACCTTTCCGCGCAATACCAACCCCATAGAATACATCTCGCAAGCCTTCGATGTTATGGGCATCAGGATTGATTGCAATTATCACCTTCTTCTCCTTTGCATATTTACACAGTCGCCAATCGAGGTCGAGGCGCATAGGATGAGCATTGATTTCGATACTCTTACCGTAGTCAGCCGCGCAGTTGATTACGTCGATCATATCCACAGGATAGCCGTCGCGTGAAAGAAGTAATCGCCCTGTCGGATGACCAAGCATTGTCACGTACTTGTTCTTCAGCGCCTTGATGATTCGCTTCGTCATTTCCTTCTCATCATTCTTAAAGCTACTGTGAACGGAAATGACGACATATTCGAAACTTGAAAGAACGTTGTCCGACCAGTCTAAGTCACCGTTGGGCAATATGTCGCACTCGGTTCCTTTGAGTATCCGAAAGCCCTTGAGCTTCGCATTCAGCTCATCAATCTCTTTGAGCTGCTTCTTCAATTTTTCTTCGGTCAGTCCGCCGGCATACGTCGCAACTTTACTGTGGTCGCCGATGCCAAGATATTCCCAGCCGAGTTCGCTTGCAGCAAGCGCCATCTGCTCAAGCGTGTTCACGCCGTCACTGTAGGTTGAGTGACAATGGAACGTGCCGCGAATATCTTTTGCTTCAAGAAGCTTTGGCAACTGC
>Ga0209514_10009704_pt1 | contig 10534 bp, 14 predicted proteins | sample Subgrocontami58m_FD_187452 | JGI IMG/M metagenome (GOLD analysis project Ga0209514, IMG submission 187452) | Subsurface groundwater microbial communities from S. Glens Falls, New York, USA - GMW37 contaminated, 5.8 m (SPAdes) (version 3) | ecosystem: Environmental > Aquatic > Deep subsurface >...
TCGACGGAGACACGCCGGCCGCGCTCGCCGCGTCGCTGCAACGCCTGTCGCCGCCGCCGCCGCCGGCCGCCGGACCGTCGTGATCGTCGTCTCGGGCATTTCCGGCGCCCTGGTGGGGCCTCTGCCCTGGCCGGTCGCGACGCTCCCCGGGTTCAGCCAGCTGGCCGCCGCAGGCAACGACTGGCTGCCTGGCCTGGTGGAAGCTGCCCTTGCCGACGCGGGTCGCGCGGCCGACGACCTAGCTTGGCGGGCCGTCGGTGTGTTTCGCACCGGCGACAGCGTGTCGGCCTGCAGCCTGGCGGAGCGTTGGGACTGGGTTGGTCCCGTTCTCGGCGTCGACGTCGAATGCGCCGGCGGCCTGGTTGCGTTCCTGCTCGCGGCCGACGCGCTCGCGCTTCGCCAATGCGACATCGCCGTGGTCGTCGCCGACAATATTGCAAGCGAAACCGCATGGGATGACGGGTGCGCACCGCTCGCCGCCGCCGCCCGCGAGGGCGCGTCCCGCGCCGGCGCGGCCGTGCTTGTGCTCGAGCGGGCCGGCGAGTCGCTGCGCCGCCGGGCGAGGATTGCCGGCGGGGCGCATCGCCGTCTCGGCGCCGCCGCGGGGATGGTGGGGCTCAGCGTCACCGGGATGGTGGAACTCCTCGATCAAGCCTTCGGGCGCGCCTCGCTCGCTCCCGCCGACCTTGGATACTGGGAACTTCACGCGCTGGGGACGCCCCTCGGCGACGCCGTCGAGCTTTCCGCACTTGGCCGCGTGTGGGGCGACGGCGGCAGCGAGCTCCGTCCTACCCGGCTCGGTAGCCACAAGGCGGGGTTCGGTCACCTTGAGACGGCGGCGGGACTCGTTTCCCTCGCGCGTCTGCTCGCCTGGTTCGAGAGCGGCGCGATACCACCCACGGCCTGGCGTGGGCCCTTTTCCCCTCTCCTAAAATTTCCGCCCTCGCTCACCGTGTCGAGCGGCGACGTGGCAGCAGGCGGCACGAGGACAGCGGGGCATACCGTGGCCTCGGGCGCCGGCGGTTGCTTCGCGCTGTCCCGCTCCGGCCTCGGCGCCATCGTGCTGCTAGCGCCGCCCGGCTGATGCTTCCGCGGCGTGCTCAGGCGCCGGCAGTGCGGCTCTGAAGCAGGACCAGCCAATCGCCGAAGCGCCGCAGGGAGTCGACCTCGCGGCTGCGCAGCCGGACCCCGATACGCTCCTCGATCGCAAGGATAAGCTGGATCTTGCTGCCGGAGTCGAAGCCCGGGATGTTTGCTTCGAAATCGTCGGGCTGCGGATCGACGGTCGGGTCGCCCACCACCTCGCGCAACAGCTCCCTGAGCAGGATGTGTGTTTCCGCCAGCGTCATGCTTCAACTAGATCGCAAGTAGCGTCGCGAGTCGACCCGGCGTCCGGTGGAAACTGGAACGATGCTCCGCAGCCCTGTGGCGGCCTCTCGACGGGAACTTCCCGACCACTTACCATCGCGCGGGAGAACGGATGCGGCACGACTGGCAGCGACCGGCGGCGTGCTGTGGGCAGTCAAACGCGAGCCGGCATGTCGGGACGATTGCTGAAGGCTATGATGGGTCAGATCGACAGGTTGGCTTTTTTCCTGCGGAGACTGGCCCACGTCGTTCGGTCGGACGGCACCGCGTTTTTCACGATGTCGCCGATACGAAGTGCACGCCTGATCGCGGCGGTGTGCAAGGCGCTATCGTTCGAGGCCGAGGGCGAGCTCGAACGATCGGCCAGCGAATGGAATGCGATCCAGCAATCCTATCCCGACGCGAAAATATCGTATCTGGGTTACGGGAGAATCCTGCGAGGGCTCAACCGCTCGGCGGAGAGCCGCGCTGTGCTGTCGAGGGCCATCGAGCGGTTTCCGCAGGATTTCGACGTCATGCTCGGACTCGCCCTGACCATACGAAGTGCGGCACCGTTGGCGGCACCGTTGCCGGAAGTGATGGCCCAGGCACGGGGCATCGCTGCACGATATGCCCGGGAACCCCATGGACATCTCCTGGTAGGCCGGATTTTCCGGGATGCCGGCCTCATCGACCAGGCGGAAGAGACTTTGCTCGCCGGTCGAAGGGCATATCCCGGCGATCTCGAACTCGCCCGGGAATATGCGATCGCCGCAGACGGGAGGTGGCCGACCGCTTTGTCGCGATGGCAGGAGCTGCGGCAAGACTTCCCGGCTGCGGAGATCGGGTATGCCGGGCTGGGCGCGGTCCTCAAGCGCCTGAAGCGCTTCGATGAGGCCGACGACGTGCTGACCCGGGGAATGGTGCGCTTTCCCGAAGACGACAATATCGGCGTCAACCACGCATGGGTCGCGGAGGATCGGGAGGATTGGTCGGAAGCCGTGCACCGCTGGGAAGCCTTGTGGCAACGATTCCCGCGTAACCGGCGAATCGAGACCGGCCTGGTCGAGTGTCGCGGCAAGGCACGAGCTGCGGCGGCGTTCCGGGCGCTGGATGACGGCCATGATGCTGAGGGAGGCCCGCCAATCGCCCCATTCCAGGCCATAAAGATCGGGCCGTCGCTCGAGTACGCCGATCTGTTCTTGCGGTTCGAGAGCGTGGGGGAAAACTGCGAGCTCGGCTTCGTGCAACGCTATTTTGGCGCGGAGCCGCTCGGGCTGTTCCGGTGGGGCGGCGTGCCCTTCGATCGGCTTCTGCAAGGTCTTTCGAACGGCTTCCAGGACCTCGGCCGAGCCGAAACCACCGAGCTGCACGTCAATCCGGACAATGACGAATATTTCACTAAGGACCGGGCATCGGGCTTGATGACGCACGGTTTCATGAGCCGCAATGGCACCTCCGAAGAGGTGGCTTTCAGCAAGCTCTGTCGCCGCCTCGAATATTTGCGCGACAAGTTCCTGGAAGATCTCGCGGCGCGGGAGAAAATCTTCGTTTTCACCAGCTTGGAGCCTTTGGAAGACCGGGCTTTCTGCCAATTGAACGATGCAATGGCGCGCCACGGCGCTGTCGACCTCCTGTGCATGCGCGTGGCGGACGAAACGCACCCGCCCGGCACTGTTTATCTTGTCGCTGGTGGCCCCATGGTGGGACATCTGGACCGGCTGGGGTTCGACGGGAGGAACTGGAACATATCATTCGATGTCTGGCGTCAGGTTTGCCAAAGGGCCGTTGCGACGGTGGAGGTGGGAAGGAGGCCGTAGGGATAGTGCGTGTGCGAAACGTGCGTTGTTCACCCTCAGAAGCGCTTTGGATCTTTTGGCGGCCTCTGAATGGCAACGTCCGGTGGGACACCGAGATTTGGAAAGCCTTGAAACTCAACGACTGTGCCCCGGGTCCCACTTTAGTCTACCGGCCTGTTTCCCCTCACTTCTGGCGCTCCGCCCCTGGGCACCATTCCCCATCTGGAGCCAATTTAATCAAGGGTTTAGAGCCCTAAAAGTGTCGCACCGGCGTTTTCTCGAAGAAAGTGCGACACCTTAAGTGTTTTTCTCTCGCGGCACGATGAGGTGCATCGGTCTCGCAGCGAGCAAGGTTTTGTTCGCTTGGCGGGTGTATAGCTCGGCTTGTTCGAGCTTTTCCCAACCGTAGAGGGCCATGAGCTGATGAGAGGTGGCCCCGCTCTCGGCCGCTATCTTGGCGCCAGCTTTTCGGAGACCATGGGCTGAGCAGTGCTTCAGCCCAGCCTCGTTGCACCGGTCGCGAAACCAGTTACCGAAACTGGGCTGCCGTCTCTCGCCGCAATAGTTGGAACTCTTCATGCAAGCGCCGACCGCACGAGCTGATCAATTCCTTGCCACATTTTAAGCAGCTTAAGTGCCCGGGGTTGAACCCGCTCCCCTCGGCTTGCCGATTTTTGCGGTATTGGTTACCCACATATCACATAGCGCCGCTTTTCGGCATCAACCGGGCATCCCGCCATCGTCCCGGGTTTGCCCCTTCATATCCCGCATAAGATCGGCTGATCCCGTCTCGATGTGCTTCCTACATAATGCCGCACATTCCCGGGGCGCATGCCGACAAATCACGAGCACTAATTCCTCCGAGTGAATGACAATTGCTTGATCGAGCCCGAGAATTCGGGTGGCACGATCAGCCGCACTTCCAACTCATTGATGCTTTCAGTGAAGTGGTACGAGATGCGGATCAAGCCGGCTGCCAATTCCCAGGGGAAGCAGAATCGAGAGTAGAGCTGCTGCCTTGCCTGGCTGTAGCAGAGTTCAACTGCCACGATGCCCGGGGCAAGCTTGTCGACTGTGAAAGCCAACTCGATGCGAAAGTGTCCTGGCGGAAGGGTGACGTACGGCCCGTAAAGAGCAACACGGCTCCCGTCGGCGGGGCACCGAAAATGTAGGGCGTTATCTCGTCCGACTGCGATTTCCGATTCCAGCCTTGGATCGGAACCGACAAATATGATCGTGTCGCCCATCGGCTTCCTTCTTGGCCTATTGCTTGTCCAATTCTTGGGGGAATCTTCCCCTGAATGCTCTGAAGCGGCAATCCTCTTTCCAACATCTTCGTGGATTGGGGATGCAATCGATCAGATGATATCTAGGCTCAAAATAAGTGGCTCCGAGCGCTCGACAATTCATCCAACACCTAGTGCCGTGCCGCTGCATCGCTTTGAATTGGACTGCGTCCGATAGGACCCGTGCATTTTCGGTGCGGGTGCGGCCTCGCCGATGAGTGCGACGACAAGCGTCATCCAAAAAAGCCCCGGCGCAGGGGGAGTGCGCTCGAGGCAAAGGTGATTTAGCTGGGCTACTTCTAATTCAATCTCTCATCTCTCCATCCGCGGTACAAGTCAATCTGCGCCTCAACTCCACTGGTCGGACGGTAGTATCGGACACTACCGCGGAATTCGGGCGCAATCGCTACAGAGGGGGCAGCCCTCCGAGCGAGGGCGAATGAACGCCGTCGCCACCCTAGTCTTGGTATTCGTAGTCGGAATCATCCGACGGAACATCCGCCACTTTGGCGCCGATAGTTTTGCCTCTCTGAAATATTCGATCCTATGCGCCACGCGCTTAGCCCGGGGGGCTCAAAGTGCGCACGCCAAGGCAGCGCCTACAGCGAAGAAGGGGAAATGGGCCCAGACCCCACCAGGGCGGCATGCCTTTTGCTTGGCATCCTAGTCGGCGACCCTTGCGTATTGCATTCGTAACGCACTTCGAATGATAAGGAGTTCCCATGGCAAATGAACTGACTGCCACCGGATATGGCATTGCAGCAATGACCATCATGTTCGGCATCCTCGACCGATTGCACACTGCCCGGACTATCAGCAGCGACGCTCGCCACGAGATCATGGAAGCCGCACTCAATGAAGTATCAGCACCGGAGTACATTGATGCCCAGCAGCTGCTTCGGCTCCAGCTCTCATATTGGCAAGGTGGCATCGGCTGAAGAAATAGACGCGCATCCTGGGAGCATCATTGGCCGCTTTACCTAACTAAGCTGCTCCTCGGTAACGCCTCAGTCATGAGCACACATCCCACCGCCCAGTGCGTTCTGCCGTAACGAAGCGAGCGTTTCCTCGTGGCGCTGACGACGGCGAGGTTCAATCCCGACAATTGGAAAGGCGTGCATGATGCGGGCGCTCGACTGCCTCGATAAGGAAGAGTTCCCGCGCGGCTAGAGGGCCATGACCTGGGTCGAGGATCCACCCCAGATGCGTTCACCACTCCTAGTACCCGACAGTCCCATGACGGCAGAGATCCCAAAGGCACTGCAATTGCGTGCCAGGCTCAAGGAGATCCTGAAAGGCGTCGCGTGAACCTTGTTGCGCGGTATCATCTGGGAGAGGCTACTGAGCGGCCCGCTTCCGTCCGAGGGGAAGCTCCGACGGAAGCAGGTCTGCACCGTCGGCGGCGTATTCCCTCCCTGGGAACTCGGGCCGACGCAGACATGCGAAGGTGTGGGATTGCAGTCTGCGTAGTAACGCCGACAATCCTGCCATGACTCGGTCCAGTTGGCCAGATCACACGCTGAGCGCGGCCGCTGACGGCTGGGTGGATCACGGTTGTCGTGCTGCCGCTCGGCATTCCAACGACCTTTTGCCTAGTTCAGACTTTAAATCACTTCTGTGCCGCCAATGCTTTCATCGCGTTACGGATTTTTTGGCGAACACCTGTATTGCTGATTTTGTAGTATGCTCGGACGAGCTGAAGGGTCTCACCTTTCGTGTTGATGCCTCTCGCATAGTCTCCCGGGGCTTCCTTCTTTGATCTGAAGCGACCCGCTACAATGCCCGAAGGCATCCCGTCAAAGAAATACGAGATGGGGACGTTGAGTACCTTCGAGAATTCATAAAGCCTACTGGCCCCTGTACGGTTGCTGCCGCGTTCGTATTTCTGAATCTGCTGGAAGGTTAAACCGACCATATCTGCCAGAGCAGTTTGGCTCATGCCAAGCAGCGCACGTCGCTGCTTAAGACGGACCCCGACGTGGATGTCTATCGGATGATTGGGCAAGGGTCTCTCCTCGAAGTTCGGTGCGAGTGGGTAGAGGTAGATGTTCTCGACTAGCGTGCTCGCGATGGCATGACTCTTCCGCGCCGCTCAAGATTTGCCTCGCGCTTCCCAGCAGCGACTCATTGGGCCTCTCGGCTGGATACTATCCGGAAAAGGAGTGCTCAACATTGGAAGAGCGTATCGCAAAATCGTGTTGAATTTTGGCATGCCAATGGGCGCCGCCCAACTGAGACACGCTGTCCACGCTCAGCACGGTGGCAAAGCTACACTCGTCACAAAACTACCCATAAAGGATATCCACGACGGGCAGACCGTCTGGGAGGGCGTCGTGTACATTTTCGATTTGGAAGGCCACCCTGGCGCCACTGGGGCCAATGCGTGGTCGTCCTTAGTGGAGGGCAGTGCCAATCGCCGGTTCTTCTCCGTGTTGCATCTCGACGGCATTCGCTCGCCTCTAGATGCTGTCCGGGCCGCCATCGCGATAGAGCACAAAGCTCTCTAGTGACGAGCAAGAACGTATTTCGGCAATTGGGCGCATGCTACGGTTCAATGGGGAGCTAGCGTCAATTGGCTTCAGCGACATGGACAAGTCCAAGTCTCTCGCAGTCGCTGCATTCTGTCGGGCCTTCCGAATGCGTTCTTGAACGAATGACCTGCTAAAGCAGTCGGTGAGGGATGAAGACTACTCAAGCCGATGTATAGTGATCGCCGCGTGGGTATCCCAGCAGGAGAAGTGCCAAAGATGTGGCTCTTCAGACAGTCAATGACGATGGCCGCTGCCGCGAACGCACTCAGCCGAGTCGCAGCGGCGCGGCTTCTACGCCTGCGAAATCGCAGTGCGCCTCTCGGTCTTCTTGCTTGCGACGGGTTTGAGTTGGAAGGCATCGCGTTGGTCCATGCAATCACCGTCTTCGGCATAGAGGACAGCAAGTTTGATGGCCGGGAACGCGATCGCCTTCAGGATCTATTCACCGCAACCTATGCTGAACGCATTTTGCGCCTGCAGTTGACCCAGACTCTCTTCCTGCTTCATGCACCTCAAGTTGCCGTCGATGCTCACAAGGCTATGCAGGGTCTGCGGCTTACGTCCCATGATCGGCTGGATCTGACCAACTTGTGCGACTTGTTGGTCACTCGCCTCCCCACCTATCGATGCAATCTGGAAGATCGAGTTGGCAGATTTCTGAAATACCTCGAGGCAACCGCCGGATTTGAGACGATGTTCTCACTGGCGGTCTTCATCACCGACACCGCGGACGAGGTGAGGAGCGATCTGGAAGCGCTCGATCGCAAATTCTACTTGGTTTGATCTCTCACTTTTTGAGGCGTGCTCGATCGCGAAGGCGGTGATGTCTCGGTGAAAACCTGGACGCATTGCCGAGGATACACGTAAGCATTGATCGTCCCGAACGAGCATCTCGATTTAATAGTGCTCACGACCGCCGCCACGCGGGCGCGCGCCGTGGACGTCGTATATGTGTTGGCTTGCCAGACGTCGTCTGCAGCGGTTTACTGCAAGAGTGATGACCGCCAAAAAGCTTGACCCGCTACTTCCGGTCCCGGGGCGCCCGATCATCGTGGTAGTGATGGCCTTGTGCCATCTCGTAGCGCTGCTGGCCCTGCTACCGTACTTTTTCAGTTGGACGGGCGTGAGCCTCGCGATTGTCGGCTCTATCCTTTCCGCGCTCGGAATCAACATCTGCTACCACCGCCTACTTGCTCACAGGGGGCTTTCCTGCTCGAAGCGGGTTGAGCATTGCCTTGCGGTTCTGGGAGTGTTGGCTAATCAGTTCGGGCCCGCCTACTGGGTCGCGATCCACCGCCGCCACCATCAGTTCAGCGACGACCATCGAGATCCTCACAGCCCAGGCGCAAGCTTCTTTTGGTCTCATATCGGCTGGCTTTTCACCGCCAGTGAGAACACTGATCCGCAACCAATCATGGAACGCTATGCCAAAGATCTGCTCCAAGATCCGTTCTATGTTTGGCTTGAGGTCGATGGCACTTGGGGCCGGATTGTCCCGGCTATCTGGACTGTTTACTTCGTGGCCGGTGCGTTGGCCGAGATTTTGACGGGAGGCACCGCCGCCGAAGCCGTGCAATTCGGCTCAAGCATCGTCATCTGGGGAGCAGCGGTCCGAACCGTGTTCGTCTGGCATGTGACTTTTTCGGTAAATTCGGTCTGCCACTGTTGGGGTTACCGCAACCATGCGACGCCAGATGACAGCCGCAACAATCCGATCATCGGAATACTTGCGTTCGGTGAAGGCTGGCACAATAACCATCACGCCTTTCCTCGGTCAGCCCGACATGGCCAACTGTGGTGGGAACTAGATCTAAGCTGGCTGGTTATAAGAGCATTGGCTTGGGCTGGGGTGATGAGGATTCTCTACGCAAGCGTGCCGGAGCGGACTCTGCCAGGCAAATCCCACTAAGAGAGTCGCCCAAGGAAAATCGAGAGCACCAAGAATGTGTGTGGGCTAGTTGCCAACCAGACCCGATCGTGGCGCACGAGCCCTGATGACCTCGCCAAGCTCCGCGAAGTCATCGCACGACATCGCGTACTTGTCTCGACTAACCCTGATCGATTGACAGGGCGAACGACTGGCCCTGAGGAAACTCGGCAGACAGCAGTTGGCGGCGACACCAGTCCCACATCATTCTCGATGGCCGCCCTCCAATGATTGGCGGCTCGTTGACCTATTGGCAATGCCTCCAGGAATCCGACGGACTGATGGTGACAGTTGATGGCGAGGGCTGCCGATTGTGGAAATCCGACTATGCCGGACTTGCTGTTGGCGCTGGGGTGGTGCGTGACGCTGGCAGCAACTTAGGCAACAACGGTTGGGCAGTCGCCAGCGACCTAAACAACGCACTCCAACACCAACTCCCGATCTTGCAGTATTCGCGCAGCCTTGCCTCGGATCTCGATTGAGTGCGAAACATGGCTAAGAATTTTTGCCCATGCCAAGACCTATCCGAACTACTTGAGACAGCGCACGCTTGGAATTGATAGAGCAAAAAAATTTGGTGCCTCGCACCGATGTCCTATTGGGGCGCTTCCACAAATGAATTGAAGGGCGGCGCAGCCAGAATATCTTAAGGCGTTTTGCGAGGTAAAATTCTGTAGGGCATCATCGGTAAGTAACGCAACGTCCTTCACATCAAAATCCAAGACATTAACTGTCTCAGTTCATCACTGTGACCGGGTTGCCACACCCGCTGCCCCAAAGGCCTGTGCGCCCTTGTACGGGCTAGCATCCCCGCGTCGGCGTCGGCTACATTGACTGTGTTGTCTCGATTTGAGTTTTGGCCCGCGCCCCGAGCGCTTGGGCCGCGTAGAAAGAGGGAGATCAGGTATGAAGAAGGCTCTTATCGCCGCCGCCGCGCTGGTTGCGCTGCCGATGGCCGCCCAGGCGCAGTCTCCGTCGCCGGGTTTCTACATCGGTGCAGAAGGCGGTTTGAACTGGCTTCTGAACACCAACGTGACGGCCGCGACGGCGACCAGCGGTGGTGCGTTGAACACCGTGCAGGTGAGCCCGCAGACGGGTTGGGCGGCCGGTGGCGTGATCGGCTACGACTTCGTCGGCCCGCGCGTCGAACTCGAGGGCGTCTATCGCCAGAACACGACCAACATCAACGCCGTGGGCGTCGGTGGCTTCAGCAACCAGATCGGCCAGCTCGGCATCTTGGCCAACCTGCTCTATGACTTCATGCCCGCTTCGGTGATCACGCCGTACATCGGCGCCGGCGCCGGTATCGGCTTCGTCGACGGCACCAGCTCGCTCAGCAGCACCGTGTTTGCCTATCAGGGCATGGTCGGCCTGGCGTGGAACGCGGACACCAACATCCGCGTGAGCCTGGACGGCCGCTACTACGGCACGAGCAACCCGCAGCTGAACGGCTCGTCGTGGACCAACAACAACTTCAGCGTGATGCTGGGCGTCCAGCTGAAGTTCGGCGAGACCCCGGCTGCGCCGCCGCCGCCGCCGCCGATGGTTGCGCCGCCGTCGTTCATGGTGTTCTTCGACTGGGACCGCTCGAACCTGTCGGCCCAGGCGCTGAACACGATCAAGCAGGCCGCTGGTGCCTACAAG
>Ga0209514_10009711_pt1 | contig 10531 bp, 9 predicted proteins | sample Subgrocontami58m_FD_187452 | JGI IMG/M metagenome (GOLD analysis project Ga0209514, IMG submission 187452) | Subsurface groundwater microbial communities from S. Glens Falls, New York, USA - GMW37 contaminated, 5.8 m (SPAdes) (version 3) | ecosystem: Environmental > Aquatic > Deep subsurface >...
ACTCTCGAACACGGACGCTTTCCCGCCTCCGGCAATTGGATTATCCCTTCCCGATGCAATCTCAAAAGAACTACACGGCAACTCGCATCTTTCAGTCTCCCATTCGGACCCCGCCACTCCAGGGTTTCGCATATCTGCCGGGATAATTGTGTCCTGGATTTTTGCCAGTTTTCTGCTACTATATCTCGTATCTTACTTATACTTTCACCCGATATCTCTTTCCCGCATATCTTCATGCGGGGATGGTACCTGATTAGACCCATCGTGTCCAGTTAAAAATGTGGGACATGATAAGCTTTTTAGAGGGGACTTCTGCTCTCCCCTCTAAAAAGATGGGTCGGGGGTGTGTCTGGGCTGGTTCAATCGTGGACGATTGAACCAGCCGAAATGACTGGATTCCCGATAAAGGCATTCGGGAATGACAAAATGGTAACGTGGCGGCAGCCGGGTAGGATGGGTGAAGCGATAGCGCACCCATCAATTAAAAAACAAGTGTTCATTCATGGCCGAGCAGTTTCATTCATTTCTGGCTGGTTCAATCTTGGCGATTGAACCGGCCGAATGTTTTTGGTAGGAGACAACTCCTGTTGGCGACCGGGTACTTGTGCGCCGTTGTACATTGCCAATCGCCGTCGGGAGACGGCTCCTACCAAGACACTTTTAATTTCGTGGCGAAATAATTTGTAACAATTTAGTTTTTTGAAAAATCCGTACCTTTATGTAAAGCCAACGTAAAACGGAATACGTAGCGCGGGTGGTTTATCCCCCGCCCAATGCCGACCACAAGGGATCGGCGCTACGTTTTTCAAAAAGCTAAATTGTTGCAATAATTTTTTCCTATTCCCCTTCCCGCAGCATCTTTGCCCTGACTAACCGTATTTCTTCGTAAGAATAGTCGTCCCCAAGTTTCTCTTTTACCGGACTCATTGCCTGCATGCCCAGTTCTTTTAACGTCTGCATGATGCGCCGCTGCTTTTCGGCGTCAACGATGCTGTCCACCGAAACATCCTCGCCATCCAGGATGAGTCTCTCCAGATGGGAGGAAATGGTGGATAACGCAAGGCCTCGCTTTTTCGCAATTTCATGCATCGTGAGACGCTGCTTGTAAAGGTCTAAGGTCTCTTGAACGGTGGAAGTCTTTGGCTGTTTTGCAAGAGGTTCTGGGCGTTTCTGGCGGGGTGGTTTTGGTTCGATGCTGTGCAGTTCGCAGTAATTGACAATCTCCTGTAAAAACGCATCCCCATATCTCCGTAGTTTCCTTTCTCCCATGCCGCTGATCATCAGCAATTCAGACACATTCCGGGGATACTGCGTTGACATTTCTTTCAGGCTGGTATCATGGAAGATAACATACGGCGGCACGCCTTCACGATCTGCCATGGTTTTCCTCAATACCCTCAACTGCTCAAATAAGGTGCGGTCATAGTCCTCGCCTGCCTCTGCCTTGAAAATATGAGGCGCTTCTTCGGGCTTTGTCAGGGAAACCTTTTCGTTGCGCAGGAGCACACCCTTGCTCTTTTCATTCAATTTCAAAATGGGATACTTGTCGCCATCCAGTCTCATGTACCCCAATTGAATCAATTCACGGGCAAACGACTGCCATTGCGACTTTGAGTATTCCTTCCCGACGCCAAACGTCTTTATCGTATCGTGCTGGTTCTGTGTTACCTTTTGATTTTTTGAGCCCAGCAGGACGTCTACAACGTAATTGATTCCAAACCGTTCATTCACGCGGTAAACGCACGACAGTATCTTCTGCGCGGCAATCGTCCCGTCAAATCTCTCCTTCGGCTCCATACACACGTCGCAACCGCCGCAATTCGGCTCATCAAATACCTCGCCAAAATAGGCCAACAGCAGCTTTCTCCGGCACACATTGCTTTCACAGTAATTTATCAACTCCCTCAATTGCCTATAGGCAATCTGCTGTTCCTTTTCATCTTCCTTCAGTTTGATAAAATGCTCTATCTTAAACATATCCGCATAGCTAAAAAACAGTATGCAGTCGCTTTTTAAGCCGTCCCTTCCCGCGCGGCCTGTTTCCTGATAATATCCTTCAATACTCTTCGGCAAATCATAATGAATCACGTACCGTACGTTGGGTTTGTCAATGCCCATACCAAAGGCAATGGTTGCGACGATAATCTCAACGTCGTCGCGGATGAAACGTTCCTGGTTCTCCGTTCGGGCTTCAGCCGTAAGACCCGCGTGATACGGCAGGGCGCGGTATCCGTCCGTTTGTAAGCCCGAAGCAAGGCTCTCAACGGTTTTCCGGCTTTGACAATAAATAATCCCGGAATCCTTCTTTCGGGTATCCAGATATTTGAGGATTTGGTGATATGGATTATCCTTGGGTTTGATCTGGTAATACAGGTTTTTCCTGTTAAAGCTTGCATTGAAAACCTTACAGCCAGACAACTTTAACTGCGCAATAATATCTTCCAGAACAAGGGGGGTAGCGGTGGCCGTCAGCGCCATGACGGGTACACCTGGGAATCTCTCCTTTAAGAGCCTTAACTGGCGGTACTCAGGCCTGAAGTCGTGTCCCCATTCGGAAATACAATGCGACTCATCAACGGCAAACAGAGAGACCTTTAACCCTTGTAAAAATTCCAGGAATTCCGGCATAACAAGCCTTTCGGGCGCGATGTAAAGAATCTTCGTTTCCCTGTTTGACAGACCCCGCTTTCTTGCCTCGACTTCACTGTAACTCAATGAGCTGTTAATGAACGTGGCCGGAATGCCGTCCGCCAGCAAACCATCCACCTGATCCTTCATCAATGCTATCAGGGGGGAGATAACGATAGTCAATCCATCCAGAAGGAGGGCGGGCAACTGGTAGCACAGGGATTTCCCGCCGCCCGTCGGCATAAGGACAAAGACGTCCCTTCGTCCCAGCGCCTCCCTGATAATCTCCTCCTGGAGCGGGTAAAAGCTTGTGTAGCCAAAATATTTTTGCAGTGTCTTGTACATTATTTCAGGATGATACAGATTTTCATTTCCTGAATCAATCACTAAACCCGGAAGATTGCTGCTATTCACTGCAAAGACGCAGAGATTTCAGAGGAAACATATAGTGAAGCCTGGGAAATTCCTGTCCCGAACGAGTCGGAAGGGACAAAATCCGAAACACATTTGGAGACGGTAGATTGGGTTGAGGCGCGAAGCCCAACAAATTATACTTTAAATCTTTGCGTCCTTTGCGGTGAACTATTAAAATTTAAGCGCAGAAACCATTTTGACATTTAAAAATTCTATGTTAAACTCTCGATACTTATGATCAAAATCAATACGCATACGCTCAACATCCCGGAAGACATGGTGCTTATCCCTGAATGCCCGTTTCTCATGGGCAGCACAAAGGAAGACATCGAGAGGTTATTAGAGCTCGATCGCAACATCGAGGTCGAACGTCTAGAAAATGAAATGCCTCAGAGGGAGGTCTTCCTGAGCGCCTACTTCATTGACAAATACCCCGTCACCAATGCTCAATATAAAAAGTTTATCGAGTCCGGCGGCTACACACAAAAACCCCTGTGGTCGGAAGCGGGATGGCAATATATCTTAGAGTCGAAGCCATTAGAAAACAACGGTCTGGACGCCGTTCTCCGGGGCGAACCTGATTGTCCCGTTGTAAACGTCTCGTGGTACGAGGCCGAGGCGTTTGCGAAATGGGCGGGCAAGAGACTGCCCACCGAGGCTGAATGGGAAAAGGCCGCTCGCGGCACAGATGGCAGGATATACCCCTGGGGCAATGAGTTTGACAAAACAAGGCTGAACTGCGCCGAGGCCAAGATTGAAAAGGCTACACCCGTTACAAAATACCCGCAGGGGCAGAGCGTTTACGGATGTTTTGACATGGCAGGGAACGTATGGGAATGGACGGCAGATTGGTACGATAGTCAATATTACCACCACGCCGCCAATAAAGACCCGCAAGGGCCTAACATGGCCGAGGAAAACCCCTACTTTGGCAGGCCGGAAGAGGTGGGCATCTCCATTTACGAACTAAAGCCATCGCCAACAAGCAAGGCGTTGAGCGGTTGCAAGGTGCTGCGGGGCGGTTCGTGGAATGGTTCGGGCGTTGTCCATATCCGTTGCGCTAACCGGGATTACGACGAACCCACCTATAAAAACGACACCATCGGCTTCCGCTGCGCCCGGTCGTTAGGATAAAATTAAAGTGCGCCCACCGCAGAGACCGCTAAGGACGCGGAGATTATATAAAAGAGAAGAAATAAAATTAGGGAATTTTCTCCTGTTTTTTCTTGTTTTCTCTGCGTTCTCCGCGCCCTCTGCGGTGAACTGAACGGTTAAAATTTAATTAAGGAGATAAAATGAACATTCTTGTTTCTGGTTCGATTGCTTATGACAGGATTATGGACTTTCCGGGAAAATTTTCAGACCACATACTTCCCGACAAGATACACATGCTGAACGTGTGCTTTATGATAAACGGCGTGATGGAAAACTTTGGAGGCACAGCGGGTAATATCGCCTTTGGCCTTTCCCTGCTGGGTGAAAGGCCAACCATCGTTGCCACGGCAGGACGCGACTTCGAACCCTACCGGAACTGGTTGAGCAGTCATAATATTTCCACGCAGCACATTAAAATCATAAACGAAGAACTTACCGCAGGCGCTTATATAACCACAGACCAGTCAGACAATCAGATAACGGCATTCAATCCGGGCGCAATGAAGTTCAACTCCAACTATGACTTCGATTCGGTTGCGCGTGAAAAGACCCTTGCAATCGTTGCTCCGGGGAATTTAGGAGACATGGTCAACTTTTCAAATACCTACAAAAAGAAGGGGATTGATTACATCTTTGATCCGGGTCAGTCCCTTCCCGCCTGGACGAAAGAGCTTTTGACAGAATTGATACACGGTTCAAAAATATTCATCTGCAATGACTATGAACTGCAATTAACCCAGGAGAAGACCTCCTTGACGGTGGATGATATCCTGGGAATGGCGGAAACGCTGATTGTAACAAAAGGGGAATTCGGCTCCACGGTCATGCGTAAGGAAAACAACAAACCCAAAACCTTTGAGATACCTGTTGCCAAAGTAAATCAGGTAAGCGACCCCACCGGCGCCGGTGATGCTTACAGGGCGGGGTTAATCAAGGGGCTTGCCACATCAAAGAATGACATTGTCCATGCGGCAAAGATAGGCGCCGTTTGCGCCGCCTATTGTGTGGAAGTCTACGGCCCTCAAAATTTTCACTTTACCCCTGAAGAGTTTAACAAACGCTTCGAGTCTGTTTTCGGGAAAAAGGCATTTTAAAAAACCGACAAATCACAGAAGCCACAATCAAAACAAGACCTTTGCTGGTTCAATTGTCCTCAATTGAACCGAAATATTTCGGTTCAGGCTTTAAGCCTGAACCAGCGGAAAGGAGAAACAACTGTAGCAGATCAAGTAAGACAAGGAGTTTTGCTAGCCCCCAGCCTTAATTTTGATAAAATTAAGACTAAATTTATATGGATCTTTTACGGCTTTGAAAACCTCAACATGCGATAATTCAACAGTTAAAAACGCTAGAATTTCCTCTTGGTCTTTCTGACACGTTTTGCAGCCGAGGTAAATTGCAGCAATTTCTTGAGGCGATATAGGGGAAAAATCAAATAATTCTGTAGATTCATGAATCTTCTTGTCAATACAACGCCATTCCTTTTCGTATGACCAGTGACGACTTTTGGTTGTTGAAAATCGAAGAAACAAGTCATTAAAAGGTAGTTCTATTTGTCCAGTAAGATGCTTAATCCATTCTTGCATATTAGCAACAACAGGCACATCTGCCTTGTATTTTACAGGAATTGCCGCGCAGAGAAATGTTTCATATTCAGGCAGGCATTTAAATTTTATTACCACACCTTCATGGCTCTGTGAATAGTGAGACCACATCAAAATATCATCATAAACTTCCGAAACGCAGAACACTCTATGGTTGTTTACGAATTCTTGCCACCATGACTTTACATTAACTATTTGGTTCTGAGTATTTCGAATTCCATTATCTATTGCAGAATAATGAAGTTTTTTAAACTCTTGTCTTGTGATTTTTTTCCTATTGCTCCGCGTCAACATAAGCATTTTGAACATTGCGTTAGTGGTAACTCCAGATGGCTCATTTTCTCCGAAAACTAAACGTTCAATTTCGGCAAAGAGAGGCTCTCTCAAATCTTCCATCTTAAAACTAAAATCAAAATTCGCCTGAAAATCAAAAGGATCATTAAACAATCTCGGGGCGCTCCACTTTACTGCACGATTTTTAAGTACGAATTTCGCAGCATCTGGCCCATAATATTTATAGAAAAACTCTTTATCATGAGTTATTTTTGTGTAGGTCATTTACTTATCTTTTGAATAGTTCTATCATAAGATTATAAATTGAAATACCAAAAATGTGCCTACCATAAGAAACTGCTTGAAAAAGCCAGTTTCTATGGCTTTTTGCCTATAATATTTGTTTATTATATCAATCCCCGTTCAAAATTTCCAATAATACAATTTTCAACCTTGCTTAATTGCACCCATCCCGTCCATCCTTTTCACCCGATTAGTCCATGTCAACATTGCAGATTGCATCTTTTATAAAGTATCTGTTTTGTATTTGACTTGTGCATATACTGTGCATACAATTCGTTTCTATGACTTACCAATGGGACCCGGAGAAAGCGGATTCTAATTTAAAGAAACATGGTGTAGATTTCGCTGATGCGGTTGGAGTATTTGAAGATGAGTGGGCGTTAACCATTAAAGAGCATTACGTTGGGAACGAACAGCGTTTTGTAACTATTGGAATGGATTTTCTTAGCCGCGTACTTGTCGTTGTATACACATACCGGGACAATGACATACGTTTAATTTCAGCACGCACAGCCACAAAAAGAGGAAGGGAAATTTATGAAAGAAAAAGAGTATGATTTCGCCGATGCAGAACAGGGCGCAATAGTGAAACCGGCAAGAGGAAAGACTCGTATTACTATACGTATTGACACGGACATACTAGATTGGTTCCGCAACCAAATTCATAAGGCTGGCGGTGGTAACTATCAAACGTTAATCAATGATGCGTTGCGAGAGTATGTTCAGCAAACGAATAGCACGCTTGAAAGAAAACTACGTAAGGTAATTCGGGAAGAACTCAAAGTAATTACGAAATAATCTGTTCTGCTGATTATCCTGAGCCGCATTATTCAACGGTGAGCAGATTGTTGAACAAGATTCTACTCCAGTCACATGAATAAAAACCACGCCCTGTTTATTTACTCAAATAGTGTTTGACTTATCTCTTAACTTTGATTAGATTACTGCATATTTATTCCATCATAGGCCATTTCTGCTGAAGGTGGGAATACTAAAAATTGTGGATAACTCAGCAGTTAGAACTGAAGGACTTACAAAGGTTTACAGAGATTTCTGGAGACGCAAAAGCGTTCCGGCATTAACAAATCTAAATCTGGTTATTGAGCGCGGTGAGATATTTGGATTGCTCGGTCCAAACGGTTCGGGGAAGACCACTACCGTAAAACTGCTGCTCGGACTTCTGTTTCCTACCAGCGGTAAATCCTGGTTGCTCGGCTATCCTTCATCGGATCTGAAAGTTAAAAATAAAATAGGTTTTTTGCCCGAAGAGTCCTATCTCTATAAATTTCTTAACGCAGAAGAAATTCTGGATTTTTACGGGAAGCTCTTTGATATTCCAAGATTAGAAAGAAATGCGCGGATTGACAAATTGATCCGTGAGGTAGGGTTGCATCCTCACCGGAAACGTCCGTTAAGCCAGTATTCCAAGGGCATGCTCAGGAGAATCGGTCTCGCACAGTCAATTATCAACGACCCGGAGCTGGTAATACTGGATGAGCCGACGAGCGGTCTTGACCCTATCGGCAGTCGTGAAATCAAAGACCTTATTCTGGAATTCAAGAGGCAGGGGAAGACGGTCGTTCTCTGCTCTCACCTTCTTGCCGATGTGCAAAATATTTGCGACCGCATTGCCATCCTCAACAAAGGCGTCCTGCAGGTGCTGGGTAACGTCCGTGAATTGCTCTCTCAGAAAGACGTCATAGAGTTTATGATTAAAAATCTTTCAGATAGCGATATCCGTGCGGTAGAGTCCTTTATAAAGGAGAGGGATGGCAGCGTGCTGTCCATTAGCCATCCTGCTACCACGCTGGAAGAATTGTTCCTAAACATCGTGCAACAAAGCAAATAATCTGTTTTTCTGCCTCAGAAGATGATATTGACAATTGCCATTCATACCTTCCGTGAGGTAATCCGGAAAAAAGTATTGCACGTGCTGATCGGACTCAGCATCCTCAGTATCCTTGTTTCTCCTCTTATTCCAACGACAGACGAGCCTGACGCCAGAATCAAGATGATGCTGGTGGTGTTTTTTCAGGTGGCGATGCTCCTGTGTATCGTGGGGGTGATTTTACTTTCCGCCACGTCGTTACCGAAAGAAATAGAGGACAGAACGATCTACGGCATTTTAACAAAACCCATATCAAGGCTGGAGGTTGTCGCAGGGAAGATAGTGGGCTTTGCCCTGTTATCGGCTGTGCTGATAGGGGTTTTGAGTTTGTTGCATGTGGCCGCCATTCATCGGGCGGCGGCGAAATTACCGGAAGAATACCGGGGCATACTGAAGGCGCGGAGAGAGTTTAAGCCGTTGCAGTTTTGTATTCAGGGAAAACCGCACCACGCGCGCGAAGGTATTGCGTGGGTTGAGGGCGGGAGGAGTGGCGTCGCGCAGTGGAATTTTCCTGATGTATTTAAAACGCAGGGCGACACATCTTCACTTGAGGTAGAGTTTGATCTGAAAATAGAGAGTAGCAGGGGAGATATTGATGCGGTTCCCCTGGTTGTAAGGATAGAAGGCGCGGACGCAAATTTCGGCGCAACATCTGTTTTGTCAGCAAAAGTAGACGAGCCGTTAGCGGTAAAAATAGACCCTGAGATCGTGAAAAAAAGCGGCGCACTGCTGGTCACTGTCTTTCCCTTGCATACTACGGATTACATTGGCGTAACCGGAGAAGACGCCAAACTGTACTCCGATCAGAAAGGGTTCGTGTTCAATTATGCAAAGGCTATCGGCATAACCTTTCTGAAATTTTTGTTGATCGTAACCATTGCGGTAATGGCGTCTGCGTACCTGTCTGCGCCGGTAAGTATTCTGGCGGCGCTGGTAGTGTTTCTATGCGGGCATATCCTGGACTTTCTCAAAGATTTTTCGTTGTTAATTCAGCGTTACGACGCGCATGAGCATAGTTTGCCGGCGGCGCTTGAAAAACCCAATATTCTTTTAGTTTACATAGATTATCTGATTAAAAAACCGATGGAGTGGCTTGCGGTTATTTTGCCTGATTTCAAGAGATTTGACTGTCTGGGGTTTCTCCTAAAAGGCGTAAATATTCCTGTGGAAACTGTTGGCGTTGCCCTGGGGTATACGGTATTATATGTGGGTGTATGCCTTGTCATAGCTTCGATAATATTCAAAAAGAGAGAATTTTTTTAAGTGCACTTGATGCATCGGAAAAGGGTTCTTTTTATAGCAGCGTTGCTTTTCGCGCTCTTTTTTGTTAACGTTTCTTTCCGTAATACATCGAAGACCGTTGTAAATCGCTATGACCCGTCGGAGAACATCCCCCTGCTACTCCTTGGGGGGCTAAGAGGGATTGCGGTGGATTTTCTCTGGGCAAGGGCCATTGCCCGCCATGAAGAAAAGAAATATTATGAACTGTTAACAATCAATAACCTGATTGCAAAGCTACAGCCAAACTTTCCGGCGGTGTGGATATTCCAGGCATGGAATATGGCGTATAACATAGCCCATGAATGGGATGCGGCCCGAAACAAGTGGAAATGGGTTCATGCAGGATTAGATTTTGCGAAGAAAGGAACGGTAAAAAACCCTGCAAGCGGCGACATGTTCTTTGAAATCGGGTATATGTATTTACATCTGTTTGACCAGCGTTTTTTCAAATATGCCCCGTATTACAGAGAGAGGTTGAAGCAGGAAGACGGAGAGGACAATTACGATGCCGCTCTTTACTGGTTGCGAAGGTCGCTTTTGCATGACCCGAAATTTCACAATGTTTTGGCGATCAAAAGAACTATTTGCCATGCGCAGTGGTATGCGTCGCAATGCGCGGAAAGAGAGGGAAACATTGACAAGGCGCTCCAGTATGTCGCGTCGGCCCTGAACGAATGGGAGACGTACCAGAAAGAGCATCCGGAAGACACCGCGACTAATGTGGCTGAATTTATAGATACCGTCGGGAAGAAGAAAGAACTTTTGCAAAATTTGATGAAGAAAGATGTCTGGTAGTGAATTGTGTTTTGTAAGGTATCAACAAAGTAAGAAAAGAGAAAGGAGAAAAATTCGATTCGATGAATAGCTTTTTGCGTAAGTGTAAACCTATTTTTAGAAACAATCGCGTCAGCATTGTGATGATACTGTTGATGCTAACCGTCCTGATCACGGGGATATCAAGATCGGGGCTGTTGTCCCGCAGTGT
>Ga0209514_10009712_pt1 | contig 10531 bp, 7 predicted proteins | sample Subgrocontami58m_FD_187452 | JGI IMG/M metagenome (GOLD analysis project Ga0209514, IMG submission 187452) | Subsurface groundwater microbial communities from S. Glens Falls, New York, USA - GMW37 contaminated, 5.8 m (SPAdes) (version 3) | ecosystem: Environmental > Aquatic > Deep subsurface >...
ATTACTACTTTCCTCCACCATACAGATTCATAAGTAAGACGGCCTGTTTAATAACAACGGCCCTTATCTTATCGGCAGTATTATAATTGAGAGTAAGATTGCATGTCAACACAGTTAACGGGTTGGTTTTATAATGGGCATGAACCTTAAATCGCTACCTGAAAATTAATTTTCTATTTAAGAACACACGAAAATCCGCTACAATATAGCATGGAGGCCGAAAATGAAAAGCTTAAAAAGAACACTGAGGTCAATATTATTGCCCTTGTTTTTATTATTGACGATAACGAGTTGCGGTGGATTGATACCACCCTCCACGGCAACTGAAAATACGAATCCCACGCCCGTTCCAATAGTGCAGACAACATCCGCTACACCGATTATACCACCGGCTATCCCATCGTCTGTGGTGTATGTTCCGCCAAATATTGTGGATGTGGTTTCTAAAGTAAGGCCGGCGGTTGTTTCCATTGTTACTCAGTCGGTATCGCAGAGCTTCTTTTTTGGCGATGTCCCTCAAAGGGGCGCTGGCTCAGGTATTATATTCACTTCTGATGGGTACATTCTAACGAACAATCACGTAGTTGATGGCGCACAGAACATAACAGTTGTGTTACCGTTCAGTTCGGCTTTCCCGGATGGCGAATCGTTTCCCGGCAAAATTGTAGGCGTAGATAGCCTGACTGACCTGGCGGTAATAAAAGTTGACGCCAATAATCTACCCACGATACCGTTTGGAGATTCGGAGAAATTGCAACTCGGGGAATGGGTAGTCGCTATCGGCAATGCAGAGGACTTGCCGGGCGGACCAACAGTAACTCAGGGTATCGTTAGCGCTCTGGGGCGCTCTATTACAACGTCCGATAGAATTACCCGTAACGAGCTTATCCAGACTGATGCCGCTATAAACCCGGGTAACTCAGGTGGGCCTCTGGTGAATATGGCCGGTGAGGTTGTAGGTATTAACAGCGCTATACTTGCCAGCGCTCAAAATATCGGATTTGCGGTTAGCTCGGCTACTGCTGTACCGGTACGGGATCAGTTGGTAAAATATGGCAAGGTTACCTGGCCCTGGCTGGGCATCTCAGGAGCTACCCTCACCACGGCTATTGCTGCGGAACGTGGTCTTTCGGTTACCAAGGGAGTGCTCCTGGATTCTGTTTTTCGAGGCAGCCCTGCGGACAAAGCTGGCTTAAGGCGTAACGATGTGATAATTGCTTTCGGCGCTGATAAAACCAATACCATTGAGCAACTTCAGAAAGCCATTAGAAAACGACAGGTAGGCGATAAAGCAGATATTACTTATATCCGGGGAAAAGATACTCAGACTGAATCCGTAGGTTTAGGAGAGATGCCAGCGCAACCAAAATAACCTGATAAATATGAGTCCCCGATGAACATAGAAACAGGCCCAGAGGAATTCAAGTCCCTTGGGCCTGTTGTTTACGTAAAACTTCTCACGAAAATAGACGCTTTCAATGTCATTCTGAACGAAGTAAAGGATCTCTCGCCGCAGCGAAAACATTGCGATAGGCATACAGGAGATTCTTCGTCGTTTCACTCCTCAGAATGACGGGGCTAGACAATGGATGCTTTGTCATTCCTTGGAAATAGACGTTCTCATGTCATCCTGGAGGAGCCACGAGTTATCGGGGCGACGAAGGATCTCAGGGTGGGGTAGAAAAGCCTGAGCAATCTTTATATCTGGGATACTATATGATAACGATAAGGTGGCACATCCCCCACCCTGAGATTCTTCGCTTCGCTCCAGAATGACAGGTCCAGGTCCAGATTCATCAGGATACTTTCTTCACCCCCAGCGTGATCTCCATCCCATCCAGCTTGTGTTTTTCTGCATAGGCATCCGGGGGAACACCGCGCTTTAGTTCCCTGGACAGAGTTTCCTGCCGTATATAAGTAACCAACTCCTGGTCTTGCATGATTTGTTCAACGGAATCATGACCTTCATAATAAGTGATGATATAATCAGCGATGTCGAATCCCGCCGAGCGGCGCATGGTCTGGATGCGGTGGACTATCTCACGGGCTAACCCCTCGGCTTTTAATTCGGGTGTGATGGTTTCATCTATCACAACGATATGTTTTCCTGAGGCTTTTGCTACATAGCCCTTATTACCGATTATTTCAGTTAAAATCTCTGAAGGTGAAAATCGTTCGTCATTTATAACTATTTCGTTCCCATTAATAACATCAAATGCTGTTTTGAGAGAATCCATTTTCTCAAGTGCTCGTTGAAAAATAGGCGCCTTTTCCCTTAGCCGAATCCCGCAATTCTTTAAATTAAGTTTGTTCTTAAATGATAAATATTCTGATAGGGCTTTTCTGTCAGTTTCATTGCCTAAATCCCAAAGCGTTAGATGTTTTACATTCACTTCTTCTTTTACAAGGTCAATGCTTTGCTCCAGGAATCCCTTTATGGCGGCATTGGCTACCCACACTCTGACCGCCTGAATTGGTTGTCTCACCTTTATTTGGGCAGATTCCCTTGCGGACCTTGCAAGTGACACACTATCTCTCACTACGCCCATTTTTAAGCTGAGATTCTGGTCTATTATTGCTGCATTAGCAACAGGCCAATTTGCCAGATGCACGCTTTCCGGCGCTTCAGGATATACCGACCGCACCAAATTTTGATATATCTCTTCGGCCATAAAAGGTGTAAAGGGGGCCAGAAGTTTACATAAAGTTACCAGGCAATCATAAAGTGTTGCATAAGCAGCCAGCTTGTCGGCATCGTTTTCGCTCTTCCAGAAACGGCGGCGGCTGCGCCGCACGTACCAGTTAGAGAGGTTGTCCACGAAATCGGCGATAGCCCTGCCGGCAATGGTCGGGTCGTAATTGTCAAGCCGTTCCGTTACCTGTTGTATTAAAGAATTTAGCTCGGAAAGAATCCACCTGTCCAGTTCAGGCCGCTCTTTTGGTTCGGGGACCGAAGCTGTTGCCGGATTATACTTATCTATTAAAGCGTAGGTAACAAAGAACGAGTATGTGTTCCACAGGGTGAGCAGGAACTGCCGCTGCACCTCGGTAACCTGATTAGTGTCAAAACGGCGCACGTTGCCCGGCGCGGAAGCGGTTAGCATATACCAGCGCAGGGCATCGGCGCCCCGTTCCTTTATAACCTTCCATGGGTCAACCACGTTGCCCCTGGCCTTGCTCATTTTCTCGCCTTTGGCATCCAGTATAAGCCCCAGGCAGATAACATTCTTATAGCACGGTTCACCTTTTACCAGAGTGGATAGGGCATGGAGGGTATAGAACCAGCCGCGGGTCTGGTCCACAGCCTCACAGATATAGTCAGCAGGGAACCACTGTTTAAACCCCTCCGAATCCTTTATTTTATAGCTCTCATTTACATCGGATTTAAAGAGAGGGTAGTGCCACTGGGCGAAGGGCATGGCGCCGGAGTCGAACCAGCAGTCCAGCACCTCGGGAACCCGGCGCATAGTCCCACCGCATTTGGGACACTTAAAAATTACCTGGTCTATATAGGGACGGTGGAGGTCGAGGTCATTTTGCCAGGCCTGTAATCCTGGTTTAGCTTTAAGCTCGTCCCTACTGCCGACGCATTCCTCATGTTTGCATCCCTGGCAGCGCCATACCGGCAACGGCGTACCCCAATATCTCTCCCGTGATAAGGCCCAGTCCACATTGTTGCGCAGCCAGTCGCCGAACCGGCCCTCTTTGATATGCTCCGGATACCAGTTTATCTTCTGGTTGCCATCAATCAACTCCTGCTTTTTGGCCGAGGTGCGGATATACCACGAGGGCTTGGCATAATATAAAAGTGGAGAGCTACAGCGCCAGCAGAAGGGATAGGTATGTTTAATTCGCTCGCTGCGGAAAAGAAGGTTGCGCTCTTTCAATAACCTTGTTATGTCTTTATCAGCATCTTTGACGAATTTACCGGCGAACGTGTAGTTGCCAGTCATTTTGCCCTGCAAGTCCACTGGTTGAACAAAGAACAGGCCCTCCTTGCGGCCGACTTCGTAGTCCACTTCACCAAAAGCGGGTGCGATATGTACGATTCCGGTACCATCGGTAAGAGATACAAAGTCACCAGCTATAACCCGAGCGTCAAATTTGTCGCTGTGAGAAGCCTCTGCCTGGCCGTGATAATCGGCAAACAGCCTGGTGAACGATACATTATATTGTTGCGGGTCAAAAAGGGGCTCATAGCGAACGCCGGCTAAGTCGCTCCCTTTCAACGTGGCTTTCATAGAATAATCCTGTTTTATAACAGATGGCAGCAGGGCTTTAGCCATGATAATTTGTTCAGTCTGGTCTTGCTCATTCCTGTATTCTACAAGGGCATAGTCCGCATCGGGGGCTACCGCCACGGCGGTATTGCCGGGCAAAGTCCAGGGGGTAGTAGTCCATACCAGAAAATAGGTTGGCACATCAGAATAAATGGCCTCCCGGGCTTTATCAGAACCACCCTGTTTGGATAAGTCCAGTTTGAATTTGATATAAACCGACGGATCATCGGCATCATCTTTGTAGCCCAGGGCTACCTCATGGGAGGAAAGCGAGGTGCCGCAGCGGGGGCAGTGGGGCGTCACCCGGAAACCCTGGTAAAGCAGCTTCTTATCCCACAGGTTTTTGATTATCCACCAGCCGGTCTCGATGTATTCGTTTTTCAGGGTTACGTAGGGATTGTCCAGGTCAACCCAGAAACCGATGCGTTCAGTCAGTTCAACCCATTTATCCAGGTATTTGAAAACGCTGTCGCGGCAGTGCTTGTTGAATTTTTCGACTCCATATTCCTCGATCTGTGTCTTGGAGGAAAAGCCGAGGGTTTTTTCCACCTCCAGTTCCACTGGCAGGCCGTGGGTATCCCAGCCGGCGCGCCGCGGCGCATAGAATCCTTTCATAGCTTTATACCGCGGCATTATATCCTTGAATACGCGGGCCAGCACATGGTGAATGCCGGGGTTGCCGTTGGCTGTCGGCGGCCCCTCATATAGAATGAAGGGTTCCGCCCCCTGGCGTTGGGCAACGCTTTTTTCAAAGATTTTGTTTTGTTTCCACAAAGACAGAATGCGTTCTTCCTGGGCTGGAAAATCCACCTTACTGCTTACCGGTTGAAACATAAACTCCTTACATCTAAACCGCTAATATTTGTTTTAATGTCATTCTGCGCCAAGCGATGAATCTCTTGTTAGCACGCAGTTAAAGTACCGCCACGGGCGGGAGATTCTTCGGTCGTCCCGATGAATCGTGACTCTTTCAGAATGACAGTAACCAAAAACAGAGGCCCGCCCCTTAAGGGGCGGGCCTCTAAACCCGCTATACCACCCTGGAATCCCTATGTTTAAAACAACAGGGAAATTAAGGCACTTCCCCTAGACCATTAGGGTTTTACCGCTGAGAACGCTGAGGAAATCTAAAATACTCTGCGCACTCTGCGGTGAAATTCCTGCCATTTAACGCAAGACTTAACCTTAAGGGATTAAAAGGTTTATGCCCCTGTCCTGCTAACGGAGGACAAATCCGTCCCAGTCTAATTTCCTTAAAAAGGATTTCGATGGGCAGCTCAGGAGGGATTTTCGCCAGGGCTGTTCACGTCTGCTTTCACCTTACCAGACTCGCTATACCACGACTTGTCGGGGTTTTAGTGCCAGGGACCTGGTTACTCGTCTCCGTCTCCGCTTTTATACCTTAGGTTAGCAGCCGAGGAATGGGATGTCAAGGGGAGCTTCTATGTTGTTTGACACCCCTAAGCTGCCCCTGATATAATTGCACTGTATGCTTCAATTCAGAACGCCACAAAAAAGGGAGATATAAAGCAACATGCTAGAAGGCAAAAGTATTGATCCCGCTACTTTAGAATTACTGGAAATAGCCGAAGCCGAGGGAATCCCTACCGCGTTCTCGCGGTGTGAGACTATTAAACCCTGTCCGATTGGACGCGAGGGTAATTGCTGCAAACATTGTTTTATGGGACATTGCCGTCTGGTAGGTAAGACTACCACCGGAATATGCGGCGCTACCCTGGAGACAGTCCAGGCCCGGAACTTTACCCGCGCTGCAGCGGCCGGCTCCGCTTCCCATAGCGACCATGGCCGGAATATGGCCCTTACATTGATAGCAGTTGGTGAGGGCAAAGCCCCGGGGTTCCAGGTTAAAGACGAGAAGAAGCTGCGCAAAGTTGCTGGTTACCTGGGAGTACCCACAGATAAGCGCACCTCTCAGGAGATAGCTCTGGATGTGGGTAAGGTTGCCCTGGCCGAATTTGGGAAACAGGAAGGTGAACTGCTGTATCTCAAACGGGCGCCTCAGAAGCGGCAGGATATTTGGCGCAAATTGCAGATAGGCCCTCGTGGCGTTGACCGTGAGGTCAGTGAGGCTATGCACCGCACCACAATGGGTGTTGACCAGGATGCCGAGCATATCCTTCTCCAGGCCATGCGGGTATCCTTGGCCGATGGCTGGGGCGGTTCTATGCTCTCCACAGACATCAGCGACATTCTATTTGGTACACCAACCCCTATCATGGGGGCTTTCAACTTCGGCGTACTCCAGGAAGACCAGGTAAATATTGTTATCCACGGCCACGAACCTACCCTGGCAGAGCTTATTGTAGTGATGGCCAACGACCCGGATTTGCTGAAATATGCCGAATCCAAGGGCGCCAAGGGTATAAATGTAGTTGGCATGTGCTGTAGCGGCAACGAACTTCTTATGCGCCACGGTGTTCCCATGGCGGGTAATTTTCTCCAATCCGACCTTATTATGGCCAGCGGCGCTGTCGAGGCCATGGTGGTGGACTATCAGTGTACTATGCAGGGCATGCAGGCCGTCGCCGAGCATTATCACACTAAAGTTATCACCACATCCCCTAAAGCCAAGATTACCGGGGCTACTCACATTGAGTTCGATGACCACCGTGGCCCGGAAATTGCCAAGCTTATCATCCGCACCGCCATAGACACCTTCCCCAATCGTAAAAAAGTACATATTCCTAACTATATCGAACCGGCGATAGTGGGCTTTTCTCACGAATATATTGCTTACATGCAGGGCGGCTCCTACCGTGAGTCCTTCAGGCCGCTCAATGATGCCATCATGAATGGGCGAATAAGAGGCGCTGCCGGTGTGGCGGGATGCAACAACCCTCATTCCATGCACGACAATGCCCACGTAAATATTATTAAAGAGCTTATCAAGAACGATGTGCTGGTAGTCACTACTGGCTGCGCCATTGCCGGTGGTAAGCACGGCATGTTAACGCCGGAGGTAATGGAATTCGCCGGTCCTGGATTAAGAGAGGTTTGCCAGGCAATTGGCATCCCGCCGGTATTACATATGGGTTCCTGCGTGGACAATTCCCGAATCCTCACCGTGCTCAGCCAGTGTGCTACTGAGGGAGGTCTGGGTGAGGATATCAGCGACCTGCCCGCAGTCGGTATAGCTCCTGAGTGGATGAGCGAGAAAGCGCTGACTATCGGCACTTACCTGGCTGCTTCCGGGGTATATACCATTTTTGGAATGGACTCGCCTGTGGCCGGCAGCAAAGAAGTCACTCGAATGATTAGCGAAGGCTGGGAGGAAAAGACGGGGGGTAAACTGGAGTTCGAGGCGGACTGGCGGAAAATTGTCGAGAAGTCCCTGGCTCACATAGATGCCAAGCGCAAAGCCCTGAAGCTGGAGGAGTACAACCCCCAGAGGTATGCCCATAGCGCAACCTACAGGCCGGCAGACTATTTATCCGAGGATGATTTCAGGAAGGGAAAATATACCCTGTCTAGCAAATAGAGCCTGACGCTTCGTGTTGGGTTTAATCGGCCCGCCCCCGGTGCTCCGGGGGCGGGCCGTAGTATTTAAATAATATGAATTCCCCATTCCGATAAATCGGGACCGCGAAGAATGAAATGGCTTTTTTTGTCATGCTGGAGGAGCCCCGATTTTATCGGGGCGACGAAGCATCTCAAGGTGGGGATTGTGCCTCGCTATTCTTCCAGTACCCCCACGACAATCGGGATTCACTGCGTTCAGAATGACATTGAGCGGCTATTTTCGAAGGCTGCGAGGCGTAAAGGACTTGACCGGTATACTCACTAGCATTAGGATATTTTAAGTAACTGAAATTAGCTATAGGGGTTAATGCATCTTTCGTACTAATGGCAATTAAGGGAGATTTAAGGTGAAAAAATATGGGTTCTTACTCAAGTGGCAATTAGCTTTTAAAGTAGGGGCTATTGCCTTGATTTTTTCCGGTGTGAAATTCATATTCATTATTACCGGTCTCGAGATATTTAACGTGAACCCCTTTTTGCCGAGCTTGTTGGCGGGCACAGTAGTGCTTCTCGGTTTTCTGCTTGCGGGAGTGATGGCTGATTTTAAGGAATCTGAGAAGATACCGACCGAAATAGCCAGCACTTTAAGAAATATCTATGACGAGGGGCTTTACGTTAAGGAGTTGAAGAAAGAGTTTGATTTAGGAAAGCTAAGGTCGAATGTTCATAGAATCGTTACGAGCTTTCTTAATGAAATAGGAAATGGGAACCGTGTAGAAAACACGCTCAAGGAAATAACCCTGCTAAACGGCTCCTTTTTAGATATGGATAGGTTAAATATGCCGCCTCCATATCTGGCGCGGCTTAAAAACGAACAAGGCACCCTTCGGCGCATCATACTTCGCGCTAACTATATTAAAGCTAATTCGTTTGTCGTAGTAGCCTATATAGTTGCCATGATTGCGTCTGCTATCATGCTCATTTTCTTACTTTTACTGAAAACAGAGCCGGCTATTGAAGGCATTGCTGTTTTGTTCGCCATAGCCTTTTTACTTATTTATTTACTTTTACTCATCAGGGATATGGATGATCCCTTTGAGTTCGTGGAAGATGGCACTCCTGCTTTTACGGCGGATGTTAACCCATCACAGCTTTATGACCTCAAACGTGAATTAGAACTCACCGAAAAGAATAGTCCTTGATTTAAGACCAAATAAAGTCAAAGTGGTATATTGGTAATATGAATGGAAACCTCCAGGGTAATTTACGTAGCGTATCTATACAGACCCTCGGTTGTAAGCTGAATCAGGCGGAAACCGAGCTTCTAACCGAGGATTTTGCACAGAACGGCTATAATCTGGTTACACCAGAATCAGAAGCCGATATCTATATACTTAATACCTGTACTGTCACCCATATCGCTGACCGTAAAGCCCGCCATTTTTTAAGGATGGCCCGTCGTCACCACCCCAATTCCTTTATTGTCGCTACTGGCTGCTATGCCCAACGGTCTCCAAAAGAGCTTGAATCAATTGGAGTTGTGGATATGGTCGTACCCCAGCCTGAGAAATCGAGTTTAGTGGATAAGATAGCCGGGAATATTCCTTCTCATCTCTTACTTCCTATATCCCACCTCTCACCTCCCACCCGTTCGACAGGCTCAGGGCAAGCTTCTCACCTCCCAACCGGTCGGACACGGAGCTTTGTTAAAATCCAGGACGGCTGCCATGATGGTTGTGCTTATTGTATTGTTCCTCAGGTAAGAGGTCGGGAGAGCAGCCTACCTCCGGATGATATAATCGCCCGGATCAATTCCAGGGTGGTGCAGGGCTATAAAGAGGTGGTGCTTACCGGCACAAAAATTGGTGGATACCAGTGGGATGGCTTGGGGCTTGGCGGTCTGGTAGCCCGTATTCTAAGGCAAACAGGAGTGGAGCGGCTACGCCTGTCTTCCCTCCAACCCCAGGAGATTACCCCGGAGCTTCTGACACTTTGGGGCGATTCCAGGCTTTGCCGCCACCTCCATATGCCTCTCCAGTCGGGCAGTGATGAAACCCTGTATCGTATGAGGCGCCGCTACCATACTGAAGTCTTCAGGCAGGCAGTGAAGACCATAAGGGAGGCTGTGCCCGATATGGCCATTACTACCGATATAATAGTAGGTTTTCCCGGAGAAAGCGACTCAGATTTCCAGAACAGCCTGGCCTTTTGCCAACAGATTGGCTTTGCCGCCATCCATGTTTTTCCCTATTCCCCACGGCAGGGGACCAGGGCGGCCGGGATGACGCCGAAGATAGATGCCGGGGACATCAATATCAGGGGGCAAAATTTCCGTCAATTATCTCAGCAAAGCTCGATGAACTACCGGGGGCAGTTTCTGGGGACTACGCGCCCTGTTCTCTGGGAGAACGAGGTATCTTCTGGCGTATGGTCGGGGCTTACCGATAATTACCTCCGGGTTTTCAGCCATATCCAGCCAACTTCCTCTAGGCTGGCAAACGGGGTCTCAGTGGTGCGGTTAACCGGGTTATCCGATGATGGATTAATGGGAGAAATTGTCGCTCAGAACCTTATTTTGATTACAGGTTGAATATCCCGTGGCACTATTTTCCACATCCCCTGGGCTCCCAATGGGCGGGAGACCTCCATCCTCTTACCTTCCACCTCACCCCAACAATGAATGACAGGTATCGTTGCCCATCGGCGGATGAATGGCAGACAGGCTCGCGAACGGCCTAAAGTCAATACCGCAAAAGCTTTAATCCCCTGTT
>Ga0209514_10009713_pt1 | contig 10529 bp, 11 predicted proteins | sample Subgrocontami58m_FD_187452 | JGI IMG/M metagenome (GOLD analysis project Ga0209514, IMG submission 187452) | Subsurface groundwater microbial communities from S. Glens Falls, New York, USA - GMW37 contaminated, 5.8 m (SPAdes) (version 3) | ecosystem: Environmental > Aquatic > Deep subsurface >...
ATGGCGATCCCGCAAGGTTCAATGTTTGTTTGGGCGCCTGTTCCTACTAACCAAGATTCCTTCTCTTTTGCAGAAGGCTTAGCCCGTGAAGCTGGGGTAGTTGTGGTTCCGGGAGTGGGGTTCGGTAATTACGGCGAGGGGTATGTACGGGTTGCTTTAGTGCAAGATGAGGATATTATGGCAGAAGCTGTTCGGCGAATTCAGATCTTTTTAGCTCTCAAGGTTTAATATGCTCCTCTCCGGCATAGACTATAATATATTTCTTGCCGGGGGTGCGGTGCGTTTGGATCCCATTGAAGAGTTAAATATCCTTAGGGCCAAGGTAGGAGAACTAGAACAGCGTGTCGAACACCTTAGGGTTAGTCGACGAGTGCTAATGAATCTTCTTGAAAAGGTCGAGAGAGAAAAGGTATTTTTAGTTCGTAAGCTGGAAAAGGAAAACATGCGTTTACATCGAGATAATACTCGTTTCGCCAAGAGGATTTTCTCGAAAAACAGGGAGATTATCAAGCTACAAGAAGAAGTAAGCGCGGTGACAAATTAATAAAAGGCATGAAGACCGAATAAGGTTTTCATGCCTTTTGAATTTTTTTTAGGAATTAAGATCTTTTAGTTTAATTATATAACGCCAAGAAGCTTTCCTTAATGTTTATTGTCGATTTCTTGAAGTAATTTACCTAACTCCGTTTGAGGGGAGTGGTGTTGACGGATAAGTAGACAAATTTGTGTATTTAGCCCAGCCTCTTTAGCAAGAGATTCACCCCATTTGGCATGTTGCTGTGCAATGGTTAGTGTATATGAAAGAGGTCCAGGTCTGGAGCCTATAGTTTTCTTTATATTTAGGGGCAGAACGTTGAGTAGAACAATTAGGATTCTTTGCCATAAGTGTAACTGGATTAGTGATTTACCACAATCGTGAAGAAGGGCGGCCAATACTAAGTTTTGGTATTCTTCTGGTCTTAGGGATAAGGACTTCATTTCCATTACTAGATTTTTAGTAACATCGAGAGCGTGACGTTGCTCGGGAAGAGCTTGTTTGCGAAATATAGAAAATGCTGATGCAGGTAAAGTCTTGGCTACCCACTCGATTTCTGAAGGATTAATATATGGGAATAAAGCCTTGTAAAATTGTCTTACTCTATAAAACAATTTGTATTCCTCCTCGTAAATGAACAAAGATGTTATCCATAAGCTTAGCTAAATTGTAGGGATAAAACAAGGGTTATTGTTGAAGGGTTATTGTTGAAGGGTTATTGTTGAAGGGTTATTGTTGAAGGTAGAGGTTGAGTAATTTTGTTATATAAAGGATAGTTTTTTATTCTAGTGGGGAAATCTATAGTATAAGAAAGGAGGTTGAAGAATGGACCAGGATTTAGAGACGAATAATATGGCATATTTCGATTTTGCGCCTTGGAGTATGGATTCTAGCCTTAAAGAAAAATCTGCTGAAGTTGGAGTGGATTTCGATGCGTTTATCGAAGGACAACGAACTAAATTATCAGACATGGAATTGGCTCGGGAGTTTGGGGTAACAGAAGGGACCATACGTCATTTAAGAGAACATTTTGAATCGGAAATTGGGCTTAATTGTATCATGGGTCATTAATAAGAAAGGGGCACTTGTGGAAATAAACTACGAGTTAAGCCCCTTTTATATTTGTATAGTAACAAAATTTTTCAAAAAACCCCTATTCACTGTTATAAACATCTGATATACTAATTAGAAAACCATTGTGGAAAGGGGGTTTACCATGTATTCTGAACGTTTTGCCAAAGAAGGATTAACTTTTGACGATGTTTTGTTAATCCCAGCAAAATCAGAGATTTTGCCAAGGGATGTCGATGTTAGTACTTATCTTACCAAAAAAATCAAATTAAATATTCCTCTTGTGAGTGCAGGTATGGATACTGTTACTGACTCACTTATGGCTATAGCTATGGCTCGCGAGGGCGGAATAGGAATAATTCATAAAAATATGTCGATTACGCAACAGGCTTTAGAGGTTGATAAAGTTAAGCGTTCCGAACACGGGGTAATTACAGATCCAATTTTTTTACACCCCTTAAATCTGGTTCAAGAAGCCTTAAATCTCATGGAAAGATACCGGATTTCTGGGGTTCCAATAACTGTTGATGGAAAATTGGTTGGCATTTTAACGAATCGTGATTTGCGTTTTGAAAAAGATTACCAGCGTACGATTGATGAGGTAATGACCAAAACTAATTTGGTCACGGCTCCTGTCGGGACTACATTGGAACATGCTAAGGAGATTCTAAGCAATCATAAGATTGAGAAATTGCCTATTGTTGATGACAACGGTTACCTTAAAGGTCTAATTACTATCAAAGATATTGAGAAGGCCCGACAATATCCGAATTCAGCTAAAGATGAAGGCGGAAGACTAAGGGTAGGCGCTGCAGTAGGAGTTACATTAGATACAATGCAACGCGCAGAGGCTTTAATAAAAGCTGGGGTAGACGTCATTGTGGTCGATACAGCCCATGGCCATTCCGTGGGTGTCATTGAGTGCATCAAAACTCTACGACACCATTTCCCGCGAATGCAGCTAATAGCTGGAAATGTAGCCACTTCGGCAGCTACTAGGGATCTTATCGAGGCCGGGGCGGATGCAATTAAGGTTGGTATTGGCCCTGGATCAATCTGTACAACTAGGGTTGTGGCAGGTATTGGTGTTCCACAAATCACGGCTATTTTAGATTGCGCTGAGGAAGCTGAAAAAAGCGGGATTCCAGTTATTGCCGATGGGGGAATAAAATTCTCTGGTGATATTGTTAAGGCTTTAGCGGCAGGGGCCCAAGTGGTTATGATAGGTAGCCTTTTTGCGGGAACAGAGGAAAGTCCTGGAGATATTGAGATTTACCAAGGTCGTAGTTTCAAAGTGTATCGTGGTATGGGTTCTATTGGTGCAATGAAAGAAGGTAGCAGGGACCGATATTTTCAAGAAAAGGACCAAAAGCTTGTTCCAGAAGGAATTGAAGGAAGGGTGCCCTACAAAGGGCCACTCTCAGAAACTGCTTATCAGATGATCGGTGGTTTGCGCGCTGGAATGGGCTACTGTGGGTGTGAAAATATTGAGGCGTTGCGTACTCAAACAAAATTTATCCGTATGACTGCTGCCGGCCTTAGGGAAAGTCATCCTCATGATATAACAATAACCAAAGAGTCTCCGAATTATAGTGTGTGATTGTGTCAATGCACAATGCAGGAAATTAATGCATAATTCATAATTCATAATGCATAATTAACGAAGTTAATGGATATTGCACAATTATGAATTGTGATTTCGTGTCTTGTGCTGAATTATGTATTGGTTATAGAATTATGCATTGTTTCAGTGAATTAGCGAATAGTGAAAAGTGAATTAGTTAAAGTCATTATTGAATTTGTTATTGTGAATTAAGAATAAGAATAAGAATTAAGAATTAAGAATTAAGAATTAAGAATTATGAATTATGCATTATGCATTATGAATTGCGTATTGGGGTGCCATATGTTGTTTAGTTTTTGGCGTTATCAGTTGATTTTAGTGCTTTTATTTATTGTCTGGGGTCAGTTTTTTACTGTAGGGACACTTGCTAATCAGGTAGCATTTAATTTTGCAGTTTTTTATCCGGTAGGCTTTCTTGGTGGATATCGTAAGGAAAAGAAATTTAACTTATTTGGTGCTGCCTTGATTTTTAATATCTTGACTTATTTACTTGCCTTATTAAATGGAGTCCGTATAGAAGACTGGCTGATCGTTCCCGTTGATTTTATTAGTTTGCTCATATTGCTAGCCCGACTTCCCGCTAGAAATGGTTAATTATCCTAATATATCCCATATTTAGAGGGTTTGAAACCCTGAAACCCTTGGTACAGGCGGGGACGCTTTTCAAAACGCCATTGTAGTGCCGTAACAATTTTAAACTCTATATACTTTTACCATCTGCTCAGATATACTATAGGTATGTATATTCGAGAATGTGTTACTACCAATAAAGCTACCAAAACTAAATACGTTACTCATCGCCTTGTTGAAGCTTATCGTGTCACGGAAGGATCTATTGCAAAAGTCAGGCAACGCCTGATTATGCATTTGGGAACGTTGGAGCTCCCTAAATCGGAGTGGCCGAAACTAGCCAAGATCCTAGAAGCCCGTTTAGCCGGTCAGAACTCTCTGTTTGAAGACGACACTCAAATGACGGCCGCTGCCGACAGAGCGATGGATTATTACTCGTTTGTCCAACAAAAAGGCGAGGAGAAGTCTGCTCGGAAACAAAAACAGACGATTTGTGCCATCGATTTAGAAAGTGTCGAACATACCATGAGCCGTTCTTTAGGCCCGGAGTTGGTCGCTCATGCGTTTTGGGAGCGTTTGGGGCTTGATAAGCTGTTGCAAACGTGTGGACTCTCCTCGACAGAGCAATCCTGGGCCCAAGCCGTTGTTCTTGGACGACTAATTCAACCGGCAAGCGAACGTCAGACAGGATATTGGCTGAAAAAGAAGACGTCCCTCTTGGAAATGTTAGAGGTAGATTTGAGTGATACGGGCAAGAACGCTATCTACGAGATTGGTGACACGCTTTTATCCCATAAAAAACAGTTGGAGAAAGAACTCAGGAAACGGGAAGAAGCCCTTTTTCCCCAAAAACATTCCCTGTTCCTGTACGATTTAACGAATACTTACTTTGAGGGCGGAGCCTCTAAGAATACGTTGGCTCATCGCGGTCATTCTAAGGAAAAACGAAGCGATTGTCCCTTAGTCACGCTCGCTTTGGTCGTGGATGATCGAGGTTTTCCGATCTTTAGTCAAATTTACAAAGGAAATCAGTCGGAACCTGAGACACTGGAGGAGATTCTGAAGCGTCTTTATGTCGAGGATGAGACCCTTTTTAAAGAGACACTTCCTACTATTGTAATGGACCGAGGAATTGCTACCAAAACCAATCTCGAACTGCTCAAAGCAAAACACTATCCCTATATCGTGGTAGAGAGACGAGCGACTGAAAAGGATTATGTCCAAGAGTTTACCACTGCGAAGGATACCTTTGACAAAATAGAGGCTGATTCTAAGGAAGACTCCTCTCCTGTCTATGTTAAAAAGATCATGACGGAGGATGCTTGCCGGGTGCTTTGCTGGAGTGAAGGACGAGAACAAAAGGAACGGGCGATGGATACCTTAAAGGAAAAGCGATTTTTGGAGGATCTGGAACGTCTAAAGGCGTCCGTTATTAAGAAAGGCATTCTTTTGGCCACGAAAGTAGCCGAGCGAGTGGGTCGAATCAAAGAACGTTATCCATCAATGGCCCAGTACTATGATCTATCGCTTGAACTTGATAAAGAAGGAAAAAAGGTTGTTAGTATTTCTTGGGAGAAGTTGCCCAGTCGGGAGAAGCGTGCAACACTAACTGGTTGTTATGTGATGGAAACCAGTCACAGAGATCTTGGTGCCCAGGAAATTTGGCGTTTATATACGACTTTAGTCAAGGTAGAGGAAGCGTTCCGTGACTTAAAAACCGATTTAGGGTTCAGACCGGTTCACCACCAGTTGGCCGAACGAACGGAAGCTCATCTTTTTATATCCGTTCTCGCTTACCATCTGCTCATCTTGATTGAGCGTGAGCTTCGGAATCATGGAGATCATCGCCGATGGTCCACGATCAAGGATGTGTTATCCACTCACCAGCGAACAACCATCATTATGACGGACGAAAACGACCAAATACATCACATCAGGTCCTCGGGGATACCGGAATCCGAACATAAGGAACTATACCGCATATTAAATGTCAAAGATCCACTCAAGAGAAATCGATCACTGAAGGGTAAAAGATTGTAGTGCCAGAATTAAAATGAAGAAACGAGACACCACAGGGATTTGAGTCATGTTTAGCGGGAAGTCGGGCTATAACTCCGATGCGTATCACTTATTCAATCACTCCTATTATTTCCACTGACAATCGTTATACTTCATAAAATCGTGTTCTCGCTTAACCGATCTAAAACAAATTGATCTAAGAGCATTCTTTTCCCTAAAAGTTACTCTCCATTTTTCAGAGATCAGTATGTATTTGAATGGTCCTCCATAACTGTCATCAGAAAGCCAGAAAAGGCCGCATTATTAGGTGCTAGTGACGGATCAACTTTTAGCTTCATAGAATTTATCAGTTCACGATAGGACTTGTAAAAATCATAACTCGGGGTTGAATGGTATATCAAACCCTCAATCTCAAAATTGCTCAAAATGTTCTTTACCGTCGTAGGCTTGATCAAAAGATCTACCATTGGACGGTAATAACATGGACACACTGTAATCAATGGCCACTTTGCCACTTTGTATTTGAGCAGTACTTTCAAATAAAGATTAAACCCTTTCTCTTCATCCCCATGTAAGAACTCCCTTAGCCCTATTACAAGCATTTCCTTATCCTCAAAGAGCATGGCTTTCACCGCGTCTCGAAATTTGGGTTTTTCGAATAACGAAACCATTGAGGATTGGTTAACAATTTTACTTATATGCTCTGCTATTTGTTCGACGTCTTCAAATTGTTCAACTGCAAAGAAGGCATGCGCTGACTGAATCATTTTATCCATCTTATGCTTTTTCCCTATTTCAATCATCTCTGGATTCTCAAATCCACCAGGATACCTCATGAAAAAAATAGTTTCCGCTTCTTTAAGTTTATATATATTCAAATTTCAGACCTCCTCGTAAGATAAATATTGGATAAAGTTAATGAACTTGAATTAGCTAGAAATGTGCGACCTGGCAGGACGCACTGCTAACAACACTTTGTCTTCTTGAATGCTTCGATTAACAAGAGAAGACTCTCCATTACTTGATCTTTTTTACTTTCCTGGATAGAGTCAAAGACACTTGCCATGTACAAATCAAAGATAGAATTAATTTTGTTAAAAACGTCTTGCCCTTGCTCTGTCAATTTAAGGCTTATATACCTTCTGTTGTCTATATCAATAAGCCTATCTACCAATCCATGGTTTACAAGATTATTCACCGTTCTGCTCATGGTACTTTTATCAAGATTGAGTAGATTTGCCAGATCTATTAAAGAAATATCTCCTGCAATTCCTATTTCCAAAATAGCATAACACTGCGCGATAGTGATGCCGCAGCACATAATCTCGCTCTTTTCCAATGACCCAATATTTTTACCCAAAACTCTTACTAAATCCCTTAATATATTGGAATTTGTCATATGAATCACCTCGACTTTACTGTAACATGCAACTGTTTTTGTTTGCAACTATATTGTGATTCCTTCGATTCCAAAGGTAGAAAATCGATCAACTATTTTTTGCGTTTCTTCAAGCGACAGTGATGGAAAATAGCATAATATTACCTCCTTGAATTATCAAAACAGCTCGTTATTAGCTTTTAATACCTTTAAACAGGCAATACCCTATCTTGCCATTTATAACCGCATTGTAAAATATTTTTTCATTTTGCATGGTCTTAAGAACGCCTTTTATACCATACATGCGTAAAATTCGTGTAAGTGTTATTAGCCTTTCAGGTAAAGTCAGTACTTTGGAATAATGAGAAACATCACGGTCTTTTCTAACCTTCCAGAATTTTTCAGGTTTTGACCACTCCTCATACTCAGAGATTATATCTACTACTCCTGCTTTCTTAAGCATTTTAATCCATTCATTACGTTCCAAAGGAGTTGTTCCATACCTTTCCGATAGTTCATCCTTCTCAAAATCAGATAACTTCTTCATCCAGGTTGATTCGTGGATAACCACGACACCTCCGGGTTTCACTACTCGCACCATTTCATTAAGAACCTTTTGTGAATCATCAGGGATTCCGACAGCACATTCGTTAATCACCGCATCAAAGCTGTTATCATCAAAGGATAAAGTCTGGGAGTCTCCCTGCCTAAAAACGACACTTTGCCCCAGGCCGGATATTTTAGCATTGTCAATTGACGCTTTAATCATTTTTTCAGATATGTCTATTCCCGTCACTTGAATACTATAATTTTTTGCATAGTATATGGCTTGCGTCCCTCTACCGCTTGACACATCTAAAACCTTCATACCGTGCTTGAGACCTGCAATTTCTGCTGTACGTCTTGTTAAGTCAAATCCTCCGGGATGCAGAGTTTCAATTTCGCTGATTTCAACCGCATCCTCAATTGTTGGTTTATGAATACCTTTTCTTTTCATTGTTAGCCCCCCCCCTTTGAAAACAAGCATACTCGTTCCGGAACTATTTGCTTTGCAGAGCAATGTATTTTTCCTGACACTCATATTGTAGCATGCAACCGTTGCATATTACAACAATAAAATAATTATTATATCTCCACTTTATACCTGAAACACTTGAAGGATTTTCGTTTACAGGTCGAGGTCAACAAGAAACACGTTGAGAACAAATATAATACTTGACGCTAACGCGGGGATTGACAAACGCTACAAGTGCTCCCCAAATATGATCGTGGACAACCATGAAATCATGCAGCTAAAATATTTAAAATAAGTGCCAGGTACCGAACATATGCTGTAAGTTCGATACTTGACACTTCCTAAAGATATACTGATAGGGGCCGAACTATAATGACTTTGAACGTAGCAAAACCAATAAAGGCAAATGGCATGCTCCACCTCTAACTAATAACCGTCTTTAGCTTTTCCACCAGTGGAATATCCGCAGGGGCAAAGTCATATAAATCCAACTCATGGCGATTAGCCCAGGCGATATAGCTGTGCACTTTCAAAGTGAAATCCCCTTAAATCCACCTGCACCAGAAGGCCATCAGCTTAATTTTCCCGTTTTCATACCTATAGATGCTTTCAGCAAAAAAATCCTGGACTTCTATCTCAACATCAAGTCTTCTCGTATTTCACGTCTAAAGCATTCCTGTGGAGTGCAAATAAGCTTTTACTCTGAGCGCTTTCTGTCAAAGGTGTTTTATTGGATTCAACAAGCAAATCGATGTAAAGGTCTTCTGTTGGAGAAAGTATTAGTTAATTTTTTATATATTTTTGTTCCTGCAAATGCGTTATGTATATCAATACCTTTACTAGTTGCAATTTTTTCCAAGTTGTTTATGTATGGGTATGCTTCTCTAAGTCTTTTTTCAAAGCTTTGTTTTGTGATACGCCCATCATTCACTTTTTCAAACAAAACTGACAGAATTGGGAATTTGTTGGGCCCGGAATGTACTTATACCATTCCAGGCCCAACTTTTTTATGCTATGAAACTAGGCTTTTCATCCGATGTACCAACTCAGGTAGCTTGCTAACGCTAACGGTGTGCGGAATTTCCCGATCCGTGGTGATCATGACCAAGTTTCGTCGCCCCTCAACGCTTAAAGTATCTTTGAAAACACTCTCCTGTTCCAGTTGCCTATCCAAGAAATCCAAATCTAAAGCCAGAACCCACGGCTTCTGATCTAAAACTCCTTGTTCCTGCATGGTCGGGACACTCGCCAGCTGAAAGGCCGGCACAAAACAGGGGCAATCCTTGAGGCCTTGGGCAATTTCTCTCACGGACCCGTTGCTGGCCATTACAATAGGCAGTACATTGTAGTAAGCAAGGATGTTACCTAAGCTCTCCATCACATCATACCACTGGGACCAAAACTCCGGTGAAGCTATCGGTATTTCCTCTTCTCGAATAATCACCAAATCAGGGTCTTGTTCACAATAGGCCCGCACTACATTAGTCAGTCGCTCAGCACCAGCATCTAAAGCATCGCTCCAAGTTATGGCTTTCTGCCCACTTCCGGCAGTATAGGGTCCGGGTAGAACTAGACCAATAATTTGATTATCACGAAATCTTTTGCGCAGACGATTGAGTGTTTCCAGGCCAACTCTTAGCATATTCTCGGATAGATCGTTGGCTATGGTCGAAAAAATACAGCCTGACTTTAAATGCCCTTGCAGCTTTTCCAGAGCCAGCGGAATTTTCGTTTCATTCCCAACAAATTTCTCCAAGGGCAAGTTCTCGATTTGGGCAGCCTGACTAAATACTTGTGGAGCGACAAGGTGTTCTCCGGGTGTAATCCCCTCACTGACCAGCTTTTTTAACATAGCTCGGTTGACCTGTGCACACATCAGCAGCCCTCCTTAAGCCCGCATGATCACCCGATTGTGGTTCCCTTCCGGCCAAGAACCGAAGGAATGTAAAATCTCAGGCGGTGGAGTTTTTTGGGACCACAGCTTTAAAAAGTCGTCATAGTTCAGACCTTGTTTCAGACGTTGCAGGTATTCTTTTCGCCTCAGATCGAAGGTAAGCTTCTGATCGATTTTTCGACCCGTACCATCTAAAAGAACTTTATAAATATTTTCCGCACTCCACATCGAAATAATCTTGTTTTGCACGTCTTGCAACACGAGTTCGGGGTCACGTTCCATTGGATCGCCGTAGCCGGCGCCACCCGAAGCGAAGGCTAAGGTAATCACCTCACCCTGCTTAAACGGCCGCACTGACCGGGCAAAGAACTCGTAAATCCATTGACCCTCGATTGATTTCTCAGTCAGAATTTCGTTTAAATC
>Ga0209514_10009720_pt1 | contig 10521 bp, 7 predicted proteins | sample Subgrocontami58m_FD_187452 | JGI IMG/M metagenome (GOLD analysis project Ga0209514, IMG submission 187452) | Subsurface groundwater microbial communities from S. Glens Falls, New York, USA - GMW37 contaminated, 5.8 m (SPAdes) (version 3) | ecosystem: Environmental > Aquatic > Deep subsurface >...
GGATGTATGAGGTATCTAAAAATTATTATATGAAATTTTTACCCGCAGTCATTAAGGCTGCGGAGCAGAAAAGTCAAGAAATGAAACTGAAATATGAAAAAAAGATTGATGCGATGTTTACGCAAGAGGAACATCTATGGAAGAAAGGACTTTCTCCTGAAGAAGTTGAAGAGTTAAGAAAAACGTATCAGGAACGTTACAGTCAGTGATGCAAAGTTTTTAGTAATTATGATGTATTACCACAGTGTTCTATTTAGATGCTGGGTAGTTGCATGACCAATTATTAATCAAATAGGAGAAATCGTTATGGGAAAGGGATACTTTATAACCGGCACGGATACCGGTGTGGGAAAGACCCTTGTGGCAGGCGGATTGGCCGCCCTTTACAAAAATAAAGGGCTGAACGTTGGAGTTATGAAACCGGTCGCAACAGGCTGTAAACGAGTCAATAATACGCTGGTATCTGATGATGCCGTCTTTTTAAAATTTCTGGCGGAAGTAGAAGACGAATACGAACTTATCAATCCCATAAGCCTTGAACAACCACTTGCCCCAACGGTAGCAGCACGATTGAGCAATAAAAAAATAGATTTAGAAAAAGTGCGTACGGCTTACGATACATTATGCGAAAGACACGAATACATGATTGTCGAGGGTATCGGTGGGTTACTGGTTCCTATAGACGAATATTATTTTGTCGTGGATATGGCCGAAGAAATGGAACTGCCCTTAATAGTTGTCTGCCGGCCTACCCTTGGCACCATAAACCACACCTTACTAACCGTGTCCTATGCCCGTCAACATGGACTGGACGTCAAAGGAATCATCGTCAACGAATCTGTGGAAAACTGTGATACCATTGTCAAAGATACAAACACCGATGAAATTAAGAGGCTCACAGGTCTTCCGGTATTAGGCACAATCCCTTTTCATAAAAAACTCGATACAAAAGACTACAACAAGGAGTTATTAGTAAAAATTTTTAGTGATAATATTGACAAAGATATTATAATATGAAAACAATTAGGAAAAAGAGTAATGAAAATTGAATATGATAAAGAAGTCGATTCCCTTTATATTAGAATACAGGAAAAAGAGGTATCGCACACAAAAGAATTAGAAGAGGGAATAAATTTAGATATGGACGACGAGGGTAAAATTATTGGCGCAACAGAAAAGTACAATTTGAAGGATATTTTCAATATTTCAACTGAAAACTTAATATTAGAAGAACCAATCAAAAGCTAGTGAAGTAGGATGGGTTAATTTTTAAAATGGGGATAAAATATTAGGGTTCAGGTTGCAAACCTGAACCCGCAGTTTTTGAAGGATTAATTAATTGGAGTAAAAGTACATGAAAACTCAGTTAGAACTTGCACGCGAAGGTATTATAACAGAGGCTATGAAAGAGGCCGCTGTCTATGATGACGTTTCACCGGAATTTATCCGCGAAGGTATTGCAAAAGGGCAGATCGTTATCTATGGAAATCCAAATAGAAAGGCGCGTGTGGTCGGTATTGGTAAAGGACTCAAGACAAAGGTGAATGCCAGCATTGGGACATCCCCTGATATTATCGATATTGAGATGGAGGTCAAAAAGGCGCAAACTGCCGAAAAATATGGGGCTGACACCCTGATGGAACTTTCAACCGGAGGAGACTTAACGAAAATCAGAAAACGGGTGTTGGACTCTATTTCTCTCACCGTAGGTACCGTGCCCCTCTATCAGGCGGCAATCGAAACCAATAAGAAAAAAGGTTCTGTCGTACACATGGAGGCAGATTTTCTCTTTGACGTTATAGAGCAACAGGCAGAAGAGGGCATCGGTTTTATGGCCATCCATTGCGGCATCAACCTTATAACACTTGAACGACTCAGGAAACAGGGATATCGGTATGGTGGACTTGTCAGCCGCGGCGGTTCGTTCCTGACCGCATGGATGAATCATAACAAGAAAGAAAATCCGCTGTATGAACAGATTGATCGCCTCATCGACATTATGAAGAAACACGATGTCATCCTCAGCCTCGGAAACGGTCTCAGGGCCGGAGCCATCCACGATAGCACGGATCGCGCCCAGATACAGGAACTCATTATTAACTCTGAAATCGCCGAATACGCCCAAAGCAAAGGTGTGCAGATTATTGTAGAGGGTCCTGGACACATCCCCATTGATGAGATTGAGGCCAACGTGCTTATACAAAAACGCCTTAGCAACAATGCCCCATTCTATATGCTCGGACCCATTACCACAGACATTGCCCCTGGATATGATCACATCACATCGGCCATCGGCGCGGCCTTATCGTCGTCTTATGGTGCCGATTTTATTTGCTATGTCACGCCGCCTGAACACCTGGCACTGCCTGGCCCTGACGATGTCCGTGAAGGCGTCATGGCGGCTCGTATTGCTGCTCATGTGGGCGATATGGTAAAGCTCAAGGACAAGGCAAAGAATTTAGACCTCAAGATGGGCATCGCACGGAGAGACCTTGACTGGAAGACCCAGTACGAAACAGCCATCACCAAAGAACGCGCCCAGGAAATTCGTAATAGCCGCCCACCCATGGACGAGGATACCTGCACGATGTGCGGCAGCCTTTGTTCGCTGAAAGGCGTGATGAAATATTACGAACAAGACCTCAAGAAAAGCCGCAAAAAGAGCGCAACTCCGGTTGCTTTTTAGTCTTGTTGTTTACCATGTTTTGTATGTAAAGTCCAATCTCCCTGTGATTGTCTAAAATCAGGTCTGCCTCCTTGAGGCATTCCTGGTCAAGGTAAGAGGTGACGGCTATACATCTCAAACCCGCGTTTTTTGCTGAACGTATGCCAAGCGGTGCATTTTCTATAACAAGACAACGGTCCTTTGATACACCAAGCCTCTCAACGGCTTTCAGATAAGGTTCTGGAGACGGTTTGCATATTTTGGTCTCTTCCCCATCAACAACGACGTGAAAGGTATCTGGAAAGAAGGTGTTTAGCGTCTCATGAACGGTGCTCCGATTCGAGCCTGAAACGACTGCAAGTTTGTACTTTGGTTTGAGTGTTTCAAGGAGTTCCTTTATGCCGTCAAATGGCTTCACACGTGCTATCTGGCCAAAGATCGTTAATTTTTTACTGCCAATAGCTTGTACATCCTCTTCCGTTGGAATGCGACCGAATTGCCTGAGTATGATATCAATCACCTGCCGGTAATTTGCACCTTCAAGTTCGTAGATAATCTTCTTATCGATAGTGATACCCACCGTCTTCAGTGCAACCTCCCATGCCTCTGCGTGGTAATGCATGGAATCTACAAGTACGCCGTCCATATCAAATATTATTGCCTGCATAAGTGCTGAATATTCCTTCCTAACAGAATTAACTCTATTTAGTAATTTCAAATAGCCACTAAGGCACGAAATTTTTCTTTGTGACTTGGTGTTTTCGTGGCATAAACGAAGTAAGAAACTCTTATATCTGACCTCTCAACTTTGCCCAGATGAGGCCCAGATATTCGTAGATAACACCTTCAGTCCTGCGTAATCCATCGGAACCTGGGAAAAAGTCACCGGGACTAATACCCTGTTTTTCTTTGACCATATAACCAGTAGGAGCCGGGATTGGTTGCATCCCCAATTTCTTAAACATGCCCATTGAGCGCGGCATGTGTGAGGCGGAAGTAACCAGAATAAATTTGTCGTTTCCAACAATTGATTTAATGATTCGGGCCTCATCTATGGTATCTTTTGATTCTGATTCCAAAATCAAATCTTCCTGCTTTACACCAATGGCTTTAGCGACATCTGCCATGGTTTCTGCCCCGGAAACTGGATCAAAAACCTTTCCCTCTGACAAAATTAGCTTGCTTCCTGGTATCTGATTATGGAGTCGAATCGCTTCTATAAGCCGAACTAAAGATGCACCTGAGAGTTGACTGGTAATGGGGATTTTTGGGTCAGATAAGTGCCCTCCACCTAAAACGACAATCCACCTGACCTGTGGTACCACCTCATCAGGCACAAAATCGGGTGTTGCGGTTGTGATAAGCGGTGGATACTGATGTTCCAATCGCCTGAGGAATGTATTCGAAAGAGCAGGATAGCTCAGGAGTGTAAACAAAATTACTCCAATTGTAATGATAATCTTTCCTGCCTTTTGTTTCCGGGTAAACAGAAGCAGCAGCAATCCCACGATCAATATTTCCAAACATAACGGTACGGGAAAAAATAATTGACCAATAATTTTTTTTAGGATAAACATCTTTTACTCCATTACTATTTTTTGCCAATAAATACGGCTGAACCGGATTCAAGGTCAATCTTTCTTATCTGTTTAAAACCCGCATCTCCAAGCCATTTTCTATATTCAGATTCGCTGTAAGACGCCCCTTCCTGTGTGCCGATGAGCATATTTAAGCTGAAAAGTGCGGCAAATTGTGGCCGTGTCTTGGTCTCATCCAACACAAATTCGTGAATAATGACCCGGCCGCCTTCTCTCAAGGCATCCCGGCATTTCCTGAGTATTTTCACGTTGTTCGCAGGATTATAAATATGCAGGATGTTTGAAACAAGGATAGCATCATACTCATTCATTCCGAAGGAATCCTCTAAACAATTACCTGCCTGGACAGCGACTCGCTCTTCCATGCCGGAAGCCTTAATAAATTCCTGGGTAAGCCTGGTTACATGTTCCAGATCAAATACAACGGCATGAAGCTGCGGATTGGCCTTTGCAAATGCAATTGCGTATGTACCAGGACCGCCTGCCAGGTCTAATAATCTTCTTGCTCCCTTTAAATCAATTATGCTGCACAGTTCATCTGCCTTTACAGAGGCGATATTGTGCATGGCCGTGATGAAATCTCTTGCATCGTGAGGGTCTACTTCTTCAGGTAAATCCTTCAATGAAACGGCATTGCCTGTTTCAATGGTCTCCCGCAGCATTGTCCAGTTGTCCATTATGTTGTGGGCATGATGGACAGCATCTCCCAAATAAAGCGGTTTCCCTTTGATTAAATGAAGGTTTGAAACAGGAGAATTTTTGTAATGGTTTTTTTCCCTGGTAAGTAATTTAAGAGAAACGAGGGCATTCAGGAGCATCTCCGTGGCGCGTTCATTGGTGTGAATGGACTTTGAAATACCTCTGGCAGTAACTTTGCCTTTGCCAATACGGGTAAATATGTCAAATTCTACTGCCGTAAACAGGATACATGATTTCCAGTATCCAAAACCGAGTTGGAATATGTAGTCAGCGTTTGTCGTGTTCGTGTTGGCCATAAATATTAGTACCTCAAGTCAATGAAAGCCTGTTATTATCAGGAGAAGCATTTTAACAACAGCCTGCCCCTCTTGTAAAATAATATTATACATGATCATCATTACGTTCAGGAATGGTTACCGATAGCGGATTGTTTGCAAAAATTGTCTCCACTTCATGCGCAAGCTTCTGTCTGGTATCTCTAATTGCGTCAGGATTATCAAGGATTCTCTTCGCTTCGAAGCCGCATAGGGTTTTCTCAAATAGGGTCGTCAGGGCAGTATTTATCGTATTTAAACTTGATTCATTGCCCGCATTGGACGCATTATTTTCACAGGTAAAGGTTTTTGGGAGCAGAGATAAGGCAGTCCTGCAAACATGAGAAATAACTGTTGAAAAAGCCTCTGCTTTCTGGTCTTTTATTTTATAAAAAATTTCATAATTTGTAAAAGCAGCGCCCTGGCAGGCTGAATCATGTATCATTGACTGATAGTCAGGCGTCCCCTCAAAAATGGTCTGACGGTGATGCAGCAGGTGCGCGGTCACGGCAGGGTTGGTCATGATACCCATCTCCTGTAAAAATACGAAATTATTTCGGACACTTTCCAGTGTGGAATTGGGTTCGAACATAATAAAACCGAAGGTAGGTTCGATCCCATAATCACGCAGCAATTGAATAGCCTGTTTATTTTCGTCAACGGTAGTGTGTTTTTTGAATCGATTCAACGATGCGGGATCTCCGCTCTCTAAACCAATGAAGACGTTGGTAAGACCTGCTATAACAAGCCTTGAGATTGAATATTCTTCGATATCGTTTGCGCGGCACTCAAAACCAAAACGGATGTTCAAGTCATGTGCAAGAATAAGCTCTGCTAGGGTAACAGCCCGTTCCTTACCAGATTTTCCAGGACCAAAGAAATTTGCGTCTGAAAAGTAGAAGTTCCCGATAGAATGCTCCGTGTGTAATTTGATAATCTCGTCAAATATATTCTTTGCGCTTCTGCCGCGCCATAAGTTCGTTTGCATATAAAAGGGATTCAGGTAGCAAAAGGTACAATGCCCATAACATCCACGGCTTCCCTGTATATACGTTGCAATTCCCTTTTTCTTGTAAAGATCAATATCTTGTCGGTCAGGATAAGGAAGTTGCTCCATATTCTGTATAGGTGAACGGGGATTAAAAACAATATTTCCCTGTGCGTCCTTAAAAGCCAGTCCTGCGATATTCGTTTCCCCTGAAATGCCCTTTCTGGACAGGATATGCTTTGCAAGGTCAAGCGTAGTAAATTCGGGTTCACCGACAGTCACAGAATTAATGAATGGAAAACTCTCAAGAATTTTTTTATAGGCAAAGGTTGGATAATATCCATAGAGGTTAATATGTGCTGTTGAATTCATCGAGCTGAGAATCGAAAGCATATCAAAAATATCCTGTGTTTTCTCCCATGAATAAACGGTATGAACACATAAGAGCTGAAAAGATTTTTGTGAGAGGTGTGTGATTGTCTGCTCTATTGACCAGTCATAAAGATGCGCATTAACGATCTCTGTTTTTATTTTATGCCCGCGCAATACGGAAGCTATATAACCAGTAAATAGACATGCAGAGAGCGGGGCATTGACAACGTCCTCAAAACGGTTGTGATTTTGAGGGCGTGGGGGTTCAAGTAGTACGATAGACAAGGTAATTAACTCTTATAAGGTTTACGATAATTTCTGCAGTTTTTTCGATTCTATTTAATGAATAATGATTCAATATAATAATTCAGCCGTCTATTTAAAAGAAAAATAATCAAATTAATGCTGAGTTGATACGGAATAAAAAACTGAGCAATGAGACAAGATGTGAGTATTATTACTCCTTCCGGGCAATCCACAACGGTGGGTTATTTTCTGATATTATTTATATGCAACCTTGAGTTTCATTGCTGCTGATTTCAATTTCGTGTCAAAAGTCCACAAATCGCTGTCTTTATTTTCGGTTGTGTTTTTGTCCCTTCTTGTGGTATATTCTTCATCGAAAAGGTAAACTTCCTTTAAGCTGTTCTATAATCTCAACACCATGGAGATTCTACCTTTTTTCTCTAAATCCTGCAGCGAGGCTTTGCCTGGTTTGCAGGATTTAGGTTACCTATTGTCAATTTGTTAAAAACTGGAATACGAAAAGGCATTTTATGGAAATCAGGAAATTTAAAAAACTTCTCGTTGCCAACCGTAGTGAAATTGCGATACGGGTCTGTCGGGCAGCGCATGAAGTTGGTATAAGAACTGTGGCTATGTATTCCCATGAAGACCGCTTTGCGCTTCATAGATTTAAAGCAGACGAAGCTTATCAGATTGGTAAGGGTAAAGACCCCGTCAAAGCTTATTTGGATATCGATGGAATCATTCAACTTGCAAAAGATAAGGAAATTGATGCCATTCACCCGGGTTATGGGTTTCTCTCTGAGAATGCCAACTTTGCCCGTGCCTGTGAAAAGGCAGGCATTACCTTTGTAGGTCCCCGTCCGGAAATTCTTGACATGCTTGGCAATAAAACCTCGGCCAGAGAAATTGCCGGGAAAGCCCAGGTTCCTATACTTTCCGGATCTAATCACGCCATAAAAAGCCTGGATGAGGCCAAGTCTCTTTGCAGCAAACTGGGATATCCGGTTATCATCAAGGCTGCCCATGGCGGTGGAGGTCGAGGTATGCGTGTGGTCCGCAGTGAGTTAGAATTGAGCCATCGCCTGAATGAAGCGCAGCGCGAATCCTTGACAGCCTTCGGTTCTGATGAGTGTTTTATAGAAAAATATGTCGAAAAAGCACGCCATATTGAGGTACAGATTCTCGGCGACCGGTACAATAATATTGTACACCTGTTTGAACGCGACTGTTCACTCCAGAGGCGTCACCAGAAAATCGTCGAGATTGCCCCAGCACAGAATCTTGAAAAAAGCCTCAGACAGCGCATCTGTGATGCAGCCGTAAAAATATGTAAATCTGTGAATTATGATAATGCCGGCACGGTAGAATTTCTTATTGACACAGAAACCAATAAGTATTATTTCATCGAGATCAACCCCAGAATTCAGGTTGAACACACCGTCACCGAGACAATTACCGGTTTCGATTTGGTGAAGAGACAGATATTAATCAGTGAAGGATTCCCCCTCAATTCGCCGGAAATCCGCATACCGAACCAGGAAGCGATTCTCATTAATAGCATTGCCTTCCAATGCCGGATTACGACAGAAGACCCTTCCAACAAGTTTATTCCCGACTACGGCCGTATCCAGCATTACCGTTCTGCCGGTGGCATGGGCATCCGTCTTGACGCCGGGACTGCCTTCTCCGGCGCCATCGTTACTCCCTACTACGACTCTCTGCTCGTGAAAGTTACGGCTTTTGGGACATGCTTCGAAGAAACAGCGCACCGTATGGACAGGGCATTGGATGAGTTCCGGATCCGCGGCGTGAAAACCAATATTCCCTTTCTCATTAATCTGATCAACCACAAAGATTTCCTGAAAGGAAAATGTACTACGCGTTTTATTGATGAAAATCACAATCTCTACCAATTTCCACGCCGGAGGGACCGTGCTACCTGCATCATGCGTTTTATGGCAGACGTTATGGTCAACGGTCACCCGCTTATTAAGGAAACGCCGAAATCCGTATGCCGCCGCAAAGCGCCGGTACCGACTATTGATCGTAAAAATCCCAGACCCAAAGGCAGCCGTGACCTTCTTCTTGAAATGGGACCGAAAAAATTCGCCCAGTACATCCTCAAAGAGAAAAAACTGCTGCTGACGGACACGACATTCCGCGATGCACACCAGTCCCTGCTGGCTACCCGCATGAGAACTGCAGATATGCTGAAAATAACCGATGCCTATTCCAGAAATCATGCCGATTTCTTCTCCCTTGAAATGTGGGGTGGAGCAACCTTTGATACCGCAATGAGATTTCTCGCGGAGTGTCCCTGGGAACGCCTGCACTCCATGCGCAAGCTTGCGCCCAATATACTCTTCCAGATGCTGCTCAGGGCGTCTAATGGCGTGGGTTACACCAACTACCCGGACAACGTCGTCAAGGCATTCATAAAACAGGCCGCAGAAAGCGGTATAGACATATTCCGTGTCTTCGACTCTCTTAACTGGGTCACAAACATGAAAGTAGCAATGGATGCCGTTCTGGAAACCAATGCCCTGTGTGAAGCAGCCATATGTTACACCGGTGATATTCTGGATCCGAAACGGACCAAGTACACGCTGGACTATTACGTGAAAATGGCAAAAGAGCTGGAACACCATGGAGCACACATCCTGGCAATCAAGGACATGGCCGGACTTTTAAAACCTTATGCTGCCTATAAACTGGTGAGCGCCTTGAAGTCAGAATTGAAGATACCCATTCACCTTCATAGCCATGATACGTCAGGCGGACAGATTGCCACCCTCATCAAGGCCGCAGAAGCCGGTGTGGATATTGTTGATGCCGCCATGGGACCTCTTTCTGGTCTGACATCACAACCCAATCTTAACACCCTGGTGGAAATGTTGCGTTTCCACGAACGCGACACGGGTATGGACTTCAAGGCCCTGGGGTTACTCTCGGACTACTGGGAAGTGGTCAGAGAGTATTATGCGCCATTTGAGTCCATTCAAAAATCAAGCACTGCCGAGGTGTACCACCATGAAATACCCGGCGGCCAGTTTACCAACCTTTTCCAGCAGGCACACTCTATGGGTCTGGCACACCGATGGCATGAAATCACCGATGTCTATGCGGACGTCAACCAGCTTTTCGGAGACATTGTGAAAGTCACTCCGTCTTCGAAGGTCGTCGGGGATCTGACACTTTTCCTGGTGACAAATAACATTACGGCTCAGGATGTCGTTAACAGTAACAGGGACATATCGTTCCCCACCTCTGTTGTGGAATTCTTTGAAGGCCGCCTTGGTCAGCCGACCGGAGGTTTTCCCAAAGACGTGCAGGATAAACTATTGCGTGGGGCGCCTGCTTTCGCGGAAAGACCCGGCGCCAATCTGTCGCCTGTGGACATTGATAAAGCTAAATTAAAAGTTGAGGAACGTATTTCAAGACCCATCACCAACGAAGAACTCATGTCCTCTTTGATGTATCCGGACGTCTTTATTCAATATGCGGAGCATAGAAAGAAATACGACGACGTTTCCGTCATTCCCACGGATGTATTCTTTTACGGCCTGCCCATGAACGAAGAAGTCACCCTTGATATCGAAGAAGGAAAGACCCTGATTTTGAAACTGGTAGCCATAA
>Ga0209514_10009722_pt1 | contig 10519 bp, 15 predicted proteins | sample Subgrocontami58m_FD_187452 | JGI IMG/M metagenome (GOLD analysis project Ga0209514, IMG submission 187452) | Subsurface groundwater microbial communities from S. Glens Falls, New York, USA - GMW37 contaminated, 5.8 m (SPAdes) (version 3) | ecosystem: Environmental > Aquatic > Deep subsurface >...
CTTTTTTTATATCTTTATATGAAGCTATTTTTTCTTCGTAAGTCATTTATTCAGATGAATTTAAATGGTTTTACTTTATATTTATATTATAGGGAAGAGTATTCCCAAATCAACGCTTGCAGAGAGTAGCTCGTTAGAGTCTCAGTGAAGCAAGAAATGAAGATGTCATTCATATACTATTCTAATCTAATCCATTTATTATCATTCAAAAGAAAAATAAAATACCCAAGAACATAGAAGACAAATAATAAGAAAAATAATCCCAATTGTACTGGAAATAACAAAAAAATCAAGATAATACTAAACTGATATATGTCAAAAATACAACTAAAAAATGTTTCATTTTCATTCTTATATTGTATTGCTTCTTTAATAACTCCAGCTATTATAATAATACTACATGATAAAATTTCACTTATACCAATCTTTGACAACAAATAAAAAATAAATATTGAAGTAAATATATGTAATAAGTGTCTTTCAAGTCGTGGTTTTGTCGATGCTTCAGGAAGTAATGTACTCCATTGTAAGTTAATCTTATCTAAATTTTCTTTCAATGTAAACAATTTTTATTCTTTTCTATATAACTCAATTAAGTTCAAAAAATTGCATTTTATCATTTATTTTTTGTGATATCCAAAAGATACCATCTAATGAAAAATTATTTGGACCAATTGTTTCTAAAACTGCTTTTGTAACTCCAAGATGAGAATGCTGACTTTCAACTTCCAATTGATATTCTGTATACGTTATAGTAGTATTAAACTCTGAGCAATAATCATGTCCTACTAAAATCCCACCATTTTTCAATATTACAATTGAAGCTTCAATATCTTTTTTAACTTGAGAATATGCATGAGACCCATCAATAAAAATTATATCCATATTATCTGGTAATTTTTTAATACACTCATGAGACATACCAACAAATAGAGTCCACATTTTTTTATCATATGTACTCATATTATTTAAAAAATCATTTAATATACTGTTTATATCCCCAAAATCATCAGGAAAATCTAAATATCCTTTAAACCAGTCAATTGCCCAATAATGGCATTCTGAGAAATTAACAATTGTTTCTAAAATTTGTTTTGATCTCTCTCCCGAAAGAACACCAATTTCAGCAATTTTTAAATTTTTATTTTTTTGTAATAATTGTTCTATTATTTTTTTAACTATCATTATTTTTTCTGAAATTTAGTATTTTATAATATAACAGTTTTCTATTAAGATTTCTATAAATAATACCCCAATTTTCTAAATAATGTTTAATACTCAATTCATATCCTAACTGTCTTCTACTATCATTTTTGTCTCTGTGCTCTGGATATGTATTGCAAGTTAATGAAAAGAAATCATCTCTAAATGGTTGAACAAAATTAAGACCTAAATTATTAAATGGTCCCTTTTCTGGATATAATATTTCACTTGGCATATTATTATCACACTTTCCAGTAAGACGAGAATTTAAATCCATATCATCACAACTTATGGCTTTATACCATTCATCACTTCCACCACACTCAATCAACCACTTACGTCTTACAGACATATCAGGTAATCCACCAGAACCTCTTACATCTCCTTTAATTACTTCAGAAAATGGTAATTTGAATCCATCTGAGTGATATGTATCTGAAAATAAATCAAATCTCTTTGGTAAAACAACAGCTTTAGGATCTTTTATATGCTCAACAAAATGACCATTGAAATACTTTGGAGTAAAAATATGTCCAATCATACTAGTTAAAATAACATCAGCTTGAGAAATATCTAAAGCTATAAGATTTTTAACGTGGCACAGTGGTCTTGCATCCATTTCTAGAGGAACTTGTTTTCTAATTTCTTCTGTTTCTGCTCGAACATAAATTATTCTATCTTTAAGCCATTGTGGTTGAGAATTGCAAACGTTAAGAGATTCTTCTATTTTATCTAGTGGAGTTCCAGTATCAGCAATATAAATATTACAATATTTTTCAAATTGCTGAAAATCAGAATGAAAAGCAAGTCTATGAAACCAATTTCGAAGTATAACATGATTGTCATAATAAAGTAAACAAAGATCGATCATTAGAGACAATTTAATTCTTCTCCATCAATAATATCTTGATCTAAAAACTTCCAACTATTCAGTTCTTCATTTTTTAACCAAACACTTTTAGTATTTAAAGATTCTAAAATTAAAGGATGAGAACTTAACACACGATATTCTTCAAATTTCTTATTAACATAAAATTTAGTTCCAAAAATATAATAATACCCGAATTGAGGTAAATTATTAAATTCTTCTTGTGTAAATTCAAAATTTGTAATTGGACCAGTATATAGCACATTTTCTTTCATAATAAGTTTATCGGTTTTAATAATTATTTCTTTTATTAATTCATTAACAAACAATTCCATATAATTCTTTTGCTCTTTCTTTATCATGGTAATATTTTTTCATAAATGAAGTAGACCATTTGTCAAAAATTTCTTTGAATGGAATGTTCAATTCAGCAATAGTTTTATCAAAAGATTTTCGATATGAAAATACAAGAGCATGTCTACAAAATTCATATTTCTTAGCTAATTTTATTAAATCATCAATTAACCGTTTATGTTTATCAGTTCCTTCTTGTTCTTGTTGCATAAAATCTTGTCCACTCAAATGAAAAATAGCAGTTTCATCATGAACAAGTTCCAATTTTAAATTTGGAATTAAAGCAAAAGTCGCATCCCGATAATATGAATCAACTATTGCTGTTATTTCTTCATCAAATTTTACTTTATCCCAATTTTCTTTACTAATAGACATCAATTCTCCATAATTAATATATCCCCGAGTAAAGTCATGAATTATTTGATTAACCCAATTAACATTAGCAAATGCTTTAATTGATGTTTTTATTGGTGTTTTTGGAATATTCAAAGCATGATGCCAACCAGCATCATCAATTTCTGTAGAATATTGAATATAATATTTTTCATCATCAATAAGATTAGAAAAATCTCTTATTACATATCCTAAATTTGCAAGAAATACATCATGTCGAGCACAAGTTAAAAATATATTTGGATTTTTTTCAAATCTCTTACGAACAACATCAAAAATATTTTTCTGCAAAATTACATCTGAATTTACCCAACACAAGATATCTCCTTTTGCTACTTTTGCACCAGCATTTTTTGCTATTGATTGATTAAATCCATCACCACACGTGAAAACATAATATTTATTTTTATGAAGATATTGATCACTCAATGAAAATAATTTTGGTTGTAGTCCATATTCAGAAATGACAATTTCATCACCATCTTGCATTTCTAATCGATTCATTGTATTAAGAATATTAAGAAAAATTTTAAGTCTTTGATTCTCAAGATCTTTCTTTTCTTGATCTTCATGTTGAATATACCCGCACGTTATTATTAGTGAAACTTTAGTCATTACATTTTTCTTTTGTGTTAAAACATGCTCAATCTGATATCTGATTGTTCCCAATCTTTCCCATTAAATCTCCACTTAGAAGAATATGGATAACACTGTTCACCACATTCACAAACCCAATTTGTAACAGCTTCTAAGTTTTTTAAGTAAGTCCATTATCCCAACAGTCTATAATCTCAAATTTTAAATTTGCTAGTGTATAACTTTCTTTGAAATCAGGATTTTTAAATATTTTATAGCAAAAGTACTTCATTAAAAAGTATATTGGAATTACAAATGGAAATATAATAATCATTAAAACTCTATCTAAAAATAATCTCATAATATCTCTTCAGCATATGTTAGAGTTGAATGAATAGCATGACTTAATCTTGTATGCTTATATTTGTTTGCAAGTTCTTTTCTTGCTTTATCAGAATTGAGATATTTAACTGCAGAATTTTTGAATTCAGAATTTCTAAAATTTAATTTTTCAGTATTTTTCCCTAACTGTTCACAAATTTCTGTAGCTAATGTACGGATTTGAGAATGTATAGTTCCAATATTATACAAATAACAATCATTTTTTTTCTTCATTTTTATTAAGTTAATAGCATTCACTACAAAATCATCTACATAAATAATTGACTTATATAAATTTTGATCTTTAATTTCAAAGTTATTCTGATAGAGATTTTGGATTAAAGAATGAACTAAATGATTGTCATTTTTCTTAAATCCGGGACCAAAAAAACTTGTCCCAACAAAATGAAAAGTTCTTAACTCATCTTCTTTAGAATATTGTTTCAAAGAATTATAGAGATTTCTTTTTTGAATTCCTAACTCTCTCCACTCATCTAAAGTTTCTCCAACTAGATAATTTTCTTCATTATGCATTAATAATTTAGGATCATAAGCAGCGTCTGAACCAATTGTAACTAAAGTACATTGAGAATTTCTACATGCATGTATAACATTAAAATCAATAATATTTTGATCACTTAAGTCATTTGTATAAACACAATGAATAACAATGTCTTCAGATTTTAGAATATTTTTAAAATTTGAATAATTTCTTAAATCAAAATCTAGAACTCTAATGTGCTCTTTAAGGGATCTAAGTATCTGAAAAAAATGACTACCTAAAAATCCATAGTGACCAGAAATAACCCATCTTTTTTTATTTTTTTTCTGAAAAAAATTCATTTATCTCTCCATACTTTTTTAATGTGAATTTTCAAAATTTAATTATTCTAGTTTTCAATAATTTCTATTTTAGGTAATAAAAAAATAAATTTTGATTTAACTTTCTTATATTTTTCTAATATTTCTTTTCTGAATGTATTAGAAAGAACGACATAATAATCAGGAATACCATTTTGAGTACAATTATCATGATAAATATTATTAATACATTGATTACATTCTTCAACAATTGGTATATTAGTTCCTGGAGATTTTCTTCCAACTTTTAATCTATTTGACTCTAATCCCTTACTTATTATTGTATTATCAATATTACAATAATTTAATAATGTTGTAGATTTTGCTGGCATACCAATTGCATATATTGTTTTTCCTTCATTCTTTAATTTTTGCATTAAATTATGAATCTGAAATTTTAATCCAGAAATTCTGTAAGCAAAGTCCACTAATTCTTCGTATTGTACACGATCACTTTGTAAACATTCTCCTCTAAATCTATATGTTTCTTGATAAAAACTATTTTTATGAGTAACATAAGCAATCATACTACCACCATGAATCGGAGATTTATAAGCATCAAAAATATCTAAATCATACATTTGTAATAATCTTCTTAATGTTTTAAGATTGTAATATACAAGATGTTCATGATAAATTGAATCAAATTCATTATTTTTAAGAATATCTGGAAGATACATAAATTGAATAACAAAAATTCCGTCATCTCTTAATAATTTCTTAATACCTCTGCATACAGAATGAAGTTCTTCAAGATGAAAAAATATTCCAGAAGCATTGATAATCTTTGCTTGATTTTCTTTACAAGCTAGTTGAAACCAATCAACATATTCTTCATTAAAAAAACATTGGTCTGTTGTTATTCTATTATTAAATGATATAAGAGCAATATTTTTTGCTGATTCTACATTTCTTAAATTTTCAAATCCTAATTTCTGATATTGAAGTAGATTTGTTCCATCATTACCACCAATATCAACAATAAAATCATCTCTTTGAAGATTAAACTGTTTAGTTACATTTTCTGCTATATCATAAAAATGTTTAGATAATGTTGTTGTAGTTCCAGAAACATATTGATGCTCTGAAAACATTACTTCTTTTTTTGGAGTTTCTGTTAACTGAACCAATTGACAATCTACACATTGAACTAATTTAAGTGGATATTTTTGAACTGTTGAATTATCCGATATTAAATTAAATTGATTACACCATGGAGAAAAACCTAAATCAAGTATATCCAAAAAATTTTCTGAATCACAGATTCTACACTTCATTTTGCTTCCAATTTCTTTGATTTAGTACATGAGAAAATAAATCTCTATTTTTATATTCTTTTTCAAAACATTCTTTACAACAAGTAGTTATCCATCCCTTCGTATATCCAATATTTTTATTTGAGCCACAATATTCACATATTTTTCCAGATAAAAATTCTGTATGAGAAACAAACCCATCAATATATTGATAATCATCTCCACCATGGTAATAAACTCTGAGTGTTCCAAATTTTTCTTTTACTTGATCTGCTACAACTTGAGTAGTATTTTCTAAATTATTATCAATATATGACTGAATATGTTTACATAAATTATCTATTAACCAATACCAACCATCATTACATTCAGTTCCTTTAATCATCTCAAAGATTTTTGGATACTTTTCTACAAGTCTATTATCTAATTCAGGTGACATTATTAATTTAAAGCTCCATCTGAATTATCAAACTCTTCATTATCTTCTGCTTCTAATGAAGCTTCTCTATATGCTAATTTAGTTTCTTCAAGAACACCCAAAGCTTCAAAATGATTATCTGTTCCCCAAACAATTGCTTCAAAACAAATATGTTGAGCTGCATCTGATCTAGAACCATCAAAGCTTTTGAGAAGCTCAGTAAGTTCTGATGTTTTGTTTATAATATCTTCTTGAGTTACTTCTTGTTTTTTTTCGTCTGACATTTTATTTTTCCTTTGATATTAAGTATTTGTTTAAGATGTTCAATTTGTTCTGGATAAACAAATATATATTCACTTTGATTAGAAATAAGTAAACCATTTTTTTCTAATTCTATATTAAGATTATGATTTTCATATCCATTTTTATCTCAAGTTTATCATGTTGTTTAATATCTCTTAAAATAAGCTTAATATTCTCAAATATCTCTTCTTTTGGAATTTTATCAAAATCTTTAAGTCGATATTGAATTCTTGTAATAAGACGTTCGTATTTATCAAGTTTATCTTCAAGTGTCATAATTTATATCTTTCTTTTACACGAGCTACATATAAATCGATAATTGATTTATTGTAAAAATAATGTTTTTCAAACCATCCTTTGTATTTATGATCAACCTGTCCACTAGAAATAAGAAATCCAAGATATTCATATAACATATTTCTACGATCGCTATCACTTCCTTCTTCTGTTTTTTCTAATATTATAAATCCATCTGGAGTTTTTTTAAGTTCTTTACTTTCTTTATCTAAAGCATTTTTGTGAAATACTTGAAATGATTTTAAGTCATATTGAGAAATTTGTGTTGTTTTGTCTAAAAGTTCTAAATTCTCGTGAACACATCCTTCCCACTGGAACAATCCTGACTTGTATAATTGATATTTTTGTTCCCAACTATCACCTCTAACCATATATGTAAGAATCCCATAAAGATCTTTTTCTAAAGCTAATTCTTTTTCAAATTCTGGAACATTTATTTCTACTAAATCTGTATCAAATAATTTTAAAATATATTGAGAAGTAACTTTTGATTCTAAATAATTATAGACTTTATCATGACCATATTTATATATAAAATCTTCTGAAGCTGAAATTACATTTATTTTATTATTTGTATTCTGGAGATTTTTATAGAATGGAAAAATATTAGGATCATTTACAAAAACTATGTATTCTTTTATCAAATGACCAATTTTAGATTCTATATCTAGAATAAATTTTTGATATAATTCAGTTCTTCTAGACATAGAAACAACAGTAATAGAATTCTGGATGTTCATTTATTTTTAAATAAAATTCAAAAGAAATAGAAATAATTTATATATGTAAATTTTTTATTTCTCCATCTATTAAATTTACTAATAATTTTTTGAAATGTAATAAACTTATAAGAAATTACACTAAACCTCTACAGTTTTGGGTCAATGCTAAAATATAAGATAAGGCTTGCGCCCAAAGAGGGTTTGTGTAATGTGAAACATTAGTGGTTAATTCCACTGGTTTTCTTATAAGTTAACGCAATAACAGATTCAAAGATTCAATTTACAATATAGTTAGATGGAGGGATAACTCCAGTGGTTGCCGTCTTACTTCCCAAAATTTCGGTCTCATCTGCACGTCACCGTCTAATCGGTGTTATATAAATTGTTTTATTTCAAGACATTTCTAAAACCATTTCGTTCTTATTAAATACAAAATCTCAAATATTCTTCAATTATTTCAAATCATATCTAATTTTTCCTTTTTATAGTGAATTTTTAGTCATTTTCTAATTCTATTTGTTTAACTCTACTTTGAGTATTTCTCATTTTCATTGTTTTCTAAACTCTATATATTCCCAATTATCGATAAAAATATGGTGACCATAATCTCTATGATCTTTAAAATTATTCAAATATTCTTGAGAATATAAATTATCATATACTATTGTTGGAATTCTACACATTGCAGAAAAACTTTTTGCAAAGCTATCAACTCCAATAACTAAATCAGAACCCTTTATTAGCCTTAAGATATCCAAAATTGATAAAAATGTAGTAGTATTAGAAATATCTATGATATTATAATCATTTTGATATGTATTGTAAACAATGTTTAAAGTTTGTTTTGTAAGAACTCTTTGTTTTTGAAATCCTTCTATTAAAGAACCTTGTGATTGTAGAATTAATTGCTTTGGTTTATTTGATTCTACTCTAAGAGGTGTGAAAAGATTAACAAAATCTGGAAATTGATTTACTTTATATTGATCAAAAACATTAATTTGATACCAATTCTTATAGTTTAAATCACGTGGTAAAATACCAGTTCCTTTACATTTTTGATTAAAATAAAGTTCTGTTAATAAAGAAAAATTATTATCTAAAACAAGTGTTTGAACTTTTGGAAAAAGATTAAGAAGTTCTATAATTGATTTCTTATTATTAGCCAAGAAAATAAAAGTTTCCTTTTGATTTTCTGGAATTTGATCATAAAAAATACTAATCGAAAGAAGACAATCACCAATTCCACCTGCTGATAATTGATATGATTCTATTTTATCTAATTTCATGGTGTAAAAATTCTATATCTTATACTCGCATTAGGAAATTCTTTGATTAATCGCTCATCTGGGTATTCTTTTTCATTAAATTCATCAAAAAATAAAATTTTAGAATGATTAGTACTAAAATATTCGGGAAATATTTTTACTTTATTTTTTATTTTAAAATCACAATAATTATGTTCTCTGTCTTGATATGTTCGAACTATCACGTTTGAATTATTAATTTTATTAAGTAATTTTCGTATTTTTGATGTTTTTCCACTTCGCCGTTGAGCTACAAATGAATAAATTTCTTTGTTATAATATGAACGTATTTTATATCCACATAGTTGTTTAAATTCAGAACAAATATAATTATGAAGTAGATCTAAACTAAATTTATTCAAATCAATAGAAATTTCATTTTTTGTATTGATCTCAGCATCAAGAACATATCCCATATTACTAAGAATATTATTAATTTCAAGTTTTAAAGTTTCTGTCATCTTTCAAAAATATCAGGAAATTGATCTTGCAATAGCTCGATAAAACTTTCAGATAATAATTTAGCATCAGGACCAATAAATCCAGCATCATTTTCAAGTTTCTGAGAAAAAGCTAATTGTAAAATTTCTAATTTTCTTTTAATTTCTTTTTTCTTCTTTATAATTTCGTCTTCATTAATTTTTGTTGATGAAGAGAATGTTGGATAAGTTGCAATTTTTGTTGATGAAGAGCCAATTGGATATGTAAATGTTGGATAAGTTGCAATTTTTGTTGACGATGTTTGTTGTGGCTGACTGGGTAGTGTAGTTTCACCACTAATCATTTCCCAAATGTCTGAAAATGTATCTTTCATCTAATTTTCTTCTAAAAATTTGTTAAATTTATTTAATACATACTCTGAATTTAAATCTTTTAAACAAATTCTTTCTTGTTCTTTTGGTAATTCACATTTTGCAACAAATGAATAATTACTATTTTGAGTTTCATTATAGAATTGTCTGTGTTTACACCCAAGACATTGTAGATCTGGATGAGTTACTTCAGTAATCAAATTATTTTTGCTTGTAAATCTTGGAAGTGCAGGACCTGCAACAACAAAACATCTTTTGTTAAGAGCAGCAGCACATTGCATTGCTCCATTATCTCCCCCTAAGAAAAATTCACAATATTTAAGCCAATTAAGCATTATATTAAAATTATTTTCTTGATTTATTATACATTTTTCTAAATAATGAGTACTATTTAATGCTGCTTGATTACTTAGAAATACTATTTTATACTCTTGTTCTATTACTTTATCTAAAATAACTTTCCACTTTGTTTGATCCCACTCTTTCCAACCACTACCTGCAAATTCTACAGCAACATATTTCTCTTCAATCATTTTAGGTTCATTATATTCAAGTTCTGGAATTTTTTCTTCGTCTAAAACAGAATGAATTATTTTAAGTTTTCCATCTATATCTTTAATTTCATCTCTAAATCCAGAAGTATAAAAATATGCATCAATATAGTTAATATTTTTTCTTGATTCATATGATAAGTCTAAATCAAATCTTAAATCAAATTCTTTTTCTTTATACAAGATATCTTGAGTTAATTGATTTTCGTTATTTAGACTT
>Ga0209514_10009724_pt1 | contig 10518 bp, 15 predicted proteins | sample Subgrocontami58m_FD_187452 | JGI IMG/M metagenome (GOLD analysis project Ga0209514, IMG submission 187452) | Subsurface groundwater microbial communities from S. Glens Falls, New York, USA - GMW37 contaminated, 5.8 m (SPAdes) (version 3) | ecosystem: Environmental > Aquatic > Deep subsurface >...
TTTGCTGATGATATGGTTATCAACCATCATCATATGAAAGTTCCCCAACCAATGAAATATATTTTTATGGGCGAATGAATGGATTTTTATTTAATTAAATGAAAGGAGGGGGTGGGGGGAAAATTGAGGAGGGGTGAAATCGTGCGTAAGGCAATTTCCAACATTTTTTATATTTTTTGGACAAGGCCGTCTTAAACCCGTTTATAGGAGACTTAAGGTATTGGGTGCTACCTACCTACCAACTAACCCCCATTAAACGATTATGGACCGATTTAGGCCCATTCCTGGGCATTTTAAGTTGCTCGGGAATACTGCCCCCTCGCAATTGACCTGACATTAGGACTATATATATATATTATATTAATATAATAATATAATGAAAAGAAATATAATATATATTATATTATATATTTGTCTGAGATTTTAAATAATCTGCAATTTGTCTATGTTCTTCTTCTGTTCCATCATTTTTGATTCGATTAGCTCTCCATGAAATTATTTTAACATTTCCTTTAATATAACCTTTTGATGAATCAGTTCTATCAAAACTTATACTATTTTCTTGACGAGTAGGTGCAAAGTAGTCCAATTCTAATCCTAATATTGGACAATGAGTAGGCCATTGTATATCTAGAAATTCTAAGTTCCAGTGTTGATTAGAATGTTTGACATTTTGTCGTTTTCTAACAAATCGTTCGTGCTGAGATATTTCCAAATCTGTTTGTTTAATAAATTTATCTTTAGATTTTAATTTTCTATTAACTTTTTTAAATTGAGGTAAATAAGTTTTAATTAGAAGAGAAATATTTGCTTTAGTCATATTTAATATATGTCCAATGTCTTTATAAGTTTTACCTTTAATAAGTTCTTCTTTAATTTTAATAAGATTTAATTCTGTCTTTTTAGTCATACCAGTCATATTATTCTCCTTTTATTTAGACATACATTATACCATAGTTATCATTGTTTGTCAAGTCAAAATGTGGTATAATATTATATACGTGGTAAATAATTGTCCTGATGAAAGGGTAGTCTAATGTTTAAATATGTTCTCGTCTTGATTGCCCTCGTCGTTGGGCTTGCTTATTTCGCCAAACCTGTCCAAGCGGAGACCACGATCCAACTCGATCAAAACGGTTGTGCCGCAGTAGCCAATGTCATGGGTGGCATGGTTGCCAACCGACACAATGGACAAGAGTTTCTTTATGGAATTGCTACAGAAGATGAATTTAATGCCGCTGATCCACAGATCAGAGAACACGTTAAATTGCTTCAGGCTATGATTAACAAGTATCCCACGATTGATCCGGTTACCTTTGCCGAGTCCTATTTTGGATTCTGCCTGGGTGCTGAAGGCAATGTGGCTGCTATGAATGCATGGATGGCTAACGAACTCAGGGTTCAATCACTTTAACTTGGCGTAGCTCAGTCTGGCAGAGTACTCGGCCTGGAACCGAGAAGTCGCTGGTTCGAATCCAGCCGCCTTGACCAACAATGCTATTGTAGCACAACTGGCAGTGCAACTGCCTTGTAAGCAGTAGGTTGAAGGTTCAACTCCTTCCAATAGCTCCAATTTAAGGAAGTAATGGCTAATCATAAAAAGAACTGGTCGGAAGCAAAGAAAGTTGAGGTGGTTACAACGTATCTTGCTCTGGGCAAGGCACCAATGACCGAGGCTGTTACCGGCGTTCCCCGGCAGACAATTCGTATCTGGAAAATGCAACCTTGGTGGAAAGACCTTGAACGTGAAATTCGGAATGAAGAGGATGGGGAACTTGATGCTAAATTATCTCGAATTATCGATAAAAGCCTTGACGCTGTCAGTGAACGTCTTGACAATGGTGAATTCCTTCTTGACAGTCGTACTGGCCAAATTAAAAGAGTTCCAGTCAAAATGCGAGATGCTGCGCGTGTCTCAACCGAACTCCTCGACAAACGGAACCTCATCCGAGGCAAACCTACCTCTATTACTGAAAAAATCTCCACAACCGACATCCTTCAAAAGTTGGCTGCTGAATTTGCGGGATTCGTTAAAAAACAATCTGAAAAAGTTATCGAAGGAGAAGTAATCGATGCCTTATATGAAGAACGGGAAACGGGATTACAAGACGGAGAATCAGAAGTACAACTCCAGACCTCTGATGAAGAAGAGGCGAGCCGCCCGGAACAAAGCCCATCGTGACCTCGAAAACAAATTGGGTCGAAATATATCTACCGACGTTGACCACATTCGTCCTCTTTCTAAAGGGGGTAGTAATCGACTTAGCAATCTCCGGGTTCTATCTAATCGAAGAAATCGTTCTTTTAAACGAAAAGCAGATGGATCGATGAAATGATCATTGAAAAACTTGATGGTGAGTTGGAGGAAACAACCTTTGTCAACCCAGTCCTTCCTGGGAACAAGTTCCTATCTATAACCTTTACGGAAGAAGATCGAACTGAATTTCTTAAGTCTCAGTGGTCAAAGGTTACACAATTTGAAGATGCAGCCAGAAAATACCTTGGGATGATTGTTTAATGGACTTTGAATGGTATTCTGGAGTAGAAAGAGAAATCCCTCCTGGAAATAAGATTTGTGGTCTTGCTATTGCTCAAAAACGACCCTATAAACTCAAATTAGAAAGAGAAGATTTAAAAGTACTTTGTCAAATGGACGACAAACATCTTAAATCTTATATGATGATGCTTTCAAAAGTTCTCTGTGAAAGTACTTAATGCTCAGGTTCTTGAAGGATTCGTGGGTTCGGTACTTGCTAAACGCTTTGATGGCGGAGTACCTACGCCGGATTGTCATCGAGAATGGTGGGAACTCTGTACAAGTCCCAACAAGTTTGTGGCTATTGCAGCTCCTAGAGGTTTTGCTAAGAGCACAGCGATCACTTTCTCTTTCACTCTCGCAGCAATACTTTTTAGAGAGCGAAATTTCATATTGCTTGTCAGTGATACAGAAGCTCAGGCTATTGGATTCCTCCAGCTTATCAAATCGGAATTAATCGAAAACGAGGATATAAGACGACTTTTTCATCTTCGTCTGAATGACAAGGGTACACCACTATTTACAAAGGAAGCTGAAGCTGACTTAATTGGTGTGTTTGAAGATGGTTCAAAGTTCCGTATCATCGCCAAAGGTAGTGAACAGAAGTTACGGGGTTTACTCTGGAATGGCCAACGGCCTGACTTAATTGTCTGTGACGATATGGAAAACGACGAAATTGTGATGAACAAAGATCGTCGGGACAAGTTCAAGAGATGGTTCTATGGTGCCCTGATGCCAGCCAGATCAAAGGAAGGCATTGTTCGATATGTGGGAACAATCCTGCACATGGACTCAATGCTTGAGAATTTGATGCCCATTGAATCAGATCGTCAGACAGTTAAAGAAACTCTGAAGATTTGGACAACTAGACGGAACGTCTGGAAGTCAATTAAATACCGTGCCTGTGACGATGGATTCACAGTTGGTCTTTGGGAAGCAAAGAAGAGTTTAGAAGAACTAAAGAGAGAACAACAAGATTATCGAGATCGTGGACTCTCGGATGTTTTCTCTCAGGAATACTTCAATATTCCGATTGACGATTCGGTAGCCTTTTTTAAAGCCTCTGATTTTGTCGGAATGATGGATGTGGATTATGACAAGAATATGTTGTATTATATTACTTGCGATTTAGCTATTTCTAGTAAACAGAAGTCCGACTACTCTGTCTTTTTGATTGCCGGAGTAGATGAAGAGAAACGGTTGTATGTGCGTAACATAATCCGTCTTAGATTAGATGGACGTGAGATTGTAGATACTCTTATAGCCCTACAAAGGACTTATAGACCAGAATTAATTGGTATTGAAGAAGGTCAAATTGAAAAAGCAATTGGACCATTTCTTTATGAAGAGATGTTTAAGCACGACGAATTTATTAATCTCTATCCACTTAAACATATGTCACAGGATAAGACCTCCAGGAGTCGGGCGGTTCAGGCTCGTGTAAGAGCTAGAGGTATTCGTTTTGACAAGCAGGCAGACTGGTATCAAACTTTTGAAGATGAATGCCGCCGGTTCCCTCGGGACAAACATGATGACCAAGTTGACGCCTTTAGTTATCTTGGGATAATGCTCAATAAATTGAATGAAGCTCCAACTATGGTTGAAATGGAAAGAGAACTATATGATGATGAAGTTAGACGTTCAGAACAGTATGATACTGGCCGTTGTGAGATAACTGGATACTAATGGCAAATATTGAGACAATGGTTGGTCAGGTAAATATTGCAGATTCCCTTTCTGAAGAGGAATTGGCCAAGATTTCGACTGATTGCTATGAAGGTTACACAAAAGATTGTGAATCTAGATCGGCATGGGAAAAATCCCTGACCGAGTGGATTAATATGGCCACTCTGGTCAAAGAAACTAAGATGTATCCTTGGCCTAAAGCATCTAACGTTAAGTATCCGATTGTTGCGACTGCTGCAATGCAGTTTTCTGCTCGTGCATACCCAACTCTTATCCCTTCTGACGGTCAAATCGCCAGATGCAAAGTGATCGGAGCTGACCCTGATGGTAAAAAAGCCGTCCGGGCAGAACGAATTGGCAAATTCATGTCATGGCAATTGTTAAATGACATGACTGGTTGGGAAGATGACATGGACAAGTTACTTATTGTCCTACCAGTTCTTGGTTGTGCTTTTAAAAAGACCTACTATGACAAGTTTTTGGACAAAAATGTGTCCAAACTTGTTATGCCCCAAGATTTGATCATCAATTATTGGGCAAAAGACCTTCATACAGCCGAACGTAAGACCGAAAAGATAGAAATGTCTCAGCGGATTCTTCGAGAACGCCAATTAACTGGTATTTTCCGAGATATAGAACTTACAAAACCACAAATTCAACTAACAAATGCTTCCCAGAGTCGTACTGCGGACCTAATGCGTCCCGCAGGAGACGACGTAACAACTCCCTATACTCTTTTGGAACAACATACTTATCTAGATTTGGATAAGGATGGTTATCCCGAACCTTATATTGTCACATTAGAGGAATCTAATCGCAAGGTTTTGCGAATTACAGCGAGATTTGATGCAGAAGATGTAAAAACAAATGAAAAGGGTAAAATTACATCAATTGAACCCACCGAGTATTATACCAAATATGGATTTATTCCTAATCCCGATGGTGGATTTTATGATGTAGGATTTGGACTATTACTTGGTCCAATTAATGAGTCGGTTAACTCAATTATTAATCAATTGATTGATGCCGGGTCCATCTCTAATCTACAAGCTGGATTTATTGGTAAGGGTCTGCGTCTCAAAATGGGTACGAATCGTATCCAGCCGGGAGAGTGGGTTTCGGTTAATGCAACTGGAGACGATCTGAAGAAACAGATTCTTCCTCTTCCTGTACGTGAACCGAGTGATACCCTTTTTAAACTTCTGGAACTGCTGATTCAATCCTCGAAGGAATTGGCTTCGATTTCGGAGATTTTTGTCGGAAAGATGCCAGGACAGAATACTCCTGCGACGACTACAATGGCTACCATTGAGCAGGGTATGAAGGTTTTTACGGCCATCTACAAACGTGTTTACAGGTCTCTTCAAGAAGAACTGTATAAGTTATTTGAACTCAATGAGAAGTATCTTGACCCACAGACTGAAGTTATGGTTCTGGATGAGACTATTGATCCTGAAGATTTCGATGATGAGAAGTATGATATCTGCCCGACAGCCGATCCGGCTGCTACCAGTAAACAAGAGAAATTGGCCAAGGCACAGGGTCTTATGGAAATTGGTGGGGCACTCGGAACCCTTGATAAACTTAAGGTTACAGAACGAGTTTTGATTGCAATGGAAGAACCTAATTGGCAGGAACTTGTTAGTCAACAAGGACCACCCCCTGATCCCAAGATGATCCAGATTCAGGCAAAGGCGCAGATAGATCAACAGAAAGTGCAGATGGACATGCAAATGAAGCAGATGGAAGCGGCCATGAATCAACGTGAAATGGAGACCAAACTTCGTATGGAAGAGGCCATGAATGCTCAGGAAATGCAACATAAACAGCGAATGGCTGAACTCGATATGGTGAAGGGTAAGATGGAAATGATGATGGGGGCACAACAGAAGGCCCGAGAAGGACAAAATGCAGAAGTAGATCATGCACAGAAGTTGAAACATAAGGAAGATGAACATAAGCAAAAGATGGCAATGAAACCAAAGGAGAAGAATGACAAAACTTGAGTTTAATAGTTGGAGACAATCTATTGCCACACAAGAAGTTTTTGGGTTGATCAAACAGAGTGTAAGTCAATTAGAATGGAAACTTGCAAGGGAAGCAGGTATAGATGATAAATCAGACCGATTTAATTCTGGTATTTTAAAGGGTTTAGAATTAGTTCTAAATATAGAGTGGGAAGGAGAAGAAGAAGATGCTTGATATAAAGGGACCACGAGTTTTAGTTAAGCAAGATAAATTGGAAGATAAAGACCCAACATTTGCAAAAGCTGCTAAAGCAGGAATTGAAATTCCACAAGAATTTAAAGAAATTCGTATGGAACAAAATGCAATTGATGAGGGTGTAGTAGTTGGAGTTGGTCAGGGTTGTTGGCAACCACCTATTGGTGATGGTACTCCTTGGTGTGAAATTGGAGATCGAGTTGTGTTTGCCAAGTACGCTGGTTCTATCCGTAAAGAGGGAAAAGATACATATATGATCTTAAATGATGAAGACATCTTAGGAGTTGTACATGAGTGAAGAAACCCAAGAAATAGTTGTAACAGTTAGTCCTGTTGAAGAACGAGCAACGCTCCAAGGTTGGAAACCAAAGGAACAATTTGTTGCCGAAGGTGGTAATGAATCCGACTGGAGGCCAGCGAGAGAGTTTGTAGACCGTGGTGAATTGTTTGCTAAAATTGAAGATGTAAAGCGTGAGAATCGTAATCTTAAACGAACCCTTCAGGATTTCAAGGAACATCATGAAAAGGTTTCCAAGATTGAATATCAACGTGCTTTAAGTGATCTTCAGAAAGCTAAGAAAGAGGCATTGATTGAAGGTGATGCTGATAAAGTAGTTGAAATTGATCAACAGATTCTTGATACACGTGAGGCAGCGAAAACTGCGGCAGTTACCCGAGAAGTCCGAGAAGAAGCTCAGGCAATTAATCCAGTCTTTGCTGCATGGGTAGAACGAGAAAGTTGGTATCAATATGATGCAGAAATGAGGACTTTTGCGGATTCAATTGGAGTTGCAATGAAACAGGCAAATCCATCTATGTCTCCTGAGACAGTTCTGTCTGAAGTCTCCAAACGAGTAAGAAAGGCTTATTCAGAAAAATTTAAAAATCCTCGCAAAGAGGCCGCACCCACTGTAGAGTCGGGTGACTCCCCACGGACAAATAAGGGAAGTAATTTTGAACTTACCGAAGATGAGCAGCGCGCCATGCGCCGGTTTGTTAAGGCCGGGGCCATGACGGAAGACCAATATAAAGCGGAAATCAAAGCTCTTAGAGAAGGAAACAAATAATGGAACAGAAGAGAACTCCAAAACGTGCTTCGATTAATGGGACCAGGAATCGGTTGAATGTCAAGAACCAAGACCCGGCTTATGTTTACCGAATTGTGAACGACATTGATGATCGCGTACAACGACTGTTAGACCTTGGTTACGAGGTTGACACAGAAACTGCGGTAGGCGACAAACGGGCAGGTGCTGCATCCAAAGCTCCTGGGACACCAATTACGGTGAGTCTCGGACGAGGAGACAAGGGTGTGGTCATGAAAATCCGGCGTGAACTCTTTGAAGAAAGACAAGCAGAGAAACGTGCTGGCATTGCCGAAACCGAGGACGTCTTACGAAATCCGGCTTCTAATGGTGCTGACTATGGTAGGGTTGAGATTAATTCTCGGCGTGAACGATAATTTAGTTTGCCACCAGAAGGAGCCTTTAATGATTTATTAAAGGAAATTTAATGGCAAATACATCTCGTATTAGGGGATATATTCCCGTTAAACATCTTAACGGTTCTCCTTGGAATGGTCAAGTAAACAAGTATGAAATTGTTGTGGGTGATGGTACCGCAACTTTCGTAGGTGACTTGGTCAAAGCCGATACTGGAACTGCGACGGATGTTTATCCAACTTGCATTCGATATGGAACAAGTGGCGAAGTTACCAGTGGTTTAATTCTTGGTTCGGTTGTTGGATTCGTTATCAGTCCAACTGACCTCAATACTCCTCAATATCGCGTGGCAAGTACAAAGAGGATTGCGCTCGTAGCCGATTCTCCTGATTTAATTTTTGAAGTTGAAGACGGTGCTACGACACCTGTTACCAAAACCCTGATTGGCAATAACTGTGGTGTACAAGTTACAGCCGGTAGTACTACAACTGGTGCTTCTGGTATGACAACTGGTGCAACTACTCCTACGACAACCAATAGTCTTCCTATTAAGATTATGGGTATTGTAGATCGGCCAGATAATGCTTCTGGTGCTGCTTATCAAAAACTCCTTGTAATGGTTAATCAACATTATTACATGGGCGGACAAACGGCTACTTAAAAGGGATAATCTATGGCTACTATTACTACTTCAAGTTTTGCCAAAACCCTTTGGCCTGGTGTTAATGCTTGGTACGGCAAAGAATATGCCGAATTCCCGGTAGAATACACCAAACTCTTTGACGAATTTTCGAGTGATCGAAATTTTGAAGAAGATGTTGGTCTGTCTGGTTTTGGTCTGTTTTCGGTCAAACCCGAAGGTTCTACAGTTTCGTTTGATACAGAACGTCAGGGATTCACGAGTCGTTACACCCATACGGTGTATGCTCTTGGATTTAAGATTTCTCGCGAAATCTACGAAGATGATCTGTATGATGTAGTTGGACAGCGTAAGGCCCAAGGTCTTGCTTTCTCTCTGCGTCAAACACGTGAAATTGTCGCGGCTAACGTGTACAATAATGCCTTTACCTCTGGTTTTACTGGTGGTGATGGGTCCATTCTTGCAGTGAGTTCTCACCCGAATGTTGCAGGGGGAACATGGTCTAACGTACCAAGTTCTGCTGTTGACTTCAGTGAAGCTGCTCTTGAACAGGCCATTATTGACATTGCTGGTTGGACAACTGATCGGGGACTTAAGATTGCAGTTCAAGTTAAGTCACTGGTTATTCCTATCAATCTTTGGTTTGATGTCACACGTATCCTTCGCGCCGACAAACAACCTGACACATTAAACAACAATCCTAATGCTGTCAAGTTGCTTGGTTTAGTTCCCGAAGTTGTTGTTAACCATTATCTGACTGACACAGACGCTTGGTTCCTGCGGACAAATGTGAAGCATGGCTTCAAACATTTTGAACGTTGGGCACCGAAGTTTGAGATGGATAATGATACCGACACTTTTAATGCCAGCTTTATCTCGTCTTATCGGGATAGTTTTGGTTGGACTGACCCAAGGTGTGTTTATGCAAGTCAAGGTGCGTAATGCAAAATATCGCTGAAAAAGCGGCGGATGACCAGGACTTCTTATATTCCTATGGGAGTATACGGAGTCCTGCCGTATCTGAAGCTTATCGGTCAAATTTCGACAAAATTTTTCGCCAGAGTTCAGGCCAGTCTGTCGAACTGGTTGATGGAACCTCCCCTGGGGATTCTGGTGTAGGAGAAAACTAATGAGTGTATTTACTGATCAATTTTTACGTGGTGGTGTTCCCATTAACGAATTTATGGCCGCCGGGCAAGTGTACTTTGTTCGTCCGTCTACAGGTAGTGATGGGAATACGGGTAAGTCTCCGGCTATGGCTCTTAAGACTCTTGCTAAAGCTCAGACACTTGCTACAGCAGATAAAGGTGATGTTGTTTATTTAATTGCTGAAAGTAATACCGCAGCTAGTACAACTGATTACCAATCTTCTGCTCTTGCTTGGGCTAAAGATGGTGTGCATTTAATTGGATTAGGCGCTAAACCTTTCATGGGTCAACGTTCAAGGATTGCACAACTTAGTACAGCTACCAATGTAGATAATTTATTTACTTTATCGGCTGATAATTGTTTTGTGCGAGGAATTGAAGTCTTTCATGGGGTCGCTGATGCAACTTCTAAAATTGCTGTTCTTGTTTCTGGTCAACGGAATCGAGTAGAGGATTGTCAACTTAGTGGTGTTGGTCATGCCACTATGGATACAACTGATAATCCTTCATTGAAGGTAACTGGCAGTGAAAACTTCTTTAAACATAATTATATTGGTCTTGATACAATTATTCGAGCAACTTCGGTTTATGAAGTTGATATTACTACTGCTGCTCGGACAGTGTTTGAAGATTGTATGATTTCTAGTTATACTAGTGCTTCTACATTTAAAGCAGTTTCCATTACATCTATTGATCGTTTTGTATTGTTTAAGGACTGTATGTTTTATACCGCCCAAGGGATTACATCTAGTGTGGCCCCGACGGGTGCTATTGCAACTGCGACCTTAAATGGTCAGGTTTATATTCTTGGTGGTGGTGTATTCGGTTATGCAGATGTCACAA
>Ga0209514_10009728_pt1 | contig 10517 bp, 8 predicted proteins | sample Subgrocontami58m_FD_187452 | JGI IMG/M metagenome (GOLD analysis project Ga0209514, IMG submission 187452) | Subsurface groundwater microbial communities from S. Glens Falls, New York, USA - GMW37 contaminated, 5.8 m (SPAdes) (version 3) | ecosystem: Environmental > Aquatic > Deep subsurface >...
GCAGGCGCGCGCCTGGTTTCACGTCGATCTCCTCGCGTCGCTCGGCGCCTCGCGCGAGGGGGCCTGCGGCGCCTTCCGCGTCCCCGCCGCGGCCCGCGCCCGGATCGAGGCGGACCTGGCCGGCGTCGCGCGGCCCCGCGTGCTCCTCCACCCGGGGACGAGCCGCTTCGGCGCGTTCAAGCGGTGGCCGCCGGGACACTTCGCGGAGCTCGCCCGAAGGCTCCGGGCGGGCGGCGCGGAGGTGCTCGTCGCATGGGGGCCGGGGGAGGAGGATCTGGCGCGCGCGGTCGTCGCGGCAGTGCCGGCGGAGGCGCGACTCGCGCCGCGGACGTCGTCGCTCGGCGACCTCGCGGCGCTCCTGGCCTCCGTGGACGCCTTCGTGGGCGCCGACTCCGCGCCGCTCCACCTCGCGGGTCTCGTCGGGACGCCGTCGGTCGGCCTCTTCGGCCCGAAGGACCCGGTCGTCTACGGCCCCGCGACGGGGCGCGTCGAGCTTCTCGTCGAGGACCTCCCGTGCCGCCCCTGCGGGCTGCGGAGGTGCCTCTGGACGTCGGGCCCGGAGGAGCCGTCGCCCTGCATGGACCGCCTCGCGCCGGCGCGCGTCGCCGAGGCGGTTGCGCGGGTCATGCGGCAGCGCCCGTAGAGGGCCGTCGCGGCGTGTTCGCGCGCTCGATTCACCACGAAGACACGAACGCCACGAAGGGGCACGAAGAGGACATGGCCTTCGGCCCCCCTCCACGGGCACCTCGGACGCCGCGCAGGGAATTACCCCTTCGTGCCCCTTCGTGGCGTTCGTGTCTTCGTGGTGAACCGAGCCGGGATCCCCGCCGTTTCCGCCCCCCGGCACCGCCGATGGAAGTGGAGTTTCCCCGCCCGTCGCGGTACCATACCCCGTTCTCAGGACGCGGCCTCGCATGACGCTCACCGCTGTCATCCCTGCCCGCTATGGCTCGGTACGCCTTCCCGCGAAGCCTCTCCTCCGCGAGACGGGGAAATACCTCGTCCAGCACGTCTGGGAGCAGGTCCGCCGCGCCAGGGGAGTCGACCGCGTCGTCGTCGCCACCGACGACGAGCGGATCCGCTCCGCCGTCGCCTCCTTCGGCGGCGAGGTCGTCATGACCTCCCCCGACTGCCCCAGCGGGACGGACCGGGTCGCCGAGGTCGCCTCGAAGGCCCCCGGCGACGTGTTCCTCAACGTCCAGGGGGACGAGCCCGAGATCGACCCCGCCCACGTCGAGACGCTCGCGCGGACGATGTCCGATCCGGGCGTGCGGATGGGAACCCTCGCCTGCCGCTTCGCGTCGCTCGAGGACCTCCCCTCGCCGACCCGCGTGAAGGTCGTCCTCGACCAGGAGGGCGACGCCCTCTACTTCTCCCGCGCGCCGATCCCCTGCTTCCGCGACGGCGCGCGCCCCGAGGACGCGCGGACCTACCTGCTGCACCTCGGGCTCTACGGCTACCGGCGCGACCTGCTCGCCGAGTACGCCGCGTGGCGGCCGACGCCGCTCGAGCAGGCCGAAAAGCTCGAACAGCTCCGCGCCCTGGAGCACGGCGTCCGCATCCGCGTAGGGATCGTGGACCGGCCGAGCGCGGGCGTCGACACGATGGAGGACTACCGGCGCTTCGTCGAGCGCTGGCGTTCCAGATAGGGGACCATGGCCAAGCACATCTTCGTCACCGGAGGCGTCGTTTCCTCCCTCGGAAAAGGCCTGACCGCCGGCTCGATCGGCCTGCTGCTCGAGAGCCGTGGCGTCCGCGTCGGCATGCAGAAGATGGACCCTTACATCAATGTCGATCCCGGCACGATGAGCCCGTACGAGCACGGCGAGGTCTACGTCACGGAGGACGGCGCGGAGACCGACCTCGACCTCGGGCACTACGAGCGCTTTACGAACGCGCGGATCCGCAAGAACAGCAACTACACCACGGGGCGGATCTACGGCTCGGTGATCGAGAAGGAGCGCCAGGGGAAGTACCTCGGCAAGACGGTCCAGGTCGTTCCCCACATCACGAACGAGATCCGCGACGCGATCCGCGGCGCCGCGGAGGGGGTCGACGTCCTCATCACGGAGATCGGCGGGACGGTCGGGGACATCGAGGGGCTGCCGTTCCTCGAGGCGATCCGCGAGCTTGCGCTCGAGGCGGGCCGCGAGAACGTCCTGTTCGTCCACCTGACGCTGCTCCCGTACCTCCATGCGAGCGGCGAGATCAAGACGAAGCCGACGCAGCACGGCGTCAGCAAGCTGCGCGAGATCGGCATCCTGCCGGACTTCCTGATCTGCCGGACCGAGAAGCCGCTGGAGGAGGACCTGCGCGCGAAGATCTCCCTCTTCTGCAACGTCCCGCGCGAGTCGGTGATCGAGGAGAAGGACGTCGACACGACGATCTACGAGGTCCCCCTCGTGCTCCAGGCGCAGAAGCTCGACGACCTGATCGTCAGGAGGCTCGGGCTCACGGCGGGCCCCGCGAACCTCGAGAAGTGGAAGGCGATGGTCGAGGTCCTCCGCCACCCGCGCGCGACGGTCGAGATCGCCGTCGTCGGGAAGTACATCGAGCACGGCGACGCGTACAAGAGCGTCTTCGAGGCGATGACGCATGGCGGCGTGGCGAACCAGGCGAAGGTCCACCTGCACAAGGTCAACGCCGAGGACGTGGAGGAGAAGGGGGCGGAGACGTTCCTCCGCGGCGCACAGGGGGTGCTCGTCCCCGGCGGGTTCGGCATCCGCGGGACGGAGGGGAAGGTGGAGGCGATCCAGTGGGCGCGGACGAACCGCGTGCCGTTCCTGGGGCTCTGCCTCGGCATGCAGTGCGCGACGATCGAGTTCGCGCGGAACGTGCTGGGCCTGAAGGGGGCGAACAGCTCGGAGTTCGACCCGGAGACGCCGCATCCCGTGATCGACCTGATGGAGGGGCAGCGCGGCGTGGCCCGGAAGGGCGGGACGATGCGGCTCGGCGCCTATCCCTGCCGCATCAAGCCGGGGACGCGGGCGCACGCCGCGTACGGCAAGGAGGCCGTCACGGAGCGCCACCGCCACCGCTTCGAATTCAACAACAAGTACAGGGACGAGTTTGCCCGGCGCGGGTTCGTCTTCTCGGGGATCTACCCCGAGGCCGACCTCGTGGAGATCGTCGAGCTGGCGGACCACCCGTGGTTCGTGGCCACGCAGTTCCACCCGGAGTTCCAGTCGAAGCCGACGGACGCCCACCCGCTCTTCCGCGCCTTCGCGGCGGCGGCGCTGGCGTATCGTTCGAGCTGATGGAGAGGCTCGCGTAAGCGAGCCGTGGATCGGCGCGCGTAAGCGCGCCAGGGAGTGACGCCCGTGAGGGCGTCGACGCAGGAGCAGGACATGGCCGATGAGATCAAAAAGAAGGTCGACGAGGACTGGAAGCGCCGCGCCGACGAGGAGAAGTCGAAGACCGCGAAGACCGCCGAACCCGAGCAGGCGAAGCGGGTCTACCCCGACGCCTCGATCCAGAACATCGTCGCCTGGATCGCCGCGCAGGCCCTCGTCTGCCTCGGCGAGGCGGAAAACCCGCTTTCGAAGAAAAAGGAGGCGGACCTCGGGCAGGCCCGCTACCTCGTCGACACGCTGATGGTCCTCAAGCAGAAGACGAAGGGGAACCTCACGCCGGACGAGTCGCGGCAGATCGAGGCGATCCTCTACGACATGCAGATGGCGTTCGTGCGGGCGGCGGAGAAACCGAAGGGGTAGGGAGGGGCGATGCAGGACCTGAAGGCAGTCGTCAAGCGGATCGACCAGCTTCCGACGCTTCCGGCGATCGCGACGCGCATCATGGCGATCGTCGAGGACCCGGACAGCTCGGCGAAGGACCTGGAGCGGATCATCTCGAACGACGTCTCCCTCGCGAGCCGCATCCTGCGTCTCGTGAACTCCGCCTACTTCGGCGTGAGCCGGCGCGTGACCGACCTTCGCCAGGCGGTGGCGATGGCGGGGTTTGCGCTGGTGAAGAGCGTCGCGATGGGGATCTCGATCTTCGACGCGCTCGGCTTCGGCACGGAGCTCCGGAAGTACCGGCGCGAGGCGTTCTGGAAGCACTGCGTCGCGGTCGGCGGCGTCGCGCGGTTCCTCGCGCGCGAGCGGCGCGACCCGGACCCCGAGGGGGCCTTCACGGTCGGGCTCCTCCACGACCTCGGCAAGCTCGTCCTCGACCGCTACGCGAACTTCGAGTTCCAGCGGATCCTGGCGACGACGGAGATCGACAAGCTCTCCTTCCGCGACGCGGAGAAGAAGGTCCTCGGCGACGTCGGCCACGCGGAGGTCGGCGGCTGGCTGCTGGAGCAGTGGAGGTTCCCTCCCGAGATCGCGGTGCCGGTCGCGAACCACCACACCTACGCGCGCGCGAAAGAGCACCGGCGCCTGGCGCTCGTCTGCACGTGCGCCGACGCGATCGTGATCGAGCGCGGGATCGGCTATGGCGGGAGCGGGACGGCGCCGACGCTGCCCGAGGGGGCGTGGGAGGAGCTCTGCGTGAAGAAGGAGACGGTGGCTCCGTTCCTGGATGCGGTCGAGAAGGACAGCACGCTGATGGAGCTGTTTGGGCCGGGATAATGTGCAAGTTTCAATGCGCAATGGGCATGTAAGTCATAAGGTACCAAGCCTCAACGCAAGTCTGAACGACCGATCGATGTCGGGCGCCTTGCATCTTGCGACCTTCTTTGGGCCTTGGAGCCTTCGACCTTACATGCCCATTGCATATTGAAACTTGCATATTCTCACCCTCCCCGTTTCCGGCATGACCTGCGCGTCCTGCGCCCAACGGATTCAATCCGCCCTCTCTCGCGTCCCCGGCGTCTCCTCCGCCAACGTCAACTTCGCCACCTCACGCGCCACCGTCTCCCCTGACCTTTCGCTCGCCGAGCTCGTGGCCTGCGTCCGCTCCCTCGGGTACGACGTCGTCACGGACAAGGCTTCCTTCGTCGTCGAGGGGGACGCCGCGGCCGCCCTCGGCGGCCGTCCCGGCGTCGTGTCCGTGCGCGCGAGCGAGGGCCGCGTCGAGGTCGAGTTCGTCTCCACCGTCACCTCGGTCGGCGAGATTCGTCGCACGCTCGCGGCGGCGGGGGTCCGCGTCGCCTCGGTCGCCCCTCGCGCGAAGGCGGAGGAGGAGGCCGCGCCCGCGCGCCTCCTTGCCCTCGGCGTCCTTGCGATCGCGTACGGCCTCGTCGCGATGGCGCTCGGCATGGGAGGACGCTCGACCCAGCTCCTCCTCCTCGCGCTTGCGACGCCCGTCCAGGTCGTGTGCGGCGCGACCTTCTACGCCCGTGCCTGGAAGGCGCTCCGCCACGGCTTCGCCGAGATGAACGTCCTCGTCGCCGTCGGCACCACCGCGTCGTTCGCCTACAGCGCAGCCATCGCGCTCTTCCCGGCGATCGCCACCGGCACCCTCGTGGGCGCGGCGACGTACTTCGACTCGGGCGCCATGGTCCTCGGCTTCCTCCTCGTCGGCCGATTCCTCGAGGCGCGGGCGCGACACAGTACGGGCGAGGCCGTCCGCGCGCTCCTCTCCCTCCGTCCCGACACGGCCCGCGTCGTGCGCGAGGGACGCGAGGAGGAGGTCCCGCTCGACGAGGTCCGCCTCGGAGACCTCGTCCGCGTCCGTCCCGGCGATCGGATCGCCGTCGACGGCGCGGTCACGGAGGGGGCCTCCGACGTCGACGAGTCTATGATGACTGGGGAGAGCGTGCCGATCGCGAAGGGGCCCGGCGGGCGCGTCATTGGCGGGACCATGAACGGCCACGGGACGCTCCTCTTCGAGGCGACCGCGGTCGGCGAGGAGACCGCCCTCGCGCGGATCGTGCGCCTCGTCGAGGAGGCGCAGGGGTCGAAGGCGCCGGTGCAGCGGCTGGCCGACCGCGTCGCGGGGGTGTTCGTCCCGAGCGTGATTGCTCTCGCCGTGCTGACGCTTGCGGGGTGGTGGGCGTTCGGGCCGGACCCGAGGCTGACGAACGCGCTGATGAACGCCGTGGCCGTCCTCATCGTCGCGTGCCCCTGCGCCCTGGGCCTGGCGACGCCGACGGCGATCGTCGTCGGGACGGGGAGGGGGGCGAGGGCAGGGATCCTGTTCCGTTCGGCGGAGGCGATCGAGCTGTCGGAACGCGTGACCGACGTCGTCTTCGACAAGACGGGGACGCTGACGGAGGGGAAGGCGGCGGTCAAGGAGGTTCGCGGGTTCGGCACGGCCGTGGAACAGGTGCTGCGGATGGCTGCGGCCGTCGAGGCGACGAGCGAGCATCCGTACGGCCGGGCGATCGTCGCAGAGGCGGCGCTTCGGGGCATCGCAGTGCCGCCCATCGAGGGGTTCGGCTCGATGCCGGGGTCGGGTGTGACCGGCTTCGTGGACGAGACGGAGGTGTCCGTCGAGAGCGAGGGGGCGGCGCGGGACGACGGGGCGCTCCACGCGGAGGCGGAGACGTGGGCGCGCGAGGCGGCCTCGCGGGGGGAGACGCCGCTCCTGGTGGTCGCGGGGCGCCGCGCGGTCGGGGGGATCGCGGTCGCGGACCGCGCGAAGGGGACCTCGGCAGAGGCGGTCCGGCGCCTGCGGGCGCTTGGCGTGCGCGTCTGGATGCTCACGGGGGACCATGCGCGGGTGGCGGAGGCGATCGCGCGGGAGGTCGGGATCACGGACGTGATGGCCGAGGTGGCGCCGCACGAGAAGGCGGCGCGGGTGCGCGAGCTGGCGGCGCGCGGCGTCGTGGCGATGGTGGGGGACGGGGTGAACGACGCGCCGGCGCTCGCGGCCTCGCAGGTCCCGATTGCGATTGGGACGGGGAGCGACGTGGCGAAGGAGGCGAGCCTGGTGACGCTGGTGGGGGGGGACCCGCTCGGCGTTCCTCGGGCGATCGCGCTCGGGCGTCGGACGGGGCAGGTGCTTCGGCAGAACCTGTTCTGGGCGTTCTTCTACAACCTGCTGATGATCCCTCTCGCGATGGGTGTGCTCTACCCGGTGTGCCGTCCCGGCGGGCTCTGTGGCCCGATCGGCCACTTCCACGGGTTTCTGGACCCGATGGTGGCGGGGGCGGCGATGGCGATGAGCTCGATCACGGTCGTCATGAACTCGCTGCGGCTGCGGCGCGTGCCGCTGTAGGTTACCATGGAGTCGCGCCCGCAAGGGCGCGTTGGACTGACGCCCGCGAGGGCGTCCGTCGTCTGGCTGAACCAGGAGGCACGGGGATGGGTGCGGAACTTCTCGTCCACCAGCTCAAGCTGGGCGACATGGACAACTTCGTCTACCTGATCGGCGACCCCGAATCGCGCGAGGCGGCGGTCATCGACCCCGCGTGGGACGTGGAGGCGATCCTCGCGGCGGCGGCACGCGACTCGCTGCGGATCACATCCCTCCTCGTGACGCACTACCACCACGACCACACGAACGGCATCCGTCCGCTCATGGAGAAAGTCCGTGCGCGGGTCTACGTGAACCGCGGCGACACGCCGCACCTGAAGCTCTCGAAGACCGACACGGTGGTCGTGGGGGCGCGTCACGAGCTGCGTCTTGGGGAGCGGGTGATCCGCTTCCTCGACACGCCCGGCCACACGGCGGGGTCTCAGTGCTTCCTTGCGGAGGGGAACCTCTTCACGGGCGACACGCTCTTCATCGGCGCCTGCGGCCGGGTCGACTTCGGCGAGTGCAGCGCGAAGCAGATGCTTCATTCGCTGCGGGAAGTGCTGCTGCCGCTTCCGGACGACCTCCTCGTCTGGCCCGGCCACGACTACGACGACGTCCCCTGCGCTCGCTTCGGCGAGGTGAAGCGTCGGAACCGCGCGCTCTCGATCACGGACGAGGAGGTCTTCCGCCGCTACGTCACCGGCGCCCGCTGGCCCAACGAGGAGTGATTCCCATGCGCACCTTACGTGACGGAAGTCGCTGCGCCAGCGAGAGTTCTTCGCGAAATGCGGTGGAACTCGTCCGCGACGCGGGGGAAGTCGTCCATGACGCAGGGGATCATGCGGGTTGCGATGGGAATCGGGCGCGTAGCGATAGGGATCGGGCGCATAGCGATAGGGATCATGCGCGTAGCGATGGGGATCAGGCGCGCGACGATAGGGATCAGGCGCGAAACGATAGTTTCGTTCAGTTCGCACTTCAACCGCACACCTCAAACCGTCATATCGGGCGTCATATTGCTTCGCAGAGTCGTGTCAGCGGCACCGCGTCGACCGCTCATCTCTCGCACGGAACGCCCTGGAGTCGGGGGTAGGAGTCGCTAGACTGAAAGACCCGAGGCATTCGCCTTGGGTCGTTTCACCGCGACGACGACCCGCGGGGACCCACTTCTACTATGGGTACCGGCATCGACGAGAGGAGCGAGGCATGAGACGCTGCGAGGACCCAGTCCCGCCAGGAGCCCGGAGGCGTCTCGACCCCCAGGATCTGCAGCGGCGACTTCCCGCGACGTTTCCCGGTGGTGAACGGCGTCGCGTTGTGCGCCAGCGCCAGAAGGGCCAGGAAGTCTGATCCCAGATGCTTCAAGACCTGCTGTGCAACACGCAGGCGACTGTTGATGCACTCCGCCCAACTGGAGCTGCGGAAGGGCTGCTCGATCTCCTCCTGGATCCTCGTGCGAGTGGAACCAGTCGCCCTGCAACAGGAGCCCCAGGGCATTCCCAGCCGCCAGGATCGCGGGCGCCTGGTCGCTTGCGATCTCCTTCAGGTTCGGGAAGCGTCCGAGCACCTCCTGCCACGTCTTCGTCGTGCGGTCCGGGCCACGCTGGAAGAAGGGGACTGCCAGCGAGCGCGGCTCGACGCCGACGAGGATCGGGGTCTTGCTCGCGAAGAGCTCGTCCACACGCCTCCCGAGGGCGTCCCGGGCTGTGAGGTTCCATGGCGTCCAGGACGCGCTGGCGGACCTCCCAGACCTCCGAGTGGCCCAGGCCGTAGCGGCCCTCGAGGAACTTGCCCCGACCGTAGCGGGAGGGGCCCATGAGGTTGACGACCACCTCGGTCTTCCAAGGAATCGGCTGACAGAAGAACACGGCCGCGCCTCCACTCCCGGCATCCATGAACACCGGGATGGTAGCGCGGTCGTCTTATTGCCGGAAGCTTCTCGTTCCGCGATTCCGCGATGGGGGGGGCCTCGGCTGCCTCTCCCTCCTAGAGGACGCCTCTGGCATCATTCTTGCGGCCGAGACGAACACTCACCGAACACGACAGAGGATCGTTCGGAGGTTTCCGGCTCCCGATTCACCCCGCTTGCGGTGATGCCGGATTGGGTTCGCCTCGTTCATGCTGGGATCCGCCACGCCGGGCCTGTCGCTGCTACAGCTCGATCAGCTCGCGGTGATAGTGGCTGAGGTCGAGCTCCTCGCGCTCGGGGTCCAGGCGGATGCCGAAGTCCTGCATCGCGTTGGCACCGAAGAGGAGGTCGATGGGACGCCCGCCGCCGTCGTCGCCAATCTCGGGGAGGACGTAGGCGCTGAGCATGACCGTCTTCCCCCTGATCGACCCCTGCAACACGCACAACTTGCGCGACAGGTGCTTGTGCCCGCCGAGCGCGGTACGAAAGGGGCGATCCAAGGACACCAGCTTCCCCGAAGAGCTCGCACCCTCGCGGACGTAGCTGCGCGACCCCGAGTCGAAGATCGTGTACAGCCGATCGGCCCCGACCTTTAGCAAGTCGAAAATGCGCCCCATGGTACGACTCTCCTTCGTGCCGGGATCGTAGCCTGGCCGGCGGGAATCGACAAGCCGTGCGACCGACCTCTCCGCCCCTTGGCGGACCTGGCGTCTTGGCGGTAGAACGAACCGCTGCAAGCGCCGGCCTTTTCTACTCGACCGTGACGCTCTTCGCGAGGTTCCTCGGCATGTCGACGTCGCAGCCGCGCGCGACGGCCATGTGATAGGCCAGGAGCTGCAGCGGCACCACTGTCAGGATCGGCGAGAACATCTCCTCCGCCGCGGGCACCTCGATCACCATCTCCGCGAGCGCCCCGATCCGCGCGTCCCCCTCCGTCGCAATCGCGATCACCAGCCCGTGCCGCGCCCGGATCTCCTGGATGTTCGACAGCATCTTGTCGTACACCCTCCCCGCGACCGCGATCGCCACCGTCGGGAAGGTGCTTTCCACCAGCGCGATCGGCCCGTGCTTCATCTCCCCCGCGCCGTATCCCTCCGCGTGAATGTAGCTGATCTCCTTCAGCTTCAGCGCCCCCTCGTACGCGTTCGGGTAGTTGTACCTCCGCCCGATGTACATGAAGTTGAACGCCGTCCGGAACCGCTGCACCACCTTCCGCACCAGCGCGTCCGTCTCCAGAACCTTCGTCAGCTTCCCGGGCAGCGCCTGCGCCTCCGCCAGGAGCTTCGCGATCTGCCCCGCCGGCGCCGTTCCCCTCAGCGCCGCAAGGTGGATCGCGAAGAGCGACATCGCGGCCATCTGCGTCGTGTACGCCTTCGTCGAGGCCACCCCGATCTCCGGCCCCGCGTGCGTGTAGATCACCCCGTGGCTCGCCCGCGGAATGCTGCTCCCCACCACGTTGCACACCGTGAGCACCGTCGCCCCC
>Ga0209514_10009730_pt1 | contig 10516 bp, 7 predicted proteins | sample Subgrocontami58m_FD_187452 | JGI IMG/M metagenome (GOLD analysis project Ga0209514, IMG submission 187452) | Subsurface groundwater microbial communities from S. Glens Falls, New York, USA - GMW37 contaminated, 5.8 m (SPAdes) (version 3) | ecosystem: Environmental > Aquatic > Deep subsurface >...
GTGGGCGAGGCGATCGCGGTCGTGATCGCGGAGAACAGATACCTGGCGGAAGATGCCGCCGAGCAGGTGGAGGCGGACCTCGAGCCGCTTGCGCCGGTTACAGGCATCGACGCGGCGCTCGACGAGAGTGCGCCCAGAGTGCACGATGCGCTGAAGAGCAACGTCGTCGCAAAGTTTCGCTTCAGGAAAGGCGACTTCGACGCGGCACTGGCGGCCGGTGCGCGAACAATCAAGCATCAGTTCTACAACCATCGGTACCTCGCCATGCCGATGGAGTGCCGCGGCGTCGCCGCCCGATACGATGCGCGATCCGATTCGATGACGGTCTGGTCAGCGACGCAGGTCGTTCACTGGGTGCGGCGCGAGGTGGCGGCGCGGCTCGGGCTGCCCGAAGCCCGCGTGCGCTGCGTCGCCCCGGATGTCGGGGGCGGGTTCGGCGTCAAAGGCCATGTCTATCCCGAGGACGTCCTGGTTGCGTATCTCGCCCGCCGTCTGGAGCGGCCGGTCAAGTGGGTCGAGGATCGCCTGGAGCACATCCTCAACTCGACGCATGCCCGCGACGATCGGCACGACGCCGAAATCGCGTTCGACTCCGACGGGCGGATTCTCGCGCTGCGGGACCACTTCGTGAAGGATTCCGGGGCCTATACGCCGGTTGGCATCGGGGCGCCCTCCAATACCTGCGCGCATCTGCTGGGGCCCTATCACGTTCCGAATTACGAGGCCGCGGTGACCGTCGTCGTGACGAACAAGACGCCGAATGCACCGTATCGAGGCTCGGGGCGGCCGGAGGGCGTCTTCGTGATGGAACGCCTGATGGACCTCGTCGCGCGCGAACTCGATATGGACCCCGTCGAATTGCGGCTGCGGAACATGATCCCTGCCGACAAGATGCCGTACAGCGTCGGGATTCCGTATCGGGACGGCATCCCGGTCGTCTACGACAGCGGCGACTATCCGGCGGCGATGCACAAGGCGATCGATGCGCTGGGCGGCTTGAAGAAGATACGGGACGAGCAGAATGAGGCCCGGCGCCAGGGCCGCTTCGTCGGCCTCGGCGTGGGCGCGTATGTCGAGGGAACCGGAGCCGGACCGTTCGAGGGGGCTACGGTACGCATCGATCCCTGCGGTTCGATTTTCGTGGCGACGGGTGCCTGCGATCAGGGCCAGGGCCAGAAGACCGTCTTTGCCCAGATTGCGGCCGATGAATGGGGAGTGACCCCGGACAAGGTCACGGTGTGCGTCTCGGACACCGCCGGAATCGCGCTGGGCTACGGCACGATTGCGAGCCGAAGCGCCGTCAATTCCTCGTCTGCGATCCGACAGGCGAGCGTCGTGCTTCGCAAGAAGGTCTTCTCCATCGCCGGGAACCTTCTGGAATGCGCAGACAAGGATCTCGAGCTTCGCGATGGGAGGGTTTTCGTGAAGGGCATCCCGAAGATGTCGGTCAGCCTGAGCGACATCGCCGCGGCGGCGCGGCCCGGCTGGGATCATGGACGTCCTGACGGGGTATCGGCGGGCCTGGAGGTTACCGAGTATTACGAGCCGCCCACCGTCACCTGGGCCTACGCAGTGCACGCCGCCATCGTGGAGATTGACCGTGAGACCGGAGCGCCGATGGTCCGGCAATACGTCGTCGTGCACGATTCGGGAATCCTCATCAATCCCGCGCTCGCGGAAGGCCAGGTGCTCGGGGGTGTCTGCCAGGGTCTGGGCGGGGCCTTGCTCGAGGAGGTCGTCTACGGCGAGGACGGCCAGATTCTGATCGGGTCTCTGATGGATTACCTGATCCCGACAGCCTCGGATATGCCGCCGACGCAAGTCGCGCATCTGGAGTCGCCGTCGCCCCTGAACGAGCTGGGCGTAAAGGGCCTGGGCGAGGGAGGAGCCATCGCGCCGCCGGTGGTCATTGCCAACGCGGTCTGTGACGCTCTTCGTCCTGCCCGCTTCGAGGTGTTTTCAACCCCATTGCGGCGATCCGAAATACTGAGGGCCATGGACAGTCTGCGAAAGCCATGATCCTCGGGCGTCGTGCCGCGCATGCGGCGCGACGCCCGCAATCATCCAGACCAGCGAGAGTGCACATGAACAAAGTCGCCCGACATCCGCGGCACCCGGCAGTGGCGAATATGAGTCTCGAGGAGATTGGGCGGCGCTACGTGGCGCGGTTCGCCGACCGAAAGCCCGACTGGAATGCATTCGCCGACGCGAAGATTCCCGGCTACCGCCGGGCGCAGCACCGGTTCATCGGGAACACCAGCGGGAAGCCCGACATGAACGTCATTCCGGTCGGCGCGTTCACCTTGACCATCATGTACGTGCAGCCGGGCGAAGGAAACGCGCCCCACACGCACGAGGTCGAGGAAGTCTTCTTCATCCTGCGCGGAAACCTGACGGTGTTCATCGAGGAGGAGGACGGCCGGCATCTCGAGATCAATCTCGGGCCCTGGGACTGCATTTCCTGTCCGGCCGGCGTCATTCACGGCTATCGCAATGACGGTGTCGAGCCTGTCTTTCTGCAGGTCATGGTCGGCAAGCCCAATCCGGAGTTCATGGGGTTTGCCGATCCGGAGCTTTTCGCCCAGAAGGATCGCCACACGCGCGAATAGACGGATTTGCTGGCTGCACGACCCCGTCGTGAGCCGTTAGGTAACCAGCGTCGATGAACAGAAAGGGAATCTGGTTTGCGGGCGAGGAGCGGGCCGGGCGCGGGCAGCCGCTGGAGGTCCGTATCCCCTTTACCGATACGCTCCTCGCGACGGTAGATACCGCTTCGGTCGAGGATGTTTCGGAGGCGGTCGAAGCGGCATATGCCTGCTTCAAGACCACGACGCGTCTTCTCCCGGTTCACAGGAGGGCCGGAATACTCCTCAGGGCTGCCGAGCTGCTCGCCGAGCGCGCGGAAGACCTCGCCGTGACGCTCGCGCGAGAAAGCGGAAAGCCCATTTCCCTTTGCCGGGTCGAGGCGCGGCGGGGCGCGGAGATTCTTCATCTGGCAGCGGAGTCGGCGCGATTCGTGACCGGCGAGGTCGTGCCCATGGATGCGCTCGCCGGCGGCGACGGGCGTGTCGGTCTGGCCATGCGAATTCCGTTCGGGGTGGTCGCCGCGCTGAGTCCGTTCAACGCCCCGATCAACCTCTCGCTGCAAAAGCTCGCGCCGGCCCTGGCGGCCGGATGCACGGTGGTGTTGAAGCCTGCCGAGCAGACACCGCTTACCGTCCTGAAGCTTGGGCAGATCTTCTCGGATGCGGGCTTGCCCAGGGGCGCCCTCAGCATCCTGCCCGGTCGGGCCGACACGGGCCAGGCCCTGGTCTCGCATCCCAGGGTGGCACTGGTGAGCTTCACCGGCAGCTCCGCCGTCGCCGAGAAGATCCAGGCCTCGGTGGGCATCAAGAAGGTCATCTACGAACTTGGGTCGAATTCGCCGAACATCGTCTGCGTCGACGCGGATCTGGATCTCGCGGCGCGATCGCTGGTCCAGGCGGCGTTCAATTCCTCGGGGCAGATCTGTGTGTCTGCCCAGCGGATCTACGTCCAGTCGAAGGTGTACGACGGCTTCCTGGACCGGTTCCTGCCGCTGGTCGACACGCTGAAGATCGGCGATCCGATGGACGAGACCGTTTCCCTGGGATCGCTGATCAATCCCGCCGCATTGGCGAGAATCGAGTCCTGGGTCGTCGAGGCGGTCCGTGAGGGCGCCAGGATTCTGAAGGGAGGGCGCCGGCACGAAGGCGGTCGCAACTACATGCCCACGGTTGTCGCGGACGTCACCCCCGCGATGAAGATCCAGTGCCAGGAGATCTTCGGGCCGGTGGTCACCGTGAGCCGCTTCGAGACGGACGAGGAGGCGATCCGGCTTGCGAACGACTCGGCATACGGTCTTCGCGCCGGCGTCTTTACACGGGATCTCAAGCGGGCATTCCTGTATGCGCGCGACCTGGAGGTCGGTGGCATGAGCATCAACGACAGCTCCAGATTCCGGCTGGACAACGCGCCATCCGCGGGCGTGAAACGCAGCGGGCTGGGGCGGGAGGGGGGGCGATACGCCTACGAGGAATACACCTATCTTAAATTCGTCGGGCTGAATCTGGCGTAACGGAAGCGCCCGTGGATCAGGCTGGAGAACCCTCACGCGACCTCGACGGGCCCCTGTGCGTGCAGACCGCGCGCGGCTCGCGGGTCGCCGTTTCGTCGGGCCATGATATGGCGAGCGCCGAGGCGATCCGCGTTCTGCGGGACGGCGGCAACATCGTCGATGCAGTCATAGCGGGCGCCGCGGTTCTGTCGGTCGTCCTGCCCTATGCCTCCGGCATCGGGGGAGATATGTATCTCCTCTATTACGATTCGAAGTCGGGCAGGATGCACGGCTTGAACGGGACCGGCGCGGCTCCCTCGGGAGCGGTTCCGGCCCGGTTTGCCGACGGAATGCCTCAATCCGGCATACGCTCGGCGAGCGTTCCGGGGGTTGTCGCCGCCTGGGAGGATGCGCTCGACCGGTTCGGCACGCGCACATTGCGCGATCTCCTGCAACCCGCCATTGGCTACGCGCGCGAAGGCTTTCCGGTTCACAGGGGCTTAATCGAGAACGTGCTCGAGAAGCAGTCCCTCATCTCCAGGAACGAAGAAGCAGCCCGGCTATTCCTGCCGGGAGGGCGCGTGCCCGAGCTTGGGCACACGGTCGTTCAGTCGGACCTGGCGCGGTCGCTGGCGCGCATTGCGGAGGGCGGGGCGAGGGAATTCTACGCAGGCGCGCTCGCGGAGAACATGCTGCGGCGTATCGAGGCATTGGGCGGGTTGTTCTCTTCCGAGGACCTGGCGCGGCACCGGACACTGTGGCAGGAGCCGATACACGCACGAATCTACGGGCATGAAATCTTTACGATGCCGCCGAACTCTCTTGGGCTGGGGCTGCTGCTGCAACTGCTCGCTTTTCAGGCGGCCGACGCCGGCGCCGCCGACTCCAGCGACGTGTCGTTCTGGCAGCGGACGATCGCGGCGTGGCGGCGGGCCCATCACGCGTCCGACGGCCTCATCGGGGACCCGAGGGATTCGGTGGCTCTCGCCGAAGCGCTCCTGGAGAAGACAGCGTCCGACCCGTCTTCGATCGCGCTTCCCGGGCCGGGGCCCGGCGCGCTCCCCGCATCGGGCGATACCTCCAATCTGGTGATCATCGACTCCGGCGGAAGCGCCGTCTCCCTGGTGCAGAGCGTCTCGGGACCGTTTGCGTCGGGCATCGTTCTCGAGGGAACCGGCGTTCTGCTGAACAACCGCATGCGCGGCTTCAATACCCGCGAGGGGAGCGTCAACTGCGTTGCGCCCGGCCGCCGACCCGCGCATACGCTCGTTCCGGCAATGATCGCCAGGGACGGCGAGGTGGTGATGTCCATCGGAACGCCGGGTGCGGCGGGCCAGACGATTACATTGGCGCAAGTCCTGGTGCGCATGCTGGCCCGCGGGCAAAGCGTCGGCGAGGCGATTGCGGCGCCGCGGTGGTCCATTGCGCCTTCGGGACGGATCATCGTGGAAAGGACAGCGCCGCCATCGGTGATCAGCGAGTTGCGCCGCAGCGAACCCGATCTCGAACTCCTGGATGTCCGGAACGTGCGCTTCGGATCGGTGAAGGCGGTCTGGCGAGACGGTTCCTCGGTCCGCGCGGTCGCCGACTACCGCAGGGTCGCCGCGGCGCGCGCATGGTAGGCATGCCGGGCCTGTTTCACTCCAAGAGGGGAGAGCGATGAACGAAGTCGTCAGGCGCGTGGTCACCGGTCATGACCGCGACGGAAAGGCAATCGTGATCTCGGATGGGCCGGCGCCGTCCGTGCACACCTCCGAGCTGCGCCCCGGCCACAGGTCCACCGACATATGGCGCACGGGCAATACGCCGGCCGCGATCGATTTCGCGGCGGCCGACCCGACGCTGGGACCGCGCCGCCAGCTCCCTCCGGCCAACGGGACGGTTGTGCGGATCAGCCAGATTCCACCCGATTCCGAGTCTGTTGGACGCATCGATCAGGAAACGGCGAAGAAAGTATTCGCGTCGATGGGCAACGAGTCCGCGTCCACCTTCGCCGCCGGCGGCCGGCACCCGATGATGCATCGAACGGAGTCGATCGACTACGCGAGCGTGCTCGACGGCGAGGTCTTCTGGTGCTCGACGACTCGGAGACCCTGCTGCGGGCCGGCGATGTCGTTGTCCAGTGCGGGACCAACCACGCGTGGAGCAATCGATCTGACCGTCCGTGCCGGATGGCGTTCATATTGATCGATGGCGCCTACGAGCCCGAACTGAAGAAGAAGCTCACGGCGCCGTGACGCCATGCGGCGCTGCCGCCGGTCCCCGACAGGAACCCCGGGGGACTTCGCTGCTTGACAAGTCTGGCGCTTTGCCAAATACTGGCCCCCATTCCATTATTTAGACCATAACAGGGTGTCGTGGAGTTTGGGTTCACGAGTAGCACGCAGTCGGAGCGCAGGAATTGCCGTGAAGTGACGCCAGGAACTCGCCTCTGAAATCGTACTGTTGCGACTGCATTTCAAGGTAAGACAAGGATCACAAGTGTCAGACGAACGTCCACACCTCTTTTCGCCGCTGAAGATACGAGGGGTCAGGTTGAAGAACCGCATCGTTCTGGCGCCGCCCTGCCAGTTCTCCTCCAACGACGGTTACGTGGGCGACTGGCATCTCGTCCATCTGGGGAAATTCGCGGTCGGCGGGTTCGGAATCGTGATGACCGAAGCGGCGGCGATCGAGCCGCGCGGTCGCATCAGCCTGGGCGACATCGGCATCTGGTCGGATGAATTCATTCCGGGATTGAAGCGCATCACCGACTTCATCCGCTCGGAGAACGCGGTGCCCGCGATCCAGATCGTGCATGCCGGCCGCAAGGGCGCCAGGCGGCGGCCGTGGCATGGCGACGGGCCGCTGGGACCGGAGGATGCCGTCCGCGGCGAGGCGCCCTACGCGCTCGTCGGTCCGACCGCCGAGGCGATCAGCGAAAAACACGTCACTCCGGAAGAGCTGACGCCGGGCGAGATCGGCAGGATAGTGAGGCTCTTCGCCGATGCCGCGGCGCGCGCCGAGGCTGCGGGCTTCGAGGTGATCGAGATTCACGGCGGGCATGGCTACCTGATTTCGAGCTTCCTGTCGCCCGGCATCAACAAGCGGACCGATGAATACGGCGGCGACCGCGCCAGGCGGATGCGGTTCGGCCTCGAAGTGGCCGCCGCGATTCGCGAGAAGTGGCCGCGCAAGCCGCTGTTCTTCAGGATCTACAGCGTCGACGGCGCGTCCGACGGGTGGAACATCGACGATTCCGTCGTGTTCGCGGGAGAATTGAAGAAGCGCGGCGTCGACATCGTCGACTGCTCCTCAGGCGGCATGCGCAGTTCCGGAACGAACGAGAACACGCACCGCGGCCCCGGCTATCAAGCCCCCTTTGCGAGCGAGGTGAGGAGCCGGGCCGGGATCGCCACGATGGCCGTCGGCCTGATCCTCGACGGACGGCAGGCGGACAGGATCGTGCGCGACGGGAAGGCCGATCTCATCGCGATCGGACGCCAGGCGATGTACGACCCGTTCTGGGCGCATCACGCCGCGCAGCACATCGAATCCGATCCCTCCTTCCGCGGCTGGGACGACCAGTCCGGATGGTGGCTCGAACGTCGCGCCCGCGGTCTCGCCCAGGTCGGTTTCCGGCCGGACGGCACGCCCGAGGATTCGGAACTTCCGACCGCCTTGTCGAAGTCCGCTTAACGGCGCCCCGCATTGTACGCATCCATTTGACGGTCCAAGCGAAGGAGCAAGCTCATGCAGATCCACTCGATACTTATTCGGACAACGGCCGCAGTTGCCGCGGCATTGGCGCTCGCGAGCAGTGCGCTCGCGCAGGACCGAGTTCCCATCAGCATCGCCGACTACTACACGATCAAGCACGTGATCTCGGTCGAAGGCGTGAGTTACTGGATGAAGCGCGCGACCGAACTTTCGCGCGGCAAGATCGAGTTCAAGTATTTTCCGGCCGAGCAGATGGCCAAGGCCAACAGCCTGCTGCAAGCGATCCGGACCGGCGTCGCCGATGGCGGCGCGGTCTGCGTCGCCTTCACTTCGGACAAGATGCCCCTCAGCAGCGTGACGATGCTGCCGGGTCTCACCCGTACGGCGCACGAGGGCAGCCTGGCCTATTGGAAGGCGGTGCAATCCGGCGTGCTGCGCGAGGAATTCAGTGCCAACGAACTGGTGCCGATGTTCGCCTTCATGTTCCCGTCCTACCAGTTCCTCTACGTCGGCAAGCCGCTGCACCGCGTCGAGGAATTCAAGGGCCGGAAATTGCGCACGCCCGGCAGCAGCATGAACCTCATGGTGCAGTCGCTCGGGTCCACGCCGGTCACCATTCCGCCCCCCGATGCGTATTTGGCGTTCGAGCGCAGGACCGTCGACGGCACCTTCCTGTCGCTGGTATCGATCAAGAGCTACAACCTGCAGGAAGTCGTGAAGTCGGTGAGCGTGAACGGTTCCTTCGGGAACTCCCCTTGCGTCTACGCAATGAATGCCAAGCGGTTCGCTGCGCTGCCGCAGGACGTCAAGGACACCCTGCGCCAGGCGGGCGAGGACACGGTCAAGCACATGGCGGGCGCTCTCGACGGCGAGGCTGACCAGGCCCGCACCGACCTGACGAAGGCCGGAGTCGAGCTCTACAGCTTCACCGACGCCGAACTCGCTGCGCTCAACAAGGCGCTCCTACCCGTCACCGACGACTGGATCAAGCGCATCGAGGCGCGCAAGCTCCCGGCGCGCCAGGCTCTGAAGGAATTCAACGCCGCCGTTTCAGCCGTGCGCTGAGCCGGACCGCAGGCGATGCTGAGCGTGCTGCGACGGATCGAGGACGGCTTCGCCATCGTGGCGGGCGCGATGATGGGTCTGATAATGGTCCTCGTCTCCGTCGACGCGCTCGGGCGTTACCTCTTCAACTCCCCGATCGAGATCCAGTTCGAGCTGACCCAGAACCACCTGCTCGTGATGGGGACCGTGCTGGCGTATTCCTGGGGAGTGCGCGAAGGCGCCCAGATGCGCGTGGAATTCATCGTGAATCGTCTGCCCGAATGGCTGCAGCGGCTGGTGGCGGCGACGAGCTCGGCTGCGGCCGGCCTCATCTTCGGGGCCGTCACCTATTACTCCGGCATCGACGTGATCGAGGCCTGGCGGAACAATGAAATGACGATGGGCGTGATCGACTGGCCGGTGGTCTACGCACGGATCTGGGTCCCGTTGGGGGCAGCCGTGCTCACGCTGCGCCTGCTCGCCATGACTGTCATGGCGCTCACTCCCTCGGTGCGTCCGGGGACGATCTACGGCGAAGGGCACTCGCCCGAGTCGCTGGCGGACTAGTCGGGCGCGGTGGCAGCCGTAAGGGAAAGATCATGCTAACAACCGCAGCGGTTCTCCTTCTTGTCGCGCTGCTTGCGCTTGGCGTGCCCATCGCCTTCTCGATGGCGATCGCCGGGACGGTCGGTCTGTTCTTTGGCGCCGGCGGGCAGCACGTCGCCGGCATCCTCGGCGAGGTCGTCTACGTCACGGTGTCGAACTACGTGCTTTTGACCATACCGATGTTCATCCTGATGTCGGAATTCCTGGCAATCAGCGGGGTCGCGCGCGATCTCGTCAACGCCAGCAATCTCTGGCTGGGCCGCCTGCACGGCGGACTGGCAATGGCCTGCATCACCGCCGGCGCCCTGCTCGCGGCTGTCGTCGGCAGCAGCTCGGCCTCGGCAGCGACCATGTCGCGCGCGGCGTTTCCCGATATGCGCCGCCTCGGCTACAAGGACTCGTTCTCGCTCGGCGTCATCTCGATCGCCGGGACGCTGGCCATCCTCATTCCCCCGAGCCTCGCGCTCATCATCTACGGCGTCCTGACCGAGGAATCGATCGGCAAACTCCTGATCGCCGGCATCATCCCGGGAATCCTCACCGCCTTCGGTTACATCGTCACCATCTTCATCATGGTTCGCCGCGACCCGTCGTTGGCGCCGCGGAGCAGCAGCTTCGATCTTGGCGCCGCGCTCACCGCGTCCCGCCCGATCTGGCCGGTCGTGCTGTTGATGCTGATCGTCATGGGCACGCTGTATTCCGGGGTCGCCACGCCGACCGAGGTCGGCGCGATCGGCGCCCTCGCGGCGATGCTCATCCCCGTGCTGCAGGGCAGATTGGGTGCGGCCGGAATCGTAACTGCCTTGCGCCGCACGGTGAGGACCACCGTGATGATCATGATGATCATCACCGGCGCGATGATCTTCGGCTATTTCATGGCCTTTGTCGGGCTGACGCAAGGCGTCATCACCGCTCTTTCGCAGAGCGCCTTGACGCCATGGACGATCATGCTGCTCGTGATCGCAATCTACCTGGTTCTGGGAATGTTCCTCGACCAGTTCGCCATCCTCGTGCTCACCATTCCGCTCACCTACGCGCTCATCACCAAGCTCGGATTCGACGGAATCTGGTTCGGGATCATCGTCACCAAGA
>Ga0209514_10009734_pt1 | contig 10510 bp, 12 predicted proteins | sample Subgrocontami58m_FD_187452 | JGI IMG/M metagenome (GOLD analysis project Ga0209514, IMG submission 187452) | Subsurface groundwater microbial communities from S. Glens Falls, New York, USA - GMW37 contaminated, 5.8 m (SPAdes) (version 3) | ecosystem: Environmental > Aquatic > Deep subsurface >...
GGAAGCGTGCCAGAGAGGTCGAATGGGCCGCACTCGAAATGCGGTATGGGGGAAACCCTATCGGAGGTTCGAATCCTCCCGCTTCCGCCAATTTTTAAGATTTTCTAGCATAGATATAATTCTCAAGTTTTCGCCACCACCAATCCCATCACTTCCTTAACTCCGTTTTTTCGTAAAACTTTTACCGCTTCTTTCGTCGTTGCGCCGGAAGTGTAAACGTCATCAACCAAAATAACTTTCTTACCTCTTAATAGATTAATTTCTTCTCCAACTCCGAAGCAGTTTTTGACATTCTCTTCTCTCTTTATTCCAGAAAAAGTTATTTGCGGTTCTGTGGCTTTTATTCTCTTTAATGCATTAGTCGCAACAGTTAGGTGAAGCTTCTTATTTATTTCTTCAGTTATAAGCTCAGCCTGGTTAAAACCACGTTTCCTATACTTTGAAGAATGAAGCGGGATTTGGACTAAAACCCATCCATCCAAGCTTAGGTTAATATCGGCAAGATATTTCAGAATCATCTCTCTCAAAGGGTTAACAGCTCCAGTTAGCCCATTATATTTAAGATGACGAATAAGCTCTTTAACTGTTTTGTCTTCATAAGAGGTAGCGGCTGCAAGTGAAAAGTTGATGTCAGAATTATTTGGATGAAACAGAACTTTATTCAAACCAACCTCCGCAAGGCACTTCTTACAAGCCATGTCAGGTTTTTCGCTTTCTTCAAGATAGTTTTGGCAATTCAAGCAAATGGGAGGAAAGAAGATGTCCAGGACGAAAGACCAAGTTTTTCTCAAGATGCCCATTTTAATATATAATATGAGTAATGTTAGGATTTTTGAAATCTTTCGGTTCACTTGTTGGCAAGAAGAGTTATCTTGGCGTGGATATCGGCACCACCTCCATTAAGATTGTTGAGCTCGCAGAAAGTGGTGGGAAGCCTACCCTGAAGAACTACGGAGCACTAGAATCATACGGCCACTTGGAGCGCATTAATAATGCAATCCAAACTTCAACCTTAAAAATGCTGGACAAAGAAACAGGCGAACTTATGAATCAACTGCTTAAAAGCCTGAAAATAAAAACAACTGACGTTGTAGCTTCTTTGCCGACTTTTTCCGCTTTCACTGCGCTTATAGATGTTCCTGTTATGTCTCAGAAGGAAACCGCGCAGGCGATGGAATATCAGGCTAAGGCTTTTGTTCCGTTGCCAATATCGGAAGTGAGTATTGATTGGCTTCCTGTTGGCGAGTATGAAGACGAGAAAGGAATCAAGCATCAGCAAATTTTTCTCGTTTCAGTGCCTAACGAACAAGTTAGAAAGTATCAGAGAATATTTAAATCGGCAGGCTTGAATTTAAGAGCTTTGGAAATTGAAGGTCTGGCTTTAGCCAGAGTTTTAATCGGAGGAGACCCAACCACTACATTGATAGTTGATATTGGCTCACGTTCCACCGCTCTATTGGTGGCCGAAAAAGGTCTTTTGAAATACAGTACACAAACCGATTGGGGAGGCAGTTCTCTGACGCAAACTGTTTCATCTAGCTTGGGGATTAACATCAAACGCGCCGAAGAGCTGAAAAAACAAAAAGGACTGTTGGGCACTGGCGGTGAATACGAGCTCTCCACTTTAATGATGCCTATATTGGATGTTATACTTGGAGAGGCGAAAAGAGCGAAAGATTCTTACGAAAAGAACTATAAGAGCAAGATAGAACGTATTATCTTGTCTGGTGGGGGAGCCAACCTGCTGGGTCTGGAGAAATATGTTTCTGACCAGTTCGGCATTCCCGCCATCAAAGCAGACCCTTTCGCTAAAATCACCTATCCGCCTGAAGTGTCGCCACTTATTAAGGAAATTGGCCCGCCTTTCTCCGTAGCCTTGGGCTTGGGCATAAGGCAATTTATATAAAATGGCTCAATACACAGAAACAGCTAACGACAGATTCCTAAAAGACCACGTCTCCGTAGGTTGGCCGTGGCGAATGTTCGTGCTTTTTATTCTGCTTTTTATTTCCTCCATAATTGCATACGTCGCGCTTCTCTTCGGATATAAACCTTATGTGGAAAGTCAGATCAGCAAAACTGAAAATGAATTAAGTAGTCTTGCGGCTCAAATATCTCCGAGTGAACAAAGCAACTTCGTTGAGTTTTATTCCCAGATTTCCAACTTGAAGGGGATGCTTGCCAAACACGTGCTTTCTTCAAAACTTCTGCCCCTTATAGAAGGATCTACTCACCAGAAAGTTGTTTATACAGCCACCAGCCTCACTATTCCAGACAGAACTCTAAAGATTCAAGGCAACGCCTCTTCTTATGAAGTTTTAGCTGCACAGTTGGCGTTATATGAAAATTCGCCTTGGGTAGAAAGAGTTGTTTTGGACGACTCTTCGGCAAGCGGCGCAACTGTTAAATTCACATTAAGAATTATTTTCAAAAATGAAACCATCAACTTATAGATTAATAAGTATTTTAGGGAGCATCGGATTGCTTATCGGAGCAGTGGTGGTTTATTCCAACTTTGTTATGCCGACATATTCAGATATCCAAGTTCTTAAGGATAAGCAATTGGCCAATGAAAATCTTTTGAATGATCAGAAAGACGCCATTAACGCTGTTAATAAACTTTCTGCACAGTATCAAAGCCTGACTAATATTCAAAACAGCGTTGCTATGGTTCTGCCTAGTCGTGAGGAAGTACCTTCTGTGGTGCAGCAAATTCAAGGAATTGCTGGTGTTAGTGGTATGACTATTACTGGTTTGTCGTTGCAGTATCCGCCCATCAAAGCAGTTCCCAAAGATTCTCTCGTGAAACCGGTGAATATCGTAAGAATCACGGTTAAATTTACAGGTGACTACAGAAACTTGAAATCATACTTGGAAGGGTTGGAGACCAATATAAGATTGATGGATGTTAATTCAATAAGCATTGATGGCGGAGGAATTCCGGGGAAAACCGCGCTAAACTATATTTTAATAATAGACTCATACTACCAGTAAAAAATTATGGCTATATTAGTTGAACAAGAAAAAAATAATAACCCAATCTTCGTTACTGCAGTGGCGATAGCCGTTGCTGTCATTCTCGGCCTCGGCATTTATTTCGTTTTCTTTAAACCAACTCCTGGGATTGAAAAAGCCAACGTTTCAACAGAAATGCAGACGGTAGCGCAAGTTTCAAAAGTTAGTTTTGACGTTTCAAATATCACTGATTCTTCGGTATATAAATCTTTGAAACAACAAGCGAGTCCGCCAAATATCACGCTCTTCGGTCGTTCAAATCCATATTCACCGTTTTGATGAATGACAAGCAACTCGTAGAAGCTCTTATTAAAAAAACTCTCCTATCGGAGGAGCTTGGGCAGAAGCTTATTCTTGAGTCTGGGCAAACAGGTAAATCAGTTGAAAGCATCCTTTATGCTCGACATCTGCTAGATGAAGTATCAGTGGCTGAAACCAAATCCCAAATTTTTGGCATTCCTTACAAAAAAATTAAACCCGACGAAGTAACTGAAAAACTTATTAAGATTGTTCCATTAGAAACCGCAACGACGTACAACTTCGTTCCTTTAAGTCGTGACGATAAAATGCTGGTGGCCGGTATGGTTAATCCAAGCGATGTAAGAGCCCAGGAAGCTCTGCGTTTTATCGCTAAGCAAAATAAATTAAGTCTAGGCGTTTATATAATCACTCCTACTGATTTTGAACTTGTAGTTAGAAAATATTCTCCTTATAAAACCGAGGTGGAACAAGCTATAAAATCTTTAAACATTAAACCTGGTAGTGGGCTTTCCTTTGACCAAAAGATAGTTTCGGTAGACGAAGGAGGCTCTATTTCCGAAGAAGCTCCAATTATTAAAATTGTAGCCTCAACTCTGCGCTCCGCCATTGAAGAGGGCGCTTCAGACATCCATATAGAGCCTCAACGAACCAGAGTCAGGGTTAGATTCAGAATTGACGGCGCCCTCCAGGAAGTAACTTCCTTTCCTTTGGAAATTCATCAGCCGATTATTTCAAGGATTAAAATTCTTTCCAACTTGAAGATTGATGAGACAAGAGTTCCTCAAGACGGCAGATTCAGAACCGTTGTTTTTGGCCGCGATATAGATTTTCGCGTTTCTACATTTCCTACGCCCGTTGGCGAGAAAGTAGCTATTCGCGTTTTAGACCCTACTGTTGGCTTAAAGGGACTTGATAATTTGGGCCTTATGGGCAAGGCAGCCGATTTGATAACAGATGCAATTAAACGTCCTTATGGCATGATTTTGGTCACTGGTCCTACAGGCAGTGGTAAAACAACAACTTTGTATGCGATTTTAAACAAGCTTAACAAGGAAGACGCCAACGTTTTGTCTTTGGAAGATCCTGTTGAATATTTTGTGGAAGGCTTAAATCAATCCCAAGTTCATCCTGAGATTGGCTATGATTTCGTTTCAGGTTTAAGGCAAATAGTTCGTCAAGACCCGGACGTTATCATGGTTGGTGAAATACGTGACACGGAAACCGCCAAGTTGGCGGTGCAGGCCGCCTTAACGGGTCAGATTGTGCTTTCCACCCTGCACACAAATAATGCTGTTGGCGTTATTCCTCGTCTAGTTGATATGGGTGTTGAGCCGTTTCTTTTGCCGTCAACTCTTAACGTGATGCTTTCACAAAGACTTGTACGTCGTCTTTGTGATAACTGTAAAAAAGCCGAAGTTGCTCCACCGGACATAGAAAAAATTATTAAAAACGAAATTGCCGGCATTAATCCAGAAGATCGCGCCAGAATAAAATATCAAGAGCCTTATAAAATTTATCATGCTCCAGGGTGCAGTGTGTGCAAGAACAAAGGAGCCATAGGCAGGATTGCGTTATTTGAAGTCTTTAGCATGACAAGGGAATTGGAAAATATTATTAATACATCTCCTGTGGAGGGTAAAATCAGGGACGAAGCCAAAAGACAGGGGATGCTTACTATGCGCCAGGACGGTGTTATGAAAGCTCTGGACGGCATTGTTTCCATGGAGGAAGTAATAAGAGAGAGCGCCGCAGGCGAATCTTCTTAATAAGAATGGCTAAGGTTTGGCAAGATAAGCTATAATTAAAGACAAATATGGATTACAAAGAAAAATTAAACGAATTACTCCTCACGACAGCCAGACAGAATGCTTCTGACTTGCACTTGGCTGTTGGGCGCCGCCCAATTTTGAGAATTGACGGTATTTTAGTTGGCCTTCAAAAAGAAAACATCCTTACCCCGGAAGACACACAGGGATTGATACTGGCGCTTCTGACTCCAGAACAGAAAGATAAGATGATAAAATACGGCGACGTTGACTTCTCGTATGCTTATGAAGATAAAGCAAGATTTCGCGTTAATGCATTTTTCCAGAGAGGTTTTATGGCTGCCGCCCTGCGTTTAATTCCTGCCGAAATCAAAACTATTGAAGAACTTAAATTGCCACCGATACTTCATGAACTTACAAAGCTTAATCAAGGGTTTGTTTTGGTAGTAGGTCCGGCTGGAAATGGCAAATCAACAACTTTAGCTGCATTACTTGATGAAATTAATCACAATCGTACAGACCATATTATTACAATTGAAGACCCAATAGAATATTTATTTGTTCAAGACCGGGCAATTGTTTCTCAGAGAGAAATCAAAACCGATAGCCCGAGCTTCCACCGTTCTTTGAGTTCTTTGCTTCGTCAAGATCCTGACGTTGTCATGATCGGTGAAATGAGAGACCCTGAGTCCATTGCTACAGCTATGACCGCTTCCGAGACCGGTCATTTGGTTTTTTCCACGTTACATACTAATTCTGCTTCACAAACAATAGACCGCATTATTGATTCTTTCCCGGCAGACCAGCAGGGACAGATCACTTCCCAGTTGGCCGCTACCTTGGTTGCCATAGTTTCTCAGAGATTGGTGCCTCGTATTGAAGGTGGAAGAACGCCAGTATGTGAAGTTATGTTTGTTAACTCCGCCATCAGGAATCTTATCAGGGAAAGAAAAACATATCAGATAGACTTGGTTATTGAAACGAGTTTGCAGGAAGGTATGACGACCCTGAACAGGTCTTTGTCTGAGCTCGTTAGAAGGAAGGAAATTTCTTTGGAAAACGCCGAGCTTTACTCGGTCAATCCAAGCGAATTAAGAATTCTTCTAGAGAGAGCCTAAGACATGAAACTTCAATATAAAGCTAGAACAAAAGGCGGAGAACTACAGGTCGGTTTTATAGAGGCTCCTACACGCGAGGCGGCAGTCAACACTCTTTCGTCTCACGATCTTTTTATTCTTTCTCTTCAGTCCAGCGAAAAGAAGGCATGGTACGAGGGACTTTTTGGTTTTCTGGAAAGAGTCAGCGGCAAAGATCTGATGATTTTTACCAGACAGTTTGCAACCCTGCTTTCGGCTAAGATTCCGCTTTCGGAATCTTTGCGGACATTGGAAAAACAAACCAAACACCCCATTCTTAAAAATACTGTCTTTGAAATAATTTCTGACATTGATGCTGGACTTTCTTTGTCTCAATCGTTGGAAAAATACGGCAACATTTTTTCTCCTTTCTATGTGAGTCTGATTCGTTCAGCTGAAATTACAGGCCGCATGGAGGAGGCCTCCAATTATCTGGCTGACTATATGGAAAAAGAAGTGGCCATTTCCGGCAAAATTAAAAATGCCCTGATTTATCCAGCAGTGGTTATACTTCTTTTCTTAGTTGTTGTTGGCGTTATGGCTGGTGTGGTTTTGCCACAGATAGAACCGATTTTCAAGGAAGCAGGCGTTAATATACCAATCTATACAAATGCAATTCTAGTATTCGGCAAATTCATTGCCGCATGGTGGTGGGCAGTTATCCTGGTTCTTTTGGGAAGTTTTGTGTTAGTAGTCGATTATTTCAAAACTTCGGAGGGCAGAGAAGTTATGGATGAAATAATTTTAAGAATGCCGATATTCGGCAGAATATTAAAACAACTTTATGTGGCTCGTTTTGCAGAATCAGTCAGTATTCTTATTAAAGGTGGTATCCCAATTTCGCAAACTCTTGAAATTTCAAGCGTTACCGTTGGCAGTGCCGTTTATAGGGATATTTTGCGCCAAGTAGCCGAGGACATAAGAAGGGGAGAACTTTTATCACAGTCTCTAAGCAAAAACGAAGAGTTTTTCCCGCCACTAGTGTCTCAGATGATAGCTATCGGAGAATCCACAGGTAGACTTGAAGAGCTTTTGGGTCGTATTTCTTCGTTCTACACAAGAGAGGTTGATAGTCTGTTGGGTAATTTGGTAGAATTAATACAGCCTGCATTGATGCTTGTAATTGGCGTCTTGGTTGCTGGGCTTTTCGCCTCAATATTGATACCTATTTATAACTTAGCTCAGTCTTTTTAAAATAAATGAAAATAAAAATTATGAATGAAAGAAGATCTGGTTTTACTCTTATAGAGTTGCTTATTTCCTTGGCGATTATCGCGCTTATGTCTGGACTCTCTTTCGCAGCATTGAACAGTTCCAGGCTGACCGCTAATGATACTCGTCGCGTTGGGGACTTGAAAAATGTCCAAGGCTACCTGGAGATTTATCAGAACAGGTGCGGCCACTATCCTGGTGATAAAGATTGTGGCATTATAAATCCTTCAACCTGGACGGACTTAGGTACAAGTCTTACTGGCATTATTGATCCGAGTCGTTTCCCTAAAGACCCCGTTTCAAGCGCTACATATTCTTATTCTTACTGGACAGATGGATCTAACTATGTTTTGGGCGCCACGTTACAAACCAACAACCAAAGCATCTTGAAAGGGAGTTATATCGGCAATGATTTTAGCAGTACTTGTGATAAGTTAACACTCAAGTATTGTATTCATTCTTAAATTATAAATACTAGTGCCCCAATTAATTTATTTTTTTCTTTTTGCTGCGGGAACGATTTTTGGGAGTTTCCTTAACGTACTCATACTCCGGTATGATTCGGCAAACGACACCATCTTAAAAAACGCCAACGGCCGTTCCAAGTGTCCATATTGTCATAAAATCTTAAATTGGTACGAACTTATTCCTATTGTTAGTTTTTTTATTCAACATGGCAAATGCCGCTCATGCGGAAAGAAACTTAGCATTCAATATCCTATCGTAGAATTTTTAGGAGGTCTTATATTTATTCTGGTTTTTTGGAGATTGTATTCCGTATACGACACATCACTATTTCCATATTTGATGATGATTGTCTGGTCAGGAGTTCTTTTATCGCTATTGGTAATGTCTATTATAGATTTTCGCGAGAGATTGATACCTGATGGTGTAAATATCTTTATTGTCCTTTCTGGATTTTTTGTAATTCTTTTGGAATATCTATACTCGGAATCGGCATCTTTTAATATTGGCCAGCGTTCATTACTTGGTAATTATTCTCTCATATTTCCTGGTGGTACAAGTTTCCCGTGGAATCATTTTATCGGCGCCCTGTTCGGCATAATTTTATTTGGAGGATTATTTTTACTCTCAAGAGGACGAGGTATGGGCATGGGAGACGTTAAACTGGCTGGCGCATTGGGTTTCTTTATGGGTTGGCCGGATGCGGCACTGGCTCTCGTTTCTTCTTTTATTATAGGAGCTTTATTCAGCCTTATCCTTATTGGATTGAAACGTAAGACTATGAAAGATTTCATGCCATTCGGGCCATTTATGGCTTTGGGAGTAGTTCTTGTATATTTGTTCGGGCACGAATTAATGCAGAGTTATTTTAATTTCTTCGGTCTGTTAAACTTCTAGCATCTTAGCTTATAATTAAGCAAGCTTATGTTGAAATCTAGGGGAGGGTTTACCCCGCACAATAACTGCGATAAGACTAACTCGATTTTGCATCGTTTTGATTCAAAAGTTACTAATCAAGATAAATCATCATCTTGTAACTCTATTCATAAGTTAGTCAAAAATCGCAATCGCAGTTGTGTGTCGGGGTTTAGTCTTATAGAAATGCTCGTCGTGATGAGTATCACTGTATTATTTTCTACAATACTTATTGGTTATGCTCGGGAGTCCAGCAAGCAGATGGTTTTAATAAGCAGTCAGGCCAAGGTCGTTAATCTTATTTCACGTGCCAAATCATTAAGCATTGCCACTTTTATTGATGAAAGCGGTTTGCCAACTAATCCTGCCGCGCCAAAAATTTGCGGTTATGGAGTTCATGTTGATAAAGCCGCCGGACAAGTTTTTATTTTTAGGGATTTGGCAGTTGATTGTTCGACGAGTGACAATAAATTTGGTAGCGGAGAAATGCTTAGTAGCAACTTAGACACCTTCTCGGTTCCCAATACCATTCAGTTAGGAGCTGACACTGATTTAACAGATGTTTTGTTTATTCCTCCTGACCCGATTATAGTTATTAACACCAGCAAGTCCTTGCCGTCGGCTAAACTGACTTTACAAAACAAAGACAATGCGACTTTAAATGTCTTGGTTAAAATTGATAATGCAGGCAAAATCTCAACAAAGTAAAAGGGCCCGCCTGCGCAGGCAGGGCCAGATGATTATAGAGGCCACTGTCTCTGTAAGCATTATGATAGTTGGATTGCTCGGCATTTTTGTGCTTGTTTCCAGATCTCTAAATATGTATCACACAGCCGCTCAAGGATATGTGGCTGCAAACCTAGCCGCCGAAGGCATAGAGGTAACAAAAAACATTCTTGATACAAACATTCTTAAAGGAGGTGTTGCCTGGAACTACGGTTTTAATGACCGTAGTTATTATGGCATTCAATATAACAGTAAGGATATGGCACTTGTTTCCGGCAACCCGAATAACACTCTTCTTTATGATTCTGCAACGGGTCTTTACAGTTACGACACAGGCAACAAAACTGTTTATAAACGAACAGTTGTTATTAACAATATTTCCCAAAACGAGATTCAGGTAAATTCAATAGTTACATACACCATCAACACCGGAGCCACTCTTAACGTTAATGTAGAAGACCATTTTTATAACTGGAAATGAACAACCATATTATGAAAAAAGGATTTACTATAATTGAATTGATGGTGTCTATGTCAATGTTCCTAGTTTTGATTGGAGTGGCAACCGGCACTTTCCTGGAAACTCTTCGTACGCAGAAGATTATTACCGAGCTCTCCGCAGCTAACAACAATGCTACTCAGGCGGTAGAGCAAATAGGCAGAGAAATTCGTACTGGCTACAGCTTTGAACAATCCACTACTCCCGATATTCTAAAGTTCGTCAATTACAAAAACGAAATAGTTACATATAAACTGGACAACAACAGCATCGTTAAGTCTAATGATGGTAATACTTGGAACGCCATTACGGCGCCGGAGGTGAAGGTGAAAAGATTTAATGTATATGTAGTGACCGGAGCTAATACAATGTCACGCGTTACCATTGTTATGTCTATAGCTGGCCCAAAAAACATAGATGTTAATTTACAGACAACTATCAGCACAAGAGTAAACGGATGAAAATAAATATGATTAATAATAAAAGTGGGCAAGCCCCGACATACGACTACGATA
>Ga0209514_10009735_pt1 | contig 10510 bp, 5 predicted proteins | sample Subgrocontami58m_FD_187452 | JGI IMG/M metagenome (GOLD analysis project Ga0209514, IMG submission 187452) | Subsurface groundwater microbial communities from S. Glens Falls, New York, USA - GMW37 contaminated, 5.8 m (SPAdes) (version 3) | ecosystem: Environmental > Aquatic > Deep subsurface >...
ACCGCCGCTGCCGCCGAAGTTTCGTCCCAGCAGGGAGTGGGTCTCTGTCACGTTGCCAATGGCGCCCGCCCAGATGTACTCGCATGCCTTGCGGATCGTCTCGCTGCAATGGCCTTGGTTGCCCATCTGAGTCAGCACCTTCTTCTCTCGCGCCGCCTTGGCCAAGGCGTAGCACTCGTAAATGTTGTGCGCCAGGGGCTTCTGTGAGAAGACGGCCTTGCCCAGATGAATGGCCCGGATGGCCGCCGGAGCATGGTGATGGTCCGGCGTGGCGATGAGGACGACGTCGATGTCCTTGTGGCATTCATCGAGCAGCTTGCGGTAGTCGTAGTAGGCTTTGGGTACCGGCTGGTCCTTGATCTTGTCACTGAATTGTTTGAGCTTGCCCGCAAGCTTGTTGTCGTCCACGTCACAAACCGCGACGAAGCGCTCCCTCATCGCGCAGTCGAAGCTATAGCCGCCCATGCCATCGGCGGCGATGACCGCGACACCCAGCTTCGAGTTGGGCGACTCCGCCCCCAACAAGGAGGGCATACTGATATAGTGGGCTCCGGCGGCCATGCCGGTGAGGGCCGCGCTGTGTTGAAGAAAACGACGACGACTAACCTGAGACATATGTTTCATAGAAGATGTTGGCGCATTAATGGAGATCTCTATTCCTTTCCCGGCAAGACTGCAACCCAGGAGTGACTCCGAACATCCGTTTCGGCCCGCGCGAGGGGGATGCGACCTGGTGTCACCGCATCCAGCTTCACCGCGTGAGATTCACGCGGACTGGATGGGAATCACGCTCGGCAGGGGCTGAACAGCCGCCGAATTGACGGTATTTCAGGGGTTTCATTCACCGGCACACTTGATGCTTTCTAATGGCAACAGCCGCGAAGAGGGATGCCATGGAAGCGCGGGAGTGTTGAATCACGGGGCGGTATCCGCACTCGGCAGGGAGACGGAACAAACTGGTGAAGAATCGTCAGATTGCGGTCCGGGGGTGATTGGCATCGGCGCGGGGATCGGGTTGGGGAAACCGAAAGGAACGATGATGAGTTCGCATTGGATTAGGAAGGTCACCAAACTGGGCGCCTTGGCTGGCGCTCTCCTTGCCCTGGGCGCAACAGGGGTCTTCCAGACTGCGCGGGCCTGTCCGACCAGTGTGGACGGTGAGATCTACTGCCTGGCACCGCTGCCGGATGGGAGGATGCTGGTGGGGGGCGAGTTTACCGAGTTGTTAGGAGAACCGCGCGCCAACCTGGCACTGCTTTGTACGGACGGCGCGTTGGACCGGACCTTTACCGCGGCGGTCGGCGAAGTGCGGTCGTTGGCCGTGCAGCCCAACGGCGGGATTCTGGTTGGAGGGTACTTTTCCACGTTTGGAGGACGATCGTGCTCGAATCTAGGACGACTGAACGCGGATGGGACGCCGGACGCGACGTTCAATGTGCCGGCTAGCGGCGGGGTGCTCTCCATGGCCGTACAGAGCGACGGGATGATTCTGGTCGGGGGCGGGTTCACCAGCCTTGGTGGGCAGGCGCACCGCTATATTGGACGGCTTACCAGTGCCGGCAAGGTGGATGCTGCGTTCAAGCCCGGAGCCGGTAGCACGGTCAACTGCCTTGCTGTTCAGTCTGACGGCAAGATCCTGGTGGGGGGCATGTTCACGAATCTGTGCGGGCAATTGTGTCCGTATCTGGGCCGGCTCAATGCCGATGGCTCGTTAGACACGACGTTTAGACCCGGCGCCGACAATCTGGTAATGAGCCTGGGGGTGCAGAGGGACGGCAAGATTCTGGTTGCGGGGTCTTTTCAGAATCTCGGAGGCCGAGCTTGCCAGAGCATTGGACGGCTCAACTCGGATGGCACCCTGGACACTGCCTTTACCATACCTGCCGTGAGCTCCACTCTGGGGTTGTATCCCGAATGCCTGGCCATCCAGCCGGATGGCAAGGTGTTGGTGGGTGGGCTCAACTTCGGACTCCATGACTGGAAGGGCCTTGTGCGGTTTAATGCCGATGGCAGTTTTGACTCCAGTCTCCCGAAGGACTCCTTTGAGAATGCCTACTGCCTGGCAGTGGGAGCAAATGGCGCGGTGTGGGCGGGGGGCGACAGAATGGAACCGGATGAGCTTCTTCACATCCACCTCCAAAGGGTTGACGCGACGCCCCAGATCTCCCCCGGCCTGTTGGTCGAGCAGCGGCTTAAGTCCTTCGGGTTTGCCGCCCAGTCCGGGGCCGGATGCCAAGCGCCTCTCGCCCAGGGGGCCGATGGCGCGCTCTACGGCGTCACCAGCGCAGGAGGAATCAACGGGGCTGGGACCGTGTTCAGGATCAATCCCGATGGCACCGGTCACGAGGTGCTCCACAGCTTCAGCCCGGCCACCGGCGACGGGCGGAAGCCAACCGCAGCCCTCGTCCAGGGGGGCGACGGTGCGCTCTACGGCACGACTCAACATGGAGGTGCCGCTGGAAACGGCACTGTGTTCAAGGTTGGCACTAATGGGCTGGGCTATCGTGTAATACGCAGCTTTACCACGGCGGATGCCGATGGGCGCAATCCAACTGCCGCGTTGGTACAAGGCAGGGACGGCGCTCTGTATGGAGTTACTGAGTACGGTGGGAGCAACTGGGGAGGGACAGTGTTCAGGCTCAACCCCGACGATTCCAGTTTCAGCGTGCTCCACGGGTTTGACAGCTTCGACACCGCCGGTAGCTCTCCCGCGACGCTGATGCAAGGCAGCGATGGGACCCTATACGGCACAACCGAAGAAGGCGGGAGGGACGCCGGCGGCACGATCTTCAAGCTGAACCCCGATGGCACCGGCTTCACGGTGCTTCACAAGTTCAGCAGCTACACGGGAAAACCTACGCTGGTCCAGGGAAGGGATGGCGCTTTGTATGGCACGGCCCCGTATGACTTCCACGGAGCCAGCACTGGCCAGGGCACCGTCTTCAAACTCAACACAGACGGCACAGGCTACGCCGTCCTTCGCGCTTTCGACTGGTTTGCTGCCTCCAGTGCGTGTCGGCCTGCCGCCCCGTTAGTGCAGGGCAACGACGGTTTCCTGTATGGCACCACCGAGGCGGGCGGAACGAACTCCCTGGGTGTCGTCTTCAGGATCGCCACAAACGGGGCCGGGTTCGCCATTCTCCACCACTTTAGCGCCGACACCACCCGTGGGCAAACCTCTCCTGACGTGTCCGGCCTGCTGCAACTGCGCGACGGTTTTTTGTGCGGCACGACCCCGGATGGCGGAATCTCCGGCAATGGCGCCGTCTTCAAACTCAACACAAACGGCGCCGATTTTGCCCTGGTCTATAGTTTCAGCCCATGGGGCGGTGACGGACAGCATCCATGCGCCGGGCTGCTGCAAGGCAAAGATGGGGCGTTATACGGGGTGGCCCAGGATGGAGGCGATGCCAACCGGGGCTCTGTCTTCAGGCTCGATCTGGACGGGTCGGATTGCACCTTTCTCCACCACTTCCAGACGAATAACGCCGGAGGGCTGAAGCCTTGCGCGGCGCTGGTGCAGGGTGATGATGGCACCCTCTACGGCGCGACCTGGCGCGGGGGCGGAACCAATGACGCGGGCACGATCTTCAAACTCAACCCCGACGGCACCGGCTTTACCAGCCTCCACAGTCTCAACGGCGCCGACGGACGGAATCCTTCCGGGTTGCTGCGGGCAAGTGGCGGCGTTTTGTACGGGACAGCCTGCCTCGGCGGGCAGAATGGCAAGGGCGTCGTTTTCAAACTCAACGCGGATGGCTTGGGTTGGGTGACGCTCCACCACTTTGGCGCCTCGACCAGCGATGGAATGAACCCCGCCGGCCTAGCGCGAGGCAACGACGGCCAGTTGTACGGGACGACTTCCTATGGCGGAGACAAAGGCTGCGGCACGGTGTTCAAGCTCAGTCCCGACGGGTCGGGCTATTTGCCGCTCCACAGCTTCGACGTGGATGGGCGGAACCCCTCGGCGGCGCCGATGCAGGGCAGTGACGGTGCTCTCTACGGAACCACACTGGCTGGGGGCGATAGCGGCAGAGGGTCTGTGTTCAAGCTCAACGCGGATGGCACTGGTTATCGGGTTCTCCACAGCTTCACCGGCAGCGACGGCGACGGGCAGTATCCTCGTGGCGCACTGGTGCAGGCGAGCGATGGCGCGCTCTACGGCACGACGGATGGCGGGGTGATGGGCGGGGGAGCCGGTACGGCATTCAGGCTCAATCCCGACCGAAGCGGCTACACGGTCCTTTGCGGCTTTGCTGCCACAGACTGCCGGAATCCTCTCGCCGGTTTGACGCTAGGCAGTGATGGGGCGTTGTACGGGATAACGGCCTACGGGGGCGATTTTGGTGGCGGCACCATGTTTCGACTGGTCTGGCCGTCACCGGCATTCACCTCGATTACGAGGTTGCCTGACCGCACAGTCCGCCTCTCCTTCAACGTCGAGCAGAACGTCCTCTGGCGGATTGATGCCTCGGCTGACCTGGTTGACTGGGTGCCGTTGACCAGCGTCACCGCCACCAACGGTCCAATCCAAGTCCTCGATACGAACGCCACCGACTTTCCCCAACGGTTCTATCGTGCCACCCGGCAACCGTAGTTGGCCATCCCGTCGCGTTCATTTGCCTCCGGCGACGGTGTCGGCAGGGAGCGAGCTCAGATACTTTTGGACGAGAGCGATCTCGACGGGTTGCTTGAGGTAGCGCACGATTTGGGCGGGCTCGCTGGGCATCTGGCCGCCGTTCGCCCGGGCATACTCCTTGGCCGCGGCGGTGACTGCGTCGGCGATCAAGTTGACTGGGCCCACTGATCCGCTGTTGAGGCCCATTCCGTGATGCGTGTCGTACTCGGGGTCCGCTGGTGGGGCAATCTCGTTTACCAGGAGGTTGGAGAGGTTATCCACCAACTTCCCTGGGCGCAGATACTCGTAGCGCTGCCAGGTTGCATCTTCGACCGGCACGTCGAAGTAAGGCTTGAGTTGCGTCAGCTCGGAGGGGAACAAACCGGGATTGGCGTTGACGGCTTGGGCGAACTGGGCCGGGTCAGCCGGCATGCTACCATTGTTGGCTGCTGCGGCATACTTCCTGATGGCGTTCCGCATTGCGTCGAGAAAGTTGTCTTTGGCGGCGCTCCTCAGGGTGCGCATGGCCTCACGCACCCCGGCGTTGGTGTCCAAGTCGGCTTCCCGCGTGGCGGCCGCCCAGTCCTTGTCGGTCAGAAATTCCATCTCCGGGATTCGCTTGTCCGGCATTTGGTCGAACCTCTGTTTGAGCGAGGCGATCCGAGCCGCCCACCCGCCTACGATGGATTCGGTTGTCGCCCGATCCCGCGCCGTCTGGCGTAGCGCGTTCGCCTCGCCGCGCAACCGGAGGACGTCGGCTGCGTCGCGCCACAACCGCGCGTTTTCCAGCTCCGCCGCCGCCAGGCGGTTTGTGGCTTCGTCGCGCTGGCGCCGCCAGTCCTCCCCCTGCAGGGAGGTCGGCTCCTTCTGCCGGCGCAAGGCTTCCAGTTGAGTTTGCAGCGAAGAAACCCGGTGTGCTCCGTAAATGCCTGTTCCAACGGCGAGGGCGACAGAGGCGGTGATCAAGGTTTTCTGTAGAGTGGTCATAGCGAGGGCATTGGTTATGCCAGAGGCGGCGGCACTGTGAAGGACGGCCCCGGAGAGGACGGCGCTAGCTGCAATGGCCGCGCCCAGACCCAGTGGGGCGGCTTGGACGGCGTTGGCCGAGAGGAGCCCGGCGAGGCTGGTCCCCCCCACCACAGCACCACGGATGGCAAGGGATTCTCGCAACCGCTCGATAGCTCGGCTGACGCGCTTTTGGGCCGCTTCATCGCTGGTGCCAAGGACCGTCGCCATCTCCCGAGCCGACTTACGTTCAAAGTACCGCAGCGTCAAGGCTTCGTGATCCGCCTGGCTCAGTTCGCCGAGCGCGGCGTCCAGATGCGGCGCAACTTGTTTCCAGCCGGAATCAGGTTCGGTGGCGAGCAGTTCGTTCATGGCGGCAGCCTCCTGTTCGTGAGTACGGCGACGCGCCTCGGAGCGGAGGGTTTTGACGGCGAGGTTCCGTGCCGTGCGATGCAGCCAACCCGACAACACGGGATGGTCTGCGAGCCTCCCAGCATTTTGCGCCAGGGCCACAAACACACTCTGCGTTACGTCCTCGGCTAGATGGGGGCTGCAAACCAGCCGCTGCGCAGCGGAATACACATGGTCAACATGCCGTCGCACGAGCTCGGCAAATGCCATTTCGGAGCGACGCTCGATGTAATCCCGGAGCAGTTCCTGGTCGGTCAGAGTATTCACTCAACCTATAGTACCCGCTCCCGCTCAAATCGGACAGGCAACACTCTTGCCAAACGGCATTCGCGGCGTAAGCGGGCTCCTGCAACCACCTCATCTGGAACCTGCACGGTTGCGGGACCGTCACCACCCGTGAAGGGGTTACCCAGCTCTTACACTTCACAACACTCTTTGCTTTTGGCGACGTGGTGATTGCCGTTTGTAAAGCCCCTATGTCGAGACCGTTGCGAGCTGAATCCGCCGGGGCGGTCTACGACCTGACGTATCGGGGCGATCGCCGCGAGCCGATTGTCCTCGATGTCAACGATCGGAAGACACGACCGGAAGACCTTCCTCAGCACCTTGGCGGAAGCCTGTGAAGACGGCAAGGAAACGAAGGGCTGACAGGATGAACAGGATTATTCATTTTTCCCTGTTGACATACATTGTACCTCTATGTATAATGTCTCTATGATACCTAAAGAACTCGTCGCCGCGTCGGCTGAACCGTTGATTCTGTCGCTGCTCGTCAGGGGCGAAAGTTACGGTTACGCCATCATTCAGGAGGTTAGAGGTCGTTCAGGAGGCAAGCTCAACTGGACGGATGGAATGCTTTACCCGGTGTTGCACCGGATGGAACACCGAGGCTTGATTGAGTCGCGGTGGGGTGAAAGCGAGACCGGTCGAAAGCGGAAGTACTATTCACTCAAAAAGGACGGCAAAGCGGCGATGGCCAAGCACCACGAACAGTGGTCATTGGTTCACGGCGTCCTGGCCGGCCTGCGAAAGGAGCAAAATGTTTGAACTCGAACAAGCCATCGCGGACTGGCGGCAGCAGATGCTTGCCGCCGGAATCAAAACACCTGTGCCGCTGGCAGAATTGGAGAGCCACTTGCGTGAGGAGGTGGATCAGCAAATGCAGGCGGGGTTCAGCGCACAAGCCGCTTTCGAGACTGCTGTCCAGCGGATTGGACAAGCCAATGCCTTGAAGGATGAGTTCGAGAAAACGCCTGCCACGGGTCCCTTGCTCCGCCGCCGATACCTGAGCCTTTTTTGTTTTGCCTCGGTTCCGCTCCTGCTGCTGGTCAACTTCTGGGCGTTGGAGCCGGGCGAGACAAGTTCTATGGGGCGTTTTTGGGGACTCGCCACGATGTCACTGGTGGCCGTGTATATTAGCGGCCTTCCGTACTTGCGTAGGCGCCTCCCGAGCCCCCAGAACCGGCTGGTTCAAACCGCAATGCTGATTGGGTGGGCATTTGCGTTGGTGTGGCCGCTCGTGGCGACCTTAATTAGCCTTGGAATGATCCATCTGAATCTCGGGATTGTTGTGGAGATGATTATTTGGTCGGTGGGGGCGGCATGGTTTGCCACATGGCTGGCATACGCGGTTTCCGGGGAGGCCGACACGGCCGAAAATGCCACTGGGCCGGAGGTTACTTCCCGGCAGGATTGACGCGTGCGAGACCCCTTGACAGCAGAAAGGGCCGGGATGATGGCATCCCGGCCCGCGCGGATCGAACGTCAAGACGCGACTACTGAACCTTCACGCGATAGAACTTCGGCGTGCTGCCGATAGCGCTGGTGAGAGGCGAAGTCGTCGTTGACAGATCCGAGTAGGGACCAGTGACCTGGTCGGCCTGCTGAAGCGTGCCAAACGGCCAGGAGAGCGTGATGTTGTTCGCGGACATCGTGATGGCCAGCTTCACAGTGGCGTTGTAGTGGGCCTGGATCTGGTCTGGTGTCAGAGCCTTGTTGTAGAAGGCCACGTCATCAAGGACGCCGTCGAACCCGCTGCCGCCGCCGTCGAAGCGAAAGCCCAGACTAGCGAAGCCGTCCCCGTTGGGGACGAATGCGTCATACGCCTGCGAAGCCATGAGGCTGCCGTTGAGATAGCTGTGGAAGAGCGCGCCATCGTACGTCAGGGCGGCATGGTACCAGGTGTTGGCCTCAACCGCACCGCCACCGCCCAGCCAGGCGGCATTCCAGTGCTGGCTGAAAAGCACCCACGCCAGCGTATTGTCAGGTTGTTGATAGAGCAACCAGCCGTTTGGACCGTTCCAACCGGGGCCGGCGCCCTCGGACGTAAACACGTCGCGGTAATCCGAGCTCAACGATGCGGGCTTGAACCAGAGTTCGGCCGTGAACGGGCCATGAGGGTTGAGTTCCAACGCCCAAGGGATCTGGATCTGGGCTTTGCCCGCAACGGAGACGGCCTTGTCGGTTTCACGCGGGATGCCCGTATCGACCCCGTAGAGGATGGATCCGTCTCCAGGCAAATACGTACCGTCGAAACCGCCCGCGGCGTCCACGGCCGTGGTGCTCCCGTCCGTTTCATCCAGACGCCAGAACGCGACCGGGTCGTCCGCCATCACCACTTTGGCGTAGCCGGTAATGGGGACAGACGCCGCCCGCGAGACAACCGTGAGCGTGGCCGAGGCACTGTTGGTATCCGCCCAGGGATTGGCGACACGGGCATAGTAGCTCGTTTGGTCGTCCGCGAGTTTGATATTGGACAACCACAAGACCTGGTTGGTCTCGCCGGGCATCAGCGTTGTCCCCCTGTACCATTGATAGGTGACCGGGAGGGCGCCTCCAGGGACCACGATGAAGGCCGCCTTGCTGCCGGCGCTGCGCGTGATCGACGCCGGGCTCGATTCAAGCGTCAAGTCAGTCAGGACCGTGAGGGCCGCAGAGGCGCTGGTGGCAGAGCCGTAGAGGTTGGTGACCACCGCGTGGTAGGCTGCGCCATTGTCAGCGTAAGCGCAGGTGACCGTCAGAACGTCGCTCGTTGCACCGGGGATCGGCGCGTTTCCTTTGTACCATTGATACGACAGCGGGGTCGTTCCCTCCGCGCCGACGGAAAAGGTGGCGGTACGCCCGGCGTAAGCGGAGGCAGCCACCGGTTCCGCAACCACGCGAGCTGCAACTGGCGGGAGGGCGATGTTTGTGCGCCCCACCGTGTAGTGCAACTTGATCTGGTCCGCCGTCAGGGCGTTGGTGTAGATGGCCACTTCATCAAGGTTTCCGTCGAAGAAATCCTCGCCGCCCAGGGCGGGATCGCCGCCGATGCACAAGGGTCCACCGGTGTTGAGGGAGGGAACCGTGCCTGTTGAGGTCCATTGATGCTCGCCGTTGGCGTAGAACAGGACCGTGGTGCCATCATAGGTGACGACCAGGTGGGTCCATTCATTCTTGGTGATGGCGCCTCCTGCCATGTAGATTCCGCCCCCATTCTGCACATAAATCCACCTGGGCGTTGGTCCCGTCTCCTGGCGGAACCACCACCCGTCAGAAAAGCCGCTGATATTGCCGACGATGCAACGAACCGTGCTACCCCAACTGCTCACGCGCGCCCAGAATTCCACGGTGAATGGCCCGGCCTGGTTGAGCTCCGCCGCATACGGGACTTCAATATGCGATCTCTGCGCCGTGCCGCCCGCGGGGGTGTAGGGATGGAAGCTGACCGAGTTGCTGTCAACACCAGCTTGCTCGAATTTCGGCCAGTCGCCCAGATCGTCAGGGACAACGGTTCCCTGGTAAGCGTTCGGATTTGCGGCGTTGGTGATGATGAGCGAGCCAGCCGGATCTTCGAGCCGGTAGTACACAGCGGGCTTGTCCGCCAGCACGATGTCATGGTAGCTGGCGGCGCTAACGGTGGCGGCGCCAGCGAGGGCAAGGACCGCCGGCAAGGGCAGCCATCGCTGAAGTGTGGAGAATCCTGTTATTGCGAGTCTCATAGTCATATCTGGACTGGTTTTCGGTCTGATTGTCAAAAGACGAGAAGCACGCGCGGAGCGAATCCGAATGCGCTTCCCACTCATCTGATATTCTGCCTCAAGAAGGTAGAGCGTAGCGAGCGGAAACTTCTTCGTCAAGATGACGCAAACACGTCATCGGAACGGTGTTGACACGTCGTCCTCTGGTGGAGAACGGCGTGAAGATGGTAGAACAGGCAAGAGGTTGCCAATGGACCTGCAAGAGGCAGCCCCACCGCAAAGACCAGAACGCACCAATCCGCATGGCCACAGAGAATCCTGTGAATTCTGCAAGTCCTGTCGTAAGAAGGAGCCGTGGATGATCCGGAAGTCTCCCTGGCGCGGCGGCTACGGCGCGAAACGCTGATGAGGCGGCAATGGATCGCGGACCGTCGTCCTATTTAGAGGTCTTAGCAAACGACCACCTTTTGACGCGATTTAAGAAAATGTCTGGTGGGTAGGCTACTGGATCTGGTAA
>Ga0209514_10009739_pt1 | contig 10507 bp, 9 predicted proteins | sample Subgrocontami58m_FD_187452 | JGI IMG/M metagenome (GOLD analysis project Ga0209514, IMG submission 187452) | Subsurface groundwater microbial communities from S. Glens Falls, New York, USA - GMW37 contaminated, 5.8 m (SPAdes) (version 3) | ecosystem: Environmental > Aquatic > Deep subsurface >...
GCACGTTTTGCGGGCCGCCGACGCCCTTGCCTACGGCTATGACAATGTCGGCGTCATCCATCTTGGTGGCGCCGAGCTCCGGCTCCACCTGCGATCCCACGAGCCTCACCTGGCGGTCGCCGGCGGGGACGTCCAGCCAGCTCACCACGGGGTGCACGCCCCGGCGGGGAGCGCGGGCTTCCAACATACCAGGGCGCACGGTGGCCATGGCCGGGGAGGTGGTGGAATAAATGGGCACGACGATGTTCCCGCCGAAGGCGGGCTTGACCTGCGCTAGCTCTCCGTCAGGGTCCAACTCTAGGTCAACGCAGTCGCCGGTGAGGCCAAGCTGGAGCCGGGCGGCAACGCGGGGCGCCCAGTCGCGCCCGTTGGTAGTGGAGGGCATAAGGACGGCGTACGGGCTGTGGCGGCGGATGGCCGTGGCAAGGACATCCGTATAGAGCAGGGTATCGTAGTGGGTGAGCTTGTCGTCCAGGGAGGCGTAGACGATGTCCGCGCCATGAGCGGCCAGCGTGGGGATGAACTCCGCGGCCTGGCGGGGGCCAACAAGGACGGCAGCGACCTCGCCGCCCAGCTTATCAGCCAGGTCCTGGGCCTTACCCAGCAGCTCGAAGGTGACAGGGCGCAGCTGGCCCATGACAAGCTCGGCCACCACCCAGACGGCCTTGCGCGGGTCCGGGTTACGCGGCGCAGCGCGGCGGGGTTGCAGGGCTACGTTGGCCTTGCGCGTGCTGAACAGGCCGTTCTCAAGCATATAGGCAAGGACCTTCTGAGCAGCCGCTTCGGCATCTTCACCAGGGATGATGATGCCTTTGCGGTCCAGCCTGGCGTCGCGGAGGTCGGCCACACGGGTGGGGGAGCCCGCCAGTCCCACTGTCTTCGGGTCGATGCCGATGTCCGCCGCGCTCCAGACCTGGAGCGGCTTGGCGGCGCCCGTCTGGAGGTCTTCCGGGGTGGGACGGCGGTTGGTGGTGATGAGCTCGGTGACGGAGAGCAGGGCGGGCAGGGGGACCTCCATGCGCTCGAAGCCCTCGTCCGTCTCCCGCTCCACCCAGAGGGCTCTGGGGTCCTGGGTGGGCTTGATGGCGCGGACCGAGGTGACCTGCGGGCGTCCCAGCATCTCGGCCACCTCCGAGGGTACCTGGCTGGTCTCCGAGTCCACGGTGAACTTGCCGCACATGACCAGGTCCGGGTCTAAGCGCCGGATGGCGGCGGAGAGGGCGCGCGACGTTGCAAGCGTATCCGACCCGGCAAAGGCGGGGTCCGTGAGGAGGACGGCGTCGTCCGCGCCCAGGGCCAGTAGCTCCTGGAGGGCGGTGCGCGCCTGGGGAGGCCCCATGGTGATAACGGTGACCGTGCCGCCGACTTGCTGGCGGAGGCGGAGGGCCTCCAAGGTGGCGCGGCGGTCTATGGTGCTGACGCTGAGGGTGACGCCCTCGCGGACGAGACGCTTGGTGGCCTCGTCGATCTTGGCTTCCGCCGCCAGAGGCGTCTGCTTGATGCATACAACGATATTCATCCGGTCCTCCTCATGCGTCCCTTGCTACCGCCTTCAGCCTAACTTGGGACATAGCCCGTTGAAGTTGATGGGAGAGATTATTGAGCGCCAAGATAGATTATTGCATAAACAGGAAAGGCGCGGAAGGAAATCGTAGGCGGGAGGAGAGGGCGGAGAAATAACGCATCAAGGCATTGAAGGTTATGTTGACAATAGCATCTGCGGCTGCAATGCTTGAGGGAGTCGCTTCCAGGAGCCGGACGTGCCCCACAAAGACAGATCCCAGCGCCCGCGCATCTTCTACGGCTGGTACATCGTGGCCGCCGGAATGACCGTCACCACTCTGCAAGGGGCGCTGTTCGTCTATGGCTTTGGGGCGTTCTTCACCCATTTTCAGAAGACCTTCAATGCCACGTCCGCCCAGATCAGCGGGGTCACGAGCCTGGCCCGCCTGGAGGGAGGGCTCATGGCCCCTGTCTCCGGCTACCTCATCGACCGGTTTGGCCCGCGCCGCCTGATGCTTCTGGGCTTCACGGGGCTGGGCCTGGGGTTCATTCTGCTCAGCTTCGTGGACTCGCTGGTGATGCTGTACGTGGTCTTTGTGGGCGTGATGGCAACATCGGCAAGCTTTGGGACGGGCAGGCCGGTGCAAGTGGCACTGATGAACTGGTTCATCCGCAAGCGCGGCAGGGTCATGGGGCTGCACACCACCGGCTTCGCCATAGGGGCGAGCCTCATCTTCATCCTGGCGTGGGCCATAGAGACGTTCGGCTGGCGGGCGGCGGCGGCGGGGGCGGGCGTCATCATGATGACGGTGGGCATCCCTGTCTCTCTCATCATCCGCCACAGGCCGGAGGACATGGGGCTCCTCCCGGACGGCACGAAACCGGCGGTCTTGACGGGAGATGAGACGGCAGGGGCTGACGGGCTTTCCCCCGCAGCAAACGGTCCCCGAGAAATAGACCTCACGCCCAAGCAGGCCCTTCGCACGCGGAACTTCTGGCTCCTGGTAGTGGTCAACGCCGTGTGGGCCATGTTCCCCGCCATCATCACCGTCCACCATTTCCCGTACCTCATCAAGGAAGTCGGAATCAGCTACACGATGGCGGGACTCGTGGTGTCCGCATATTCTTTCATCAGCATCTTCGGACGGCTGGGGTTCGGGTGGCTGGGCGACGTCGTGAGCATACGCTACCTGATGGCGGTCCTCTTTGTTGCGCAGGCCCTGGGCCTTGCGGTCATGTCCCTCATTACCAGCCCGTGGCAGATCCCCTTCTACATCCTGCTGATGGCTCCTGCCTACGGCGGTGTGGTGCCCCTCCGACAGGCGATCCAGGGGCACTTCTTCGGGCGGCGGTCATATGGGACAATAAGTGGACTGCTGCTCTTTGCAGACCTACCCATGACGGTGGCTGCTCCCGTGTTGCTGGGCTGGCTGTCCGACATCGGTAGCTACCGGCTGGGGTTCCAAATCGTTGCCGCACTGACCCTGATCGGCGCTGTGGCAGTCCTGGCAACGCGGAAGCCGCAGGCGGAAGAACGGCGGCCGACAGTGTCTGTTGTCCGGGGATAGACACGTATGATGCCTATGAAGTCAGGGTGGCTACCAGAGGTAGCGGGAAGAGATAGGGTCAGTATCCAGGGTGCGCGGCTCTGGCAGCGATGCCCCCGGTCCTCTGCAGGAACTCAGCCGACGAGGCGCAAGCCTCCGGTGATGGGCAGCTCCAATACATCTCTTCGGAGGAGCCGTGTGGAGAAGAAGAGGACTTCGAGAGTCTCCACCGCCCCTGTCTCAGGATTGAGCCGCGCGATCACCTCGTCCTCCAGCTCCTCCGAGCGTTGTTCCGGGTACGGCGGACATGTGTTGATGTAAAGTATGTCCGCTTCGCGGTCGTATTCAAACTTCAGCTTCGCGTCCATTCGGTGAACTCCTCTCTTGGAACCTGGGCGGGTTTGAAACCCGCCCCTACATGGACCGCCCTCTACAGATTCGCGTTGTATGCATAGATTAATAATTGTATGCAAAGGTTCCTATTGGTGCGCAGGATTGTACTTGTCGAGGCTCCATTGTGCGGGGTTGTTCCTGATGTACTCGCGGACGCGATCCAATTCGGCATCGTCCCTAACGACGTGCTCGTAGTAGTTGCGCTGCCAGACTGCTATGCCTTGTGTACCTCGCAATTCATTCACGCGGCGTGCTGAAAAGGTCTTGAACCCGCGGACTATTTCAGGTAGAGCGTACCTCTCTGTAGGGGCGGGTTTGTAACCCGCCCTTCCGGGGTCCGTTAGGAAAAGCAGGCCATGCACATGATTCGGCATGACCACGAACTCGTCCAATGACAGGTTCGGATAGTGATCCACCAGATCCTGCCAACATGCGGTTGCAACATCTCCGTTCGCATTGAGATGCATCCCCGTGGTGTCGATGTGTCCGAAAAGGGGTTCCCGTCCGGAGGTAACGAGCGTGACAAAATAGGCCCCAGGCTGCGCATAGTCGTAATTGGGCAACCGGATCGACCTACGGTGGGGCTTGGGGTCAGACGGCATATGCAGTCCTGAAGATGCCAGAGGGCGGGTTTCAAACCCGCCCCTAGGAACGGTCACTTTGTCCGGGCGGCGGCGTAGTCCACGATGTCCAGCAGGGCGCGGCGGTGGAGGGAATCGGAGATGGGGGAGATGGCGGCGCGGGCGCGCTCGCAGTAGTCGTCGGCGGCCTTGTAGGAGTCCTGGATGGCCGGGGAGCTGCGGACGGCCTCTATCAGGCTGGCCACCTTCTCCCGGTCCTTCCAGAAGGCGCCGTCCAGCTTTCCCTTGAGGCCATCTGCGTAGCGCTCCAGGTAGATGATGGCGGGCAGGGTGAGGACGCCTTGCGCCAGGTCGTTGCCGACGGGCTTGCCGACCTCCTGCTCCAGCCCTTCGAAGTCTAGGATGTCGTCCACCACCTGGAAGGCGAGGCCGAGGTACTGGCCGAAGTCCTTCATGGCGGCGATGTGGGCCTCCGGCGCGCCGCCGAGGATGGCGCCGGACTGGGCGGCGGTGGTGAACAGGGAAGCGGTCTTGCGGCTGATGCGCTCCCAATAGAACTGCTGGCCCAGATCCCAGTTGAAGGAGGCGTACATCTCCCGTAGCTCGCCGCTGGAGAGCTGACGGAGCGTGTGGGCGAAGAGCTGGGTCACGCGCATGTTGCCGGTGGAGGTGACCATCTCCGCCGATTTGGCGAACAGGAAGTCGCCCAAAAGGACGGCCACGTGGTCTCCCCACTGGGCGTTGATAGTGACGCGGCCCCGGCGGAGCGAGGCCTTGTCGACGGTGTCGTCGTGGACGAGGCTGGCGATATGGAGGAGCTCCACGCCGGCGGCCATGGGGACGTGGAGGTCCTCGTTGTACTCGTAGATGTGGCCAGTGAGCAGAGTGATGATGGGGCGCAGGCGCTTGCCGCTCGTGTTGAGGATATGGCCGAGGACCGTCCCGAGCCAGGGGAAATCGTCTTCACCGCTCTGGCGGATACGTTCATCCATCCGGCGGAGGTCGGCTTCAACGGGCGCTATGAACGAGCGAGTAGTCACGCGGCTCCAATCGCGGGTTAGGCTCCCAGTTTGGCGGTCTCGCGCTGGACGACGTCTTCCTCATCCAGCTTGACGAAGAGCGGCTTGGGCTTCTGGGCCTGCTGGCCTACGGCCGGGATGGTCAACTCCCACCCGCTTTGCTCCACCGTGCCGGGGAAGCCGAGCATGGTATGCAGCTGCTGGGAGGTGAAGGGGAGGACGGGCGCAACCAGCGTCCGCAGGCCGGATATGGCGGCAAGAGCGGTATAGAGGGTGCGGGCCGTCACCGCGCGGTCCGTCTTGGCGGTCTTCCACGGCTCTTTGCTGTCCAGGTAGCGGTTGACCTCCGAGGCGAGGGACATGCAGGCGGCCAGCGCCTGGCGGAAGTGGCAGGCCGCGATGAGGTCGCCCACCTCGTCGAAGGCGGCGCGGGTATGGTCGATGATGGCCTGGGAGGGGGCGTCCAGCGCGCCGGGGTCCGGCATCTTGCCTTCGAAGTGGGTGGCCGTCATGTTCAGGACGCGGTGGACAAGGTTGCCGTAGGTGCCCACCAGCTCGTTGTTGTTGCGGCGGACGAACTCCTGCCAGGTGAAGTTGGCGTCCGAGGTCTCCGGCATGATGGCCGTGAGCACGTAGCGCAGGGGGTCGGGGTCGTAGCGCTCCAGGTAATCGGGCACCCAGACGGCCCAGTTGCGGCTCTTGGAGAACTTCCCCGACTCGATGTTGAGGAACTCGTTGGCCGGCACGTCGTAGGGCAGGTTCAGGTTGTCGCCGGAGCCTATGAGCATGGCGGGCCAGACCACGGTGTGGAAGGTGATGTTGTCCTTCCCGATGAAATAGTAGTGCCGGGCGTCCTTCTTCCAGAAGTCCTCCCAGCGGTCCGGCGTCCCCTGCTTCTTGGCCCACTCCTTGGAGGCGGACAGGTAGCCGCACACCGCCTCGAACCAGACGTAGATGCGGCGGTCGTCGTAGCCGGGGAGGGGGACAGGCACGCCCCAGGTGAGGTCGCGCGTGTAGGAGCGGTCGTTCAGCCCGCGGGAGACGAACTGGCGGCTAAAGTTGACGACGTTCTGGCGCCAGTAGTCCTTGTCCTTCATCCAGTCCAGGAGGGGCTGCTGGAAGGCGCTCAGCTTCAGGTAGAAATGCTCGCGCGGGACGAAGGTGGGTGTGGTCTTGTGGGTGGCGCAGTAGGGCTCCTTGAGGTCCTGGGGGTCCAGGAGCCGCCCGCAGTTATCGCACTGGTCGCCCCGCGCGCCCTGGAAGGCGCAGTAGGGGCAGGTGCCGTTCACATAGCGGTCCGGCAGGTAGCGCTTGTCCACGTCGCAATACGGGAGCTGGACGATGCCCTTGTAGATGTAGTCGTGCTCCAGGAGACGGGTGAACATCTCCTGGGCCACCTGTTTGTGGTTCTCCGTCCCCGTGGTGGTGTACAGGTCCCAACTGATGCCCAGGCGCTGCCAGTCCTTGAGGAACTGGGAGTGGTAGCGCTCCACCACGGCCTCCGGGGTGGTGCCTTCCTGCTCGGCGCGAACGGTGATGGGGGTGCCATGGGAGTCGCTCCCGGAGACCATGAGGACATCGTTGCCCTTGAGGCGGTGGTAGCGGGCGAAGATGTCCGCCGGGAGGTAGGCCCCGGCGATGTGTCCCAGGTGCAGGAACCCATTGGCGTAGGGCCAGGCGACGCCTATGTAGATGCGCTCTGTCATATCTGGGACATTCTAACATAGAGGCTGGCCGGCCTCACTCGGCATATACGCGAGGGCCTCCTTGCGAAAGGTCTTCCAGACACTTCCAAAGACCTTGGGGCGACCAGGTAGCCAAGATGGCCTGCCAAATCGACTGCGATGGCTTCCGAAAGGGACCTGGCGAACCACTTCGTAAAGACAACTTCCACCGCACGGCAATAGATGCTTTCATCCACTAAGTATGATTTTTAGTGAGCGCAGCATGTCAGAGGTGTTGGCTGGCTTAATGTCAAAATGATTGCAGATGTTAGGAATCTTCGCTCTCTTGTTGGCCGGATTTACTAGCGATTCCTTAGTAACGACTCGTCCGCCATATGCCATCGCATGGGCAATAATCCACAAATCCGCGCCTTTGAACGCTTTGGCGACTTCCTCTGCACGATAAGTCTGGGCTACATATTCAGCTATGATGGCGTACTTTGTTTGCACTAGTTTGTCTGGAACAACCCAAAGCCGACTCTCTTTCCTGTCCTTTGCCCAACGCGACAGTTCGTCATCTGAATCATCAACAAGCTCATGATAGACAAGGAGAGAGCTGGCTAATTGGCCTTCGGACGCTTTTCTGTCCATGGCCTTCCAGAAACCAGGAGCAATATCGAACCCCAGGTTTCCATTTTTGGCCTCGATAAACATCGAAGAGTCCAGCCAGAAGTTAGGCATGAAGTGGGGCTCCGAAAAGTCTCCTTGCTGCCTCGTTGAGAGTCTGTACGCGAACCCCCAACATACTGGCTGCATCAAGGTATAAGAGACTGCCTTCCGCTACTGCTTCGATGATGGTTTCAGTCAGTCTCCGGCTATTACGGACGAAAAGAGTGGCATACGGGTCTCCGCCGCCATCCCCATCGTCAGGCTTAGGGCGCCACTCTCGTTTCTGCAGTTCATCAAAACGAGCCCAGAATTGTGTATCGCTAATCTTTCCTAGTTCGTTAGCTCGGCGCAGCGTAGCGATAGTACTTGCCTTGTAGTGGCGAGTGATATCAGTCAGGTTGTCATCGATGCTCTTCTTCTCGCTCCACCACCGATGAAATTCCCGTGCTGGCATGAGTATTTCGGCGGCCACCTTATCACAGTTGTTTTCAATCGGGCTGTATTGTTGCCCTACGCCTCTTCTGTAATTAGGGTTCGAGACGCCGGTCACACCAGTCACGATGTGGGCGAGTTCATGAGCAAAAGTGAAGATTTGCGCTCCCTCGAAGTCTTGAGCATTGATGAACAAGAGTGGTGCTAGGGTGTCGGAAATAACAAAACCACGGAACTCCCGGACATCAAGTTTTCGATTTTGATTGGCACCGACAACGCGGCTTCGGAGTACCAAGATGCCAGCATTTTCTATGCGCCGAGTCATTAGCCTTATGAAAGTCGCACGATCGGTGGCATCTTCAAGGACTTCATCAAGTGCAAAGCGGGCCCTTATGTACTCTGCAATGAGTATTGGTTCATCTGTAGTACGAAACTTCCCTACGAAATCCAAGTGTTCCGACCCATTTGCCTCTTGGTAGTCCCGGTACCACTGCTGTTTGAGCAAGGCATCTTGGACGACTTCCAAGAAATCTGGGCTGGGAGTACCAGGAGGCTCATTTGCCTTCGTGCGCAAGTCGGGCAGTGGCAACTCGATTTTGGGAGGCGTGGGCAAGAAGAAATAGCCCAGTGGTACATGAAGGCGAGCAGAGAGCATTTGAGCTTGCCGAAACGTAGGATGCTCGGAGCCATCTTCCCAAGACTTGTATTTGTCTACAGGTATCTTGAGTTTCTCTGCAGCTTCCTCTGGCATCTGGAAATAACGGAGGCGCGCCCACTCCAGCACTTGGGGAGTGATGTAGGCTTCGGTCTTCGCCATAGGCCTATGTGCTCCTCTTCTGCAACCCTGCTGAGGTCGCAGGCGCGCCTTTGGGGACAAATGCTAGTCTCTGCGAGGGTCTAGCACAAGCCACTCGCACAGAATTCATGCGAGGAAAGAATGGGACATCCGTTCTTCCAATTCATCTCTATTATACTGAAAAGCGTCCTCATCGAAGTAAATCGGTGGCACTAGACCCTCACTGCCTGGTTGGCCCCTACCGATGCCCCGCTTGATCAGACTCAAGACCCCTCGATCGCATTCTACATACGTTATACGTTGGCCATCGCAGAGGCGTTATCGACATAGAGCATGCAGTAATGTTTGTGGCCCGACCTTTTCCCGCTCTACGGCTTAAGCAAAGAGGTTCCCCGCAAAGCGTTTTACCCCACCCCGTTTGATTTTGGGTAGGAGCCGAATACCTTGAAGAAGGAGCACTGGCGCTGGACGGCGGCCAGGGCGTCCTTGACCAAAGGGGCGTCCCGGTGGCTGGCAAGGTCGATAAGAGGCGTCTACCTCGTCCGGTCCTTACGGTACAAGAAGCTCGGCCCGCTGCTGGTGGGCAGTTCGCCAGCCCAGACGCGCTGGAAGCCCGCTTTCTCCAGGGCGCGCCAGGAGGCGATGTTCTCCTGCTCGGGGTCGGCGACGATGGTGTCTATGTCCGGGTAGCGGCCAAAGACGAAGACGGCAAAGTCGCGGATGGCCCCGGAGCCGATGCCCTTGCCGGTGAGCCGCTCCTCGCCGATCAAGAAGTCGATGCCGGCGGCGGTGTGCAGGTCCGGGACCACGTCCAGATACACGGCCCACTCTTCGGCGTCCGCGACGCGCCAGAGCTGGATGATGCCGATGGGGTGGCCGTCCATCTGGATGACGTAGATCTCGGTTGTGTCCTGCCCGGCGAGGTGGGCGTGGTAGGTGGCCTGGAGGGAGTCGTCCTGATCGTCCTGCCACCAGCGGTCGACGTGGGATGCGGCGAGCCAGGTGTCCAGGAGCGGGAGGTCTTCCTGGATGAGGGGGCGGAAGGTGATGTTGTACATAAAGGGCCTGTCTGTGTTGAGTTTCCCCCAAATCCTAACCTTCTCCCTTTGCGGAAGAAGGCACGGGCACCCCGCCCTCCGTCCGTCGCCTACCGGCGATGGTTCGACAGGCTCACCACGAGCGGACTTCACCCCGCTCCATGCTGCACTGTCTGTCCCACGCGCCTTCAACTGAGGACCCGAGACACCTTCAGGTCTGTCGCTCCACCGCTAGCGGGTAGACGCGGCTCCTGGGGAGGCCGAGGGTCTGGGCGGCCTGGCGGGCGGCGGCGGAGGCGGAGAGGCCTTGCTGGCGCAGGCGGGCGAGCTCCGCGCGGATATCGTCGTCGGTGAGGAGGGAGGCGGGGGCGCCGGAGATGACCAAAGTGATCTCGCCGCGCGGGTCCTGGAAGTGGGCCAGCGCCTCTGAGGGGGCGCCGCGGAAGATCTCCTCGTGGAGCTTGGTGAGCTCGCGGCAGACGGCCAGGGGGCGCTCGCCGAGGACGGTGCGGATGTCCTCCAGGGCCTCGCGCAGGCGGTGGGGGGCCTCGAAGGCGACGATGGTGCGGGGCTCGTCCTTCAGCCCTTCCAGGGCGGCGGCGCGCTGGCCGCTCTTGCGGGGCAGATAGCCGATGTAGACGAACTGGTCCACCGGCAGGCCGGAGACGGCCAGGTCCACGTCGGAGTCCTCCCGCATGGTTCCGCTGGCCGCCGAACCGAACACGTAGACCTCCCGCGCCCCGGCTGCCTTCAATGTCACTGCCGCCTTTTCGATCAACTTTTTCAGGTCTTCGTTCATTATCTTTCCTCAATCTCTACGAATATTTTGCATAGACATCAGGTTCCCCCTGTGTCGGCAGGAGGAA
>Ga0209514_10009742_pt1 | contig 10505 bp, 10 predicted proteins | sample Subgrocontami58m_FD_187452 | JGI IMG/M metagenome (GOLD analysis project Ga0209514, IMG submission 187452) | Subsurface groundwater microbial communities from S. Glens Falls, New York, USA - GMW37 contaminated, 5.8 m (SPAdes) (version 3) | ecosystem: Environmental > Aquatic > Deep subsurface >...
GAATTCTTAACAACAGTTCTAAGCATGCTGGTCAAGCTCTTTTCTTTCTTATTTCTTTCCAGAACTTCATCCCTCTCTTTAGCAGTTACTCGCCTTAAGCTCAATTCTACTTGTTTGCCTTCTTTGCTTAAAACCTTGCATACAATCCTTTTTCCAGGAAAAACATATTCTCTAAGATTCCTTATTCTTCCAGCAGCAACTTCTGAAAGAACCATGCTTCCCTCTCCGTTGCCATCTATCTCCAAAAAAATAGTAGTTTTATCTATCTTTTTAACACTGCATAAAACAATCGCTCCTTCAGCTAATTCCATATTACTTCTTTAACAGGCGCTCTTATCTTTGCCTTTCCTCCCCTTGTCTTTAAAAGCATGTAATTGCATTTCCTGCACTTAACAATAGTTGTAGAATTCCCAAAAACTATCTGAACAAAACTGCATCTAGGGCAGCCAATTTTCAAATATTTGCTAGTCCTTGCTTTCTTCTCAATCATAAATGTCTAAGAAATGCCTTTCTTTTAAAGATTACTATGGGAATATTATTAAAAAGCAATACTAAACCTTAACAGTTTCAACGTCTAAAATCTTCTTAAGCTCTTCTATGAACTCCAGCTCTTTAGACTTATCAATCAAGCAACCAGCTGCATTTTGGTGCCCTCCAACTTCTCCTCCAACAGGCACTACTGCTCTTGCGAGAACCTCACGCACGTTTCTCCCATTCCTGCCAGCAATCCTGGCAGAAACCTTTATTTTTTCCTTATTATATGCAAGTGCTACTATAATAGTCCCTTCTTCATATAATGGCGATCTAGAAATAATAGAAGCTGTAGTTCCTATAATCGTATCCTTTATTCTATCTTTGGCATTTATTATAGTATATTTCTGTCCGCTTATTTTCTCTGCTTCCTGAACATATTTCAAAGCAGCTATTATGTGCTGCTTGTATTCAATATAAATTTTTTCTGCTTCTGCTTTCAATTTTTTATTTCCCAAGCAAAATCCTAAAGAAACGTCAGGCCTGTCCATCCTTCCGCAAGAATTTATCAAAGCAGAAAGCTCGCGCGCATCTTCCTGCTTATTATGAAATTTTATTAAATACAAATTGCCTATTAAAACAGCAGGATCTATTTTTCCCATTCCTCTTAATATGATGGCTGTAGTAAGGCTAGACATTTCTTCATCAGTTAATTCATAAATTGATTTATATATTCCATTATTATTCATTATATTCGCTTCCCTAAGCAATTCAATAACACCTTTATAAGAGCCGCTAACATTTGGAATAAAAGGATTTGAAGAGTATTCCAAAACCCTATTCAATGGCCTTGTAGCAGGATAAATTAAAAGCCCTTTCTTAACTACTGTTCCAGAATCTTTTATTATTTCATCATATGTTTTTCCTATACTTTGATCTAAAACGTCCCCAACCATGCCAACTACTGCAAGATTAGCTAAATCTCTATTTTCAGAAGAAAGCTCCTTTGCAAACAAATAGCATATTCCTGCGCTTGAAATAATATCTCCTCCATCAAGATGAGGATTTATCATAAAAACATTGCTAGGTATTTCACTAACTATCTCGTGATGGTCAAAAATAAAAATATCTGATTTCTTTTCTCCCAGCTTATTAAGAGTTCCAGAGCCTAAATCAAGAAATATCAAGACCCCATCGTCATTCAAATTAGAAATAAACTCTTCATCAACGCCCTTGACTATTTGCAAAGAAAAATTTTTTCTCTCTCTTTGCAAAGCTTTAGCGAAAATAGCAGCAGAACTAATGCCATCAGTGTCAAAATGGCTAATTACCCTTATTTCTTTGCTTAATGGAATAGCTCTGATTTTCTCTATGGCTGTTTTTATCTTATTTAGCATTCTTTTCTAAATCTCTTTTTTATTTTTAAAAATTAATTTTGCTTCTCAATTCTTTGCAAAAACCAAATTTTTTTTGCTAAAGAACGCAGCGCATTCTTATCATGCTTATTCTTGCCTATGTGCATTTTTAATTTATCTACTTTTTCACTTACAATTTCTTTTTCAGAGTTATAATTAACTTTAAGTTCTTTAAGAATCTTTGTAATTCTTTTTCCCAATAATCTAGCTTTAGGCACTCCGTACTTATCTCTTAAAATAATACCTATCATGGCAGGGCTATTCCCTTTCTGGGCCAATTCTTTAACTATATTCTCAAGTTCAGAAGCTTTCATTTTTATCCAACTAGCTTTTTCAGCCTTCTCGTTTTCTTCTTTGCCTTCAACCATCTCTTTCCCTAGAAATAAAGGGTTTTAAAGATTTCGTTTTGTAAAAAAGCAGGAAAATCACGAGAAAGCTAAGATTTAAAAACTGTCTTAATTGCATATATAAAATGAAACTTCCGAAAGAAACACGCAGATATTGTCCTTATTGCAAGGAACATACAATACATAACATAGATATTGCAAAGCAAAAAGCAAGATCTTCAGCACATCCACTATCAAGATGGAGCACAAAAAGGTCAAAGCAGCGAGGAGTGCGTGCAGGAATGGGCAACCTTGGCAGATTCTCAAAGCCAGCTGTAAAGTCCTGGAAAAGAAAAACAAAAGTAACAAGAAGAATAACTATAAACTATAAATGTAAAAAGTGCGGCAAAATACATAATATTAAAAAAGCAATTCGTTCTGCTAGAATAGAAATAGGAGATAAAATAGGCAAATGAAACAAAAATTAAAAGTAAAAGCGGGCGTAAAAAAAGCATTTTTCGATGTAGATGTTCCTCTAACAGCTCTAAAAGTATCCTTATATGGCTCTTCTTTGGATGAGTTTGACGGAAAAGCAATAAAGCTTGATTTGTCAAAAAGCTTGCGTGGCAAGAATCTAGAGCTAAAAATGAAAGTTAAAAAAGAAGATAACAAGCTAAAAGCAGAGCCTGTTAGTATGGCTCTTATAGGCTCTTTCATAAGAAAAACAATGAGACGAGGAACAGATTATGTAGAAGATTCTTTTGATGCTGAATGCAGGGATTACATTGTAAAAATCAAGCCATTTATGATTACAAGAATGCGTGTCTCAAGAGCAATAAGAAAAGCAATAAGAGATAATGCTAGAAAATACCTTCTTTCTTATCTAAAATTACGCACTTCAAAAGAGATATTTTCAGAAATAATAACAAATAAAATACAAAAAGGAATGGCTATTAAGCTTAAAAAAATTTACCCTCTAGCTCTCTGTGAAATTCGTGTTTTTGAGCTAAAAAAAGAAAAAAGCCCTGAAGAAAAAACAAAGCAAGAAACTGAAAAGCAGGACGAAGCAGAAGAAAGAGCTTGAGTTCTAAATCTTTTTTAGCATTCTAACTGATATTTAAATGTTGCCTGAGATTCTTGAATTAATCACAATGTTTAATAGTAAGATTTATAAATACCAATATATTGGTTAATATAAACCAAATAAATGGTATATGAGAACCAGAAAATAGGTAAAAACAAAATGCTGACAAATAGCCAACTCAAAATATTTGAACCTTTAACTAGGAATATGCTTAAAGAGTATTCTATTAAAGAAATAAAGGAAGGCTGTAGTGAAAAGTCAAATAATGCTTTATCGCTTGCTTTGAAGAAGTTTAAAGAGGAAAATCTTGTAAAAGAAAGAAGAGTTGGGAGGTCTTTGCTTTATACTCTTAATATAGAGAATGAATTAGTCTTTAATTATATTCAATTAATAAATATAAAAAAACTCCCAAAACTTGCTTTAAGGGCTATAGAAAGGATTAAAGAAGATATTGAAAAACATACCTCATTTTTTTCAATAGTTGTTTTTGGCTCTTATTCAATAGGAAAACAAACGAAAGATTCCGATTTGGATGTTGCTATATTTATTGAAGAAGAAAGCAAAAGAAAAATAATAGAAACATCATTAAAATCATCAGAACTTAAAACTCCTTTAAAGATTCATGGGCATGTTATATCAAAAGAAGAGTTTTTAGAAATGCTAAAAGTCGATGAAGAAAATCTAGGCAAGCAAATAGCAAGAAAACATTTATCAATTTACAATTCACATATATTTTATTCATTATTAAAAAAAGGAATAAAAAATGGATTTAGATACTAAACTTTATTTGCAGAGGGCACAAAACGAATTAAAGCTTGCAGAGATAATAATGCAAATGAGCATCAATAAAGACCTTCAAACTAAAATACCTGCAATCGATAAACCAGATACTTATTTTAGCTCGGTTATTTCACATGCTTATTATTCTATTTTCTACACGGCAAAGGCATATTTGATTATGAAAGGAATAATAACAAAAGTTCCAGAAGAACATAAAAAGACTTATGATGAATTCAGAAGATTAGTTTCACAAGGAATTGTTGATAAAGAATTGCTCAAATTATATGAAGAGGTTCTTGTAAAAGCGGAAGAGCTTCTTGGAATATTTAAAATTGAGAAGAAGAAAAGAGGAGAATTTACTTATCAAAGGATTGCACAAGCAAATCTTGAACCAGCAAGAGAAAGTTTAGAAAATGCTAAGACATTCATGAAGCATATTTATGATTTGTGTGTTTAGTTCTCTCTAAATTTATAATTTTACTCCTTGAGGGATTGGTTTATTATCAAAATATAATCTCCCTTCACTATCTTGGGAATATCTCCCATCGGCAATATACTCTAATGTCCTAGGAAATACAACCCAATCACCTTTCTCCTTTAATCTATTTTGATGCTCATCTGATACTGCTTTAACTTGGTCTTTATTATTTGGATCAAATCCTTGAGGAAGATTTACTGGCAATAATGCAGAAATCATCAAAATTCTCCCATAATCAACTTTTGGCTCAATTATATGTGTAGATGCTCTTAATTGTCTTTCTCCTGCAACAATAGCATCTCTTACAGCATGATCTCCAGTATACTTTCTTTTGCTTCCATTCATAATAGATAAATCAGCAGGATGAACATTTACGCCAAGAAAAGCATTAATTAATGGATCTGTAGCAATACTCATATAACCTGCATAAGCAGTTACATCAACACTAAATGGCTTTAGTGCTTTAACAGTTCCTTCATCAAACTCTGCTCTAACTGATAAATCTCTTCGTGGCTTTCCTCTTTCTTCGCAAAAAGGTTCTAAATCTCTTAAAACAACAGGAATGCCATAATCATTTCCAATTTTTTTTGCATTACTTTTAGGATTCTCTGAGAAAATAACTACTACTTGACAAGGTGTTCTCCCTTCTTCTGCTTCTCTTTTTCTTCCATGCTCAATAATTTTTCTTAAATTTGAACCACTACCTGACATGAAACCTGCAACCCTCATTATTCCACTTTCAGGATTATACAATTCCTTTAATGCCATCTTACTCAAAATATTTCACTCCATTTTTAAATATTATTATACCAGAAGCTTCATTAGGTATTTCTTGTTTAGTTCTTTTATACTTCTCTCTTAAAAAAGTCCAATTAGGCAATTGTGTAAAAGATATTGCCCTCTCTGGATGAGGCATTAACCCAAAAATCTTTCCAGATTCATCTGTTATTCCTGCAATATTCTCCAAAGAGCCATTAGGATTTGCAGGAAGACTCTGATATTCACATATTTGTCCTTTAACATATCTTGCTGCAATAAGATCTTTTGATCTAATTTGATCCAAAATCTCTGGGCTTGCATAAAAATTCCCCTCTCCATGTGCTATTGGCAAAGAAATCCTTCCTATACCTTTTGTCCAAGGGCTTTTTCCATTAAAATCTAAATCTATCCATCGATCTGAATATCTTGCAGAATCATTATGGTTTAAAGCAACTTGCCTTTGCCCGTATTGTCCTCCAAGTGCAGGTAATAAGCCAAGATTTACTAAAACCTGAAATCCATTACAGATTCCAATTATTAACCTATTATCTCCAATAAATCTTTCTATTCCCAAGTTATTTCTTATTTTCCAAGCTAAAGCGTTTCCAGAGCCAGTATCGTCCCCGTATGAAAATCCCCCTGGAAAAGCAACAATTTGATAATCATCTAATTTTTTTGGGGCTTCAATTAAATCATTGATATGAACTAAATCTGCTCTTGCTCCTGCTTTTTCAAATGCAAACTTAGTTTCCTCATCACAATTAATTCCATATCCTGTTAAAACTAAAACTTTTGGATTTGCCATTTTAGTAGTCCTTAAATGTCAATTTATATGAATTTGTTAATTCAGATATTGTTGTCTCTATCACACTTTTCCCCTCTTTCCTTATTGTAAATTTATCATCACCTCGGACTTTTCCGACCATTGCAAACCTATTTCCTCCCATCACTTCTTCAAACCGTCCTTTATATTCGGGATTAATAGTAACTACTAATCTTCCTTGACTCTCTGAATAAAGCAAATTATCATCTCTTGTGCAAGATCCTGGAATTTTTTCCATTTCCGCTTCTATTCCTAACTGCCCTGCAATTGCACTTTTTGCTAATGCGACACCCACACCTCCACGATGAACACTTATTGCAGAAGCGACTAATTCTTCTTCAACAGCCTTAGAGAATGCTTTATACATCCCAAGATTCAATCCTGCATCAACTTCTGGAACACTATTTCCAATATATTTTCTTCCCCTATCCTGTTCTCCCTTCATTGCAAAATATTCACTTCCGCCTAATTCATTGTGAGTGAATCCAAGAATATATACTAAATCTCCTTCAAATTTTGGATCAATAGAAACAGCTTTTAGTGCATCCTTCATTACCCCAATTGTTGAAACTAGTAAGGTTGGAAGAACAGAAATTTTTATAGGATTTCCAGATTCATCAAATCCTCTGAAATCATTGAACATACTATCTTTTCCTGAAATAAAAGGAGTTCCAAACTCTGTTGAATAATCATAACATGCCTGGCATGCTCTTTTTAATTGCCCTAATCTTTCTGGCTCAGTTGAACTGCACCAACAGAAATTATCCAACAATGCAAGATGTTCTAAATCTGCTCCTGTTGCAACAGCATTTCGAATTGCAGTATCAATTGCACACGCAGCCATATTATAAGTATCAATTTCGCTATAAGATGGATTAAGTCCTTGGGATATAACAACTGCTTTATTTGAATCAAGCCTGGGTTTTATAACTGTTGCATCTCCATTAACTCTTCCTCTTCCCTGCAAAGGCTTAATAACACTGCCGCCCTGAACTTCATGATCGTACTGTTGAGAAATAAATTCAAAACTTGCAATATTTTGTCTTCTCAACATTCCATGCAAGGAATCTGTTAAGTCTTCTAAACAATCAAAAGTTGGCTCTTCGTAAGTTCTTTTTGTGAAAGTAGTTTTAATAGGTCTGCGAGGCAATCCGTTATGTAAAAATTCCATATCAACATCCATAACATTCTTTCCATTATAATCAACAACACATTTTCCAGAATTTGTGAATTCTCCAATAACGGTTGCTTCAACTCCTCTTCTTTCCATGAGATCGCTAAACGCCCCCCATTTTTCTTTTGGTATAGCCAAAGTCATCCTTTCTTGAGATTCAGAAATCCACGTTTCCGAAAGAGCAAGCCCAGAATATTTTAAAGGAACTTTATCTAAATGAACATAACATCCTCCTGATTCTTTTGCCATTTCTGCAACAGAGCAGGATAATCCCCCAGCACCATTATCCGTTATACTTCGATACAATCCTCTGTCTCTGGCTTCCTTGACAATAGCATCACTTAACTTCTTTTGCGTAATTGGATCCCCAATCTGAACAGCAGTTGCAGGGCTTCCAGAATCAATTGCCTCTGAAGAAAAAGTTGCTCCATGAATCCCATCCTTGCCAACTCTTCCTCCAACCATAACAATATAATCGCCAGGCATTGCTTGCTTTTCATGCATCTGTCCGCCATTTCTTTCTCGTGGGATTAAGCCAACAGTTCCTACAAAAACTAAAGGTTTTCCTCTGTAACTTTCATCAAAATATACAAATCCTTGAGGCGTTGGAATACCAGAACAATTTCCTCCTACATTCACTCCTTCTACTACTCCATCTATTATTCTTCTTGAAGAAAGCATTTTCTGGGTTTTATTTTTTCCTTTGTATAAATCTCTTGAATCTGTAGGATCAGCAAAACAAAATCCATATCTGTTTATAATTGGTTTTGCGCCCATTCCAAAGCCCATCGGGTCTCTATTAACTCCAACAATCCCCGTTATTGCACCGCCAAAAGGATCAAGTGCACTTGGAGAATTGTGTGTTTCAACTTTATCACAAATTAAATATTCATCATCAAATACTATTCCGCCGGCATTATCTGTAAATACAGAAACACAGAAATCTTTATTTCTTTTTTTACTTCTTATTTCATTTGTTGCTCTTTTAATAAAAGTTTTAAACAATCCATCTTCAAATTCATCAATAGAATCTGCAAAAATTGTATGCTTGCAATGTTCACTCCATGTTTGTGCAATTGATTCTAATTCAACATCAGTTGGATTTCTTCCTAGTTTGCTAAAGTAGACTTGAACAGATTTCATATACTGCAAGTCCATTGAAAGTGGGCCTCTTCTAACTTTCATATAAAATTTCCCATCTTTTGCAAAAGTTTCACCAGATTTTATTAAGTCAGGGCTTGCGAGAATTCTGTATCTTTCTTCGTTCAACTCTTCAAGATGATCAAATATCCCAGATTTTCCAATAATTTGCAATTCGCTTTCTCCAGCATTAATAATGTCTACCAATCCTAAAACAGGTTCTTCATGGAGCCTGACTCTTGGAACTATCGCATCCATTCCATTATCTCTTCTAAACTCATCATAGCTTTTAACAGAAGCTCTTTGGATGACTGGATTTGAAAAAGAATCCCCAATCTTAACAACATCATCTAATGTTAAATTTCCAGAAAGAAACATTACTTGAGAACTATAAATTGTTTGACCTTCAAAGGTTTTTTTAAAACGATCTTCTACAATATCTTTTGCAGTAGTTCCAACATTATCAGTTATTCCAGGTAAAAAACCAATCTCAACTGCATAATCAAACTTTTCTGGCGCCTTTTGCTGATTTATCCTAGCTTCCTGCGTTATAGGGTTAGAAAGCATAGCAGCAACATTGCTTAGTTCAGAATTTTCAACAGCATCATCAAAAGTATAAATATCAACAAGATTTACTTTATCAACATGAAAACCCATTGACTCTATTTTTCTTTTCCTAATTTCCGCTCTTGTATCTCCTGTTTTTGTAATAACCTCTATTCTACTTGCCATTAAAATAACAATAAAAGAGAACTTTAAAAAGCTCTCTAAAATAAAGTTATCTAACGAAAGTAATAACTTATAAGCATATACTTTTTACAATTACCCTAACAAAATAGCCCTGTCAGCATTCTAACTTATATTTAAACGTGGGCTGAATTGTTAGAAAACCAATTCTTTTGGACCTTTTTTATAAAGAGATTCATCAGTCAGTTCTATATTTTTCTCTGGATTTAAAGCACCTTTATTTTTAATTCTTATTCCTTGTTCTTTAACAACTCTTCCAATATACTGCGAAATAATTCCATAATTTCTCGCGATACTTATTACTTCTTCTGGCTTTGGACTAACTATAATCATGCCTTGTCCCATATTCCACGTTTTATATGCTTCAATATCAGACACATTCCCCAATGCTTGAGTATATTTCATAAATTCAGAAGGTTCAAATGGTTCATCAATTACAGCTCCAAGTCCTGATGGCTTTAACAATCTTCCAACTTTTCCAGGAATCCCTCCTCCAGTAATATGTGCTACTCCATGAACTTCTGTTTTAGGTTCCCCACAATACCCGCCAAACATATCAACTACAGCAGCAGTATAAATTTTTGATGGAGTTAATGCTAAATCAGCTAAACTTGCATTGCCCACTTTCCAAGGAACTTGATGCCAGTTTTCTCCATGATTATTCTTCATTATCTTTCTAACCAAAGATAATCCATTTGACCTAAAACCTTCTTCTTTTAATCCTACTAAATAATCTCCTTCTTTAATCTCTCTTCCAGTAAACATTCTATCTTTTTTAGCAAACCATACAACACCAGCTCCCCAATTATAATTAAATGGTCCAAACCCTCTAACTCTATTTCCTAATTCAGCAACCTCTCCATTAACAATTGCTACATTAGCTACTTTAGCAGCATTAATATAGCCTTCTGCTAACTGTCTTACTTCCTCAATAAATGGTTTATCAGATGTACCAAGAGAATTAACATCAAGTATTGAACCAATTAAAACAGGTTCTGCTCCTCTTACTATAGCATCATCACAAACCATGGCAAATAAATCATGAGCTATTGTTCTATGATTTCTAACTCTTTCTGCTAATTCCATTTTTGTTCCAATACCGTCAAATCCAATATTCATTAAAGTCCCAGCAGGTAAATTAGAAACATCAATCGCCCTAACTCCAGTAAAATCATCAAAAGGAACAATCACTTCTCCTAATTTTCCTTTTCTATTATCCCATGTTTGCTTTGCAGCATTATAAAGAATTTTAGAAACATCATCTCCTAAATCAATATTCACTCCAGAATCTGCGTAAGTTATTTGTTT
>Ga0209514_10009744_pt1 | contig 10504 bp, 8 predicted proteins | sample Subgrocontami58m_FD_187452 | JGI IMG/M metagenome (GOLD analysis project Ga0209514, IMG submission 187452) | Subsurface groundwater microbial communities from S. Glens Falls, New York, USA - GMW37 contaminated, 5.8 m (SPAdes) (version 3) | ecosystem: Environmental > Aquatic > Deep subsurface >...
CGACGCGCACGTCGATGCCCTCGCGCCTGAACTGCTCCAAGACCCGATCGGAGATCTCCGGGTCCTCGCGGATCATGATGCGCGGCAGCATCTCGACTTGCGTCACCCGCGAGCCCATGCGGGCGAAGCACTGCGCCAGCTCCGAGCCGATCGGCCCGCCGCCCAGCACGATCAGGCGCCGCGGCAGCGCGCGCAGGCCCCAGACCGTGTCGGAGGTGAGGTAGCCGACCTCGTCGATGCCGGGAATGGGCGGCACGAACGGCCGCGCGCCCGCGGCGATGACGATCGCCCGCGTGCTGAGCGTGCGCGTCGCTCCGGCCGTCTTCACTTCCACGGTCCAGGGCGAGGTGATCCTCGCCTCGCCCTGCAGGCACTCGACGCCGAGCGCGGTGTAGCGCTCGACCGAGTCGTGCGGCGCGACCGCCTTCACTACGCGCTGCACGCGCTCCATTATCTCGGCGAAATCGAATTCCACCTGCGCCGGGTGCAGCCCGAATTCCGGAGCGCGCCGCATCTGCGCGATCAGCTTTGCGGATCGGATGAGCGCCTTCGAGGGCACGCAACCGGTGTTCAGGCAATCCCCGCCCATGCGGTGCTTTTCCACCAGCGTCACCCTGGCCTTGACCGCGGCGGCGATGTAGGCCGACACGAGACCCGCCGAGCCCGCCCCGATCACCACCAGGTTGCGGTCGAAGCGCGCGGGCTTTTTCCACTTCCCGGGCGCTCTGCGCGACTTGAAGAAGTCCACCGACTTCCTGGCGGCGAGCGGGAACAGGCCGAGCAGGACGAACGCGCCGAGGAGGCCGGGCGAGAAGATGCCCGAGAGCGACTCGATTTTCGCGATCTGCGTGCCGGCGTTGACGTAGACCACGGTCCCCGCGAGCATGCCGAGCTGGCTCACCCAGTAGAAGGTCCAGGTGCGCAGGGGCGTGAGGCCCATGACGAGGTTGACCGCGAAGAACGGGAACACGGGCACCAGCCGCAGGGTGAACAGATAGAATGGCCCGTCTCTCTGCACGCCGGCGTCCACGGCGCGCAACCGCTCCCCGAAGCGCGCCCGGATCGCGTCGCGCAGCACGTAGCGCGAGGCGAGGAACGCAAGGGTCGCGCCGATGCTCGATGCGAACGATATGATGAGCGTTCCGCGGGCGAGGCCAAATATCGCGCCTCCGGCAAGCGTCATGATCGCCGCCCCGGGCAGCGACAGCGCCGTCACCGCGACGTAGATCCCGAAGAAGATCGCCGCCGCCTGGAGCGGATGCTGGCGTTGGAAGGCGTCGAACGAAGCCTGCTGCGACTTGAAATACTCGAGGCGGAAATACTCTCCGAGGCCGAAGGCGAAATAGGCGGCGGCGAGCGCGACCAGCAGGAGGGCGACCGCGAGCCTGCGCCTGCTCACCGCCCGTTCCCCTGCGCTGCCCGGAGCGCGCGCCGCACCCGGCCGCGCGCCGCCTGCGCGAGATCGTAGTCGGGCCCGTTCGCGATGCGGCCGCGGTAGGAGAGCGCCGCCGGCGAACCCGCAGGCCATTGGCGGTCGAAGTGCTCGATCCAGGCGGCGGAATCGTAGCGCACGGGCAGGGCTTCGACGCGCACGCCGTCGAGCTCCATGCCGTAGAGGGCGTCCGGCGCCGCGTGGGCGGAGATCCGCGTGACCAGGCCGAAGCATTCGCCCGCGAAATTGGGCATGCCCGCGGCGCCGTTGTTGATCACGACCGCGGTCCCGGCGGGCGTGTCGAAGTCCAGCGCGACGGGCAGGCAGGTGTGCGAGCACGCCAGCACGCGCACCTGCGCGCGCGCGAGCAGTGCCCCCGCACGGGCAGCGTCCCCGCGCAGCAGCTCCTGCGAGAACCGCCAGCCGGCGAGGGACTCGGCGTCGCCGTGGACGATGCCGACCTTCAGGCCGCCGACCTCGGCGACCAGATGCATGGGCAACGCGCCCAGCCGCGTGCACAGGCCGGGCAATTCGGCTGCGGTTCCGCGCAGCGAACGCATGATGGCGTTCGAGCGCTCGACCTCGGCCTCTCCCACCCAATCAGGATACGCGCAGCCGCAGCCGGCCTTGTCCGAGTGCGCCGCGAGCTCGGTCTCGACGTTGCCGCGCAGGGCCGTGTGCGCAAGGACTTCGGCATCGACCGCCGCGAAGGTCGGTGCGTCGATGTCGAACCAGTGGAAATCGCCGTTGAAGACCAGTTTCGCCGGAGCGGCCTCGGCACGCGCCATGTCGAGCAACGTCGCCAGCGCGAACGGGTTGCCGTAGAGTCCCCCGACGACGTAGAGCGTCTGCGCGAAAAGCTCGGGCTCGCGGTGGAACACGGCGGGCGAATAACGGTAGTGCACGGGACAGGTCCGTCCCGGGCGGGACTCGTTGCGCATGGCGGCCGCCTGCGTAGCGTCGGCCATTCAGGCAAGCGCGCCGCCGCAGCTCGAGCCCTGCCCCGCGGTGCAACCGAAGCAGTGGTCCTTCACCGCGATCGGATTGCCTTCGAGGTCGCGGCCGACCAGGTCGGCGATGCGCACGCGCGGCGCCCCGGCCACCGAGAGCGGCAGGCCCAGCATCTGGTTGAAGTCGCAGTCGTAGACGTAACCCTGCCAGTCGATCGACAGCAGCGAGCGGCACATCACCGCATCGAGGTTCTGCTCGCGGTAGGCGTCGCGCAGCAGTTGCATATAGCCGCGAAACTCGCCCTTGGAGACCAGCATCGATCCGAAGCGCTGGATCGGCATGTTGGCGAGGGTGTAGAGGCGGTTGAAGACGATGCCGAAGCGCTCGCCGAGGTGCTTCCGGTAGTCCTGCTCCAGGCGCTGCTGCTCCGGAGGCAGGGAAGCTCCCTGGGGGTTGTAGACGAGGTCGAGCGCCAGCGCGTACCCCTGCCTCCCGTAGCCGAGCGCATTGAGCGTCCGCAGCGCGCGAATGCTCGCCTGGAACACCCCCTTGCCCCGCTGGCGATCGACGTTGTCCTCGAGGTAGCAGGGGAGCGAGGCCACGACCTCGACGCCGTGCGAGGCAAGGAAGCCCGCGAGGTCCTCCTGCCCCGGCTGTTCCAGGATGGTCAGATTGCAGCGGTCCATGACGTGCGCGCCCAGCGCGCGGGCGCGCACGACCAGATCGCGGAAATACGGATTCAGCTCCGGTGCGCCGCCGGTGATGTCCAGCGTGCGCACAGGGGAAGCCTCCAGGAAGGCGAGCACCGCGTCGACGGTCTCGCGGGCCATCGATTCGGTTCGCGTCGGTCCGGCGTTGACGTGGCAGTGCACGCAGGACTGGTTGCACTTGTAGCCGAGGTTGACCTGGAGCGTCTCCAGCGCCCTGCGGCGGATGGCCGGGAACGCGGTGACCTCCAGAAGGGGCAATGTCGCATGCACGTCCGTGATCTCCGTTGCAGTCCGAGGGCATTCGTCGGCCCACGGGCCTCTAGCTTACAACTCCCCCGCCCCGCCGCCGAGTCCCCGAAGCGTCGTGATATATTAGCCGCCCTACGCTTCGCCCCGGTCGAATTCATGGGACACCGCCTATCCAAGATCACGACGCGCACCGGCGACAAGGGCGAGACGGGCCTCGGCGACGGCTCCCGCGTCCCGAAGGACGGCATCCGCATCGCCGCGCTGGGCGAAGTGGACGAGCTCAATTCCTCGATCGGACTCCTGCTCGCCGAGGGGCTTCCTGCGGACATCCGCGAGGCGCTCGTCGCGGTCCAGCACGACCTGTTCGATCTGGGAGGCGAGATCGCCGTGCCCGGCTACACCAGCCTGACCCAGCGTCAGATCGAGCGCATCGAGGCCGAGCTCGAGCGCTGCAACAGGGACCTGCCTCCACTGAAGGAATTCATCCTGCCGGGCGGCACTCGCGCGGCGGCGCTCGCCCACCTCGCCCGCACCGTGTGCCGGCGTGCGGAGCGGAGCGTGGTCGCGCTTGCGCGCAGCGAATCCGTGAGCGATCTGGCGCGCATCTACCTGAACCGGCTCTCGGACCTGCTGTTCGTCCTCGGACGCTTCCTGAACCGCGCCTCCGGTGAGAGCGACGTCCTCTGGCAGCAGGGAAAGAACCGCTGAGTCGGACTGCGGCGGCTAGCAGGTCACTCCTCGACGAATGCCTCTTCGCGCTTCTTGCGCACGGTCGGCGCGATGATGATCAGCAGCAGGAAGACGGAGATGGCAAGCATCGTCGCGCTGATCGGACGCTCGACGAAGGTCATCGGATTGCCGCGTGAGAGCAGCATGGCGCGCCTCAGGTTCTCCTCCATCAGAGGCCCGAGGATGAAGCCCAGGATGAGCGGCGCGGGCTCGCACTCGAGCTTGACGAAGACGTAGCCGACGATGCCGAACATCGCCGTCTGGAGCACGTCGAACGGGCTGTTCTGGAGGCTGTACACGCCGATGCACATGAACAGAACGATCGCGGGATAGAGCAACCGGTAGGGAACGGTGAGCAGCTTGATCCACATCCCGATCAGCGGCAGGTTGAGCACGACCAGCATCAGGTTGCCCACCCACATGCTCGCGATCATTCCCCAGAAGAGCTGCGGGCGCTCGGTCATCACCTGCGGCCCCGGTGCGATTCCCTGGATCATCATCGCTCCGATCATGAGCGCCATCACCGGGTTGGAGGGAATGCCCAGGGTGAGCAGCGGAATGAACGAGGTCTGCGCGCCGGCGTTGTTCGCCGACTCCGGGGCGGCGACGCCCTGGATCGCACCCTTGCCGAAGTTGGCCGAATTCTTGGAGACCTTCTTCTCCAGCGTGTAGGCGGCGAAGGAGGAAAGCAGCGCGCCCCCTCCGGGCAGGATCCCGAGCGCCGAGCCGAGCAGCGTGCCCCGGACGATGGTGCCCGCGCAATCCTTGAAGTCCTGCACTGTCGGAAGCAGATTCGCCACTCTCTTGACGAAGACTTCGCGCTCGCCCTTCTGCTCGAGGTTGCCGATGATTTCGGCGAAGCCGAACACGCCCATCGCGACGGAGACGAAGCCGATGCCGTCGGAGAGCTCCGATATGCCGAAGTTGAAGCGCGCCACGCCGGAGTTGACGTCGGTGCCCACCAGCCCCAGCAGCAGGCCCAGGATCACCATGGCGATCGCCTTGACGAGCGAGCCGTGCGCGAGCACCACCGCGGCGATGAGGCCGAGCACCATCAGCGAGAAATACTCCGACGGGCCGAACTTTAGGGCGACCTCCGCGAGGGGCGGCGCGAACAGGGCGATGATGAAGGTGGCGAAGGTACCGGCGATGAAGGAGGCGATCGCCGCCATGCCCAGGGCCGCGCCCGCCCTGCCCTGGCGCGCCATCTGGTAACCGTCCAGGCAGGTTACCACCGAAGAGGATTCGCCCGGCAGGTTCACCAGGATCGCCGTGGTCGAGCCACCGTACTGCGCGCCGTAGTAGATCCCGGCCAGCATGATGAGCGCCGAGATCGGCGACAGCGTGAAGGTGACCGGCAGCAGCATCGCGATCGTCGCCACCGGCCCGATGCCGGGCAGCACGCCGATCAGCGTGCCGAGCATCACGCCCAGCAGGCAATACAGGAGGTTCTGGATCGAGAGCGCGACCCCGAACCCGATTCCGAGGTTGGTGACGAGTTGGTCCATCGCTTACCCCAGGTCCGGCCAGATATTGAACGGCAGTTGCAGTCCGTAGATGAACGTCGCGACGGAAAACAGCGCCAGCGCCACGTAAAGGACGACGACCTCCCGGAGCTTGAACTCGTTGCCGCCCCAAGCACTGACCAGGATCAGCACCGCCGTGGCCAAGACGAGACCCAACGGCTTGAGCAGATACCCGAAGGCAACCACCGACGCAAGGATGATGAACAGCGGCCGCGGCCCGAAACCTCCGATGAAAAGGAACAGGGCCAGCCCGTACAGTCCGTACGTCATGAGCGCGCCGATCTTGCCCATTGCAAGGAACCAGCTCTGGGCGGAATACACGACGCCACCGAGCGCGCCGCCGGCCACGATCAGCGTCCATCGGAACGGGAAGACAACGATGGTGTGGCGGATCTTGGATACGAAAGCGCGAAGGAAGATGATCGCGCCGAGAGTCACCAGAATCCCGCCGAGGACGGTGGGAAAATACGAGGGCCCCATGCGCACCGCGGTTCCCATCGGGTAATTGCGCGACACGATCATGAAGCCCAGACCGATGCCCATGAACATCAGGCCGGCCCAGAAGTCCTTGCCGTTCTTGATTTGCATCTCTCCCTCCCCACTGGTTGCGCCGGCACCCCCCCTTCGCAACGACGCTGGATTCTGCCACAGTTTCCAGGCAGAAGCATCCTGCGCAGCGCACGCTTTCCTACATAATTTTCTTACATTATCCTGACTTGTAGTCGTCCATGTAGCTGACGAGCTTGGTGCTCGTTTGGCGCAGGCGCTGGGACAGCATCAGCACGAGCTCCATCAGGATCTTCGCGCCCAGAATCGGCTGCTCGAGGATGATACGCGCGAGATTCTCGCGCGTGAGAACGGCGATCAGGCAACGGTCGGATGCGACGCAGGTGGCGAACCGCGGCTCGCCGTCGATCATCGACATCTCCCCCAGCGACTTGCCGGGCTCGATCATCGCGATCAGCCTCGGCGCGTTCCAGCGGTCCTGCTTGAACACCTCGATCCTGCCCTCGATCAGCAGCATCATGTAGTCGCCCGCCTCGCCCTCGCGGATGATCTCGACCCCGGGCTCGGCGCGAAAAACCTGCATGAAGTGGCTCATCAGGCGGATCTCGGCCAGGTTGAAGTTCTCGAAGAGCGGCGAATAGGTGATCATGCCGTGGATCTGGCTGGCAAACTGGGTGGCGTCCCCGAGGGGCTCCAGATTCGGCAGTCGCACCTGCTCTGCGGTCTCGGTCATGGACATGCGCTGCTCTCCGGTCTGTGACTCTTGGGCGCCTGTTGGAAATCAGGTCCGACCGTGTAAAAAAGCAAGAAATATGCCGAATTCGAGCACTTCAACCTGTCGTCCAGAATACCAGCACCCGCGAACATCGGGTCGGGCAACTGCGAAGTGTAGTCCCCGGGGACCCGGCAGTGTGCGGGCGTGTCTCCCCGTCGTCCGCTCTCAGCCTGGGGGACAGGTCGGCGAATCGAAATAGCGCTCGCAGAAATAGCAGCGCCCCTGCGGCAGGTACCAGGGTATCCGGTAGTAGCGGTCGCGGATGGGCGCGAGCACGCGCTCCCGGTACGCCGCATAGTCGAATCCGCGCCCGAGGACCAGGTGGAATGTCGCCCCGGACAACACCAGCGTGCGGTATTCGACGCTGCGGAAATACGGCCGGTAATCGCCGTCCTCGGGGGCGTTCTTGCGCAACACCAGGACGTTCTTTCCGTCCAGGCGCCTGAAGTCCGTCAGGATATCGTCGTGACGCGCATGCGACGACGCGGGGCCGAATACGAATACGTACGATTTCCGCCAGTCGCCCGATCCCCCGGCGGGCGGCGATGCGCGGCGCAGCCGTTCCCTGTAATAGGACGCGGTGACCGCGGGCGAGTAACCGTCGGCGGCGAGCTCGAACTCGCCGCTATAGGGATCGAGCTCCCGCAGCAGGTCCGCGATGCGGACGTGGAACACGATGCCGTCGTACTGGCGCAGGCCCTTCCATGCCTCGATCGGGAACGCGCCCGCCGCGGTGATGGCTGCGACGTGCGCCAGGCTGAACAGCCCCAGGTACACGACCGACGCGCGAAGCTGCTCTCGCGTCAGCGCCAGCGCAGCGGCGATGAAGAAGAACGGCACGAACGACAGCACCCAGTGCAGACCGATCAGCCTCACGGCCGAGAGCGCCCCGAACAGCGCGAGCGGCAGGGCGCAGGCGAGAAAGAGGAAGCGCGATGAGGCGTCGCGCCACAGCCGGGAGGGCCAGCCGTGCGCGCGCGCGAGCTGAACCAGTGCAACCGGCGAAAGCGCATACAGCAGCGTCGCAACGTACGCGAGCGGCGTCTTCCACGACAGCCCGGCGTCGCCGTGCCGGTTGTACAGGTTGAACATCAGGTTCGCCCAGCAATGCTCGTAGTTCCACCAGAGGTTGACGCCGACGAACGGCAGCGCGCAGGCAATAGCGAGCGCAAGCCCGCGCCAGTTGCGCTCCGGGCGCGGCGAAGCGAGTTCGTAGGCAAGGTAGACCAGCCCGAGCAGCACCGCGAAGTACTTCGACAGGAACGCCATGCCGAGCAGCGCGCCGGCGAGCGCGTACAGGGGCAGCGAGCGGCGCAGTCCCGCCTGCCAGAAGGCGAGCGCCGAGAAGAAGGAGAACAGGATGAGCGGCGTGTCGGTGGTGATGAAGATGTTCCAGACGTTGATCGGCATCAGCAGATACGCCGCGGCCGCGAGCGCTGCCTTTTCCGCGTCGTGGGCCTTCAGCGCCGCGTACACGCCGGCTGCGACCAGCGCCGGCATCACCACGACCGGAAGGCGCAACACCCATTCCGCCCACGAGATCCGCAGCAGCAGCGCGAGCAGCCAGCCGATCGCCGGCGGATGGTCGTAGAAGCCCGGATCGGGGTCCGCCCCCCAGAGGGTGAAGTAGGCTTCGTCGCCGGTGTAAGGGAAGACCGAGGCGAGCCAGAACTTGAAGACGAGCGTGAACCCGACGAGCAGGAGGAGGCGCGCGCGCGCGGTCATGGTCGGGAAGGCCAGTGAGGACGCAGCGGATTATACGCTGCGCGCGCGCCGCGCCCGCGCCCCGGCCACCGACGAAACCGGCGACCACCGCTATTCGCGCTATTCGCCCTCAGTGCCTTTCTTCCGGCGCTCGAGCACCGCTGCGGCAAGATTGTCGAGCAGCGGCACGCTGTCCTCCCACCCGATGCAGGCATCGGTCACGCTCTGTCCATAGACGAGCGGCTGCCCCGCAACCAGGTCCTGGCGTCCCGCTTTCAGGTGCGATTCGACCATCACGCCGATGATGTTCCGGTTTCCGGCGGCGAGCTGGCGGCCGATGTCGGCCGCGACCTCGACCTGGCGCAAGGGGTCCTTCCGGCAGTTCGCGTGGCTGCAATCGATCATGAGCCTTTGCGCGAGTCCCGCCGCCGCGAGGGACTTCACCGCGGCGGCGACGCTCGCGGCATCGTAGTTGGGCGACTTTCCGCCGCGCAGGATGAGATGGCAGTCCTTGTTGCCCAGGGTCTCGACCACCGACACGTGGCCGTTCTTGTGGATCGACAGGAAATGGTGCGACTGGCTCGCGGCGAGGATCGCGTCCACGGCGATCTTCACGCTGCCGTCGGTGCCGTTCTTGAAGCCGATCGGGGCCGAAAGGCCCGAGGCGAGCTCGCGGTGCACCTGCGATTCCGTCGTGCGGGCCCCGATCGCGCCCCAGCTGATCAGGTCGCCGATGTACTGGGGGGAAATCGTGTCCAGGAACTCCGATCCGGCGGGCACCTCGATCTGGTTGATGCGCACGAGCAGGTCGCGCGCGATGCGCAGCCCCTCGTTGATCCGGAAACTGCCGTTCAGGTAAGGGTCGTTGATCAGGCCTTTCCAGCCGACGGTCGTGCGCGGCTTCTCGAAATACACGCGCATCACGATCTCGAGCTCCCCGGCGTGCTTCACGCGCAGGGGCGCGAGCCGGGAGGCGTATTCGAGCGCCGCCGTCGGGTTGTGGATCGAGCACGGCCCGATCACCACCAGCAGCCGGTCCGAGCGGTCGTGGAGGATCGCCTGGATCCGCCGGCGGGTGTCGGCGATCAGCGTCTCGACCTGCGTGCCCTGGATGGGGAAGAACCGGATCAGATGCTCCGGCGGGGGCAGCGTCGTGATGTTCGCGATGCGCTCGTCGTCGGTGAGCGACGTTCTGTCGTCCGGCGCAGTCGCCTGGTAGCTGTCAACGGGAGTGGTCATTTCGTATTGCCTCGCTTGCGGTGTAGCCAAAAAAAACCGCCAGGCTGTTCGGCACTGGCGGTTTTCGGGGATCCTGCAGGGTTGTGACTAGGCCGATCCCTCCGCCAGTGGCCGGGGATATCCAAAAAAGAAAAAAGCGAACCAGCGGCTCATGTCATTCCCTCTAGAGCCGCATTCAAGCACGACTTGAGCGTGCTTGGCAAGCCCCGGGGACCTTCGGCGCCCCCCCAATTCGGTTCAACCCGTTGCCCACCATTGCCGTTAATGGAGTTGGATGGTAAGTTTTGCTTGCGTGCGTCTGACCCTTGCCAGGAGGATTCGGATGACAGCTGCGGTCAACATTCCGATCGCCGGATTCGTCGATGTCTATGACGTGGCCGCGGTCGACCGCGCGCTGCAGGAGCTGCCCGCGAGCGCGAGCGAGGCGCTCAAGTCCACCTACGAGAAGATGCTCAAGGCCGGCGGCACGCGCCTCACGGTGAAGCCTTCGGGCATCCCGGGAATGGAAGCGCTGTACGGCGAGCTGCCCAATTTCGCCGAGGTCCTGGACGACATCAAGAAGCACATCGCGCTGTGCGCCTCGTCGAGCGACCCGATGGAGCTGCCGCCCATGCTGCTGCTCGGCGAGCCGGGCATCGGCAAGACGCACTTCGGCCGCCGCATGGCGCAGTTGCTCGCGACG
>Ga0209514_10009749_pt1 | contig 10498 bp, 13 predicted proteins | sample Subgrocontami58m_FD_187452 | JGI IMG/M metagenome (GOLD analysis project Ga0209514, IMG submission 187452) | Subsurface groundwater microbial communities from S. Glens Falls, New York, USA - GMW37 contaminated, 5.8 m (SPAdes) (version 3) | ecosystem: Environmental > Aquatic > Deep subsurface >...
CGTGGAAGTAATTGGCGGATTTTATGCAAAGAATTTATCTCTAAAGGAAAGAAAATTGTAATGATTGTTTTACTTGATAAAAAATCTCAAGGTATTGATAAGAAACAGAAACAAAAAATGGAAGCTATAGGAGCTTACGAATATGATTTCTAATAAACTTGATGCAAAAATTATTAAACTCAATCAACTTTTGAAATTCAAATCAAAAGAAGAAAAACTTGAATTCGATGCTGTTATTATTCATCTAAATATTATGCATCAAATCCAAGAGCTATTGGATAATAAAAAAATGTCCCATGCTGATTTAGCGTCCGCCCTTAATGTTTCCCCAGCTTTTGTTAGTAAACTATTCAGTGGCGATAAATTATTAAATCTCGAAAAGATTGCACAAATCCAAAATATTTTTAGTACCAAATTTCAATTCCATTTCAGTTATAATGCCAAAAAGAATTATTTCAAGAAAAAATCAATTCAATCAAAAAGATCTAAACCAAATGTTGTATCTTCATCACCATCTATTCCATATAGTCTTGCTGCTAAATCCGATAATTAAAAATTCTATACTTTGATCTTTTCAAAAAATAAAAATCTAATATTCAACCAACCTTTCCTGTGATGGTCTCACTTCAACTTGCCCCGTGAAATTATTTTTTTGATAGTACTGTTTATGCATCTTCATATAACACACATGATTCTTTGTGTCCAGCTCTATTGATATTTCACTGGGTCAACATGTGACAGCCAGTATTACATAAAGAACATTATGCCAAGAACTTTGAGCAGTCCCAACGAAAAAAAAATTTGTAGTTCTATCACTCGGCATAATGTTGCATTATATAAACTCGGCACTAAAAAATTCTAATCGCCTCATCATCGCTTCACTCCGGCGGCTCGTTCCTCGCACGCCTTCGTTTCGCTTTTATTTATCTCCTTACTAAATACTCCATACTAAATACTCTTTTTCGCAATCTCAAAATCTGTCTCTGTTAAGCCTGTCCTGATCCCGATGTATCGGGAGAAGGATCTCTGCCATTAGCTAAACTAAAATCTCCATCATTTAGATTGTATCTCTTTTTGTAGTATTCCTTTGAAAATTCTATTCCCATTTCCTTTAATACTTTATCTCGATCAATGGAAAATTCAGCTATTCCTTCTTTCCTGTTAAATTTAATTTTTGCTTTTGCTTTTTCTTCATGATTCAATTCTAAATAATATTCTAGTAATTTATTGATTGAGTACTCAATTAACTTTTTATCCTGCATTCCTAAGTAAGAAATCATTTCCTGTTGAACCGTCGCACTTCTATAATTCCCTACACTTCCACTCTCGATTGTCAATGTTGCTGTTAGTATTGCTTTTGATATCTCTGTATTCAAGAATTGTATTAAGTTTTCATATAATCCGCCAACAGAATATTTCGGCGATTCTTTCCATTCTACAACCTGATCACTTTTCATTACTGTAATTATATCTTTTGTCATTTGCTCTAGATCTTCAAGCAATTGATCTTTTTCCGCTTGAGTAGCTCCAACTGTATAACGCCCGATTAAATTAGGCGATCCAAATCTTTCTACCATCAATTCCCAAAATTCTATTCCGGCTTTCTTAAATGTTACCGGCCAAAAACAACGCGATAGTAATTTCTCACCATAAGGATTTGTATAACTCGGCATGTGTTGGTTTACAATAAATTTGTACTTAGGTAATTCTTCTCCCGGCTCAAACAAATACATCCCTCTATTTTTTTTTCGCAGTTTACAAACATTCTTAACATCAAACATGAACCATTCTTGAGGTTTGTAAATTATATTCACCGGAATAATCTTACTTCCTCTCATTTCCCAATTAACTTCTCCCGCAGCAAAACCGTAAAGAACTGCATCCAAAATATTATTACCTATTTCCTGTAACGGCATATTCTGTATTATTTCAATCAATTCATTTTTGATTTTCTCGGGTCCGTCATAATTCAGTTCCCAACCCATCTGTAACACTTGACTCTTTCTCTGCTGTATTGTCGCTGATAAATGTGCATCAAGTAATAGATCACGATAAATTGTATAATCATAATTATTTTCGGCTAATATCTTATCCGGATCCGGTAGAACATCATTAAATAAATTTAGAACTTCACGAACTGCACGTTCTTTTAACAAAGTATTTTTCATAAAACTTTTCATTTTATTCTCCTTATTTATTTCTACTTACTACATACTTCTTACTTATTGCTTATTACTGACTTCTGTATTTCCCGTATTTCGTGCTTACTGTTTTCCTCGAAATATGTATAAGCTTCTCAAATTCAGTTATTAATATTTTCGCGTAGTTCAAAAACTGTGTAACCGAATCCACAATATCATCAAATTCTGAGTTTGGAAATTCACTCAGCTCATCAATAAATTCAACAAGATTTTCTTTTTTTATTATTTCTTCATTTGCTAATTCCGGTAAAAAGACTTTCCCGCTTTCAATCAAAGTCGAACATGAATTTAATCTCGCTAATTTATCCTTATCTACTTTTATTGCTTTAATCGGTATTCTTGTTTCCCTGTTCAATTCTTGTATCAAACTCTGACCGCTTGCTTTATCTTCAATTAAAACTTCATCTACTCTAAATTTTTCGTAAAGCTCTGCTACTTTTCTTTTTAGGTCCGGAAACTCAAAACGATCTCTCCAAATCGAAATAAGATAATAACCGTCAGAAGTTACCGCCCATGTTGTGCAAACCGAGAAACAATTCAATTCATCAGTTTTAAATGCTGTATCCCAGCTTTGTATTTTCCTGATAATTCTTTTTGTGTTCAAATCCTCAAAACGATAATATCTCCACCATTCCGGGTTTACAATTCCTTGCTCTTGACTATCTATAAATTCAGCGTATATCTCTTGTTTACGCAGCTGCAGAGGAATCTCTTTTGCAAGTCGGTCTATTTCTTCAGCTTCTAATAAAGGATTCTCATAACTCGAATAATTAAACGATTTCCACATATTATTTTCCCCCTTTTTTGAAAGGGGGGAACTAAAGGGGGGTTCGTCCTTTTCACCTTTCACGCCTGCCCGTCCGGTAGGCGGGTTTGACCTTTCGCCTCTTTTATATAGTTCATAAAACAAATGATCCTCATGATTCCTTTTTAGTTTCTTTCCTTTCGGTGTTCCGCCGATTAATACTTTTGCTTTGTAATCCAAAACCATTGGTGCAATACTTTCTTCCCATAATCTCTTGTTCTTTAGAATTATTCCAGCTTCATTTAAGACTATTAATTTATAGCTAAATCCTTCTATATTTTCTGGACTATCAGCAGATCTAAATTCGCAAACGGCATCTATAATCTTCAAATCATTTTTAACCGAGCGCCACCGCCACAAATTTTTTGGAATTTGTTTTAGAATTGGAATAAAATATCTATCAACATATCGCTCAATATTTCCGTAAATAGTATCAACCCAAAGAACAGGAGTAACATCATCTAACATATTTTCGATAACATAATTTGCTAATCCTTTTGTTAATCCGAATCTTCTTCCTTTTGCAATAACTTTATAACGTGCCGGATCATTAAATATTTCTTGTTGTTTCTTATGATATTTAATCTCTAGTTTTAATATATCATCATTTTCCATCTGCATTCTCTTTTGTCAGATTTACGATTTCAACAAGTATTTTATTTATTCCGCCATTATCTTTTAGTTGTAAATAATCTAGTAATATTTCCAATGCTTTTATTTTGTTTGTATAAAACATTATTTCACCATCCGGTTCAATATCAAATCCTATCTTTTGCAATTCTTTAATAACTTTCTCAATTGTTAAATCATTTAGCTTTTCAATCTTTTCCAGCTTTGTTTTCAGATATTTTTTAAGTGAAGTTTTGTGAAGTAGTTGATAACCAATTTCTTTAGCAGTTTCCTTTGAATATCCGGCTCTAATTGCGGCTTTTGTAGCATTCAAATCCTTTAAGTATTCATCACAAAACTGTTTCTGCTTCGCATTCATTTCTCTTTTTCTCTCTGTTAATAGCTAAAAGCTAATACCTTATCGTTAACATCAAAATTCATATATATTCATAATTCTTTATTGCATTTTACCAAATTTATTAACAATTTATCCACAATTAATAAATCTTTATTGAGGTTTATCATGAATCTACTCGAATTTGAAATTTTTAAGACTGGAACTCACACCGCTTCAAACGGAAATACTAAAACTTTTGAGACTTCTGATCTGCAAAATATCTGCTCTAATTATAACCCACAGCAAAATGAAGCTCCAATAGTTCTAGGTCATCCATGGAATGATGACGCTCCGGCTTATGGATGGATTAAAAACTTAAAACTTTCAGATGATAATGAAACTTTAATTGCTGAAGGTGAACTATCAGATGAACTTGTTGATCTCATAAAAGAAAAAAAATACAAAAAGAGAAGTATTTCTCTCGGTGCAGATCATAACCTTTTACATGTAGGCTTTCTTGGTGCAGCTACACCCGCAGTTAAAGGTTTAGCCGATATTAACTTTTCTCAAAATAAAGATGATCATTCTGAATTTGAATTCTCAAATGAAACAGAAAACAATTCCGACTTGTCCGCCGTGGCGGAAGCAAATCCAAATCTCGAAACAAATAATTTTTCCAAAAATGAAAATGAATTAATTTCTGAAATCTTATCTCTTAAATCTGAAATCGAAAAACTTAATTCCGATTTTTCTCAATTTATTTCTAAAGACGAATTACATAATCTTTTGAATCAATTTACTTCACTTAAACCTGTCCTGAGCGAACGCGAAGGAAGTGAAACCTGTCCTGAGTGTATACGAAGGATCGAAAGTTCTGATTTTGATTCTTTCTTAAATGATAAAATTGCAAGCGGTAATCTTACACCCGCAATGAAAGAACAAATAATTTCTTTTTGCAAAGAAATTTCTTCAATGAACTTCTCCGGAGAAAACTTCTCCGTTAATTTCACAAGTTTTATTAAAAACTTTATTTCTTCTTTCCCTCAGCTAAATCTTTTCGAAGAATTCGCAACTAAACCCGAAGGCTCCGCCGGAGGCGGAAATAAGAAAAATGAATCTTTCAACGGTCTATATCTAGATCCTCAATCTTATGCTATGCACAAAAAAGCACTTGAACTTTGTGATTCAGAAAAAATTACTTACTCAGAAGCTATACACAAACTTTTAAATAATTAAGGAATAATTATCATGGGTACTTTATCAGCTAAAAGAATCGTTGATCCGGTTCTTACATCAATCGCTCGCGGTTATTCTAACGCCGCTCTAATTGCAGTAAATCTTTTTCCTATCGTTGAAGTGGAAAAAGAAGGCGGTAAAATTCCGCAGTTCACAAAGGAAGCTTTTAAGATCTACAATACAGAAAGAGCTATTCGCGCTAAATCTAATCGTATCAATCCCGAAGATAAAACTTCGATTGATTTCGCTTTAGCCGAACACGATCTCGAGTATCCAATGGATTACCGGGAAATCGAAGAAGATATCATCAACCTTCGAATGCACGCTTCTGTTGTTGTTTCTGATGGTATTGCACTTCGTCTTGAAAAAATTGCTGCTGATTTAGCACAGGATGATGCTAACTATCCAACCGGCAATAAAATAACTCTTTCCGGCACTTCTCAATTTACAGATGCAACATCAAATCCATTTACAACTATAGACAACGCAAAAGATGCTGTTCGTGCTAAAATTGCTAAACGTCCTAATGTTGCTATACTCGGTGCGGCGACATATAAAGCACTTAAAAATCATCCATTGATTTTGGATCGTATTAAAGTTACTGATCATGCAATCGTAAATCCCGAATTGTTAAAGGCATTACTCGATCTCGATGAGCTTTTTATTGGTGATGCAGTTTACTCAAATGATGCCGGTACATTCATTGATATTTGGAGCGATAATATGATCCTTGCTTACGTTCCTAAAAAACTAGCCAACATTGATCGTTCCGTTTACGAACCTTCTTTTGCTTATACGCTTCGCAAGAAAAATTATCCGATTGTTGATCGTTACGAAGAAGGCGGTAAACTCGAAATCGTTAGATCCACTGATATTTTCACTGCTAAAATTGTTGGCTCTGATGCCGGTTATTTAATTAAAGATACTTGTTCATAAAATAAAATCCCTTCCTTTTGGGAAGGGATATAGGGATGGGCCATGAAAGCCAAAGTTATCAATACCGACTTTTTGCATGATGGAAAATATTATTCTCAAAATTCCATCATCAATGTTTCTCCGGATTTAATTAAAAAATATCCGAGCAATCTTTTACTTGTTCCGTTTGCGGAACTTGTTCCGTTTGCGGAGCTTGTTCCGTCTGCGGAAGCTGTTGATCTTTTTAATTCTGATGAAAAAAATAATTCAAATCCAGTTAAAGTTAATTCTGCAGATGATTCAAATGAAATGAATAATAAAATTTCTAAAGAAAAATCCGCCAAAGGCAGATCAAAAAAAAATAAACGGAGTAAAAAATGAAAACCGAACAACCAACTTTGATAATTTCACACCCAACCGGAACTTGGGAAGATTCTGGTTTACCAGCACCCTCTCCTTTCTTGCCTAAAAATCGAATTGTTACATTGTACGACACTTGTAGACTCGCAAACGACGGTAATACCGGTCCTTTTGGTTGTGTAAATGCCGATTCTCCATTTTCTTCTTTTGCTTCTGTTGCTGTGTCCGGTGTAGTACTTGTTCTTTCCTCTACCGCGATTACTAGTTATGGTCCATTAACTTGTGATGATAATGGCAAAGTACGCCGTGCTGGTTCGCCTTTACCACCCGTTAACGAACTTGTCGGCTATAATCTTGATTTAGCTACTGGTGCAGATCAATTCGTTCGCATTCTCTTAAAGTAAGAGGTGATTAAATGAGAAAAATATCAGAGTTTTTCAAAAGTAATAATTTAGTTGCTCATAATATTCTCACTTTCCCTAATAATAAATTGGTCCAATCTTATGAAAGTTCTGCTCAAGTTTTTCGCATCTTCGTTTCCTCAACTGGCGATAATTCTGATGGATCTACTTGGGCTAATGCTTTTACTTCTCTTCAAAAAGCTGTTGATAGTCTTCCTAAAGATTTGTTAGGGCATCAAGTTTATATCTTAATTGCAGCCGGTTCTATTATCACTGGCGCTGAATTTATGGGTTTTATGAACGGTCAGATCTTTATTAGATGGTGCGGTACTTTCATCAATTCCGGTTCAAGTCCTTATTGTGTTTGGGTAAGAAATGGTGCTGTTAATCCTATCTCTAATAATAATCCGATTCAAATAATTAGCAATCCTTCTTCCCTAAATCGTCCTATCGTTCTTGTTAGTTGTAGTTCTTTAACTTTAAGATTCGAAGCAATTGATCATACTTACCAATGGAATCAAGCCGGTTATGGTTATTGGGGTAAAATTATTTTTACGTCTTCTGTTAGTCAACCTTTGATTAGTCTTTGGGCTAATCAACCTTCATCTACAAAAATTATGCTCTTAGTTGGCTGTGTTTTTAAATGTGTTAATTTAAATCGTTACATCCCTCTAATATCTGGCGATGGTGGTGAAGTCCGAATTGAAGAAGCTCAATTCGATGGTAGTGCTGGTTCTGTTTCTGATTATTCCGGAACTCAATGGGACGGTATTTTTGTTGGTAATCTGAAATATGATGTTGTCAGTCTTGCTGTTATTTCTTACGCTGCATCTGCGGATCGTCCTTATTCCGGTAAAGGATTACTTATTAACGGTATCAAACAAATTTTTTCAGATAATACTGCACCGAGTTCAGCCAGTTTTGAACTTGCTTCAATGAAATATTTACCCGGTCATCTTACTTCCTGGACTCCGATTATTGTTCTTGGTCCTTCATTTAGCGGTACAATAAAATATAATTCCGCTGATATTGCTCTTACAAATAATTCTGCAATATCACATCTTCTTATTGCTGATGGCGTTTCTAATTCTATTCTTTCTAAAAATCTTCGCGATCAAACTAAAATCTTTATTAAAACAAACACTACGGCAACTCCCGATGCAGATTTACAAAATTCAGAAGTAACACTTTATCTCGATGAAGCCGGAAACAAACTGAAATTCAAACTCAAATATTCCAACGGAACCGTTAAAAACGGCGAAGTCGCTTTACTCTAAAAACATTATGAAAGAATTTTTTAACAATTCAGCATTCAAAACGGTTGCAATAATTTCAATTATTGCAGCTGTCTCTATTTTCATCACATTTAATTGGTTCATAGAATTTTCTTCCTTCAGCGTTGGTCTAACAAAAGCAGTTCTAGGAATTTCCCTTGTCTGGATTTTCGATAAATACGCTGTTAAAGAAATAGATACAATCGAAGAATTAAAAAAAGGAAATATTGCTTATGCGATTTTTTTTCTCGGTCTTTGTGTTGTTATTGCTTCCGCTATTCTCACAAGTTAAATCGCAGAAGCATTTGGACATTGCACAATCATTCATCGGTACAAAAGAACTTACCGGACATAATGACGGCAAAGATGTTGAAATGTTTCTGAATTCAGTTGGACGTAAGAAAGGTGATTCTTGGTGTTCTGCTTTTGTCTCTTTCTGCTTATCATCTGCAAAAGTTAGAGCTCCAACAACAAGATCCGGACTAGCAAGATCTTTCAAATTACAGAACAAAATTATTCTTGCTGTTGATGTATTGCGCGGTACAAAAATAATTCCCAAAGGTTCAATAATTGGCTGGGAAAAAGGCAATACAGTATTCGGACACATCGGATTTACTTTTATTAATTGGTCTGGTCCGTACGGAACAACAATTGAAGGAAATACTTCATCCGGTGAAAAAGGAAGTCAATCTGATGGTGATGGTGTTTATCTTCGAGCGAGATCCATCCAGCCTGCAAATTATTTTAGAATATGTTGGTTTATTTTGGTTAGATCATGAAATACTTTTTCCTTTCTTGCCCGCTGCTTGTCCGGCATTTTTTTGACGGATCTTCTTGGTGGGTTTCCTTCCTGCCCGCCGTCTTCTTGGTGGGTTTCCTTTTCACTTCCTGTTCATCTACAGAAACAATTATCAAAGATCGAAAAATAGAATTAACAGTACCCGCAATTAAAGATACAGTAAAAGCAAACTATAAAGATTTTCCTAAACCGATTTATGATAAAATTGAAATTCTCTTTAATCAACTTTCTGATTCATCATCTATCCAATCTGAAATCGTAATTCCAAAATCAAAAATCAAAGGCAAGATTATATTCAAACCTAAAACCAATGATTTTATTTTAGATATACCTTCTCAGAAAATTGATACTACCTTCAGCGATACGACTAAATTCATTATTAAAAAAGAAATTACGATTGCAGAAAAAATTGGTTATGCAACAATCGGAATTATCATCTTCATTGTTTTATTTATTTTTATTAGAAATAAATTTATTACGTCTAGGTGAGAGTTTGATTTTCCCATCATCCATCAAACATCATCCATCAAACATCACCCATCAAACATCATCCATCAAACATCATCCATCATCCATCACCAATCATCCATCAACCATCTTACATCGCAACTTGAGGCTCTATGGAATATAAAATCATTGAAATACTTCTTACTTTTTTCCTTGCATTCTTAACTTGGTTACTGAGACAGCAGATTAAAAGAATAGATCAGCTTGAAAAAGATAGTAATTCAATTCGTTTTAATTATCTCGATCGTTTTACAGAAATGTCAAAAAAATTAGAAGCAATTCATATAGATATTGCTGTAATAAAAAATAATCTTACTAAACAATAATAATTATCAATCATCAACAACCGATTTTGAAAAAACCCTTCCCTTTGGCCTGCCACTATACAAAGCTATTGCCACAGGTGGCATAGCCACTATGTGGGAAGGGCAGGGATGGGCTTTTGTTTCCTTTGTCTCCCCCCATTAGAAGCAAACAACAAAGCCACCCCTTGGTGGCTTTCGCTTTTTTAACCGCAGTCAAGTTTCCACTAATCCATGTCCTGAGCGTTAGCGAAGGAACAAATACCTGTCCTGAGTTTTTCGAAGGAACCAATCACTAACAACAAATCACTCTTTTTACTTATTTCCATTTGAACAATTTTTCATTATGTTGCACAACCAACAGCGGGTAATGCTTTGTGGTTAAACTAATAAATAACTTCTCATCACATCTACTGCTCAAATTCACCAATCAAATCAATCAAGAAATTCTTATAGATAAATTAATTGTCCGTCGGATAACAATCGATCACACATGCTGCATATGTGATCGACAGCTTACCCGTGATTTCTACGGAGGCTAATTAGCAGTATAATATTGTATGCGAGTACGTTCATATATTTTTTTGTCTAAACTTCGGACCAAATACTTAACGTTGTATGTTTATTAACAATACAAGTATGAGTCTGCTCTAAAAAGGTTATTTCTGTCGGTAAATTAAGAAAAGGTCTCGCTTTCTTTAGCGTGTTATAATCATACATTGATATGATTAAAAAATGAACATCAAAAAAGA
>Ga0209514_10009751_pt1 | contig 10497 bp, 7 predicted proteins | sample Subgrocontami58m_FD_187452 | JGI IMG/M metagenome (GOLD analysis project Ga0209514, IMG submission 187452) | Subsurface groundwater microbial communities from S. Glens Falls, New York, USA - GMW37 contaminated, 5.8 m (SPAdes) (version 3) | ecosystem: Environmental > Aquatic > Deep subsurface >...
CCGGGTCGCGGAGACACCCTCCCGGGTCGCGGAGACACCCTCCCGGGTCGCGGAGACACCCTCCCGGGTCGCGGAGACACCCTCCCGGGTCGCGGAGACGCCCTCCCGGGTCGCGGAGACGCGCTCCCCGCGCCCGTTCCCGAACGCTCGGGCCAGGCACGAGGTCATGAGCGGAGGCCACCCTCATCTGCATGATCTTGGACCATGCCAGCATTCCGGCTGAGATTCCGGGATTCCGCTCAAGATACAGTCCGCCCCGGACGAAGATCCGACTAGAGGCATAGTCCTGAGTCCATTGGAGGCGCACGCGGCATGAGATAATGGGTGAGGGTCCCGCCCCAGGAGGACCCAGGCCCCATCGGGGCCCTCGGACATGGATGTCCGGGGAAGTTTTGGTGTCAAGGAGGATACCATGGGACTCAGGATCAACACCAACATCAGCGCGGTCCGGGCACTCCGGAATCTGCGCAACAACGACAGGAACCTGGCCCGTTCGTTGGAACACCTCTCGACGGGGCTCCGCATCGTGCGGGCCTCCGACGACCCCTCTGGCCTCGTCATCTCCGAGCAGCTCCGCACTCAGGTCTCCAGCCTCAACAAGGCGGTGGAGAACAGCCAGAACGACGGCAACCTGATTTCGACGGCTGACGCGGCGTTGGGCGAGGTGTCGAGCCTCCTGATCAACATCCGCGACTCGGCGACCTTCGCGCTCAACACGGGAGCGGCCTCCCCTCAGCAGATCTCCGCCGAGCAGGACACGGTGGATCAGGCGATCAGCGCGATCGACCGGATCGCCAACACGACGCGGTTCGCTGACTCCTCGCTGTTGAACGGCGCCCGGGCCATTCAGCCGCTGGTGCAGTCGAACGAGATCAAGGACCTCAATGTGAGGAGCGTGAGCTTCGCCCCCGGCGCGACGTCCGCGACGTTCACGGTGAACGTCAACGTGTCGGGGCAGTTCGCGACCCTCTCCCTCGACAACTTCAACGTCCCCCCGGGCAGCTCCATCACGCTCAGGATCACGGGCAACCGCGGGACGGCGGACGTGACCATCGGCACCTCGGCGGCGGACGCGAACAGCCAGTCCGTCGCCCTGCTGAGCGCCATCAACACCGTGGGTGGCTTCACGGGCGTCTTCGCGAGCAACGACGGCGCCGGGACCGATGTCCACCTCCGCTCGGAGGATGTGGGCTCCGCCCAGGTGATCACGGTCCAGGTGGTCCGTGGGGCGGGCACGACGACGACGTCGGCGCCCTCTCCGCTCGTTGCGGGCGCGCAGCGGACGGACGCGGGCCGGGACTACGAGCTGGACGTCAACGGCTCCCACTTCAAGGGGAGTGGGCGGAAGTTCAGCATCGTCACGTCGTTCCTCGACGCCCAGTTCAACCTCGAGCCCCTGACGCCGAATGGCAACTACTCGTTCAAGGTCCGCAACAGCGGCATGTTCTTCCAGTTGAACTCGCAGCCGCTGCCCACGGACGGGATCCAGATCGGTATCAACGCGGTGAATGCCTCGGTCCTGGGATCCGAGACGATCTCCGATCAGATCGCCCGGCACCAGGGCCAGGTGGGCGCGATCCAGGGCGGGTTCCTCACGCAGATCCGCACGGGGGGCGCGAACGACCTTAGGACCAACCCGGGAAACGCGACGAAGATCGTGAGCGCCGCGCTCGACCAGGTCAACGGGACCCGCGGATACCTCGGCGCCATCCAGGCCCAGACGATCCAGCCGAACATCACCTCGCTGGGCGTGGCGATCGAGAACCTGTCGGCCTCGCAGAGCAGCATCCGGGACCTGGACTTCGCGGAGGAGACCTCGCGCTTCACGAAGAACCAGATCCTGTTCCAGGCGGGCACGGCCGTCCTCGCGTCGGCCAACCTGATCCCGCAGACCGTCCTCACGCTGCTTAGGTAACGACGACGTACGATCCGGGGGAGGAGCATTCCTCCCCCGGGTCGAAATCCACGCGCGGAATCGGGGGATTCAGGAGGATGGGAATCCGTAAAGATTCCTCCCATTCCGGTCGATAATTCGAATGGGGAGAGTCGGCGATGGCTGAAATGACTTTCAATCTGGCGGGTTCCGCTTCCGGTTCGTCGGCGACAGCGGCTCCGAGGGACGCCTTCCCCTCGCTTCCGCAGGCGGCGACGCCGGCCCCGGCGCCCCGGCCTAAGGCGACGCAGAAGCAGGATGCGGATCAGGCCCGGCAGACGGCCAAGGACATGAACGCCGCGATGGAGGCGTTGAACGAGCAGTACCGGTTCGGGATCTACCAGGACACCGACCAGTTCTACGTGCAGGTCCTGGATGCCAGCTCCAGGAAGGTCCTCAAGACGAAGCCCGTGCAGGACCTCCTGGACCTGCACAAACGCCTGCAGGACATGGTCGGGCTGATCGTGGACGAGCATCTGTAGGCCCGCTGGGCGAGACCTGGGGACGCAGGGGGTGATGGAATGTCGGGTCCGATTCGATTCGACGGGCTGGTCTCGGGGATCAACTTCACCAGCATCATCGACAAGCTGGTCGCGGTCGACAAGCAGCCGATCACGCTGCTCCAGGACCAGATCAAGACCCAGACGGCGCGGAAGACGGCCCTCCTCGGGATCACCGCGAAGCTCCTGGGGATCAAGTCCTCCGTCGGCCTCCTCGGGACGACGACCTTCTTCAATCGGACGAAGGTCACCTCCTCGAACGAGAGCGTCCTCACGGCGAGCGGGCAGGACGTCCAGTCGACGGGCGCGTTCGCCTTCACCGTCCGGCGCCTCGCGCAGTCGCACCAGCTCCTCTCCACGGGGATGTCGAGCCGCTCGACCGCCCTGGGGGGAGGGCAGGTCTCCGTCGAGCTCGGCAACGGCTTCGTCGACCGGAAGACGCCGGTCGACTTCCTCAACGGGCAGACGGGGATCGATCGCGGCGAGTTCCGACTCCGCACCGCGGCGGGGGCGAGCGTGACGATCGACGTGACGGACGCCCTCACGGTGCAGGACGTCCTCGACCGCATCAACAACAACGGCGTCCTCAACGTCACGGCGAGCGTCAGCAACGACTCGATCGCGATCGCGAACGGCACCGGATCGCAGCTCTTCGTCGAGGACATGAACGCCGACACGGCCGCGTCGAGCCTCGGGATCGCCGGGTCGACCCTCGCGGGCGGGACGCTCCGCGGGGGCCGCATCAACACCCTGACCGGGACAACGGAGACGCGGCTCCTCAACGACGGGCTCGGCGTGCGGTTCGTCTCGGGGAACGACCTCCTGGTGACGGCCCGCAGCGGGGCGAGCTTCTCGGTCGACGTGGACGCGACCGCCACGAAGGTGCAGGACTTCCTCGATAAGTTCAACAACGCCGCGGGGAATGCCGGGAAGGTCGTCGCGCGCCTCAACCCCGAGGGGAATGCGATCGAGCTGCTGGACCAGACCGCGGGGGCGGGGACCCTCTCCGTGGCCGCGCAGAACACCTCGAATGCCTCGATCGACCTGGGATTCCAGGGGGTGCAGTCGGAGCTGAACGGCGTGCCCGGGGCGGCGGGGGCGAACTACCTCCTCGGGAGGCGGCTCATCCCGACGCTCAACTCCGTCCTCAAGCGGACGCTGAACGGCGGCGTTTCGGAGTTCCGCCAGGTCGGGGGGGCCGACCTGAACGGCGTGCCCGACGGCGTCATCGGCGTGCGCGGTCGCAACGGGACGACGACGAACATCGACGTCTCCTCCCGCCTCCAGACGACGCTGACCTCCGATCCCCTCGTCGGCGCGACGAGCTTCACGGTCGCCTCCCTCGCCGGGCTCGCGGTGGGGAACCAGATCCGCCTGGTGAGCGGCGCGAACCTGCAGGAGACGCAGACCATCTCCGCAATCGACACCGCGACGAACACCGTCACGGTAGCGAAGCCGCTCGTGAACGACTTCGCCCCCGGCAACAGCGCTCTCTCATCGAACCAGACGCTCCAAGACGTGATCAACGCGCTCGGCAACGCGTCGGGCCAGAACCTGTCGGTCGGGTTCAACTCCTCGGCGAACGGTCTTCTCGTGCGCGACACGACCGCGTCGGCGACCCGCGCGCTGCGGATCACGGGCGCGTCCGCGACCTCGCTCGGCATCGCGACGAGGACCACGGGCCTCAAGGGGGACAGCGTCGGGTCGACGACCGATCTGATCGACGCGAACCTCGTCGGGTACCCCACGGACTTCTTCGCGGGGGCGACGGTCACGGTGAACTCGGGAACGAATGCGGGGTACGTCGGCACGGTGACGGCCTTCGACGGCACGACGGGGAAGCTGACGTTCGGCGCCGCGGCGCCGCTCGCGTTCGATTCCACGAGCGCCTACGAGATCGATGCGGCGGTCGGCGACAAGGTCGCGGGGAGCGACCTCGACCCGCAGTACATCGGCGACAACACCCTCCTCTCCAGCCTCAACCAGGGGAAGGGGGTCTTCGCGGGGCGCTTCACGGTGACCGACCGGACCGGCATCGGGTTCACGATCGACCTCCGCCAGCCGACGGACACGACGATCGGGAAGGCGCTCCAGGACCTGAACGGCGCGGCCTCGGCCGCGGGCAGCGCGCTCCGCGCGCAGGCGAACGCGACGGGGGACGGGATCGAACTGATCGACCCCTCCGCCGGAGGCACCATCCGCGTCGTCGACCTGGACGGGGGGACGACCGCGCGCGACCTGAACATCGCGGGGTCGGCGCCGACGGCGACGCCGGGGAGCCTCGACGGGTCGTACGAGTACAAGTTCACGCTCTCGTCGACCGACACGCTCGACGACCTGACGAAGGCGATCAACGCCCGCGGGCTCCCGATCGTCGCCTCCGTGCTCAGCACGGGGAGCGGGGTCAACCCCTTCCGCGTGAGCCTCCTCTCGAGGACCTCGGGGACCGCGGGGAGGATCGTCACGAACTCGTCGGTCGGGGGACTCGACTTCAGCACGAGCGCGGCGGCGCAGGACTCCGTGCTCCTGTACGGGTCGAACGGTGGCTCGGGCGACCCGGCGGTGATCGTGAACGGCACGAACACCGTTGCGAACGTCGTGCCGGGCCTGACGCTCAATCTCCAGAGCCCGAGCGCGAGCCCCGTCACCGTCACCGTCTCGCGCGACCTTCAGGGGATCAACGATCAGGTGAAGCGGTTCGTGGACGCCTACAACGCGGCGATCGACACGGTCCACGAGGCGACGAAGTTCGACCCCAGCAACCCCAGCAGCAAGGGGGTCCTCTTCGGCGACTCGACCGCGAACGGCGTGGTGCGCACCCTGGCCGACGGCGTGACACGCCCGGTGGTCGGCATCCCGACGAACGAGCTCAACACGCTCTCGAAGGTCGGTCTCCGCATCGACCGGACGGGGAAGATCCTCTTCGACTCCTCCGTCCTCGCGAACAAGCTCAACACCGACTTCGAGGGGGTGAAGAAGCTCTTCACGCTGCAGCGCGGCCTCACGCCCGACGTGCTCCTTGCCGACCTGAACGATGGCCGGGGTGTGAACGACGTGACAGGACAGGACTTCCAGATCTTCCAGCGCGACGGATCGACGGTCACCGTCGACGTGACCGGGCTGAGGACCGTCTCCGACCTCCTCTCTGCGATCAACAATTCCGCGCAGAACCCGGGGCTCAAGGTCGACGCCGCGACGACTTCGGACGGGAACTCGTTCGAACTGGTGGACAACTCCCCCGGCTTCGACGGCACCACGGCGGCCCCGGGCGCGGGGACCTTCAGCGACGCGGCTCTCGCCGGGTTCGCGAACGACTTCTGGAAGGGGCAGAAGGTCACCTTCACCTCGGGGGTGCTTGCCGGGCAGACGTTCTCGGTCACGGGATTCAACCAGGGGACGCAGACGATCACGTTCGACGGCGCGGGGAACCCGGGCGCAGGGAGCGGCTACCGCCTCGTCCACGACCTCGAGGTGAAGCAGCTCAACCAGTCGAGGGCGGCGGGGGACCTCGGGATCAACCTGAACGTCGGGAGCGACAACCGCCTGACGGGACGCCGGGTCAACGTCTCGAAGGACCCCGGATTCGCCCGGCGGTTCGACCTCGGGCTCGGGGGCCTGACGAATCTGCCCGACGGCCTCATCACGAGGAAGACGACCGGCATCGACGACGGGATCGGGAGCCTGAACGACCGGATCGGCCGGCTGAACAAGCGGGCCGACGCTTTGCGCGAGCGCCTGATCACCCGCTTCGCCGCCCTCGAGAACTTCCTTGCGCAGAGCCAGGGCACCCAGAACCAGCTCTCCAATTCCCTTGCTGGGATTGCGTCGAACTTCAGGACCTCCGCGAAGTAGCAACGCGGTTGACCCGGTGCGGAGAGCGGAGGAGAATGCCGACGCGGTTGCAGGGGCAACGGACCGCAGCCCGTCTGAGCCGATAGATGAGTGGCACCTGGAGAGACCGAATGGACCCGACCCGAAAATACCTCGAGACCCAGGTCCGCACCGCGAGCCAGGAGCAGCTCCTGCTCATGCTGATCGACGGAGCGATCCGCTTCAGCGAGCAGGCGAAGGGCAAGCTGGCGGAGAAGGACCTGGAGGGCGCCCACCACCTCCTGATCCGCGGGCAGCGGATCATGGTCGAGCTGGTCACCTCCCTCTCCCGGGAGATCGGCGACGAGATCTACGGGAACCTCGTACGCCTCTACAATTTCGTCTACTTCCGTCTGGTGCGCGCGAACGTCCAGCACGCCCCGGAGCCGATCGACGAGGCGCTTCGCATCCTCGGCTCCCTGAGGCAGACCTGGGCGGAGGCGATCGAGAAGTCGGTCGCCGAGCGGCGGGGCACCCTCCCGCGGCCCGAGGTCGCCATCTCGGCGAGCCGCCTGTCAGTTCAAGGCTGACGGTCGGACTGGCGTTCCCCCTGGCTGGATCTCCGCGCCTCTGTAGGGGCGGCCCTTGTGGCCGCCCGGCTATGGCAGCAGCGGTTTCAGGCTCCAGATGTTGAAGTGCGCGCAGGTCCCGTCCGCGGTCGACGAGGCGAAGTAGATCCGCTCGTCCTTCCCCCAGAACGGCATCGCCTCGATTCCCGCCTGAGAGGTGATCTGCATCTTCACCTTCCCGTCGGCCGAGATGACGTGCAGGTCGTCCGCGTCCTCAATCGTCGCCGGCCCGCGGGCGGACGCCCCATCGGCGGCCGGCCTCCGCGACACGGTGCAGAAGGCGATCCAGAGGCCGTCGGGACTCCAGCACGGCGTCACTGCGCCGAAGGTCTCCGCGGGGAGGACCTCGGTGAGGAGGTTCCCGTCGGGCCTCACGTACCAGATCCCGAACCACGCGTCGTCCCTCTGCCTCGGCCTCTCGAACACGATCCACGGTTCCTTCGCGGAGGGCCCCCAGACGGGGAGGTAGCCGTCCGCGATCGGGGTCGGCGAGGTCCCGTCCGCGCCGACGTGCCAGACCTCCCACCCGCCGAATTTCGTGGACCGGCGGCAGAAGGCGATCCGGGTGCCGTCGGGCGACCACGTCGGGCGGTACTCGTCCTCGGGGAAGGAGGAGACGACGGTCCACTCCGCCGACGGAGTCGCGACGTCCATCACGTAGACGTCCCAGCTCCCCTTCCAGTCGCTCGCGAAGGCGAGCCTCTTCCCGTCGGGCGAGAGCGAGGGGAATCGCTTGTGGCACTCGGGGTGGAGCGTCGTCAGGACCGTCATCGCGGGGCCGCCGGTCGGCTTCTTGTAGATGTCGTAGAACCGCGAGTGCCTGTTCGACGCGAAGTAGAGCGTCTCGCCGTCGACGGTGACGCACGGGTCGAGGTCGTTGGCCCCCGCGGGGGAGTTCGTGTGCTGGCGGAGGTCCTGGTACATCCGCCCCTTCGCGATCGGCGCGTCGGGGCCCCCCTCGTCGCCCCGCGGCACGCCCGGCGGCGCGGGCGCATCGGTCGAGGGGGCCTTCTTCTCCGACCAGCGAGCTGGCCCTGCCAGATCGGAGGGCCTCGGAGGGAGGATGGGCGAGATGCACCCGGCCGCGAACGCGGCAAGGACGAGGGAGGCAGCGATGAGGCGCATGGGCGTTCCCGCCCCGGCAGACGCGCGGATGATAGGGCTCCTCGCCCGGCGTGTCAACAAACCGCCCGGGCCCAATTCGTTTGACTCCCTCCGGACCGCGGTTAGGATACCGCCACAGGCGGCTGGATAGGCCGCCACAGGCGGCTGGACAGGCCGCCACGGGCGGCTGGATAGCTCCCGACACGCTGTGAGGGGCCTCGCCGGATGGACATCCTCATCGACGGGACCCGGGACCTCGCGTATGCGGATCCCGGCTCCGCCCTGGGAGAAATTCTCGACCAGCTCCAGACGTGGCTCAGCCGCAACGGCCGCGCCATCGTCGGCGTGTCGCTCGACGGCAAGGCCCTCGATCCCGCGGGGCGCGAGAGTGTGCGCGAAGAGAAGGTCGACGCGCACACGGCCCTCGACATCACCACGCTCTGCCCCTCCGAGCTCTCGCTCCTGACGCTCGCGGAGCTGGCCAAGCACCTCCCCGGCCTCGGCAGGGGACTCGCGACGGCCGCCTCGCACTTCCAGAAGGGGGCCCTCCCGCTGGGGATGTCGCTCCTCCGCGATGCGGTGACGGGGCTCCAGGTGACGATGGACACGATGACGAAGGTCTGCCAGCTCTCCGCCATCGACCTCGCGGCGGTGCAGACCGGAACGAAGACGGGGATGGAGGCGATCACGCGCCTCCGCGACCGTCTGCGCGACGTGCAGGAGGCGCTCAAGAGCAGGGACACCGTGACCCTCGCGGACATGTGCGAGTACGAGCTGTCCCCCGCGGTCAAGGAGTGGGAGGAGCTGGTGCGTCGCCTCGAGGACCTGATCAAGAAACAGCACGCCTAGGCGGCTCGCACGATGGACATCGGGATCCGCCGCCGCTTCCGCCGACTGCGCCGGCTCATCGTCGAGGTCGAAGGGGTCCTCACCGACGGGTCGCTCTACTGGGGCCCCTCGGGCGAGGGCTTCAAGCGCTTCTACCGCCCCGACTGGGTCGGGCTGTCCCTCCTCCGCCGCCAGGAAGCGGAGGTGATCCTGCTCGTCGAGGAGGGGATGTCGCTCGTCGTCGACCAGGCGAAGCGGTTCGGCGTGACCGACGTCCGCGAGGTGCCGAAGGACCGGCTTGCGTTCGTCGAGGAGCTGGAGCGCACCACGGCGATCGACCTCGCCTCGACGGGGTACATGGCGGCGGATGTCGACGCGCTCGCGGTCGCGACCGCGGTCGGCCTGCTCGTGGTCCCGCTGAACGCGAGCGCCGTGCTCGCCCCGCACGCGCACTACGTCACGACCGTCGCCGGCGGCGCCGGCGCGGTGCGCGAGGTCGTCGAGGTGACGCTCGGGAACCTGGCGTAGTCAGGGGCGCGCGAGGAAGACGGGGTTGGCGACGGCGAAGCCCCCCTCGCTCCGCTCGGCCACGACGCGCACGTAGCCGCCGCGCGTCGGCGCATCGAGGGTCTCCTCCCACACGAGCGGGAGAGGCCCGGTCGCCGTGCGCCACGAGGCGCCGTCGCGGATCACGTGGAGAGTCGCACTGCCCGCCGGGCCGCCGACCGAGACGCGGATGCGCACGCGGCCCTTCGCGAGAAGCGTGCCTCCCATTCCTGCGCCCGCGCCGGTCGCCTCGTCCGTCGCGGTCACCGCGAGGGAGAGGCGCGGTGCGCGAGCCGCATAGAAGGCGCCTCGCGCGAGCGCTCGTTCGACCCCCGCCGCGCCGGGGCCATCGACGAGGAAGACCGTCTGGTAGGTGTCGATCGCCACCGCGCCGTTGCCGTGGAAGTCGGCCTCGCCGAGGCCCCAAAGCGGCCGCGCGCGGCTCCCCTCGGCAGAGTCGAGCAGCGCGCGGTCCCACTCGCGGCCCACGCCCGCCGCCGTGTGGGCGTCGCCGTAGATCGAGGGGAAGGCGTCGGCGGAGGACAGGACGATCCGCTCGGGGTAGGGGAGCGTGCGGATCGCGACGCCGGACTCCTCCGACCCCGCGGCGGGCTCGAGCGCCTCGGGGTGCGCCCACGAGGTCGCGAGGCCCCAGTGACGCGCGGCGGCGATCGTGTCCGCGCCGGGCACGCCGCGCGGGGCGGTCAAGGGGACCTCGGCGCGGCGGAGGGGGAACCAGGCGACGGCGAGCGCGAGCGCGGGGATGGCCGCGAGCCGCGCGCGTCCGCGGAGGAGCATCGCCGCGCAGAACGCGAGGAGTGTTGCGAGCGCGGCGCGGCGGGCGCAGGCCCGGTCCCAGTGGAGCGGCCCCGAGGTCGGCGTCGGCAGCGACTCGAACGCCTCGGCCTCCCGCGTCCCGATGACGAGGAGGTGCTGGTGGAGGCCTTCGGCGCGGAGGCCGCCGCCCCACGGCGAGCCGCTCCAGTCGCAGCCGGGCGACACCTCGAGGCCGGGGACGATGGCGACCTCGGGAACGGCGCGGCCGGCGGCGTCGATCTCGGCGAGCCAGGCCGCGACGTCGCCTCGGCGGACGCTCGGCCGCGACTTCGTCCAGCAGACGAGGCCCTGGAGCGGCGGGAGGCCCCAG
>Ga0209514_10009753_pt1 | contig 10494 bp, 11 predicted proteins | sample Subgrocontami58m_FD_187452 | JGI IMG/M metagenome (GOLD analysis project Ga0209514, IMG submission 187452) | Subsurface groundwater microbial communities from S. Glens Falls, New York, USA - GMW37 contaminated, 5.8 m (SPAdes) (version 3) | ecosystem: Environmental > Aquatic > Deep subsurface >...
CCCACCACCAATGGCCATCAGAACAAGCAACACGACCACTAATGCCAGGCGGAACCGACCGCCACGTGAGCCTTTCATCGGTCAAGGCCGAATGTAGGATAACATGTCATTGATGCGCACCCTGTCGTTGGTCGAACACCATAGGACTGAGCAACACGACTGCCATTCGTAGGGGAGGTTCATCTAGGAGAGGTTCGTCTCGGCGGTCACATCGGAGCGACGCAGGTGTTCCACGTATCGTTCGCACTCGTGGTAGTGTTCGCTCAGGCAAACGTTCTTTTGCTTCACTTCAGATATCGGAGCGCCGTGCCGCCTGCCCCGTCGCTTTGCCAAGCGCAGCAGAACGTTCGGCACTCTCGAGGCCTCGTCCGACTCTGCGATGTTGGCGTGACAAACGTTCTCCGAAGAAGGATACAGATACTTCTGACGGCGATCCTCCGCGGCCCCGAGCAAGGGACAAACAAGCGGCGTTTCCCTTTGATACCACCTCCGCTCCCGCAGCCAACGACAGGTGCCGTAATGCTCAGTCAAGCATACGGCGAACTGATCCTCGACTTGCACGGGCACGTAGCGCTCGCCGCGCCAGGGCAACGTACCGGCGCAGTACCGCCCAACCTCAGGCGGCACCCCGGTATCCTCCCAAAGATAGCAAGCATTGTCTTCCGTGGGATAGTCGTATCGTACGCTCTTATTCCACCGCGCGGCAAGCCAAGGACAACAAGGCACCGGCGGACAGGTGCCCGTCGTGCAAGATGGGCTACGCCACGAAGCCGGGCGCGCTGATGAGCGCCGAGTCGAAAACCGGCGACCGCCTCGAGGTCTATGACAAGGAGGTCGTGATCAAGCGCAAGATGGGCGTGAAGGTGCTGTTGCAGAGCCTCAAGGGCGACCTGCTGGAAGGCATCAAGGGCGACAAGTACGTCCCCATCGACTCGATCGCCTCGATCCAGCTCAAGCCGGCCAGCACCCTGCTCGCCGGCCACATCACCATCGTCCTGCCGGAATCGAAGGAGGGCTTCAAGCTGGCCGGCCTGGACGATTGCACCGTCGAGTTCGTCAAGCGCGAGGAAGAGAAGTTCGTTGAGATCAAGGCCTTCCTCGACGCCAGGATAGGCCGCTAGGCCCCGAGCAGACGCGGCCTCAGTACACCGTGGCCAGTTCGCTGGTTACCTGCGCCAGCCGGTCGACCAGGATGTTCATGAACGAGCGGTTGAACCGCAACTGACAGTTTTCCGACGCCTTGTGCAGGGAGTCGGCCTTGATCTTGAACAGCGTGACCGGCGTGTCGGCAACGATGGTGGCGGTACGCGGCAGCGCGCCCTGGCGGATGTAGCACATCTCGCCGAAACAGTGCCCCTTGCCCAGGGTGGCCAGCTTCTTGTTGCCCTTGACCACGCCCACGCTGCCATCGGCAATGACAAAGAAGAAGTTGCCCTTGGTGCCCTCGTCGACCAGGAAGGTGCCGGAGGGCACGCGTCCCCAGATGCTGATGCGCAGCACTTCCCAGAGCTCGATTTCGCTGAAGTCCTGAAAGAAGGGCAGGGCCTTCAGCATGTTGAAGCGCTGGGTCTCGGAATCGGCTTCCTTTGGCAGGTCCAGCTCGGCGATGGTCGACAGGTCCTCGGTGAACTCGCGCCAGTTTGCATGCCGCTCCGGCGTGTTGCGGCGCAAGGCCTTGGTCACGATGTCGGCCAGCCGCGCTGACAGCGCGGGGCGATGGGTGCGGACGCTGGGCGGGTCTTCGTTCAGTATCTTGTGGGTCAGCCCGTAGTTGGTGTCGGCTTCGAAGGGCAGGCGACCGGTGAGCAGCTTGTACATCACCACGCCCAGGGAATAGATGTCGGTCTGGTAGCTGAGGGTGTCGTTCCTGACCTGCTCCGGCGACATGTAGGCGGGCGAGCCGACGCCGGTCAGTTGCGTCTCGTCGTTCTTTGCCAGTATCGCGGCGCCGAAGTCGGCGATCTTCACCGCGCCATCTGCGCACAGCATGATGTTCGCCGGCTTGATGTCGCGGTGGATGATGCCGTTGCGGCTGGCGAAATCGAGCGCCAGGGCGCATTTGAAGGCGATCTCGATCACCTTGTCCACGGGCAGCAGGTTCTCGACATGCCCGTATTTTTCGAGCGTTTCGCCCTGCACGTATTCCATGACGATATAGCCGTCGTCGCGGCCCAGCAGCGCGTCGTAGATGCCGACGATGTGCGGGTGGTTGAGGCGCCCCGCGAGGGCCGCCTCGTTGGCGATCAGCTTGCGGTAGGTATTGCCGTGCTCGGTGTCGGACAGGATCTCGGGTTTGAAGACCTTGATCGCCACCTCGCGATCGTTGAAGGTGTCATGGGCAAGGTAAACAATGCTCGTCGCACCCCTGCCGAGCTCTCGGGCGATTTCATACTTTTCAATACCGACTTCAGCAACTTGCTCCATTTACCGCAGGCTCCTCGTGAAGGCTGGGAAATCCAACTGGCTTAGGAGTGTGCCTGACGCCAGGTGTAGCCGTCAATTGCCGATATTGATCCGGTCGCGTCACGATTCGCAGAAAAGCATCTTGGCGGACCAAAGTCTGCCCTACCGTCCGCCCCGGAATGAAACAGCCATTTCGCCAGCGTTGCGCTAGCCGAACCGTCCCGTGATGTAGTCTTCCGTCGCCTTCTTCTGCGGCTTGATGAACAACTGGTCGGTGACGCCGAATTCGATCATTTCGCCGAGGTACATGTAGGCCGTGTAGTCGGAGATGCGCGCCGCCTGCTGCATGTTGTGGGTGACGATGAGGATGGTGACCTTTTCCTTCAGTTCGATGATCAGCTCCTCGATGCTCGCGGTGGCGATCGGATCGAGGGCGGAAGTCGGCTCGTCGAACAGGATGATTTCGGGGTCGGAAGCCAGGGCGCGGGCGATGCACAGGCGCTGCTGCTGGCCGCCGGAAAGGTTGGCGCCGAGCTCCTTGAGCCGGTTGCTGACTTCGTTCCACAGCGCGGCACCCTTGAGCGCCAATTCGACCCGGTCGTCGAGCTCGCTCTTGTTGCGCATGCCGCGCACGCGCAGGCTGTAGGCGACGTTCTCGTAGATCGACTTGGGGAAGGGGTTGGGTTTCTGGAACACCATGCTGATGCGCATGCGCACTTCGATCGGGTCGACCTCGGGCGAGAGCAGATTGGTGTTGTCCGGATAGAGCACGATGCCGCCGCCGGCGTAGCGGTTGCCGGGATAGAGGTCGTGCATGCGGTTGAAGCAGCGCAGCAGCGTCGACTTGCCGCAGCCGGAGGGACCGATCAGGGCGGTGACCATGCGGTCATGGATCGGCATCGAAACCCGCTTCAGCGCGTGGAAGGCGCCATAGTAGAAATCGAGGTCGCGCACGTCGGCCTTGAGCACGGCGCCTTCGATGCCTGCCTCCAATCCGGTTTGAATTTGCATGGTGCTCACCACTTGATGTTTTTGCGCAGACGATAGCGCAGGTAGATGGCCAGGCCGTTCATGGCCAGGGTCATGAAAACCAGGACGAAGCCCGCTGCCGCGGCATTGACGGTGAAAGCCGCCTCGGGCCGCGAGGTCCAGTTGAACATCTGGATCGGCATCACCGTGAAGGGCGCGAGGATCCAGTCGAATAGCCCGGCCGGTGGCTCGCCGGCAAACGGCGCGGTGGGCAGGAAAGCGATGAAGGTCAGGGCGCCGATGGTGATGATGGGCGCCGTCTCGCCGATCGCCCGCGCCATGCCGATGATGACCCCGGTCAGGATGCCGGCAGATGAATACGGCAGGATGTGGTCGCTGACCGTCTGCCAGGTGGTCGCACCGCAGGCGTAGGAGCCTTCGTGGATGGACTGCGGGATGGCGCGGATGGCCTCGCGCGTGGCGACGATGATCACCGGCAGGATCAGCAGCGCCAGCGTCAGGCCGGCGGAGAGGATGCTCTGGCCGAAACCGAAGTAATAGACGAACAGGCCCAGCGCCAGCAAGCCATAGACGATGGACGGAATGCCGGCCAGGTTGCTGATGTTGATTTCGATGATGTCCGTCATCCAGTTCTTCGGCGCGTATTCTTCGAGATAGACCCCGGCCGCGACGCCCAGCGGCACGGCGGCCAGCGCCGTCACCAGCATCACCAGCACGGTGCCGACCCAGGCCGAGAGGATGCCGGCATTGGCCGCGCGGCGCGAAGGGAAGGAAGTGAAGAAATCCATGTCCAGCCGCGGCACGCCCTGGACCGCCATGTCGACGAAGAGCACGGTAAAGGTCAGCACGCCCACCATCAGCGAGAGGATGCCGAGCAGGGAGAAGAACAGGTCCCAGCGCTTGGCGCGCGTGATGATGGAGCGAATCGCGGCGAGATCGGCGGCTTTCATCATGTCAATACACCTCGCGGAAGCGCTTCTTCAGCCAGTAGCCGAGCAGGTTGAAGAACAGGGTCATCAGCAGCAGGGTGAGGCCGGCGGCAAAGATGGTCTGGTAGCCGATCGAGCCGTGCGGCAGGTCACCCAGCGCCACCTGCACGATGTAGGAGGTGATGGTGGCGCCCGGCTCCGTGGGGTTGAAGGTCAGGTTGGGCTGCATGCCCGCCGCGACGGCGAGGATCATGGTCTCGCCCACGGCGCGCGAAATGCCGAGGATGTAGGCCGAGGCGATGCCCGACGTCGCCGCCGGGGTTACCACCCAGAGCGCGGTTTGCAGCCGCGTCGCGCCCATGGCGTAGGAACCCTCGCGCAGCGCCATCGGCACGGCGCGCATGGCATCCTCGGACAGCGAAGCGACGTAGGGAATGATCATGATGCCCATAACGAGGCCGGCGGACAGCAGGTTGAAGCCGGGCAGATCGGGATAGACCTTTTGCAGGATCGGTGTCAGGAAAGTCAGGGCGAAGTAGCCATAGACGATGGTCGGCACGCCGCCCAAGAGTTCCAGGAAGGGCTTGGCGATTTCGCGCAGCTTGAAGCCGGCGAACTCGGAAAGATAGAGCGCGATGATGGTGCCCAGCGGAATCGCCACCAGCAGGGCAACGCCGGAACTGGTCAGGGTTCCCGAAAGCAGCACCATGATGCCGTAGTGGGCGTCGTCGAACAACGGCGTCCATTGCGTATCGAACAGGAAATCCGACAGCGGCACGGTCTCGAAGAACACCCAGGATTCCTTGACCAGCACATAGACGATGGCCACCGTGACGAAGACCGAAAACGCCGCGGCGGCGAACAACAGCGACTCGATCACACGCTCCTTGACGTGACGCGAGGCCTTCTTGCTCAGGCGTTCGCTGACGCCCTGGCCGATGGGCGCGGAAAGGGGTGGCGCCGACGCGCTTGCACTCATTGCTGGGTTCCGGAAACGTTCATTTCAGAAAAACTGCGCACCAAGCGGCCCAGGCGTTCGCCTGGGCCGGACTGGCAATTTACTCCTTCGGATTGCGCTTCAGCAGGTCGGAGACCTTGACCCCGACCTCGGCCTCGCCGCCGAATGCCGTTCCGGTCTTCTTCTTGCTGAAGTTCTCCAGCGCGTGCTTGTAATCGGCGTCGCCCAAGGGCACGTACTTGACTTCCTTGGCCAGCTTGCCGCCATGCTTGAGGTAGTACTCGACGAATTCCCTGACCTCGGGCTTGTCCATCGACTTGGCGCTGACGTAGATGAAGATCGGACGTGCCAGCGGCTCGTATTCGCCGGCCATCACGGCCTCCAGCGAAGGCGTCACCGCCTTGCCCTTGGGATTGACGATCTGCACGGCTTTCAGCTTGCCCTTGTTTTCGTCGTAGTAGGCGAAGCCGAAGAAGCCCAGCGCATTGTTGTCGCGCGAGACGCCCTGCACCAGCACGTTGTCGTCTTCCGAGGCGGTGAAATCGCCGCGGCTGGACTTCGACTTGCCGTTGATGGCTTCGGTGAAGTAATCGAAAGTGCCGGAATCGGCGCCGGGGCCGAAGAGCTTCAGCGGCGCGTCGGGCCAGGCCGGATTGACGTCCTTCCACTTCATGACCTTGCCCTGGGCGGCCGGCTCCCACATCTTCTTCAGTTCGGCCACGGTCAGCTGGTTGATAAACGTGTTCTTCGGATTCACCACCACGGTCAGCGCATCGAAGGCCACCGGCAGTTCGACGTACTTGATGCCGGCCTTGGCGCAGTCTTCCATTTCCTTTTTCAGGATCGGACGCGAAGCGTCGGAGATGTCGGTCTCGCCGCGGCAGAACTTCTTGAAACCGCCGCCCGTGCCGGAAATGCCCACGGTGACGCGCACGCTGCCCTTCTTGGCCTTCTGGAAATCTTCCGCCACCGCTTCGGTGACGGGGAACACGGTCGAGGAGCCGTCGATCTTGACCAATGACTGGGCATGGACCACCGTCGCGGCGAACACGCCGGCGACGACGACGGCAATTTTCAGGGAATTCATAAACAGACTCCTTTGTACATGCTGGGGAAAGTCTGCACTCTAGGCAGGGAATGTTACAAAGCCGTGAAACCGCATCGAATCAACAAATAAATATTCCGGCGTCCGCGTTCACAAGGCTGTAACGGTAGCGCCCCATGCTCCGCCGATGCGGTCATACCAGCTTCTGGCACGGCTGCGCCTGGTGCCGGTCGGAATTCACCTGCTCTACGGCGCCGCGCAGGTGGCTCTCCTGTTTCCATTCGCCGACGAGGCCGCGCGCCAGCGCCGGCGCGGCATCTGGTCGCGCCAGTTGCTGGCGCTGCTCGGCATCCGCGTCGAAGCGAGCGCAAGCGAGGTAGATGCCCTCGAAAGCGGCCTCCTGGTCGCCAACCACATCTCCTTCATCGACATCTTCGTCATCAACGCCTTGCTGCCCTCCGCCTTCGTCGCCAAGAGCGACGTCGCCGCCTGGCCGCTGATCGGCTGGCTGGCCAGGCGCAACGACACCGTGTTCATCGAGCGCGGCAATCGGCGGGCCGCCCACCGCATGCAGGAACACCTGTTGGCGGCGCTTGGCGCCGGCAAGCGACTGGCGATCTTTCCCGAAGGCACCACGACCGCCGGCGACCGTGTGCTGCCATTTCACGGCGCGCTGCTGCAAAGCGCGATCGACGCCGCCGTGCCGGTGCATGCACTGACACTGAGCTACCACGAAGCCGACGGCTCGCGCTCCGCGGCACCGGCCTACATCGACGAGATCAGCCTAATGGACTGCCTGCAAAGTGTCCTGCAAGCACGAGGGCTGGTCGCTCGCATCGCGGTCACCGCCAGTTTCCAGCCGCCGCTTCCGGACCGGCGCCACCTGGCCCACCGCGCCCACCAGGCGATCGCCAGGGCCTTGGCGCGAAATGCAACCTCTCCGTAACGAAGCGGCAATCAGGCGGTAACGCGGCATTTCGACAATGCCGACGAACCCAGAGAGCCCAATAAGGAGAAGAGCATGCAAAGACATCTGACGGAAAGCCCCACCGCCCACGAGAAAACCGGCTACAGCGTCACCCTGGCGCGCAGCGAAGAAGAAGTCCGCGAAGCGCAACGCCTGCGCTACAAGGTGTTCGTCGAGGAACTCGGCGCCCGCGTCCAGACCCGCACCCCGGACCACGACATCGACCTTTACGACCCCTTCTGCGAGCACCTGATCGTGCGCGAAAGCCAGGGCGGCCGCATCGTCGGCACCTACCGCATCCTGTCGCCGGCCGCCGCGCGCCGGGTCGGCAGCTACTACTCGGAAAACGAGTTCTACATCAACCGGCTGCAGAACCTGCGCAGCCGCATGGTGGAAGTCGGCCGTTCCTGCATCCACCGCGACCATCGCAGCGGCGGCGTGATCACCCTGCTCTGGGCCGGCCTCGCCGACTACATGGTGCGCAACGGCTATGACTACCTGATCGGCTGCGCATCGATCGGCATGGCCGACGGTGGCCACAACGCGGCCAACCTGTTCAGCCAGCTCGCGGCGGAACACCTGGCACCGGCGGAATATCGCGTCTTCCCGCAGCATGGCCTGCCCTTCGAGCGGCTTGCCAACGGCCTGCCGGCCCTGGTGCCGCCCCTGATCAAGGGCTACCTGCGGGTCGGCGCCTGGGTCTGCGGCGAACCGGCCTGGGATCCGGATTTCAACACCGCCGACCTGATGATGTTGCTGCCCATGTCGCGCATGAATCCGCGCTACCTGCGCCACTTCGTCAAGCCGGCGACCGCGGTCGCCGCGTGAGCGTGGTGGAAATCGCGCTGGCCGCGCCCCTGCCGGCGGCACCCCGCGGCCGCGCATCCCACCCCGGGCGTCGGCTGCATGTCTTGATGCTGAGCGATGTCTGTCATCCGCGCATCAACGGCGTCTCCACGTCGATCGAAACCTTCGGCACCGCCCTGTCCCGCCTGGGCGTGCGCGTCACGCTGGTGGCGCCGGAGTATCCCGGTGTCGATCCGATGGCGGACGCCAACGCCGACATCATCCGCATGCCGTCTCGTGCCGTGCCCTTCGATCCCGAAGATCGCCTGATGCGCTGGAAGCCGCTGGCCAGGATCGATCGCCAGTTGGCCGGCGCCGAATTTGACCTGGTGCATGTGCAGACGCCCTTCGCGGCGCATTACGCCGGACTGCGCCTGGCACGCAAGCGGCGCATTCCGTGCATCGCGACCTATCACACGCATTTCGAGGAATACCTGTTCCACTACATCCGCTTCCTGCCCAGGGCCGCCTTGCGCCTTGCCGCCCGCGCCCTGGCCCGGCACCAGTGCAACGCGCTCGACGCCGTCGTCGTTCCCTCGCAACCGATGGCCGCCACCTTGCGCGACTACGGCATCCACCGCCCGCTGCATGTGATTCCCACCGGCCTGCCGGAAAGCCAGTTCGTGCACGGCAACGGCAAGCGCTTTCGCGAGACATGGGGCATCGCACCGACCCGCAAGCTGGCCTTGTTCGTCGGCCGCGCCGCCTTCGAGAAGAACATCGGCTTCCTGCTCGAAATGACCGCGCTGGCGCGCAAGCGGCAGCCGCATCTGATGTTGCTCGTCGCCGGCGAGGGTCCGGCCCTGCCGGCCTTGCGCCGTCAGGCGGCGGAGCTGCGCATCGAGGACCACGTCCGTTTCGTCGGCTACCTGCCGCGCGACGGCGGCCTGCGCGACTGCTATGCCGCCGCCGACGTGTTCACCTTCGCCTCGCATACCGAAACGCAGGGCCTGGTGCTGCTCGAAGCCATGGCGATCGGCCTGCCGGTGCTGGCCATTCCGGCGCTCGGCGCGGCCGATATCGTCTCCCCGCAGCGCGGCGCAATCGCCGCCGGGGATACCGTCGAAGCCTTTGCCGAACAACTGCTGAGCTTACTCGACCGTCCGGCGAAGCTTGCCGCGATGGCGACGGAAGCCATTGCCTTCGCCCGCGAATGGGATGCGGATGCGCAGGGTGCAAGGCTGGCGGCGCTGTATCGTCGCTTGCTGCGTGCGCCGGCGACGGTCGCGGTTTCCAGCCCGCTTGCCATTCCCAGATGAGCGCGGAGCCGATCGTCGAGGAAAGTCCCTTCAAGGGCCAGACCGGCTTGCGCCGCATCTGGAATGCCTTCAGCTATTCCCTGTCGGGACTGCGCGCCGCCTATCGCAATGAAGACGCCTTCCGCCAGGAAAGCCTGCTCGCGGCGCTGCTGATTCCCATCGCCCTGTTCCTGCCCCAGCCGGGCATCGCCAAGGCGCTGATGATCGCCAGCGTGCTGCTGGTGCTGATTGTCGAGTTGCTCAACTCGGCGGTCGAAGCCGCCATCGACCGCATTTCGCTCGACCGGCACCGGCTTTCCAAGCGGGCCAAGGATATCGGCAGCGCCGCCGTGCTGATCGCCCTGATCAACGTGCTGGTCACCTGGACGCTGGTCCTGTTTTAGGATGAAACTTCCCACAGTTTTGCGCTTGGCGCGGTTTTGCGGTCGCAAGGCACATACGTATCCCGCCAAGGATGGTGGGTGTCCGTCTCCGGTAAGTAAAGGAGGAGGAGCGGGCGCAGCCCGCGACGGGGGACATGGACGGAGACGGACACCCGCCGTCCTTGGCGCCCCCACTCCGCCGGCAATCAACGCGTTAAATCCATCGCCGACGCGCGCGGCACCATGGAACCTCTGAGATGACCAACCCGCTTCACGTCGCGGTCGTCACGGAAACCTGGCCGCCCGAGGTGAATGGCGTCGCCATGACCATGGGCCGCATGGTGCAGGGCCTGCTCGCGCGCGGCCATCGCGTCAGTCTGGTGCGCCCGCGCCAGCACGCCGCGGACGCGCCGGCGGCATCGGCGCGACTGACGACGACGCTGGTGCACGGGCTGCCGATTCCGGGCTACGCCGGCCTCAAGTTCGGCCTGCCCGCGCCGCGCCTGCTGCGCCGCTTGTGGCGCGCCGAGCGGCCCGACGTGGTGCAGGTCGTCACCGAAGGTCCGCTGGGCGCCTCGGCCATCGCGGCGGCGCGTGAACTGGGTATCCCGGCGGTGTCGGAATTCCACACCAATTTCCACGCCTACAGCCGGCATTACGGCTTCGCCTGGCTGGAAGACCTGGTCGCGGCGCACCTGCGACGCCTGCACAACCGCAGCCGGATGACCCTGGTGC
>Ga0209514_10009755_pt1 | contig 10493 bp, 10 predicted proteins | sample Subgrocontami58m_FD_187452 | JGI IMG/M metagenome (GOLD analysis project Ga0209514, IMG submission 187452) | Subsurface groundwater microbial communities from S. Glens Falls, New York, USA - GMW37 contaminated, 5.8 m (SPAdes) (version 3) | ecosystem: Environmental > Aquatic > Deep subsurface >...
GTCCGATTCCGGTTCACCCGTTGGGTGCGCCATGATCGCCCTCGATCCGATGACATAAGGTTCTGACACCTATATCTGAATCGGCGTGAGGGCTGCGCAACTCAGTGAGTCATCTGGGAAATGCGGGATTAATTAATAAGCGTGTCTGTGCTGTGCGCCGTTTGTAATTGTATTGCGCCAAGTACCGAATGACGACGAAGGCCGCCGTTGAGTCAACGGTCTGAAAACTGCGCGAAGCATGGTATGAAAGCCACCCAACCACTGCACGGTTCTCCGCCATGCCGTCCATATCGCCTTATCTCTTGCCCATCCTGTTACTCATTGGCTCCAACGTCTTCATGACGCTCGCCTGGTACGGCCACCTGCGCTTCAAGGCGGCGCCGCTCATCGCCGTGATCCTCGCGAGCTGGGGGATCGCCTTCATCGAATATTGCCTGGCGGTTCCGGCCAACCGCTGGGGCAGCGTGGTTTATTCCACCGCGCAGCTCAAGACCATGCAGGAGATCATCACGCTCCTGGTCTTCGCTGGGTTCTCGGTGGTCTATCTGAAGGAGCCGCTGGCCTGGAACCACGGCCTCGGCTTCGCGCTGATCGCAGGCGGCGCATTCTTCGTCTTTCACAAATGGTGATGGTTGCCGCTCAAGCGGCGGACGCGGCTTAGTCCTCGTGCGGCTTGCCGGCGCCGTGCATGGCCGTCACGGCGATGAGCCCGCCCATGCCGGCAAAGACGATGCCGAGAAACACGGCGACGGCGATATGCCCGTCGCCGCTGCTGGCGGCGATCTCGCCGGCGCGGGCGATGCCGATGGAAACCACCGTGGCGGCAATCGCGGTGGAGACCGCGAGCGCGGCGGTAGCAATCAGCGCCAGAGTCGTGCGCTGCCGCGCCATCTGCTGCGGAGGAGGCGGCCGGGAGAAACCGGCCCGTTCGTTGCCGTGCATGGTCATGTCTCGCCTGGGCGAATCACTCATGCCACAAGGATTAAGCTGGATGCGGGCGCGCATCCGGCGGGACTTGGGCGAAGCGATTGAGGAACCGCGGCAATTTGATGGCGCCGGTTAATGAAAGGTTAATGCGGCGACCTTTCGCTACTCTGCCGCCAAGGCTGCGGCCGGCTGCCAGTCCATGGAAACGTGACCGGGCTCGGCGGCGACGCGATCGATCCAGGCGCGAATATAGGGAAACCCGGTCATGTCGAATTCGCACTCGTGGGCGACGTGGGTGTAGGCATAGAGCGCGATGTCAGCGATGGTGAGACGGTCGTCCACGAAGAAGCGGTGCTGCTTGAGGTACTTCTCCATCACGCCGAGCGCGCGGTGGCCTTTCTCCATCCAGTCTTCCAGTGCGTGTTGCTGAAGCTCGCGCCCGCCCTTGATGAGTGACAGCCAGAACCATGCCGCGCCGATATTCGGCTCCAGGCTGTGCTGCTCGAAGAACATCCATTGCAGGGCTGTCGCGCGCTCGATCGGCCCCTCTGGCAAGAGCGGTGTGCCGTCAGCCAAATAGCAAAGAATGGCGTTGGATTCCGCGAGATGGCGGCCGGGCGCCACTTCCAGCAGCGGCACCTGGCCGGTGGGGTTCATCGCCAGAAATTCCGGCGTGTGGCTCTCGCCCTTGAGGATGTCAACTTCCCGCAGCCGGTGGGGAATGCCCAGCGTGGCGAGCACAAGGCGCACCTTGTAGCTGTTTCCCGAACGCTGCATGGAATAGAGCGTATACATGCCATTCCTCGTGCGGTGGGCGGGCATTCCCTCCGATGATTCGATAGAGCGACAAACTCCGGCAATTGCAAGGCGAGCATGACATGCCGTTTCAAAACAGCATGAGCCGTTTCTTATCCCGCCGCATTTGAAACAAATATTCTCTCAGGGTGAAAAGGACGGCGACGGCAATCCGGCGCTCGGGTCGGCGCTCTCCGTCATGGCGCGGCGCAGCAACAAAACAAAAGCGGTGAGCATAAGCGGCGCCGCCAGCGGCAGCGAGGTGACCTCGGCGAAGCTGCGCGCGATCAGCGGCATCAGCCAGAGCGCCGCGAGCACCGTCTTCTCCCAGGGGAGAAAGCCGCGCGTCAGCCCCTCCGCGGCGAAGAAGGCAATGGCCGGCGCCAGCATCATCAGGTCGTAGTCGAGGCTGTAGGGCGTGGCGAGAAGGGTCGCGATGATGAGTCCGGCGGCCTTGACCGGGAACGCGGCGGCGCTGCGCCAGAGCCAAACCATCGCGGCTGCGAGCGTGAGCGTCACGATTGTTTGAATCGCATAGGCCAGCGGTACCGGGCCGCCCCACATGCGCACCCAGGAAAACACGCTCTGAATCTTGTGCCAGCCGGTGTTGCCTGTCTCCAGCACAACGTCACGGGTGAAATGGGTGGAGGCGAGGAAAGCAGTCCAGACGTCGGCGCCGAAGGCGAGCGTGGCGGCGACCACCAATAGGCCCGCCGTCGCCACGGCGGCGGCAAAGGTTTTCCATTTGCCCGCAGCCATCAGCACGAGCGGGATCAGCAGCCCGAATTGCGGCTTGTAGGCGAGCAGGCCCAACAGGATGCCGGCCGCGACCGGCCTGCGGTCGAGCAGCACCAGTGTCAGGCCCATGAGCGCGGCCGTCAGAAAACCATTCTGCCCATGGCCGAGGTTGATGAAGACGGCCGGGTAGGCGAGGGCGAGCAGGAGCCAGAGATGATCGGCGGCCAGACTCCTTTCTTTACCTCTCCCATGGGGAGAGGTCGGACGCGAAGCGTCCGGGTGAGGGGGTACACCCTCTCGATAGGTCTGAACCCCCTCACCCCGACCCTCTCCCCACAGGGGAGAGGGAGAAGAAAGGATGGCGCGAATGGAAATCAAATACAGCAGCAGCGTCGCGCCCTGCCAGACCGCGAGCGCCGGCAGGTAGGGCAGCAGCGCCAGCGCCGCGGCAATGAAGAGAAAGAACGGCGGGTAGTGCCAGCCATAAAAAGGAGTGGCGGCGCCGAAGATCGCCTGCTCGCGGGCATGCTGCGCCGGGGCGTCGAAAGGCAGCTCAGGCCGGCCTTCCAGCACAAAGGTGCCGGCGGCATAGACATTGGCGAAATCGGTGCCGATGGGGCGGCCCTGATAGTCGCTGAGCCCGTTGGCGGTCGCCACAATATAAAGAACGCCGGCGAGCGAGGCGATCAGCGCCGCCAAAGCCCATAGCCGCATCCGCTCAACGGTGAGCCAGGAGCTGTTGCGCAATGTCGCAATAAACCTGCCCATAGGGGTCTCCGGTGCGCAACATTTAGCAACAGCGCATTAAGGGAGAGTTGCCCCTGCCGTGCGTGGCGAGGCCACACCCGTGAACAATCACGGCGGCATTACTTTTTGCGTCTTGCTGTTGCCCTTTTGCGCCTTTAGGAACGGGCGCGGCATACGGAGATTCTCATGGGTTTTCTTGCGGACTCGCTCAAGCGCGTCAAACCGTCCCCCACGCTGGCGGTGACGGATAAAGCGCGCGCGCTCAAAGCTGCGGGCCGCGATGTCATCGGGCTGGGCGCGGGCGAGCCGGATTTCGAGACTCCGGAAAACATCAAGCAGGCGGCGATCAAAGCGATCGAGGGCGGGCGCGCGTCCAAATATACCGCGGTCGACGGCATCCCGGAGCTGAAGGCGGCGATCGCGCGCAAGTTCAAGCGCGAGAACGGGCTCGATTACAAGCCGGGCCAGATCATCGTCGGCACCGGCGGCAAGCAGGTGCTCTACAACGCCTTCATGGCCACGCTGAATCACGGCGATGAGGTCATCATCCCGGCGCCCTATTGGGTGAGCTATCCCGACATGGTGCTGCTGGCCGGCGGCGAGCCGGTGCCGGTCGTCGCACCCGCCGAGGACGGCTTTAAGATCAGGCCGGAAGCGCTGGAAAAGGCGATCACGCCGAAGACCAAATGGTTCTTGTTGAACTCGCCATCGAACCCGACCGGCGCCGCCTATACGCGCGCCGAGGTGAAGGCGCTAACCGACGTGCTGCTGCGGCACCCGCATGTCTGGGTGTTGAGTGACGACATCTACGAGCATCTCGTCTACGACGACTTTAAATTCTTCACGCCGGCGCAGGTGGAGCCGAAGCTGTATGAACGCACGCTGACTCTCAACGGCGTGTCCAAGGCCTATTGCATGACCGGCTGGCGCATCGGCTATGCCGGCGGGCCGGAACCGCTCATCAAGGCCATGTCGCTGATCCAGTCGCAGTCTACCTCGAATCCGACGGCGGTGTCGCAATGGGCCTCGGTGGAGGCGCTGGACGGGCCGCAGGACTTCATCGCCAAGCACAACAAGATATTCAAGGAACGCCGCGACCTGTGCGTCTCCATGCTCAACCAGGCCAAGGGGATCAAATGCCCGACGCCGGAGGGCGCTTTCTATGTCTATCCGTCCTGCGCCGGCACCATCGGCAAGACCGCGCCGTCGGGCAAGAAGCTGGCGACCGACGAGGATTTTGTCACCGAATTGCTGGAGACTGAAGGGGTGGCCGTGGTGCAGGGCGCGGCCTTTGGGCTCGGCCCGGCCTTCCGTATTTCCTATGCGGTCCGGACCGAGGACGTGGAGGAGGCCTGCCGGCGCATCCAGCGGTTCTGCGGGAATTTGAGATAGCCGCAACTTCCTTTCCGCCCGCCCGGGGCTGAAGGAAGGCAAGACAGTAATCCACTGAATTCCACTGGACTTTAGTCCACTGGACTTTTTTAAATAGATCGAAGTGGTATGTTACCGGCGGCGGCAAAGTTGAAAAACTGGCCGGATAGATTCCGATTCGCCTGCGCGGTTCGGCTGGCGACCCGCGCGCAATCAAGGAGAGAATCATGTTTCGTACCCTGACAATTTCCGCTTTCGCCGCCGCCACCTTGGCGGCCACCACTCCTGCTCTGGCCCAATCCGGCACGCAGGCGGGTGTTCTTGAATGCACGGGAGGCCACACGATGAGTATCATCGTGGGCTCCACGGCCGCCTTGAACTGCACCTTCCGGCCAAACACAGGCGGACAGGAGTCCTACGCGGCGACCTTGCGCCGCGTCGGCCTCGACGTCGGATTCACCGACAAAACCGCGCTGGCTTGGGTGGTTTTTGCCCCATCGCAGAAAATAGGGAAGGGCGGCCTGGCCGGAAATTACGTCGGCGTTTCTGCCAATGCTGCGGTGGGTGTGGGTGGAGGAGCCAATCTCCTCGTCGGCGGTTCGGACAAAACCGTCACCCTGCAACCGCTGAGCATTCAGGGACAAACGGGCCTCAATGCTGCCGCCGCAGTCGCCAGTCTCGAATTGCGCGCCGCCGCGCCGCCCAAGAAGGCTTCCAAGCCTTCCAGCAAGAAAAAGAAATAGGTTCCTCGTTGCGATTGACGGCCGCCCCTCGGGGGGGCGGCCGTCCTGCGGCTACGAGAGACTTGCCAATCCCCCCTGCCTCCTGAGACGATCCCCTTCCGGCATCTGACCGCGGCCGGATCGCCCCGGCCGGCGCTAAACTGCGTGGGAGGCGTTTATGGCCACAGGGAACGGAAACGGCACAAGTCCCAAGGGTCCCCGGTGCATCGCGCTGGTGGGCCCATTCCAGAGCGGCAAGACCACGCTGCTCGAAGCGATCCTCGCGCGCACCGGCGCGATCCAGCGCCAGGGAAGCGTGGAAGCGGGGACATCGGTCGGCGACGCCGGCAAGGAGGCGCGCCACCACCAGATGAGCGTGGAGCTGACCGCCGCCACCACGACCTTCATGGGCGACAGCTACACCTTCATCGACTGCCCCGGCTCCATCGAATTTGTCCACGACATGCGCGCGGCGCTGCCCGCGGTGGACGCGGCGGTCGTGGTCTGCGAAATGGACGAGAAGAAAATTCCGCAACTCCAGCTCATTCTACGCGAGCTGGAAGACCAGAAAATCCCCCGCTTCCTTTTCCTCAACAAGATCGACAAGGCCGACGCCGCCATCCATGACGTGCTGCGGCTGTTGCAGCCGGCCTCGCGCTGCAAGCTCTTGCTGCGCCAGCTTCCCACCTTTTCCAACGAGATCATCACCGGCTTCGTCGATCTCGCGCTGGAGCGCGCCTTTGTCTACAAGGAGCACGCCGCCTCGGAAGTGGTAGCGCTCGAAGGCGACATGCTCGACCGCGAGAAGACCGCGCGCTTTTCCATGCTGGAGACGCTGGCCGATCACGACGACGAGCTGATGGAGCAGCTTCTTGAAGACATCCAGCCGCCGCGCGACAAAGTTTTTGACGATCTGAGCAAGGAGCTGCGCGAAGGCCTGGTTTGCCCCGTGCTGCTCGGCTCGGCTTCCCGCACCAACGGCGTGCTGCGGCTTCTGAAGGCGCTGCGGCATGAGGCGCCGGGCATTGAGGCGACGAGCAAGCGGCTCGGCGTGAAAGCGGCGGGCGGCGAGGCCGTCGCCTATGTGATGAAGACCTTGCAAACCTCGCACGGCGGCAAGATGTCGGTCGCGCGCGTGCTGGCGGGCTCCATCCCCGAAGGGACGCAGATGGTGGGACCGTCGGATACGAGTGACCGCGTATCGAGCGTGTTCAAGCTGTTCGGGCAGCAATCGGAGAAGCGCGGCGCCGCTGCGGCCGGCGATACGGTGGCGCTGGGCAAGCTCGATCACGCCAGGACCGGCGACACGCTCTCGTCCAGCAAGCAGGCGCCGCCGCAGATCGCCAAGATTGAGCCGCATGCTCCCGTGCTCGCCATTGCCGCGGGCGCCAAGGAACGCAAGGACGACGTCAAGCTCGGCCAGGCGCTGCACAAGCTGCTGGAAGAAGACCCCTCGCTCACCGTGTTCCACAATCCGGAAACCCACGAAGTGGTCATGTGGGGGCAGGGCGAAATGCATCTGCGGGTAGCGACCGAGCGCCTGGCTGACCGCTTCGGCGTGGCGATCGTGAAGCGGCCGCCCAGCGTCGGTTACCGCGAGACCATCCGCAAGGGCGCGGTGCAGCGCGGACGCCACAAGAAGCAGTCCGGCGGCCATGGCCAGTTCGGCGACGTGGTGCTTGACATCAAGCCGCTGCCGCGCGGGTCCGGCTTCAAATTCGAGGAGAAGATCACCGGCGGCGCGGTGCCGCGCAATTACATTCCGTCGGTGGAGGAAGGCGTCATCGACGCGCTCAAGCACGGACCGCTCGGTTTCCCCGTGGTGGATATCACGGTGGCGCTGACCGACGGCTCCTACCACACGGTCGACTCCTCCGATATGGCGTTCCGCCAAGCCGGGCGCATCGGGGTCGTGGAAGCACTGCCGCAATGCCAGCCGGTGCTGCTGGAGCCGATCCATGCGGTGGAAATCATCTGCCCGTCGGAGGCGACCGCGAAGATCAACGCCATCATGTCCGGGCGGCGCGGGCAGATCCTCGGCTTCGATACCCGCGACGGGTGGTCCGGCTGGGACATGGTGCGCGCGCTGATGCCGGAGGTGGAGATCGGCGACCTGATCGTCGAGGTGCGCTCCGCCACCGCGGGAGTCGGCAGCTTCACCTTCAAGTTCGATCACATGGCGGAACTCACCGGCCGCACTGCCGATCAGATCATTGCCGCGAAAAAGGTGGCTGCGGCGTAGCATCGGCAGCAAAGACAGCCTGACGTTCTCTTGTCATCCCGGCCGAGTGCACAGCACGAGAGCCGGGACCCATGGGTCCCGGATCGGCCCTTTGGGCCGTCCTGGATGACAACGTCGGGTTTGCAGCGCCTGCTCGGTAAACGCCCGCCTAACGCCATCGTGCAAATACCGATTAAAAAGCATGTCCGCGTTCGCGCGGCGGCCGTTAACGCTACAGGTATTCCCTAGCCGTATAACCGCGCAGAAGGCGGGGGGTCCCGATCGCCGGCGGCAGGTATCGCGTGGTCAGAATGCTTGGTGCGATCAAAAAGATTTTTTCACGCGACCGCGGCCCCGCCGACGGCAAGATCACGCTTGCCGAGGTGCTGCGCAAGAATTGGTTTGAGCTCTGGTACCAGCCGAAGATCGACCTGCGAACGATGCGCCTTACAGGCGCCGAAGCGCTGGTGCGCGCGCGGCATCCCAAACGCGGCCTTGTTCCGCCTGGCCTTTTTCTGCCGGGAGCCAGCGAAGAGCAGATGCTGGCATTGACCGAGCGGGTGATCTTGAGCTCGCTGCGCGACTGGGAAGCCTGCGCCGCTTACGGGATGTCGGTGAAGCTCTCAGTCAACGTGCCGGTCAGCGCCCTCGTCAAGCTGCCGCTCGCGCAGATGTTGAAGGAGGAACGGCCGAAGGCGGCGAACTGGCCGGGCCTCATCATGGAAGTCACCGAGGACGAAATCATCCATGACCTGCAAATGGCGAACGAGGTCGCGGATTCGCTGCGCTCCTTCAATTGCACACTGGCGCTGGACGATTTCGGCGCCGGTTATTCGTCGCTGGCGCGGCTGCGGCAGCTTCCCTTCAGCGAACTGAAGATTGACCGCAGTTATGTTACCAACTGCAATTCCGACAAGGTCAACGCGGGCTTGTGCGAAACCATCGTTGAGCTGGGCACGCGCTTCGGGCTGAAGACGGTGGCCGAGGGCGTGGAGACCACGCACGAGAGTCACAAGCTACAAGCCGTCGGCTGCCATATCGGCCAAGGCTATCTCTTCGCCAAGCCGATGCCGCGCGGCGAATTCATCGGCCTCATGCGCCAGCGCCTGATGAACACGCCGGCCGCGCCGCCGCAGGCCGCGGAGGGCAACTTCGTCCCGCAATTTCTCGCCAATCGCTGATTGCGTTCTGAGCCCAGTGGGCCGCGGCTGGCTGGTAGCTTGTTCGGCCATGCGCGATCCCTCATAAGGTCTTTAATAGCGGCGAAGGCATGGGAAGGTTTCACCCCGGGGCCTAAGCTCTGGCGAGGGAACCGGCGTGAGCGCAGGCGTTGGCATCATGAATGAGGGGTTCCGTGCGGCTTGCGTCATCGGCTGGCCGGCCGGCCATTCGCGCTCGCCGCTGATCCACAATTATTGGATCAAGCGGCATGGCCTGACCGCGGAATACCGGCGCGAGGCGGTGCCGCCGGACAAGTTCGCCGAATTCGTCGCGACGCTGGGCGAGCGGGGCTATATCGGCGCTAACGTCACGCTGCCGCACAAGGAGGCCGCGCTGGCGCTGTCCGACCCGGACGACCGCGCCCGCGCCGTCGGCGCCGCCAATACGCTGTGGTTCGAAGGCGGAAAGCTGCGTTCCACCAATACCGACGTCGAAGGCTGCATCGAAAATCTCGACGCGGCGGCCCCGCGCTGGGACGCCGGGCTGCAAAGCGCGATCGTGCTCGGGGCGGGCGGCGCCGCGCGGGCGGTTGTTTTCGCGCTGCTCGATCGCGGGGTAGGACGGGTCGCTGTGAGCAACCGCACCTTCGAAAAGGCGGAAGCCTTGCGCGAGCGATTTGGCAAGCGCGTGCATCCGGTGCGCTGGGAAGAGATAAACGGCTTGCTGGCGGGGGCCCAACTCCTGGTCAATGCCACCTCGCTCGGCATGAGCGGCCAGCCGGGGCTCGACGTCAATGTAGAGAACCTGCCGCGGACCGCCGTGGTGGCCGACATTGTCTATGTTCCGCTCGAGACGCCGCTGCTCGCGGCGGCGAAAAAACGCGGGCTGCGCACGGCCGACGGGCTGGGAATGCTGCTGCACCAGGCGGTGCGCGGCTTCTCCTTGTGGTTTGGCGTGCGCCCGGAAGTGACAGCCGAATTGCGCAGCCTGGTGGAAGCCGACCTGAAAACCGGCGCGACGGCGGAACGCTAGACCTTGCGGCGCAGGGAATAGGGACAATACCCCGGTGTTCCTCTCCATAACCGGCACCACACGGGCCGGACGGGAGGCAAGATCATGACAGCGAAAATACGAAACACGCTCGCGCTGACGGGATTTGCTTTCCTGTTCGCGGCAACCTGCGCCTGGGCGCAGCCGCAACCCACTCGCGTGGCCGGGACGATCCAGGGAATCGACGGCGCAACTCTTGTTGTCAAGACCGAGAAGGGCGAGGTGAAGGTGAATGTTTCCGATCAGCTCCGCGTCATGGGAGTCGAGAAGGTATCCATGAACGACGTGAAAAAGGGCGATTTCGTCGGGGTGGGCGCCATGCCCCAGGCCGACGGCAGCCAGCGCGCCATCCAGGTCACCATCTTCGCGGAGTCGCAGCGCGGCCAGGGCGAAGGTCACCGGCCATGGAGCCGCGATCCCAAGGGCACCATGACCAATGCAACCGTCGACACCACCGTCGCCGGCGTCGACGGCCAGGCGCTGATGGTCAAATACAAGGACGGCGAGAAGAAGATCATCGTGCCGCCGGACGTCTTGGTGCTGCGCTACGTGGAAGGCGACAAGAGCGAGCTTAAGCCCGGCGCGCAGATTGCCATCAGCAATCCTGCAAAACTGCCGGACGGCACCTTCGAAACCTCGCGCGTCAACGTGGGACGCGGGGGCTACGCGCCGCAATAGCGGCGACCGACCACGCTTTGCATTTTGGTGAAATTGCTATTCAACGATCACTCGCCGGTCGATATCCCTGACGCTCCGGGTTC
>Ga0209514_10009756_pt1 | contig 10493 bp, 9 predicted proteins | sample Subgrocontami58m_FD_187452 | JGI IMG/M metagenome (GOLD analysis project Ga0209514, IMG submission 187452) | Subsurface groundwater microbial communities from S. Glens Falls, New York, USA - GMW37 contaminated, 5.8 m (SPAdes) (version 3) | ecosystem: Environmental > Aquatic > Deep subsurface >...
CGCCCTTGACTCCGCTCCGCCGCAGTCGCTAAGTGTTGGCGCGCGCCAGCACCCATCGAGGTGGGTCAGATTTCGTGAGCAGAGGTGGGTCAATTCTGATGAGCGTCGAGGCCTGAAGCGGGCCTGTAAGCCCCCGCCGTCGGGGCAAAGCTTCAAATCGCAGTACTACCCAGAGATATTTTCTAGGCGCCCCGATCCGCGCTCAGGGACCGGGCTCGTCCAACAAACGGTTCAGATCGTGGCTCGCTTCGCGATCACGATCTAACCTTATTCGTTAGGCATCCGTTTCATTTCGGGCGAATAACTTGGAGCAATTCCTCCACGACGGCGGCAATGCCTCTCGAAGAAGGGACGGCCAAGCGGTCAGCGAGTGTTGGCGACCGTTGCCGAACGTCGGCTGCGGTTATGTCGTGCCAAATTGGCAGAATCACCTTCTCGCCTTCCTCCTCCCGTGCTACCAGGCCGTCCAACTCTCGTTGGGGCCACTCCTTTGCAAGAAAGGCCTTGCTGACGACGACTATGCCGAACTGCGAACGCGCAAGCCCGCGGTCTATTGACCGCCGAAGGCCGTCGCCGACTCTCAAAGTGCTCTCGTCGAACCAGACCTTTAGCCCAGCCGTCTGCAGGGCCTCAACCAGAGGGCGAACGAAAGCTTCCTTGTCTTCAGATGCGTGTGAGACAAAGACGTCCCACGACGTTTCTTGGGAAGCGTGGCCTGCTACCGATGCGGGGGCCGGTGGAGCTTTGGGTTTGAGGGTGACGGGTGTGGTGGTCTCAATGGTTGGACTGGCCTCAGGAATACCGAGCAACGTGGACAGATTGTCGTGCTTCGCGAGGCGGGACCGTCTAGCAGCCACGGCTGAGGCGATTTCGCGCCGCAGTTGGTTGTCGTATCCCGCTAGATCGTTTCGTTGATTGGTTATGAAGAAAGTGATGTCCTTCAATCGACTATCCAGTGCAGCCTTGAGCTGTTCCGGTGGTTCATCGGTTGGCTGCTTGAATGCCAGGTCAAGCGTACCTCCGGCGCCGCCCGGCGATACATAAACCGTTCCGCGGGGCCCAGAGTGTTGAAAGGTGCTTGGTTGGAGATACCATAGTTCTTCGTCACCGCGATACGGTATTGAGACAACTACCTTGATGCCAGGTATCAAGACCTTCCTGCCGCTCGGGAAGATATCGCGGCCCGGATCGCCGCTTACGTCGATCTGAATTTCTTCTTTGGTCATCGTAGCTCGGGCTTGATCTAGCTCCAGCGGGACTATCTTAAGTTCCTCCGCGAGTTCTTCGACGAGTTCCAAGTCGGAACGAGCACGTAGCACGCTCTCGGATACTGCTTGTACTCGCTTCGATACGCTGGTCGAATGAGCGCGCAGCGCGTCAGACAGATGAGCGCGCCCGAAAAGCGGAATTTGGTCTGTACTGGTGCGCATACGAATGAGTGCAGATTTGGATGCCTAACGTTTAGTTGAGCGACGCCGCGACGGAGCGGCGTGTGATGTTGGCGAAGCGGTCATGTCGCGGTGTCGTTCCAACGCCTAGTTGGACTAGCCCTGCGGGGCTAGCACGTTATTGGTGGTTATGAGGATTGTAGGATGCGTTGACAGCGGCGACAAGCGCGCCACGGGCACAGCCGAGGGCACGGCGGTGGGAAAATTGCGATGCGGCGGGGTTGGATCGGTGAAAAGACGCGCATGCGCGCGCCGTGCGTCGCGGTAGAGCGCGTGCAGGGCGAGCGCGCCGCTGCGCACGAGGCGCATGGGTCGCGGCGGGCTCAGTGCAGCAGGTTCGGAGGGCCGGTCGCATAGCGAGGCAGCAGTATTGAGATGAGTGCACGGCCGCAGCGCGGGCAGTGCGTGGTGGCAGCGGCATTGGGAAAGCGCTGCAGAAAAGCCTGCGGCGTGAGTGGCGTCTGCGTCTCGACCGGAGCCTGGGCGAGTTGCGCGCGTGCGCGATCGAGCCGTTCGCGCTGCGAGTGGGCGTATAAGCCGTAGGCGCGCACGCTTTGCAATCCGGGCGGCGGCATGTGTGGGAGGTATCGCGCGAAAAACTGATCCGGGGGCAAGCGCAGGAGCACCTGCTGCGCGTGGCGTTCGCCTTCTTCGCCATGCGGGCGGTAGACAAAGCTGACGTGGTGCCGATCGATTTCAGCGAGTTGCGCGTTCTTGAGCGGCCCGCCGCGCAGGTAACGCGCGAGGTAGGCGGCGACGCCCGCGCCGTGCGCATAGCGCGTGCAAAGACGCACGTTCCATTTCACCCGTCCGAGCTTGTTCACGAGCGAGTTGAAACGCTCCCGACTTTGGTTGGGTGCAAGGCGCAGCCGCGACTGGGCGAGTGCGTCCTTGATCGCCGCGAGTAGCTTGCCGCGAAACAGCATCATGACCACGCGCGCCGGCAGAAAATGACTGCGTCGCGGCCGCATCCAGGCGCTCTCCTCGCCCAGGCCGCCGTCGGCCACCAGTGCATGGATGTGAGGATGCAACACGAGCGAGCGACCCCAGGTGTGCAAGGCGAGAATGAATGCCGGCTGTGCGCCGAGATATTTCGCATCGCCCAGCAGTTCGCTGAGCGTGTCGCGGACCGCGCCAAAGAGGATCCGCGCCATCGGGACGCGATTGAACGACCACAATTCGTTCAACTCATGTGGAATGGTGAAGATCAAGTGATGGTGCGCGCAGGCGAGCAGCCGCGCCTTTTGCGCTTCGAGCCAGCGTTCGGTCGCAATCGCCTGACACTGCGGACAGCAGCGCTGGTGACAGGAGTTGTACCACGCGCGCTGGACGTGCCCCTCAGGGCAGCCGGTCATGTGACCGCCCAGCGCGATCGTACGGCAGTGCGCGAGCCAGTAGGCTGCGCGATGAACATACAACGGCAGCCTATGCGCCTTGGCGTAGTCTGCGAAGTGCTGCTGAAATACCGCACGTAGCGTGCGTTCCATTCCCGCTTAACGCGGCACGCCGGTCGGCGATTACCTCCCCCTGCGTAGCAGGGCTAGTGCAACAAGAAGTCGGCCCCCTAAATGGGGCCTTATAAGACCCCAAAAGCGGGGTCGAGCACGGACAGGCTACGCTCAACCCCTTGATTCTTCAACCGGGGCGACCGAGATAGGCACCTGCACACCCATACGAAATAGGCACCACTTGGTTTGTCATGCCGTCACCGCGCGCAACCTGTGCAACTACACTCCACTGGCGGCTTCCAGATCTACACCGGCCACATATGTCACTTAGGTCCACCGGCAGCAATGGCCGACAAGCCGTAGATCACATCGAGCTAGTAAGCGGCAGCTCCACCTCGTATAGCTGCCTTTCATGATGTCGAAGGTCGAGCGGCTCCTTCGGGTCTATTCTGTTGAAAAACTCGAATTTTCGAGAGCAATGAATTTGCGCCAATTGCGGAACTGATCGAGAAATTCATTCATTGCCCGTCATTGCAACGATCGTTAGGCTCAACGGCGCGATTGCGAGTTGTCCTGGTAGGCCCCCAGCCTGAAGGGAACGTCGCGCCCTATAGAGCCTAGAATTTTTCGACTGACAGTGGAAATCGAGTTTCTCAACAGAATAGGCCACAAGCCGACCTTGACGGAGCGGGAAAGTCGGGCTGCCGAACGACAGCTTTAGGTCTGCGGCGGTTCCCCAATGCGCGCCGAAAGCGGACCATGGCGGAATGACTTGACCTCGGTCCACCAGTAAAGCTCGGTCAGTAGGCGCGCCGCGGCGCATCGACCACGACCGGCAGCTACAACGGCAGCATCCAGCGCGTATGGATGCCTGCCCCGTGATCGTGCAGTTTGCCCGCAGCCGTGCTGACTTTCGAGCGCTTGTTCGTCACACAGCGTCGCGCTGCGCGCAAGGCCGGAACCCAAAGCGCCTCACCCGCCGAATTGGGGTCTATACTCGATATCGCTCACGATCACGATCGGTCGGAACGGATCGCACGCGGGGCACAACGGGAGAGATCGCATGGGTGCAAACATGATTCTGGAGTTCGGCGCACGCATGTCCTTCGCCGATGGCACGCAGTTCGGCAGGGCCGGCGCATATGAGCTGCTGTCGGGGCGAGTGCGCTACGCGGTCGACCCCACGGCGCCGGCGTACCAGAACGTCGTCGATCTCGGGTACGCTGCACGCGACGCCGAAGGGCGCGTCACCTACACGGCAGAGTTCTGCCTGTTGAAACCGGCCGACTTCGCCCGCGGCAACCGGCGCATCCTGTTCGACGTGATCAACCGCGGCAACAAGCGCGCAGTGCAGTTCTTCAACGATGCGCCTCACAGCAATCAGCCGAGCACCGCTGCGCACGCTGGCAACGGCTTCCTCATGCGGCAGGGCTACACTGTTGCGTGGCTTGCCTGGCAGGGTGATCTCCTGGCCGGCGGCGGGCGCATGACGATGAACCTGCCGATCGTAGGCAGCGCGGCCGAGCCCGTGACCGGGCCGCTGCGCGCGGAATTCATTGTCGATCGCGAAGGCGTCACCTGCCTGCCGCTCAGCGGCAACGTCGTCACGCACAGCTACCCGGCCATCTCCCTCGATACGACGGCCGCCACGTTCACCCGGCGCGAGTACGCGGACTCGCCGCGCGAAATCATTCCACCAGACGCGTGGCAGTTCGCCCGTGTCGGCGAGAGTGGCACGTCGGTCGCGTCGGTACAGCATTGTCATCTACCGGGTGGATTTCGCCCCGGCTGGATCCACGAGCTGGTCTACACGGCGCGCGACCCGCGCGTGCTCGGGCTGGGCTTTCCTGCCGTGCGCGATTTCCTCGCGTTCCTGCGCCATGCGGAGCGGGACGCCGTCGGCACGCCGAATCCGCTGCGCGCGCCCGGTGCCTGCGTCGAGCGCGTCTACGGCTGGGGCCGCTCCCTGAGCGGCCGATACCTGCGCGAGTTCGTATATCGCGGCTGGAACGAAGACGCCTGCGGTCAGCGCGTGTTCGACGGCGTCTTCCCGCACGTCGCCGGCGCGGGGAGGGTGGCGCTCAACTATCGCTTTGCTCAGCCCGGACGCTTCCCGCGGCAGCACGAGGATCATACGTATCCCTCCGACCAGTTCCCGTTCACCTATGGTCTGGCGGCCGATCCCTGGTCCGGGCGCAGCGACGGGATCCTGAAGCGTCCGGCAACAGACCCGGTCGTGATCCATTCCCAGACAGCCGCCGAGTACTGGCAACGCCGCGGCTCGCTCGTGCACACGGACGCCTTCGGCGCCGATCTCCCGGAGCATCCGCGGGCACGGGTGTTCCTGTTCGCATCGTCGCAGCACTTTGCAGCGCCGCGCGGCCGTCCGCTGCTCGGCTCGCACCGTAACGCTTCGAATCCTCTCGATACTGCCCCGGTCCTGCGGGCGCTGCTGACGCTGCTTGACCGATGGGCCTCCGATGGAACACCCCCGCCGTCGAGCCGTATTCCTCGCCGCACGGACGGCACGCTCGCCACGGCGGAAGAAGCGCGGGCCCGCTTCCCGGCCATTCCAGGCGTGGTCTTTCCTGCAGCGCCGAACCGCCTTTTCCTGCTCGACTACGGCGACGAGATGAATGCGGGCCGGTTCACGCTCGAGCCGCCGCGCGAGGATCGTGATCGCGAGTACGCTGTGCTCATTCCCATGGTGGATGCCGACGGCAACGACGTCGCCGGTGTTCGCACGCCGCACGTGGCGGTGCCGGTTGCCACGCATACCGGCTGGAACTGGCGCCGCGAGGGCGCCGAGCCGCGGGCGCTGTCGAGCATCATCGGCTCGTTTCTTCCTTTCGCACGCGACGCCGCCGAGCGCGCTCGTAGCGTCGACCCGAGACCATCGATCGCCGAACGCTACCGGTCGCACCACGACTACATCGCGAAGATCGCTGTTGCGGCGCATGCGCTCGCGCAGGCCGGGCTGCTGCTCGAAGAAGACGTGGAACGCTACGTCGAGCGTGCCATCAGCGACGGGTGGCCGCCTGACTTAACCGCGGTCGTGGGCGGAGTCGGCGACACGCCCTGACGCGATCGCACGAGAAGCGGGCGGCTGGAGTAGCTTTGTCCAGCCGCAGCGTCCACTAACCGTCAAGGCAAGCTGCTCACGCCCGCGTCAGCCTTGCATATTGGTCTTGGCTTCCCTGATGATTACCTTGTATTTCTCGTAGTCGGAACTCAGGCGTTCACCGATTTGCTGGCTGTTGCGGAAGTAGGCGGATTGCGGATATGCCGCAGGATCTTCATATAGCATCCGCGGCGGCGCCGGGCCAACCCGCTGGGCGAAGGTGGTTATCGCGTCCGGCATCCCGGTTCAATCGGTATCGCACCAGATCGTCGGAAGGTGGGGCGCGAGCGGGCTCCTTAATTACTGCTCGGGTTTGACGCCGGCGATCTGAATGATGCGTGCATATTTTGCGGTTTCGCTTGCAAGGAATTCAGTGAACTGCGCGGCCGTACTGGCAACGACCGTCATTCCGCCGGCCGCGAGCAAGTCCTTGAGTTCGGGCAAAGCCAGGATGCGCGTCACTTCCTGCTGCAACTTTCCGATCACGTCGCGCGGTGTCGCCCCCGGTACCATCATTCCGTACCAATTCGTCATGTCGAAACCCGGCAGCCCGGTCTCCGCAATCGTTGGAAGATCCGGCGCTATGGGGGAACGCTCCGAGCTGGTAACGCCCAGTGCGCGGAGCTTGCCGGCTTTTACCAGAGGCAGGCTGCCCAGAATGTTCATGAAATAGACGGGCACCTGCCCGCCCAGAACGTCAATCAGCGCAGCGCCGGGTCCCTTGTAGGGAATGTGTACGAGCTTGATGCCGTTCATCGAACCGAACAGTTCCGCGCTCAGATGGGGCAGCGAGCCGATCCCTGAAGAACCGACATTGAGTTCCCCGGGCCGCGCTTTGGCCAGCGCGACCAATTCCTTGACGGATCGAACCGGCAGCGAGGGATGCACCACCAGGACCAACGGTCCCGAGGCAAGATGCGAAACCGCCGTCAAATCGCGGGTTTGATCATAAGGCAGGTTCTTGTAAAGACTGGATCCTGCCGCATAGCCAGCGGCTACAAGCAACATGGTATGGCCGTCGGGCGGTGCTTTGGCGGCGATGCCCGCTCCAATGGTCCCGTTCGCCCCGCCCCGGTTTTCGACGACAACCGGCTGACCAAAGCGCTCGGTGAGTTTCAGTCCGATGGCGCGACCCAAAATATCGGTGCCGCCGCCAGGAGGATAGGGGGAAATGATGCGCATGGGTGCCGTGGGGTAGTTCTGCGCCCAACCCGGAGAGCCGAGCGGCAGACACAAGCTGAGCGCCAGGACGACGCCTGCGGCAGTGCGTACCTTACGATTCGGTAGCGCGGCATCGACGATTCCAACGCGCATCGACTTTCGTCTCAGACGATCCAGCTCGTTCGCTTCGGGCATCATTCCTCTCCTGTAACTGCGTGCCGCGATGTCAGTCAGCCTTCATGCCGGCCGCCTTGGCAACCTTGCCCCACTTGGCAATATCGCCAGCAACCCGCTTACGGAACGCTTCCGGCGCAGCGATCACCGGCCCGGCTGCCTGTGTGGTAAGAGCCGCGGGTTTGGGATGTGTTTTTTGGCGTGTTTACTGACTAACTACCTGGCAATCTAGCGCATGACACCGGACAAGGCAATACTCACACTACAAACTTGGGTTCGACGTTGGGAATTGTCGGCGTTCTTAAGTAAATTGTCACGCCGTTGACGGTTCACCCGTCGTAAGAATAAAGTGCCGGTTGGTAATAAAAGGGGTTTGAAATGCCTATCCGTGAGCAGGACCGGCGGCCATCGGAGACATTTCTGCTTTGGTTTGACAACCGACGGCCATCGGTATACTTGACGGACAGGTTCAAGCATACTTCTTGAACATACTGGGAGCATTACCGCACATCAAGTCCGGGAAACTGCGTGCGCTTGCAGTCACCGGCCCGGAGTGCTGTCCCCGAGAAAATTCCTGTAAATCCTGAACCCAATAGTGAAAAGGAAGAAAACGTGAAAGGGAAATTGACTGAAGAGTCGGTGTACGAGGTGCTAAGTCCTCTTGGCGAGAAGGGTGCTGCGATGTTGCCAGCCGCCCCCCGACTTGACACCCTGAATGGCAAGACGATCTGCGAGATAACGAATGGCGGTTATAGGAGCGATGAGGTCTTCCCTTTTATCGAGGATCTGTTGAAGAAGGAATATCCCGGGATAAAGAAGATCATCCCCTATACCGATATGCCTCGCTGTGACGTTCCCGATCTGAGTGTGGATACGAGGGGAAAAACGATAGAAGCCATCATTTCCGCAATCAAGGAAAAGGGGTGTGATGCGGTAATAGGCGGGATGGGGGCTTGAGGGACCTGCACACCGGCCGCGTCGCGGCCGCCTGTTGAAGCTGAAAAGCTCGGGATTCCCGGTGTCGTTGTTGTCGCTCCGGGTTTTGAGCGGCTTGCACGGAACACTGGTTCCTTTGATGGAGTTCCGGCCCTGGGAGTTGCCACGTATCCCGGCGTATTTGCGGTCGAAACAACCGCTGATCTGGCAAAGAAAACTGCAGAAACCCTCGTCCCCGAAATTATCAGGCTGTTAACAAAACCTGTTGTGGCAGCAAACGCTGCCAAAGCCGTAATCCCCAGAGACAACATCGTATTCAAAGGTACCGTCGATGAGGTGAGCAAATATTTCTCAACCGAAAAATGGAGCGACGGGCTTGCCATCATTCCGCCCACCATAGATAGGGTTGAGGAATTTCTAAAGTATACGGACTGCTCGCCTGACGAGAAGATAGCGGAGCTTCTGCCGTCACGCCTGATAGCCACCCCATGGAATATTGCTGTCAACGGGGTGATGGCCGGCTGTCGTCCCGAGTACATGCCGATACTTATCGCGGCTGTAGCAGCCATAGGTGATAAGAACTACAACCTGTCGCAGCTTGGTACAACGGGTGGTGCCAATCCTTTCCTTATTCTTAATGGACCCCTTGCCAGACAACTGGACATCGCCTGCGGCCAGGGGCTTGCCTCCTACCAATCCAACCAGGTGATAGGCCGTGCTCTCGGCTTGATCGTAAGGAATGTAGCCGGTTTCAGGATAAGAGAAGCCTACATGGCGACATTTGGCTATGTGCAGCCTTTTGTCTTAGTGGAGGATGAGCAGGAAACCCCGTGGGAGCCATACCACGTGCAAAAGGGGTTCGACATGAATGCGAGCACTGTGACTGCCTATGCGACCGTTGGATGGGGTCCGCAAACTTTCCTGGCTGGGCAGCCGGAGCACGCCAAGGGCCTAATGGAAGTTCTGGCCTTTGAGCTGGCATATAACACCCCCTACAATCGCGGACGGGCGCCTGTTCCCGGTACGACATCTCGCGCGAAGGATGTATGGGGTCCGGCTTTCCCCTTCAAAGCTCTCCTCATCAGCCCTTCAATTGCTAAGACCCTTGCCGCCGGCGGCTATACGACGAAGGAGAGCTTGATCGACGATCTAGTAAAGAATGCCAGAAAAGATATATATGTAGCCAGCTTTTTCCACACCTATGGTCAAAGCAGAGACATAGATGATTCGGTTGAGGAAAACATACAAAAATACCTAAACGACCCCGATGTGACGAAAGTGAAATTACCGTGGTCTCGCGACGAAATTGAAACGATTCCGTGCATGAACAAAGAGAAGTTTCTGATGATTGTGTGCGGAGACCGGGGAAGAAACAAAGCGCTGACCATGACCAACTTTTCGAATTATCAACGCCCCACGACCAAAGAGATAAAACTGCCGGAAAAATGGGATGAACTGATGTCAACGCTCGGCTATCCCCCCCTTAAAGAGTCCTACCTCAGCAAGTGAAGGGGAAACGATATCCAGGACGCCGCGCACCTGTGCGGGACCGGCGCAAGGACGTATACCAGAGCAGTGCGCATCAAAGTCTTGTCGAATTGAACCGAGTTTTGACGATCATCGTATCGCGAGCAGTTCCTGCCAGTTCGCCGGCACGCGTATGGGTCGACTGACCGGTGGACCTTGAATGTGATTATTTACGTAGCCCTTGGACTGATTGCGCCCCCAGTCGCCGGCGACGATGATGCCGATCCAATCCGGGTGCTGGAACACCGGAATTTCCCGGTCCGGATCCTCGGATGCACCATACGCCGCGGGAAGCAGCCCCTGCTCGACGTGAGTGTCGACGCGAAAGCTGGTGGTCCCGCCGTAGTATGCGTAGCGCTCCGCCAATGACGCCTTGATCTTGACATTGTCGTAGAGGTAGCCCCGGATATCGTCCTTGCTCCAACCGTCCTGCGCGAAAACCTTGGCGATGCTCGGTCCGAGCATCAACAGCGGATACCAATTGGCGTACACCATGCCGATCGCGGACCAGTAGCCACAGGCGCGCTGGCCGATGACATCGGCGATCAACTCGGCGTGCTCGCTCGCCTGGCCCGACTTTGACACTTCCGAGGCACAATTTTAGCCACCCCCCAGTATTGGCGCGGGTTTGCGGGCATTAAGTCGCCAAACGCCTAGATACATGGATTGTTGCTTTTT
>Ga0209514_10009759_pt1 | contig 10491 bp, 15 predicted proteins | sample Subgrocontami58m_FD_187452 | JGI IMG/M metagenome (GOLD analysis project Ga0209514, IMG submission 187452) | Subsurface groundwater microbial communities from S. Glens Falls, New York, USA - GMW37 contaminated, 5.8 m (SPAdes) (version 3) | ecosystem: Environmental > Aquatic > Deep subsurface >...
GTTTCAACCGGAAGTGTGCGCACCCGGATTCAGTCCGGCACCGAAGGATTTCCGTCAGGTGCAGACGATCAACAAAGGTCATGGACGAATCGAAAAACGCACGTTGACCCTCAGTAGTTTGTTAGCCGAAGAAACAGATTGGCCTTTCTTGGCCCAAGTGTTCAAACTTGAGCGTGAGGTGACGACCCTGCAAAGCACCCCACTTCGGTTTGAAGTGGTTTATGGGGTGACCAGTCTCACTTCTAAGGAAGCCAACCCGGCTCAGGTGTTAGAACTCCAACGGCGGCAGTGGGCTATCGAAAGCGAATTGCATTATCGGCGTGATGTCACTTTGGGTGAAGATGCGTGTCGTTGCAAACATTATGGCATGGCGCAAGCGATGGCGATCCTCAATAATCTCGTTCTCGCGTTGTTACTGCGCGGTAGACAGCGGAACGCTGCGCACGCTCAACGTTACTACAATGCGCATCCTGATCGGGCGCTGGCTCTGATTTCACGCTCACCTAACCGACTTTGAGAACGCCCTCACTCAGTCAGGGATCTCACTTGCATTATTCAGCTAGGTGCCCGGCTCTGGCATGTATTTTGAGGCAGCACGGATAGAATGCGAATTGACCTCTGGAGATGGTGCTTTCCGTGCGACATCGCCACAAAGTGTACCGCGCGCTCTAAAGCCAACGAAGAAAAATCTCACGCACGAACGCGAAATACATGCGCCCCAAACGCGGTGAAGTGAAGCGGTTTATGGTGGAAGAGAAAGTGATGGAATGCGATGTGTTGTTATGCAGTGATGGGTTGTGGAGTGTATTGAGTCACCGCGAACTTGCGGCGGCCATAGGCGATCTCGACGTACAACCGGCGGCGGAAAAATTAATCGAGATGGCGAACATCAGCCAAGCCCCTGATAACGTCAGTGTAATCATCGCCCGACTCGGAAAGCGTACGCCATCACCGACAGAGGATGATGAGACGGGCGAGAATTGAAACAAAAAACCACTATCAAATGGAAAGTGAGAGTCATCGCCGAATCGTGTTGTTAGTGAATTACTTTATAGTCTGGGGAGCGCGTATCACGTCGGCGGGCGAATCCATTTCACACTGGAGATCAAACAGGATTCGGGATGAACATGAAAACGACTGGAGGGAGGATTCTGGATTTTGGGTTGTGCAAATGTATGGCAATACTCAAATGCTCCTCAATCCGCAACAACACGAATGCAATGGCTGACTCTCGCAAATTAAAGTCGTCGAAGAGGGGCAACGTTGTCTGCATTTTTCAATCAACTACAACCGAGGGAGCATGTGAAGTTGAAGGAGTAAAGTCCATTCTTCAAGGCGTTGCGGATTTTGCAGAGCAGGATTAGTGCATTCGTATTTTTCGCGGGCAAAGCGATTCTTGACTCGACGGAAAAGAGGCTTACAATTTTTTCATGGACAGGCGTTGGGGAGCTTGTAAGGCCACCTCAAAGCCATGAATTTTGTTTGAGAGGTCATCGGGAGCACCTGTAATAGTGCAAAGTGACAATGAACACAAACAGCGGACGGTAGTAGTCGGCTCGTTGATCGCAGGTCTGGTGGGTTTATTGATTTCAGGTTGCGGACCAGGGCAGTTGTTGGGGCCAACAATTACACCTACGCCAACGGCGACAGCAACTGCCACAAACACTCCGACTAGCACGTCAACCAGCACTCCAACCAACACTGCAACTGCCACGCTCACCAGCACTCCGACTGCTATACCCACCTCGACACCTACCGTCACACCCACACCCCAGCCGCAACCATTCGTGATTGCCGCTGGGGCATTTGTTGCCGCCAACTGTCAAACCAACATCACGGATGTAAAGATCGGTAGGGTCGTGGGTACGTCTCTCACGATCACCGGCGGCTCAATGGGGGTTGTCAACGGCAAGGACGCTTTTTGGTGTTCCGGTGCAAAGCACACGTGGTTAGGACGCTTGATATATGCCGGGTACACATTTGACAGTGATGCGGCACGTCCCCTCCAGTTCATGCCAACGGCAGGGGGATATCTTTACCTAACGGGCCAAGGCACAGTCACCTACCCGAACGGAACCAAGGTGACATTTCCACGCTAGATGCCTTGGTGCAGGAAAGTGATTGGTCGGGAAAGTGCAAGACAGTTTTGTGATGTCGCGTAATATGACGATCGAAAGCCAAAGATGTTCTTCTAATTACGAGTCCATTATGAGCCAAAAGAAACTGCAACAGCTAATTAGAATTGAGTGGGCTCTTTTATTTTTGGTTGGGTGTATTACTTCTGCGCCTATCCCATCATCACCGTCACCAGCACTTACTCTTACGCCAATTCCTCTTACTGTTACGTCCACGCTGGTTCCTACGACATCTACGCACACACCGCAATCCTCGACCGCCACCCCACAGCCACCAACACCTACATCTGTGCCACCGACAGCGACACTACTATCTCCAATATTTACGCAAGTGCCTCCAACGGTCCAAGCGGCACCGCCGACATTCACACCAGTGCCTTCAATACCATCACAAGTGGATTGGGCTACTGCAGGCTGGACTGCTATGGCAAAGACTGTTTTACAGAGTGCATGGAATTACCTTCCTCAGGCTCAAGAGGTAAGAACGATCCTTTCAGGTGCCCAGGTTAATTGTACGAGATCCGTAGAACTAATTAACAATCTTGCCAATGCACCACGTTATAAAGATATGGACAAACCGCTATGGGATCGTAGGGGTCGCACTGGCATTGAGGGGGAGTTGTGGAACATCAAGGATTCGTATGCTGATGCGGTGAATCAATTCAATGTTTCTGCGTTCGTCTCGATACGAAATACGTGTGCTGCTGGCAGTCAACCAACAGTAAAGCAACGTCAAGACGCTGTGTCCTGGATGGACATGGTAGGAGTTGTGGGCAAACTAGAAGGGGTGATTAATAAACTCGCACCTGCGGTTGGACCATAACTGACTCTACACATAGCAGCTTGGCTCTGCTGAAAGGCGCATTTGCAAAACTCTGTGGGCAGACCTTCACATTTTAAGCAACCGTTGATCAACTGGATATGATCGGAACGAAAACATTTAGAAGGCCAGGATGCATCACCGCCTATGCCGTCTTCTGTTGGATTGTTGGCGGACTGGAGATAGTGGGAGCATTATGCTTTTGGGGTTCCGCTTTGTCTTTGGCCGATCGGGAACCTGCAGTTGCTCGGGGCGAATTGATCCTGTCCATATTCATGAGTGTGTTTGGGCCCATCTCGGTCGCCGTTGGCATTAGTCTGTGGCGAATGAACAAATGGGGCTGGTGGATAGGCGTGGTCGGGGCATCATTGGGAATTGCAGTCGGGGTGTTCAATCTGTTCTTAGCCTCCGGCGCGGCAATACTTGGCGCATTGATTGGACTAGCGCTCAGTGGTTGGATTCTCTATTGGTTTATTAAGAACCGCCAACTATTCAACTGATCGAGGACCATTGATTGAGATCCAACGCGCTAGACTGAACCGCGTACGTGGCGCGCAGGAGCGTTCTACGTCATGTCGTTGCGAATTGAGTGGCAGCGTCCGCACAAAAGGAGAAGCCATGAATCACATCAAATTGACTCGAGCGTTGTTTGGCGTGGTATTGATTACATTGCTCATGTTTGGATGTGCCACTTCAACAGCAGGCAAAATCGAAGGTGTTCTAGTGCAGAAGGATACAAACAAGGTGTTGGCAAACCGTAGAATAAGACTGTATCAAGCCATCGTGGATGTGCAAGCCAAAAAAGTGGTCATTCCAGGGGGTCTACATACAGTCGGTGGGAAACCTATAGCCGAAACAGAGACAGACGCAAATGGGGTTTTAGTCTTCAAAGGCGTTCAACCAGGGAGTTACGTCCTGACTGCCCTGACGGTGAGACCTATGGGCGAATTTGATGCGCTTGTTTCCAGCGACGGAAAGGTCATTGCGGATGTGCAAGGGCGCATCGATGGTATTGATGCATCAGGCAAACAGCGGTTCTCGTCTTTGGTTGACGCGAACAGAGTGCTGTTGGTTGAAGTGAAATCTAGTCAAGCACTTTCACTCGGCAACGTTGTGATTGAGGACACGTCGCGCTAAATTGAACACGTACGAGCGGAGAACACACGCATGCCGACCACGCCACGTACGCGACTTTTTGGCGTTGTCGGTTGGCACAGTTGGAAGTCGGCTTCACTTCGCCCAGCGCGTTGGGCGCTCTCGGGTTTGTGACGAATGCGGTCGTGCTATGGAACACGATTTACATGGACGCCGCTTTAGCGCATCTGGCGAGCATGGGTTCGTCGGTCTCCGAAGCGGACCAGGAGCGCTTGTCGCCGCTGGGGTTTGCCCACATCAATTTTCACGGGCGCTTCAGCTTCGATCTGCCGGAGACTGTGCAACAAGGTCAACTGTGACCGTTGCGCACCCCGAAGCCCACCGATCCGATCCGGTTTGCGTTTGCCTAATCCCCGGCATTTTCTGTTACATGAGCTAGCCTTATTGGAGGTATGCAGTTTGGGATGTGATTAAAGAGAACTATTCAGAGGGGTCAACCTCATCGAGGCCGGTAATTTCAAAGGCATCTGTTTCGTCATCCAGCACTTTAACAAGATCGTCTGGCGCTTCAACCGTGTTTAGGATCACTCCTTCGGGTTCAGGCAAGCCCATTTCCTTCCGATGCTTGCGTTCATCGTAAGGTTTCATGGTTTTCAACATGCCGTAAAGCACGACTGCAAGTTTGCCTGCATGTGGCCTTTTGCGGTCGCTGGTTTCATCCCCCGCGACACTAATTTTTCGTAGAACTCGCGGAAAGGAGTTGTGCGCATTGTAGGTGCAAGAAGGACAACTGATATCTGTCCCAACACGTTGCGCGTCAAACGCACACCGCCTTTTGCTAATCCTGTATTGAATACAGATGACCCGGATTGAGCTACTTTGGGATACCAACCCATATACGCTTTGAACTCGGCGTAGTTTTGGAAGCGGTCAAGGTTGCCTATAACAGCGATCAATGTTGCTGTCCAGATTGGACTCTTGGTGGGCAAGGGCTTTTCCATTTCTCTCCGACAGACTACCAGCATTGTACATCGGTCTGGCCGCCGGGTTGCGGGTCTGGGCGCAGCCGCCTCCGGTATGCGGCGCGCGTGGCTAGCAGTCGGGTTCGCCGCGTTGGCGTCAATGAAAATGGGATTCGATCGGCGGTGTCCTTCGACAAGCTCAGGATGTATCTCATGCAAGGTTGTGTCGGCTGTGGTGGGTCGGGGTGTTGTGAATCACAAGCGAGTCTTTCAACGCGGTGTAACTCGTGTGCCGCAGGCGAGTCGAAAAGCAGGCAAAACACTTTCGGGCGGCAACGGGCGAAACGCAAAGCGCATTCACAGCCAAGTTTGACTCTCGCGCCGCAGGCGAGATGCAATCGGTTGTGAATCGCAAAGTTTCGGCAGGGGCAAAGTCGGCGTATTCCAATCAGCCCAACCCCACATGCAGGCGACGGGGCTACGCCCTGCTAATCCGGGAGAGTTCGAATGACCCGCCCCGCGCCTGATGCCTGCTGTTGGGCGGCTCGCAACATCGGAAGCGCCTCATCGTTCAGGGCGCGGCGAGCGAGTCTGCGTGGGTGATGAAGAAGGGGTTACGAAAGTATTGTCGTGTTTGGCCGGCATGGCAGGAACTGTATTAATGCTCGCTGCAAGTACTAGCGCAGGACGGTCTTCCATGATCGAGAACCTGACTTATTCAGTACTTTGCTGTCTCACCCCGTTTGGCATTCTGGGTTTGTTGCTAGCGAGTGCTGGTGGGTTGATCTGTTATTTCGGGCGAACAAGGTAGACCGCCGAAACCGAGTCTGTCTTTGGTTCGCAACTCCGTTCTTTCCGGTTGGATGACGGAACGGAATGCGTCAATCCTTTTTGTGACATCTCGTCCAAGTAGTGCCGTTGGCACCGGAAGGAGGACAAATGAACTGTCGGAGATTCTCTCAAGTGGTATTTAGGTTGACGTTGGTCACTATATACGTGATGTCAACAGCAGGTTGTAGCATGATACAAGAGCTATTTGCCACACCAACGCCCACGCCCACGGCGACATCTACGCTCACGCCGACGTCCACGCCTACACCGACATCTACGTCCACAAGGACATCTACGCCCACGCGGACACCTACGCCCACGCGGACATCCACGCTGACGCGAACGGCTACGTCAACAAAGACACTGCCACCTCCGCCGACGAACACGCTAACACCTGTCCCGGTGCCGACACTCACATCGCTAGAAATTGCAAGGGTTGAACAACTCATTGCACAACTCGGAAGTTCGAATCAGGGCTCGTGCAAAGATGCTTCTGGCCAACTATCTGCTATGGGACCAACGTTGAGTGCGGAGCATGTTCTCAAAATAGTGCAAGTAATGAGAACGGGTAGCGGCGTCTGGCAGACGTCTTCCCGCAGAGGTCCTCACTGCACATATTACGACTACATCACTACAAAGTATTATGCGGCCGACGCTCTACTCAAGATTCAGTCAATCTACGTCACAAGTGCAATAGCAGCGGAAGCAAGAACCGCTAGGTCGCAGGGCGTCTACACGCGGAGGGTTGATGATCCCGGATGGATATGACGATAGCGATACAGTAACCAGTGTGGTTACTCGATCAGGTTGGCTTTCGGATAAAAAGTCACAAAGTACACGCACGCTAACCGCGCTAAGTACGCGACTTTTCGGCAAAGTTGGAAGGCACCATTGAACGTCGGCTTCATTTCGCGTTAGGTGTAGATGGCGTGCTATAGCGTTATAGACAATCGCGCTGAGCCAAGAAAGGAGCGCCGAGTGAGTCGCCTTCAGAAGTTGCTACGACAATTGGTTGGCGTGGTATCGGCTGTATTACTGTTAGTTGGTTGCAGTACTCCTGCGGCGACACCCCGAGTCATACCGACATCCGCGCAGCTATCGCGAATTCCGCCGACAGTCACGCCGATCTCACCAACGGCTACATCGGTGCCACTCGTGGTGTATGTTAGTACGCCCGAACCCGGAATCAAATTCTATATTTTCCCTGAGAGGGAGCAACCGGGGTCAGAGTCAGAGTCTAGGAAATATGTGTTTGAAATGATGGGGAAAGTGGATTCCGGTCAGCCAATGCGGAACACGTTTCCGTCCGGCACACGCAAGATTTATATCGTGTTCAGCAAAGCAGGTGGACCGGATGTACGGCGTCTCGATATGAAAATCTACACGAGTGCTAGTCCTGCCCCGTTACAGGTTGCAACTGCGCTCGCATTCACCGTGTATGAAGCAGCCGGCGGAGTGACCACTCTCTTCCCCATCAGTCCGGAGAGTGGGATGTTCGCTGATGGATCATACCAAGCCAAGGTCGAAGTCAATGACACGTTGTTCGCTATGCTCAACTGGACGATAGGTGGCTCGGGTGCGCGTTAAGAGTTGGGAGACCACACACGACACGCGCACGCCGACCACGCCACGTCGCGGCTTTCTGGCCTGGTCGGCACTATTCTATTGGAACGCGGCTTCATTTCGTAAGTCGATTGGGGCGTGGTCAGAATGCTACGGCGTTATCTGCCAATGTTGGCAGAGGAGGAGGAAGCAATGTCACTCTTTGGACCACCAGACATTTACAAGCTAGAAGCCAAACGCGATGTGAACGGATTGATCAAGGCGCTGGGCTACAAGACGAACGACCAATTGGATCAGCGACATTTACGCGAGGCGGCGCTAAAAGCATTGGGACGAGTCGGGGACACGCGGGCTGCGGAACCACTCATGGCTATCCTCAAGGATCAAGATCATCTCCTCAAATGGTATGCCGCCGAAGCGCTAGGACAGATCAGGGATACGCGAGCAGTGGAGCCGCTCATTGCTACCCTCGGGGGTTCGTATAATGAAAATCTGTATAAGTATGCCGCCGAAGCACTCGGCAAGATCCGTGATACGCGGGCAGTGAAGCCGCTCGTCGATTCCCTTAATAGCACGACCGGAGATGCCCGCATGGCTGTTGCAGTTGCATTGGACAAACTCGGCTGGCAACCGGATAAAGATGAGACCGGAGCAGTCTACTGGATTGCCAAAGGTCAGTGGGACAAGTGCGTTGAGATCGGGCCACTTGCTGTACCAAAAATCATTGGCTACCTTAAGTACGACGAGGACTACGAGGTACGTAGGGCTGCTGCCGATGCACTAGGGACTATCGGTGATACACGCGCAGTGGACACGCTGATTGCTGCTCTCACGGATCGTGATGCGACGGTAGTCGAACATGTCGCATGGGCGATTGGGAAATTCCGCGACGCACGGGCGGTAGAGCCGCTCATCGTTGCTCTCAAGGGACGGAGCAATGTTGGGAACGTTGCTGAAGGTACTACCTGGGCGCTAGGACAAATCGGATCACCCGCTGTAGATGCGCTGATTAGCATCTTCAACAAAGAATACGCCTATCATGACGCAGCGCGCGAGGCCGCTGCCACCGCATTGGGTGCAACTCGCGATGCGAGAGCCGTGCATCCGCTTGTTGCTGCCGTACAAGATAAGGATTGGCCTGTGCGTCTGCGAAGAGCCGCCGCCGCTGGGTTAGGAGAGCTGGGTGATGTGCAAGCGGTAGCATCGCTACTGGTTGCGCTAATGGCAAAAGAAGAGGATGTACGTGAGGTCACGGCCGAAGCACTGGGGAAGATCCGCGATTCTCATTCGCTCGGCCCTCTCATTGCTAGCCTTAATGACCCGAGTGAAAACGTTCGCAAGGCTGCGGCCCTGGCAGTAGGGAAGATCGGTGATCGTCTGGCGGTGCAGCCCCTCCTCTCTGTTCTTAATGACCCTATTGCAGAAGTTCGACAGGCTGCTGCTGAGGCGTTGGATAGTCTCAGCTGGCAACCGGATACAGTTGAAACTAGAGTAACCTATTCCATTGCGAAACGCTTATGGGACGAGTGCGTGGAGATTGGTGTAGATGCCGTGGGGTTACTCTCTGCCGCTGTTGAGGACAAGAATGCAGATGTGCGCAAGGGTGCCGCCGAAGCGTTGGGGCGCTTGGGTATCTTGAAGGAGGATGAGGTATCACGGATTACCAGCCAGCCATTTGTTAAAACGATGACTGAGGAAGAGATGCTCGATGTTTTGAAGGAACTCTGTCGTGCCTACGCCAATGAACGAGCCGCGGACACCGGCTTGATAATCGTGGGTAGCAAGTATGCCAAGTCTTCGACTAAAGAACTTGAGAGTCTCGCCATGTGCATTGCTCATGAGCTTAATCTTCGAGGCGGTGTCCAAGAGATGCGACGCCTCTGGAATAAACTGGAAGGAAAGCGCGGATCACGAACCCTTGACATGCTTTGGGATGGTATCGGTGATTGGCGGGGCTGAAGAGATTTAATTTCGTGTGGTGCGTTGGGCATGGTCGGCGTGTTACAGCATTGGGTGCAATCGAATCCCCAATATGGAGGAGTAGACATGAAGGCAGAAATGACGAGTATTCAAAAAAAAGGTGAGTCTCTTTATCGTGGCGGCGACTACTCAGGGGCTGTGGCTTGCTTCAGACAACTTGTGGAGAATGATCCCAACTACATTCTGGGTTACCTTTGGCTGTCTGACTGTCATCGCGAAATACGAGATTACCATAGCGCCTTGGAGGATATTGCAGCAGCCCTTAAGATTGACCCCGCTGACAAATCCTTCCCGGATGACGGACTCTACAAGACACGGGGACAACTCTGCCTGTACAAGGGAGACATCCTCGAAGCTGTCAAAGCATTTCAAGAGTCCATTGTGCATCATCCTTTTGCTGATGTTGTTCCCTTTAACTATCTGCAGGCAACGTACGAAGCGGTCGGATGGAAGGACGAGTCTGAAGTTGTTGGTAAGTTGAAACAAAAGATGAGGTCACTCGTTCTTACCGAAGAGCATAGGCGACGGGTATATGAACTGTGCGAAGCATGCAACCGCAATTCACTTGAAAAATCTCTTTGGAAAGTTCATGATCTCAAACGCGTGTGTGGCGCCGTGTGAGTAAATACAGGCAGGAGATCAGGATTAGTAGGTCGAGATGACCGGGCGAAAGTTAAGAGCGCATAACACGGGCCGGGCGAAAATGCGGCGCGTGATGTTGGCTTGCTCTGCGACATTGAATTGCGCCACATTAGGCTCGACTCCAACGTTTGGCGTCATGCCGTTGCAAGCCGAGACGTGACTTCGATTACAGGCAAAAGGAGGCCTGAAATGAAAAAGACCACTTTGGTATTGCTGGGCTTGCTTTTCGTAATTACCGGTTGTCTGCCTGCGCCGACGCAAGTTCCGCCAACCGTCACGCCTGCTCCGTCACCGACTACACCAGTGGGCGCGAAGATAGTCGGACAGGTTGCGAACATAGATGAGACGCCCAAAACAGCGTTAGTAATACCGTGTTTGATGGGGGGCGAGAACACGTGCCGCATGCAACAGGCGTCGGCGACTCGCGTTTCGGATAAAGGTTCATTCGAGATTGCCAGCATCA
>Ga0209514_10009764_pt1 | contig 10488 bp, 7 predicted proteins | sample Subgrocontami58m_FD_187452 | JGI IMG/M metagenome (GOLD analysis project Ga0209514, IMG submission 187452) | Subsurface groundwater microbial communities from S. Glens Falls, New York, USA - GMW37 contaminated, 5.8 m (SPAdes) (version 3) | ecosystem: Environmental > Aquatic > Deep subsurface >...
GAGCACGAGCCAGTCTCCGCGCCCTGATCGCGACTCTACTCGAAGGGCGAATTCAGGCAGACCGATTTCGGCGAAGGGGAGGGTCACTTGTGGGCCTGAATTTCTAGAAATGGTCGCAGAGTCGGATGAAGCCGGTAACGCAGAGGTGGATTCCCATAGTCCAGCACCCGGCGCGTGACTAGAAGTGCGAGATCTGAGTCCGAACTCGGCACGAACTCCGCCTTCTCGCTTACGCCTCGAAGCACGTCAAGCTCCCTGGTGCCAAGTCCCATCATCAACTCGCGTCCCAACGTGTCTCCGGCCGCGCGCACATGGTCCGGCGAGACTCTCTCTGCCCCCGCCACATACGCCTCCTCTCCGGCTCGCTGTGCGATGTTGATGGCGTCCCGCAGGACGCCGCCTGAGAGATCGATCACCAGACTGAGGGCGTCGTCCGGCAGCATGCCGGCGGCGTCGCGCATCCGGAGGATTGTGGCGAGGAAGGCACGCCCATCGTTCCCAGGCGTCGTGTCTACCGCGGCCTGCAGGTAGATGTGGTCGAAGTACTGCGCTACAGCTCGTTCATGGCCAAAGAGCGAGCTAAGGGGTCCCACCAATGCCACCCCCACGCCAGCTTCCTTGATGGCGCGGATGTCCTGCTCGACCTGTTGCACAAACGTCTGCGGCGGCGAAACCAGGCGATCCAGCGAGTCGAAAAGCACGACCAGGTGGGGCGTGGTTGCCTCAAGAGAGGCTCGTACTTCGTTGAGTGCCCTCATCGCTTCCCGCATGTTTCCATCGAGGGGCTGGCGCGCGGGGGACAGGACTCCCCGATGTTCGACTTGGTGGCTATCCCAGCCCTCCCAGTCATCTGGCGGACCTTCGTCGTCCGGGTCGTCAGGTATCCATTCTTTCCACCCGCGAGCCCAGCGAATGAGAACCTCTCTTGCCTCCTTGCCCTCTTTGAGCTTGAGTGACTCGGCGTGCTTCGAAAGCGTGACCCCAGCGAGGGCGAGCAGGACGCCGCTCTGGAATTGCTCCAGGTCGTGCTTGAGGGCTACATCGACGTAGAACGCGTGCGTGTCGGTGATCTCGTTCAACCGCCGTGTCGCAAGGAGGAGCTGGGTGGACTTGCCGGAGCCGATTCCTCCCACGAGCAGATGCGACGAGGTGGGCTTGAGATCGAGCCGGGTGACAATCTGACCGGCTACCGAACGTCCAGGGAGGTCGACACAAAGCCCCTCGTCCAGGGCGAGCTGCGGAGGTGCCGCCCCCTCGAGCTTCGACATGTAAGCGCGGAACTTGTCGCGTCGGTTAGCCACGGACGGCCTCTTGGTAGACGGCAAGCGCGGACACTGCAATGCACCATGAGCATAGCGTCCACGCAGCGTGCATTCAAGCCGCAGCAGCCCCTAACGCTCGGAGCGCCAGTGCCGCGAGGAGCAGGCAGCGCACGCCCATCGTCACGCCGAGCCAGAACGGCGCGGGGTAGTAGCAGTAGAGCAGCGGGAACTCGATCACCATCGCCCCCTGCAGCGCGAAGTAGAGCACTCGGTCGAGCCTCGCGCGCGCCATGACGCAGAACGGCGCCGCGACCCAGAGCAGGAACTGCGGCGAGAACGCCTTGTTCCCCAGCAGGAACGGCACCAGGATCGCCACCGCCGCGGCCGCGTGCGTCCGCGCAGGCCACGGAGTAGGCCTCCTCCACAGCCACACCGCCACGGCGAGCCAGCAGGCGATCATCCCCGCGAGGAGCGGGTACGTGAAGGCGTCCGGCGACAGGTGCCACCACCCCGTTCGCTCCCCCAGCTCGGCGAGCAGCTTGTGCGTCGTCTCGCTGTTCGCCACGCGGTGGAAGTGGTAGCGATACGTCTCGAGGAACCCTCGCAACGAGAGCACCACGATCGGAACCGTCCCGACCGCAAGCATCGCTGCCCACGCGCCCACGCGCGCACTCGCCTCGCGAGGCCGCCTGCGCACCTCCAGCAAGAGCGGCGCGATGAGCACGCCGGGGAACCACTTCGCGAGCGCCCCCGTCGCCGCGAGCGCCGCCGAGCCCGTGCCTCGTCCGAGCATCGCCGCGAGAAGGGCCGCCATCGCGAACGCCGCGGGGAGCGCGTCGAATCGCGTCGTCGCGAACCCCGCGCAGGCGAACGACAGCGCGTAGCACCACGCCGCAAGCCTCGCCCTCCCCTCGTCGCCCCACGCCTCCCACGCAGCGCGCCCCACCAGCCAGACGAGGAGCGCCTCCCACACCCCCATCCAGATCGCGAAGCACCAGGGATAGGCGCCCTCCCCACCGCACGCCAGCGCGATTGGGTACGGCGGCAACACCGCGAGGAAGTAGACCGGCGGGTACTCGACGAACTCCCGCTTGTACGGCAGGACGCCGGCGGCCACGGCGCGCGCGTCCGCGAGGTACACCCGCACGTCGACCGACTCGCGGTTCGGGAACGGCGAATACGCCGCGAGGAACCCCGCGCAGACCGCGTAGGCGCCGACCCGCACGGCGAATCCCGCCAGGCAGGGCGCGAGAAGGGAGGGCGCCCGCGTCATCCGCCCAGCACGCCGGCGATGATGTCAAACGCCGCGTTCGGCCTCGACGCCTCGCGCGCCGCGACGCGCATCGCGGGGAGCCGCTCCGCGTCGGCGAGGAGCCCTCGCAGCTTGTACGCGAGCCCGGCATGGTCCTTCGCCTTCAGCGCGATCCCCTTCTCGAGGAGGTAGTCGCAGTTCCTCTCCTCCTGCCCCGGGATCGGCGCGAGGACGACCATCGGCAGCCCCTTCGTCAGGCACTCGCTCACCGTCATCCCGCCCGACTTCGAAACGCAAAGGTCGGCGACCTCCATCAGCTCCTCGATGAAGTCGACGAACCCGAAGACGACGAGCTTCTTCCCCGCGGGCACGGGCAGCTCCGACAGCGTCTTCCTGAGCCCCTCGTTCCGCCCCGCGACCGCGAGGATCTGCAGCGGCCCCTCGACGCCGAGCACCGTGCGGACGGTCCGCTCGACGTCTCCGATGCCGAATCCGCCGGACAGCACCAGCACGGTTCGCACATCGCTCGCGAGGCCGAACTTCGTCGCGAGGACGCCCCTCCCCTTCGACCGCCCGAACACCGGGTGGATGGGGATTCCCGCCACGACGATCCTCTCCGCCTCGATCCCGCGAGCGGCCAGCTCCCAGCGGACCTCCTCCGTCGCGACGTAGTACCGATGCACGCCGGGGTCGACCCAATAGGCGTGCACGTCGTAGTCGGTGATCACGACCGACACGGGCGGCCTCTCGGGGTGCGCGGCCTTGCGCACGAGGAGGTCCCGCGCGGGGAGGAAGTGCGTGCAGAGGACGTGGAATGGCTTGGACTGCGCCACGAGCCGCACGAGCTTCCGCTTCCCGAGCTGGTCGAGGAGGTGGACCAGCCGGGCCCCCCTGCTCTTCTCGGGGTCCTGCTTGTCGGAGAGCTGGTACAGGTATCCCCACAGCGCGGGATTCCGGTTCACGGTCTGCAGGTACCCTCTCGCGTACGTCCGCTTCACGATGCGCGAGACGTAGTCGAGCGCGTCGACATGGAGGACTTGCAGCTCCGGGTGGCGCTGGCGGCACGCCTCGGCGAGCGCATCCGCGGCGCGCATGTGTCCCGCCCCTGCCGAGGCGCTCAGGATGAGGAGCGTTCCGCCCATGAGGCTCACTTGTCCTTCTTCTTTTCCTTCTCGATCTTCTTCACCAGCGCCGTGAGGTCCTTGTTCTTCGGGCAGAGTCCGAGCCCCTCCTTCGCGGTCGCGAGCGCCCCGCTCGCGTCCCCCGCGTCGTCCTTCCTCGAGGCGACCCGCCGGTACGCCCGCCCCAGCTCCTCCAGGTAGGAGGGGTCGTCCTTCAGCTTCGCCCGCGCTTTCTTCAGGCCGTCGATCTCCTTCTGGTAGTTGTCGGCGTCGGTCTCATCCGAGAAGACCGAGAGCATGTCGTGCGTCTCCTCGAGCAGCGTGTCGCTCTCGACGTTGAGCGACATCGCCTGCGCGAGCAGCTCCCCCGCCTTCTCGTACTCCGCCGACTTCGCGAGCGTCTTCGCCTGCCCCACCCGCGCCCGTGCGACCAGCTCTGCGAATCCCTCGCGCCGGGGGAGCATCTTCCAGGCCTCCTCGGCCGCCTTCAGCGCCTCCTCCGTCTCCTTGAGCTTGAGCGAGCACTTCGCGAGCATCGCGCTCGCATACGCGAAGCGCGGGTGGATCTTCAGCACCTTCCTGTACTGCATCTGCGCGCGGCGGTACTCGGGCCGGTCCCACTCCTTGTCGGCGTCCTGCATCGCCGCGAGCGCCTGCAGCGCGTCGCCCGAGCTGTCGACCGTCGCCTCCGTGGAGTAGACCTCGATCGCGCGGAGGACCGTGACCATCCCGTCCGCGGCCGACTTCAGGTCCGGCCCGCGCCCGTCGAGGAGGAAGAGGCGCTTCCCCTCGCGCGTGAGGAGCAGGCACCCTCCCCTCTGCGCCCCCGCGAGGTGGAAGGTGTACGGCAGCCACCGCGAGACGTGATTTTCGATCGGCTCGAACCGCTCCTCCCCCTTCGCGAACGCGGCGACCTGCGCGCCGATCGCCTCGCACTCGCCGTCGATCGACTTCTTGAGGTCGGGCTCCTTCTCCCCCATCCGCGCCTCCAGGCGCACGGTGGTGGCGCCGTCGGGCGACGAGAGGACCGCCGTCGCCGTGCAGTGCTCCGCCTCCTCCCGCCCGTCGAGCTTCCACCCCTCGGGGCGCCGCACGCAGAAGGCGAGCGTCGCGGCGGTGAACGAGTCCTTCTCGAGCTCGCCCTTCGATGCGACGTGGAAGGAGCCGACCAGCTCGTCGAAGGCGGCCTCCGCTTCGGGGGGCGACCCGAGCGGCCCGGTGTAGAGGATGAGCCACACCTGGCCCGCCGCCTTCAGCACCGTGCAGCGGAGGACCACGTCGGTCTGCGTCAGCTTCCGCTTCCCCTCGGCGCGGAACTGGAACGCCTCCCCCTGCCCGACGGGGACCTTCGCGAGGGCGAGGTTGTGGAACTCCGCGCACTGGACGCGGAGGAGCTGCTCGACGATCGTCGAGAGCGACTTCGCCGACTCCTCCGCGAGCGGCGCGCTCGGCTCCTTGTCCTCGAGAGAGGCGACGTCGATCTCGACCTGCAGGTCCTCGTTCGACGCGGCGGCGCGGACGAGCGGGACGGGAGGCACGCCGAGGACGGCCCAGCCGGGGCGCTTCACCTGGAAGGAGAATCCCTCCTTCCTCGAGTCGAACGAGGCCCCCTCGTCCTTCTTCGGCGCCTCGGCGAGGAGCGCGGCGGAGACGAGGAACATACAGAGGAAGGTGCGCATGGCGGGCTCTCCCGGGACGTGAGGATGCTAGTCCACCGGCATCCCGATGTCCACCACGACGACCTCGCCGGTGAGCTGCGGGCCGCGGCCGACGGCGAAGCCGACCTTCGGCAGGGCCATCGTGACCGTGCGGGTCGCGCGGATGCAGGCGCCGAGCGGCATGCCGGTGTCGGCGTCGAGGCCGGAGGGGAGGTCGACGGCGAGGATCGGCCGCTCGCAGCCGTTCACCGCGTCGATGACCGCGGGCCACGGGGCGCGGAGCGGGCGGTCGAGGCCGGTGCCGAAGAGGGCGTCGACGACGAGCGCGTGGACGGAGCAGGCGGCTCCGACCTGGTCGGGCGGGAGGTCGAGGGCCTCGTCGACGGGGATGCCCATCCGGAGGCACGCCTCCAGGTTCACGCCGGCGTCCCCCTTCCCGCGCAGCTCCTCGAGGCGGCCGAAGAGCCAGCAGGCGGGCCGCGCCCCCGCGATCGCAAGGTGCCTCGCGGCGACGAAGCCGTCGCCTCCGTTGTTCCCCCTGCCGCAGAGGAGGAGGACGGCCGCGTTCGCGTGCGGGAGCATCGCGAGCGCCTCGCGCGCGACGCCGCGGCCGGCGTTCTCCATGAGGCAGAGGCCGGGGATGCCGAGCGTGTCGATCGCGCGTCGGTCCAGGGCCTGCATCTCGGCGCGTGTGACGGCGCGCTTCATCGGCCTGGCGACCTCCATCGTCCCCTCTGCGTCATTTCCCCGCGGGCGCGCTCCAGCTCGGCTTGCCCACGGCATCGAAGAGCGCCCCGATCTCGCCGGTGGGCGTGACTCCCAGCGTCGCGCGAAGGCGGCCGGTCTCGTCGGTGATTGCGAGGGCCGCCCCGCTCCCCGCGCTTGGCGTCGTCGAAGGAGATTCCTCCATTGCCGAGTGTGTCGACGTTCAACTCGGAGCGGCACGTCCCCTGCGGGTCGCACATCACGAGGTAGGCGATGGCGTCATGGCTGACCCCCAGGACGACGTGGCTGGTGCCGTCCGCGTCCAGGAGGGAAATCACCTCGCCCCCCTGCGCGCGCGCCTGAAGCGTGATGCGCGAGTTCGCCTCTGCGTCCAACAGGAAGAGGCGCGCCATCCCGTCCTCGCCCGCCTCGAGCCCCCCGCGCGGGCGGCCCTCGGCGTCCACGACGATGAACTTTCGCGCTCTCACCTCCTCCTGGTGCGAGGCCTGCCGTGCGAGCAGGAAGAGCGCGCAGATCGAGGCAGCAAGCGCTACGCTCGTCCAACGCCACAGGTTGGCCGCGCGTTCAAGCCGATCGAGCCGGGCAGCGACATCGGTCGGAGCCATTCTTTCCCTCCTTCTCTACCGTGCGCTCAGGCGCAGGGTCCCCTCGCCGACCAGCTCCTCCACGTCCTCGAGGAAGCGGTGCGTCGGGGTGACCATGAAGTCGGTGGAGGCGCGGATCGTCGCGCGGTGGCCGTCGCCCGTGGCGACCTCGAGGAAGAGCGCGCACCCGCCGGGGTGCGCGAGGACGAGGTCCTTGAGCGCGAGGACCGTCCGCTCCTCGAGGCCGGGGGCCTTCAGGCAGACGGTGACGCTCCCGGTCAGCTCCTCGGTCGCGCGTTCGATCGGGACGATCGAGTCGACCTTGATCGTCGGTTCGTCGCTGCGGCGGAAGTCGATCTTCCCCCTCGCGAAGACGAGGCGGTCCTCGGCGATCTGGTCGCGGAACTTCTCCACCTCGCCAGGGAAGGCGATCGCGTGGACGCCTCCGTGGAGGTCCTTCAGGAGGAACTTGGCCATCCGCTTCCCGGCGCTCTTGCCCTTCTTGAGCATGGTGTAGGAGAGCTCCGCGATGACGCCGCCGACCATGACCTCGGAGCCGTCGGGGGCCTTCGGGATCTCGCTCGACCTGTGCGTGGAGAACGACTGGACGAGCAGCTCGTACTTCGCGAGCGGGTGGCTGGTGACGTAGAAGCCGAGGGAGGCCTTCTCCTTCGCGAGGAGCTCCTCCGTGGGCCACTCCGGGACGTCGGGCAGGGTCGGCTTCGCGGCGTTCGCCATGCTCGCCCCGAAGAGCATCGCCTGGCCCGCGCGGCGGTCCTGCTGGAGGCTCTGGCCGAAGGAGACGGCGGAGTCGACCGCCTCCGCGAGCTGCGCGCGGCGGGCGCCGAGGCCATCGAGGGCGCCGCAGTGCACGAGCGAGCGGAGGACGTCGCGGCTGATCAGCTTCAGGTCGACGTCCTCGCAGAGTTGGAAGAGGCTCGTGAATCGGCCGTGCTGCTTGCGGGCGTCGAGGAAGGTCTGGAGGGCCCTCTCGCCGACGTTCCGCACGGCGCCGAGGCCGAAGCGGATGCGGCCGTCCTTTATGGTGAACTCGATCCCGCTCTCGTTCAGGTCCGGCGGGTCGACGGGGATGCCGAGGCGCCGGCACTCGTCCATGTACTCGACGACCTTCTCGTTGTCCCCGCGCTCCGTCGTCATCACTGCGGCCATGTACTCGACGGGGTAGTTCGCCTTCAGGTAGGCGGTGCGGTAGGTGACGAGTGCGTAGGCGGCCGAGTGGGACTTGTTGAAACCGTACCCCCCGAAGTGCTCGAGGAGGTTCCAGATCTGCGTCGCGAGGTCCTCGCTCACCCCCTTCTTCTTCCCGCCGTCGATGAACTGCTGGCGGTACTTCTCCATGATCTCGGGCTTCTTCTTCCCCATCGCCTTGCGGAGCCCGTCGGCGTCCGCGAGCGAGAAGCCCGAGAGCTCCGCCGCGACCCTCATCACCTGCTCCTGGTAGAGGATCACGCCGTTCGTCTCGCGCAGCACCTGCTCCAGCGACGGGTGCGGATAGCTCGCCTCCCGCACGCCATGCTTCACCTCGATGTAGGTGTCGATCATGCCGCCCGCTTGGATGACTCCAGGGCGGTAGAGCGCGAGCACCGCGATCAGGTCCTCGAAGCGGTCGGGCTTCAGCTTCGTCAGCAGGTCGCGCATCCCGCCCGATTCGAGCTGGAACACCCCCTTCGTCTCCGCCCGCGCGAGCATCTCGTACGTCCGCTTGTCGTCGAGAGGCAGCTTCGGCAGGTCGACGTTGATCTTCCGCACCGCCCGGATGATCTCGACCGCCTTCTGGAGGATCGTCAGCGTCTGCAGGCCGAGGAAGTCCATCTTCAAGAGGCCGAGCGACCCGAGCGTGTTCATCGAGTACTGCGTGATCTCCACGCCGTCCGCGACGTGGACCGGCACCAGCTCCGCGAGCGGCTTGTCGCTGATCACCACGCCCGCCGCGTGCACGCTGGTCGCCTTCGCGATCCCCTCCAGCGTCTCGCTGATGTCGAAGATCTCCTGCACCCGCGGGTCCTTCTTCGCGAGTTGCCCGAGTTCGGGCTCGAGCTTCATCGCCTCCTTCAGCGTCATCTTCGGGCCGAAGGGGATCTTCTTCGCGAGCGCGTCCTGCTCCGCGTACGGCAGCCCGATCGCCTTCCCGACGTTCCTCACGACCGCCTTCGCGCCGAGCGTGCTGTAGGTGACGATCTGCCCGACGTTCTCCTTGCCGTAGCGGCGCCGGACGTAGTCGATCACCTCCTCCCGCCTCTGCTGGCAGAAATCGATGTCGATGTCGGGCATCTCCTTTCGCCCGGGGTTGAGGAACCGCTCGAAGATCAGGTCGTAGGCGAGCGGGTCGAGCTCCGTGATCGCCAGGCAGTACGCGACCACGCTCCCCGCCGCGCTGCCGCGCCCCGGCCCGACGGGGATGCCTTGCTCGCGGGCGTAGCGGATGAAGTCCCAGACGATCAGGAAGTAGCTCTCGAACCCCATCTTCCCGATGACCGAGAGCTCGTAGTCGAGACGGTCGCGGATCGGCTTCTGCGCCTTCGGATACCTCTCCTCGAGCCCCTTCGTGCAGAGCTCGCGCAGGAACTGCGGAGGCGTCTTCCCGTCGGGAGGCACCCACTGCGGGAGGTGCTGCTTCGTGAAGTCGATCTCGAGCGAGCAGCGTTCGGCGATCGCGATCGTGTTCTCGAGCGCCTGGGGGGTGTCGCGGAAGAGGAAGGCCATCTCCTCGGTCGACTTGAACCAGAACTGCTCGTTCGGGAAGCGCATCCGACCTGTGTCGTCGACGGGGCGGTTCGTGGCGATGGCGAGGAGGACGTCGTGCGCGTGGGCGTCCTCCTTGCGGATGTAGTGCGCATCCTGCGTCGCTACGACGCCGACGTCGAGGCGCTTCGCGACGTCGAGCGCGACGCGGTTGACGATCTCCTCCTCCTCGAGGCCGTGGTCCTGAAGCTCGAGGAAGTAGTTCTCCTTCCCGAAGACGTCGCGGTACTCGGAGGCGCAGGCGAACGCCTGCTTCTCGTCACGCTGCGCGAGCTGGGCGAAGCGGCCCGAGAGGCAGCCGGAGAGGCAGATGAGGCCGTCGTGGTGCTTCTTCAGCGTCTCGAGGTCGATGCGCGGCTTGTAGTAGAAGCCCTTCGTGTAGGCGAGCGACGCGAGGCGGATGAGGTTCTTGTACCCCTGTTCGTTCTTCACGAGGAGGACGAGGTGGTTGTTCGTCCCCTCGCCGTCGCGGACCCGCGCCTCGCGGTCCTCCATCGACTTCGGCGCGACGTAGGCCTCGTAGCCGATGATCGGCTTCACGCCGGTCTTGATCGCGCGCTGGTAGAACTCGATCGCGCCGAAGAGGTTGCCGTGGTCGGTGAGCGCGACCGCCGGCATGCCGAACTTCTTCGCCGTGTCGCAGATCGCCTCGATCTTGCACGCGCCGTCGAGGAGGGAGTAGTGGCTGTGCGTGTGGAGGTGGACGAAGGGGTGTTTCGGCATGGCGCGCGGAGGGTATCAGGCGGGCGGCGCCGGGGCAACGATCCACGAAGACACACGGAGACACACGAAGGCGGGGTGGGCGGGGCTACTTGCCACGGGGAGGTCCGCCCGGCGCGTCCGACTGGAGGTTGATGGAGGTGAGGGACGCCTGCGCCCCCTGGAAGCCGAGGTCGAGCCCCTTCCGCTCCTTCGACATCGGCGCCTGGTTCGGGCTCCAGACCCGGCGGGAGGCCGCGACTCCAACTCCATGCCCCAACTCCAACGAACTCCAACTCGAATTCCGGCACGGTTCAGAATGCGCCCGATTTGGGTAACAGAGTCCGGACCTCGGGCGGACGGGCGGGTCGAATGCCCGGGAGGGGGTGCGCGGGGGCCCGCTGCGGATCAGTTCTGCAGGGC
>Ga0209514_10009781_pt1 | contig 10469 bp, 11 predicted proteins | sample Subgrocontami58m_FD_187452 | JGI IMG/M metagenome (GOLD analysis project Ga0209514, IMG submission 187452) | Subsurface groundwater microbial communities from S. Glens Falls, New York, USA - GMW37 contaminated, 5.8 m (SPAdes) (version 3) | ecosystem: Environmental > Aquatic > Deep subsurface >...
TAAATTTTCTAATTACGCATTTTATGACTCAACTTTACGCACAGTCCCGAAGAACGAGAACTGTGCTGTGCCTTCGATCTCATTCGTAAACACAAAAGGGATTTGGGAGAATAATTGCAATAAAAAAGAAGCAAAATATGTTATCGAATTGCTCAAAAAGCTTCTCAAGGAAAACAAAGAAGGGCATACTTTTGGAGTTATTACTTTTAATTTGAAACAAGCAGATTTGATTGAGGATTTATTAGAGGAAAGTGCGGCAGACGATCCAATATTTGCACGTTTGATTCAGAACGAACGTGAACGTCAAAGAGATAATGAACACGTAGGGCTTTTCGTGAAGAATATCGAAAATGTTCAAGGCGATGAAAGAGATATCATTATTTTTTCAGTCAGTTATGGTTACGATGCATCGAAGAAATTCAGATATCGTTTCGGTCCGCTCAACGGCATTTATGGCAGAAACAGACTTAATGTTGCTATCTCCCGCGCAAAAGAAAGAATTTATGTTGTTTCATCGTTTGAGCCACAAGATCTTAAACATGGTGGCAAATACGATGGCCCTAAACTTCTCGGAAAATACTTGTCCTTTTGCAAAGCGGTTTCTGAGGGTGATGAAACACTTAGTCAGTCAGTTCTTGATAGTATTAATGAGGTTAAAATTACTTCTTCAGACGTAGAAGAATATGACAGTGACTTTGAAGGAGAGGTTCGTGATGCACTAGTTAAATTAGGATATGTGGTAAAAACACAAGTAGGCTGCCAAGGCTACAAAATAGACTTGGGGATAGTACACCCAAAAGAAAAGAACCTTTTTCTTGCAGGCATTGAATGTGATGGTGCAAAGTATCACTCTTCAAAAAGTGCAAAAGATAGAGACATTTATAGACAAACAATACTTGAAGGTGCAGGGTGGAAAATTCTTCGTATATGGAGCAGAGATTGGTGGCGAGATCCAGACGCCGAAATTAGTAGATTAGATAGAACACTTAAGGGATTTTTATAGTTGAAAAAGTTCACTCCACTCATCAATGAACCCATATTTTGGTCACTGGTTTAGAACATCGCACATAAAACTTCACTTTTGGATAAAAATAGATCAGTTGTGTGCTGAAAATAGGACTAATTGTTATAAAGAAGTGAGCGTTTGCAATTTTATGAACACCAATAACTCGCAATTTTTTGCCCGTTTGCGAATCGTTGGCAAGGACTTTCGGAAAGCACTACCAATGGGAATAATTTTGTTACTTTTCTGGACATACTTTGTTCATGAACAGACACACTCGCTTGTTTGCGCAGCATATGGTGGAACCATCAATTATATATCCCTGTTTCCACCAGGACAACAGTGCAGTCAATATCCATCTAATTTGGCAGCATTTCTTGGAAGTACGCTGCCTTATGCTTTTGATTTGGGTGTTTTAATAACAATGATTGCTATTCCAAAATTTCTCAAAAGGAAAGTCTACTTTTATGTTGTGAGTTCAGATATTCTTATTAATCTTGCAAATTCAATTTCGAGTTCAAACACAGATTTCGGTCAGTTATTTTTGCGTGTTGGCACCGGATATGGCTGGCTTGCATTGATTGTCGCACTTACAGGCGTCATTCTATTTGTAAGAGTTTTTTGGCAGCAAATAACAGAATATCGCGCATTCTTCCAGTCAGAAAATGTTTTAGAGGTGAATAGATATGGCTGAATTTAACAAAACGCAGATAAAAGATGTTTTCTTCTTAGGTGCGGGATTTGATAAGGAATATGAGCAACCTCTTATGAGAGACTTTTGCGATGACTTCGAGTCACTCTATGGAGATTCGGTTGTGCATCTGAAAAACCACTGTTTTCTTTCACTTACTGAGCAAAGAATTCTACACGAAGATGCTGTGCTTCAGAATGACTTAGACTTATACTTCAGAATAGTCAAAAAACTCAAAATGGAGTTACAGTCTGATATAGAAGAAATATTAGATTTTGCATACACCAACCTGGATGAAGAAACTCGAAGGATATTTTTCTGCTTGTTTCATTATGTTCTTTTTCTTCGAGAGCTGAAGTTTTATCGTTCAAAAACATATTTTGATCACTCAAAAAGTGAAGGTTGTCGATTTCTTTATCATGCCATCTTGCAAGGTTCAGGCGTAGACTCGCAGGAAAATGTTGTTGTTATAACTACCAATTACACTGCTTTTGTAGAACGAGAACATCCAAAGGGGGACAGAGAACAAAATTCGCGAAGTTACCCTATTCAATCGGTCTCTGCAGATTATTTCGGGACAACAGCTGAACTGGATTACCCCTGCGCACTTAAATTGCATGGCGCGCAAGTGTTTTACAAAGAAAAAAACACGAGAAATTTATTGCTCAAATTCACAGATGAAGGAAAAAGCTTTGCGACTTATGAGTCATTTAAATTGAGTAGAGGGAATCTCGGAGAACATCTGGATAACCAAGGATTCCATGAGCAAATAATAATCCCTCCGATAAAAAATAAGAGAAAACTAATTGAAAATTCAGAGTATCTTAAAAAAATATGGAATTGTGCTGAAAAAGAGCTTTTCTCAGCACACCGTGTTTTCTTTATTGGCTATAGTTTTAATAATGAAGATACTGAAGTAGAAGAGCTACTTTCAAAAGCAAAACTTGAAGAAAAGAGAGTAGTTATCATATCAGGTTCAGGTCATTTTAACAAGAATAAGTGCAGAAATTTGTTTAATGACAGAAGACATTTAAAATGTGATGCCCGCACGTTTGTTGAGCATTATACCAAAAACAGATTCTGTGATTTCATAGAAAACGCAGAGCTGTTTTGAGATGAATAATTCCAGATGCTACCTTTTGGGCGGTAAGTATTTATAGAAAAGCGTCTTACCTATAGTTACAATCGTCGTGACAATGAGTTTCACGCAAGTGTAGCATCTGGAACTCGTTGCGAGTGTGGCTATTTCGTGGTCACAACAAGGGTTTTATTGACGAAGAGCATCTGGAATTACGAAAAACAGAAAACAGCCCCAATACGGCCCCGAATCTGTTTAGAAATTCCAGATTTCGCTTATAAAGCCTGCGGTTTGTGTCCACAAATTCGCTACAACACATATAAGCGACGGTTGCGGAGGAAGAAATATGGCAGTAGAGGATGATATCCTGGAACCCGCAAAAGTTGAATTATTAACTGGTTAGGCAAGCTCCAGTATGTATCTATCAATCAAAGGGGCAATCAAATGTACTAGTTCTTTCGTCTGTTGATCGTTCTTATATCCGGGTTGTTTAGTTTCAAGATTTTTTTTAATATGGTCTAATCTCCATCTTGCATATTTCATAACCATCTTTCGCCAGTCAGAATAATACACAAAACAATACCGTTGAGACCTGGAAGGTAGAATCAAGATTGTCTCGTTAAATACGTGTTCTTCCTTCAGACCAACATTTAATATACACTCATCAGCTGATAGCATGCCGATTTGTGATAAAGAAGCAGGAAATCTTATATCGGGCATAAATTTTTTCCATGTTCTTGGAATGTAAATATTCTCGAATTTTTCCCAGTGCATTATTAAACCGCCACTCTCTTGAAAATGTCCTCTTTCATCTGCATATATCCGAACTCCATATTTATCAAGAAAAGCCCATCTTTCCTTATCAGAAGCTAACTCTTCAAGTCTTTTTGCTAATTCAAACTCGAATCTCGCCTTTACTGCTTCACTTAACTGATGATGTAAACCAAGTGGCCGAACATCTTCACATCCAATATCATCAATTGTGCGGTGGTCCACATGTTATTTGATTGCGAGATCCTAATAAAGCGATGTGGTATTGCTATAACACCACTAACTATAAAAAGGAGTAATCATCAGTAAATGTATGACACTTAATATATTAAAGAAAATTGGGCTGTCCAAAGGAGAGGAAATAGTATATGAAACTTTGTTGGAGCTGGGCGCCTCTTCTTTAAACATGATCCATGAGAAAATTGGAATTGAAAGAAGAAATATTTATGACATTTTAAATAAGTTGATTAGACGGGGGCTCATAGTATACACTGTGGAAAATAATAAAAGAGTCTTCAATATATCTCATCCGAATAGGATTTTAGGGTATGTGGAAGAGGAGAAGCTTGAGCTTGATAATCTGAAGCAAGAAATTCTCCTTGAGATGCCCGCTATTTTAAATAAGTTTAACGCAAAAAAGAATAAAATCAGTGCGAATATTTACAGGGGCAAGGAAGGAATAAAGGCGATATATGAAGATCTTTTAAACTACAAAACACACTATTTTATTGGTGGAGGCAGATATGTAATGAAAAATCTGCCTTATTTTTGGGAGAAGTTTAACATTAGAAGAATAAAATCAAAAATTAAAGTTTACAACCTTGTTAGAGAAGACATTAAAGAAGATGTAAAACCGCTGAAATATGAACACATAAAAATCTTACCGAAATCTTTCAATGGAGGGCCAAATGTAATTTTTATTTGGGGAGATAAAATTGCCAATGTATTATTCGCTGACGATTTCTTTGCATTCGTTATTGAAAGTGAGAGCATTGCTGACAACTATAAGAGATATCATAAATTTCTCTGGAAAATCGCTAATCCTTAGTATTTGAATTTTCTTTCGTATTCTGCGTGGTCGCGCCATTTGAGGATGATGCTTACGACAATGACTTCTTCGTTTGCTACTGAATAGAATAGTCTTCAACCGTTTGTGAGATTGTACTTCAAAAAATTATAGTTATTCATTAAAATCTTCGTTTTAACACGGTCCAATCATTTCTTTTGTCTTCATCACTCTTATTCTATTCTGCTTCTCAAAATGTTTGTCATCGGACCAAATCACTGAATCTTCCACTGACAACGCAGCTGCAATAATGACCGCGTCTTCAATATCTATTGAACCCATGATATGTTCTGCTTCATCCCACTGGCGGGCAATAGTTTCTTTTTTCACCAATGTCAGGTATTTCAGAAGTGTTGCCAGCAGTTCAGCAAGTTCGTTGTTATTCAATCCTGATTTTTCAAGAATGAGTTGTTTGTATTTCTCAACCTTTTCCAACGCTTGTTCTGGAAAGTGCCATTCATGATCTTTTTCTATGATAAGTCGTCTTACAGTTGAGTCTCTGATCAACGCAGCAATAAGTACGTTTACGTCAAGAACTATGTTCATGACTTCATATCCTTCACTATATCTGCTTTTATCTTTCGGCTAATTGCCTCTACATCTGCTTCTGTGAGCTTGCTCTTTCGTGCAATGCGTTCTACTTTTTCAAGGTCTGCAATTTTTTCAGAAATTGTTCTGCGGATCACTTCACTCCATCGGATTTCTGAGTGCGCTTTCATTTTCGCATGCAAATCTTCAGGTACTGCTAATGTTACGTTAGTCATATTGAACACCTCAACAAGTATTGTGTGTATACACATATTTAAGGTTTGTGGTGCTTCATCCGATATAATACCAAATGATGTCCAAATGCTACCTTTTGGGTGAAAGTTATTTATGCGCGACCTTCTTTCTTATGTTTATGTCCGTGCATAAAGGTCTGTGTTGTGCAAGTCTATCATCTGGACAGCACAACGCGTGTAACCCAAATGTGACCACGAAGCTCAAAGCCGCTGACGATAAACAAGTGGACATTCTTGGATAAGAAAACAGCCCCAATACGGCCCCCACTGTGCTTGAATTTTCCAGAAACCCTTTTATACACTACTTCATGAATGAAGCGTATGCGTTCAGTAACTAGATTAGATGCGCGAGGCAAGCGGATTCTTGTACGTCTTGATCTTGATGTAGAAGTCAAAAACAATATGGTAGTTGATGACACGCGATTAAAGGCAGCAATTTCCACACTTAAACTTCTTCTCAAGCAAAAAGCAAGCATTATCCTGATAGGTCACAGAGGAAGGCCGCATGGCAAAACAAGCCAAGACTTAAGTTTGAAACCAGTGTGCGTACACCTCGCACGACTTTTGAAGCAGAAGATTGAATTCGCGACAGAGTTTAACAAAATCACACCCACAAGAAAAAATAAGATTATTATGCTTGAAAATCTTAGATTTAATTTTGGTGAAGAATCAAGTAACAAATCATTTGCGCAAAAACTTGCTAGTCTTGCTGATGCATATGTCAATGAATCATTTGCTACAAGCCATGAAAATCATGCGAGCATTGCTCTTGTGCCAAAATACTTGCAGGGATATGCAGGAATTCAGTTTGAAAAGGAAGTTGCAAGTCTAGATAAATTGAAAAATCCTGAGAAACCTTTTATGATCATTATTGGCGGAGCAAAGGCACATGACAAAATACCAATACTAAAACAACTCTCTAAAAAAGCAGACATGATATTGCTGGGTGGAGTTATGGCAAACACATTTCTCGCAGCAAATGGAATGAACACAGGAAATTCAATTGTCAATAAAGAATGTTTTGCTGCTGCAAGAAGACTAATGAAAACAGCAAACATATTGATGCCAGTTGATGTTGTAGTTAAAATAGATAAAAACACGCAGATTGTAAGCACAAACAGTATTCCAAAAAAAGCAGCAATACAAGACATAGGACCAGTCACAACTATTGCGTATCAAACAAAATTACGCTCTGCAAAAACAATTCTTTGGAATGGCCCTCTTGGTATTGCAGAAAAACCTGAATTTGCGCATTCAACAATTGCAATTGCAAAATATATTTCTAAATTAAAAGCAACAACTATTATCACAGGTGGAGACACTGATGCAGTGATTCATAAATTAGGCTTGGCAAAGAAGTTTACACACCTATCAACAGGAGGAGGAGCAGCACTTGCCTTGCTTTCAGGAGAAACACTTGCAGGTATTGCAGCACTCAACAATTCATGCGTAAGCTTTAAAAAAGCAAGACGAGAAACCTAAACTATGGGCGTTCCCAAACACATTGCAATCATAATGGATGGCAACAGACGATTTGCCAAACGACTCATGCTTAAACCATGGATGGGACATGAATGGGGTGAGCAAAAAGTTGAAAAAATATTAGACTGGTGCCAAGAATTAGGTGTAAAAGAACTTACTCTATATGCGTTTTCTATGCAAAACTTTAACAGACCAAAAGAAGAATTTGACTACTTGATGAGGGTGTTCAATAACGCATTTAACAGGCTGATGAATGAGAAAAAAGAGCAAATCATGCAACAGGGAATACGTTTCACGTTTATTGGCAGAACACACCTCTTTCCTGCAGATATACAAGAAAATATGCACCAACTAAGTGAACTAACAAAGAACAATGCAAACTACCAAGTAAACATTGCAATGGCATATGGTGGCAGAGAAGAAGTTATTGATGCAGTGAAAAAAGTTGCAGAACAAGTCAAGAATGGAACTCTTAACGAAGATGAGATAAATGAAGAAGTATTTAGCAAAAACTTGTACACAGAATCAGAACCTGACCTTATCATACGCACAGGCGGTGATAAGAGAACTTCTAACTTTTTGATTTGGCAGAGCAATTATTCAGAATGGATTTTTTTGGAAAAAACATGGCCAGAATTTGAAAAACAAGACCTTGTTGTCGCTATCAAAGACTATGAGTCACGGCAGAGAAGATTTGGAAGATAATATGGATTCTATTCCTATCTTAAATGGGCCTGCTCAGATTAGTGAGTGGCAAAAAAAAGAATTTGAAAAACAAGGATACAGGGTTGTTGGGTCTCATGCTGTTGTAAAAGTGTGTGAGTGGACAAAAAAAGCAATACGAGGAAAAGACACGTGCTATAAGTGCCAGTTTTATGGCATTAATTCATGGCGTTGTGTTGAAATGAGTCCTACATTTTTTTGTGATCACAAGTGTGTTTTTTGCTGGAGAAACACCCATTACTCAACACCTGCATGGATAGGACCAATTGATGATCCTAACACCATTATTGATGGTTGTATTAAAGAATGGCAAAAAATGCTTTGTGGTTTTGGTGGTTCAGAAAAAGCAGATCAACAGAGATATCATGAAGCAACACAACTACAGCCATTGCATTTTGCAATATCACTTACTGGAGAGCCAACTTTTTATCCAAGACTTCCTGAATTAATAGAATCTCTCACAAAAAGAGGCATAAGTTCATTTCTTGTTACAAATGGAACAATACCTTCTATGATAAAAAAATTAATTCAACACCCTCCCACACAACTGTACGTTTCAGTATATGGCCCTGATGAAGAGACTTATAAAAAAACAGCAATGCCTCTTCTAAAAGATGGCTGGGCGCGCCTTCAAGAGACACTCAGCACTCTTGGTGAATTTCCAAGAACAACTATTAGATTGACGCTCACAAAAGGTTGGAACCTTATCAATCCTCAAGGATATGCAAAACTATTGCAAGATGTTGATGTTGATTTTATTGAGGTTAAAGGGTACATGTGGGTAGGTCATAGCACAAAAAGACTCAATCCAACAGATATGCCAACACATGCCGAGCTAAGAAATTTTGCACAAGAGTTTTGTCAAACTGCAGGTTATACAATACTTGATGATAAAGAGGTGTCACGCGTGATATTGCTTGCAAAAAAAGATAAGCCAAACAGGATAATGAACTTTGCTCACAAGGCAGAAAGAATTAACGAATTATGAGTTCAATGGCCGCCTTTTGAGCCAGTGATGTATTTGTGCGCTTCAAGAGCTGCTTTTGCTCCTTCTCCAGCTGCAATTACTGTTTGCTTGTAAGGCACTGGAGTGAGGTCTCCTGCTGCAAAAATACCATGACAACTTGTGTTACACCTATCATCAATAATAATCTCACCAACTGAATTAGTTTTCACAAGGTGAGCAACTGCCTCAACTTTTGACTCATAACCTATCTCACTAAACACACCATCAACAAGAATAGTTTCTTGCTTTTTAGTGTTCATATTTTCTACAGTTATACTTTTCACAAATTTATCCCCATTAATAGAAACTGTTTGATAAGGAGTGAGTTGTTTTACGTTTTTCAAACCATGCATTTTTGCAACAGTAATCTCATCAGCCTTATAAGATTCCTTGCGGTGGATAAGATACACTTGATTGGCAATAGGACTGAGTTCAATAGCTCCCTCAACTGCTGCATTACCTCCGCCAATAACTGCGACGCTTTTTTTCTTGAACAGTGGAGCATCACAGGTTGTGCAGGTAGTTAATCCTCTTCCAAAAAATTCTTTTTCTCCAGGAACATTAAGCTTGCGAGGCACCTTGCCAAATGCAAGAATAAGAGCTTTGCAGGAGAGCTTTTTTCCAGACTCAAGCCGGAGTGTGAATGTGCTGTCTTTGTTTTTATCAGCACGCACAAGAGTGTCTGTCAGAAGCACAGTGCCAAAACTCTTGGCATTCTCAAGAAATTTGTTCATCAACTGAGAACCGGATTGCGGATCAATGCCAGGATAATTCTCAATATGATTAGTCAGATTAGTCAAACCACCAACTTCTGGAGCAATAACTGCTGTCTTAAACTGTTTTCTGCAAGAGTAAATCGCAGCAGTCAATCCGGCAGCTCCAGCGCCAACAATTAATACATCGTAATCAGTCATACTAAATGCACCTAAAAAGGACATTATAAAGGTTTTGAATCAAACGGCTTTGGTGAAAACCTGCGAAAGTAGTGAGCAGGTGTTCCGAATGAAATGAGGACATGTACGCCACTGCCGCCTTTGGGCACTCGCGTATTCTGCTGTTTTATAGTAACTGACCTTAATCTTATACTGCAATGTCAGTTACTATATTTGGAAGACATAACTATTCTTCATAACTTATTAGTTCTGACAATTTCTCGACTGAGCGAGGACCAAGGAGCTGTAGCGATCAGTCAGAACCTGTCATGGTACGCGAGTGCGGCGCAGTGGCGACGAAGCAACAGCTGAGATTTTCACCAAAGCCGAATCAAACCGAGAAAACCAGGACAATATCAATAGTCATAAAACTGAGGATCTCGCAGTTCTGGTCTTTGCGCATAACGTAATGCGGCAATATTTGCTTCAGTATTAATTGTGGGCCAGAAGACTCTTATGTCTTTGCTGTATTTATCCGGGAGTTCACATGATGATACACCCAAAATCTCTTCCACATCAGGAGACATGCCCGGAGGTTGTTGAATGATGCGCAACACACGCACACCCCATGTTTGACCAGGAGTATATGGTTCTAATGCAAGCTCTTTTTGAGGACACCTGTCTCTTACAATAGCCACCACTTCACGAACTTCAACCTCAGAAAGCTTATATGCAGTATTCTTGTCAATCTTCTTCTGGATGCTGTAAAGATGTGAAAGAAGATCGTCAATAGATAACTCAGCTACATTTACCATAAAATCAGCACATAACCAGACCTTTAAAAATCTGACGGTGAAAAACACGCGCGTTAAACATAGAAAAGAAATATGTAGTAAGAAAAGTGTTTTAAACCAGCTAATTATATTGACAGATTATGAACTTGAACAGTTCTCAAAAAATAACGAGAGATTTATATTGTCCCTTCATATTTTACC